>ERZ860322.716-NODE-716-length-22823-cov-9.597242_pt1 | contig 22823 bp, 20 predicted proteins | sample MGYA00509979_ERZ860322 | MGnify/ENA primary metagenome ERZ860322 (study PRJEB30046, sample SAMN00715217) | human gut metagenome | study: EMG produced TPA metagenomics assembly of the A metagenome-wide association study of gut microbiota in type 2...
TGGGTCAATCTCCTTAAAAGCGCAGTATTACTATAAATATAGTAATATAACTATGCTATGCTGTCAACAATTTGTTTTTTAATAAATTGTAAACACCGCCCCGCTTCAATAGCCCAGCTCCACGTCTATTATGCTGCCGTCAATGGCGTTGATTGTCAGCATAGCGCCACCGGTCACATTGGTGAAATCTCTATCCGGTAGAATAGTTATGATTTCGCTGCGGGTGCCGAAAAAGTTCCATACGGGGATATAAAGGCCGTGGTCAAAGCGGTCCTGCTCAGCTATCCGCCAAAGGCTGAGTGTTACCCTGTCTATCGAAATATCTATGCTCTTTATCCGTTTGTCCTTTGCATCCGGCTCATATATTATGGGCAGCATCTTTTTTGCTATTTCCTCTATTTCATGGAAGGGCTTTAGCGCGGAATCCTCCGTGACAGTTTCGGTAGATGCAACGGGCGAAGTCCAGCTTATGTCAAATATTCCCGTGTCATCCACGCGGAATTTGAAGGATTCATACCCCCATGTAGGCGCAAAGGCATCGTGCTTTATTGCGGTTTGGCTGCTTTCATGGGCGTTCAAAATATTGGCGCATTGCGTGCCGTGTATTAGGCGGGTGCAGAATATTTCATATGCGAATGCCGACACCTCAGGCCTACCGTTGAGTTCGTCGCGGTCATTGCAAAGATATATGTCGCTTACCGCCATAACGTCCGCAAGGCCGACCTTGGCAATGAACGCCTCAACCGCCGCGGCGGCTTCCGCCGGGGTAAGGCTTATAAACGCTGAGGCCTGCTCCGGCAAAGCGTCACCGCGCTCCATGCGCATAGCGTCTGCGTTGATGTAACACCTATCGCCCCTGTCATTCATGCGCATGCAATGCAGGCTGGCGCGCCGTGATACGCCCAGTATGGTACTGCCCGTCTGATTTCCGTTCCTGTCGTAGCCCTTTATCTCTATGGCCTTCGTGTTGTCGTAATGGTTATGCACGTTGAAGAACAAACGCTGCTCGTTATTTGTGGCGTGCAGACCGTAGTAATGCGCAACGTTTCTGTATTCGCCTAAATCGACGGGGATTCGCTTCAATTCGGGCGTAGCCGGCACCGGCTCCGCGGAATCCGGCGCGGAAGGATATGCCGCTTCAAGCGCGTCTATTTCCTCCTGCGCTTCCTCCGGTGTTTCAATTCCGTCTATCATGCCCGCCTGCACCTGCTTATAATATAATATCGCTTTTTCGATATCGGATTTTGTTTGCACATAGTTCTGTTCAAACATGGGCATGTCGCCTATGAATGCGTTCCAGAAGGCCGTAACCGTCTCCTGCGAAAACTCCGCCGCCTCCACCCGCACTATTGGGAGCGCACCGTTCGGGGCGGTTACAACCGCCTCCACGCTTATTTTAAGCTTGCCGCTGGCTCCGGTTTGAGTGTAGGAAAGCGCATCGGGTATTGCGTAACGCTCCTTCAGGGAAAGGGTCGGCGCATCGGTTGTTGCGGGCGTTGACTGCGCCTTTTCTATCATCTTGTCCGTATCCTTCTGCACCACAACCGCCGCCTCGGGCGTGGGCTGGCAGGCGGTTATGGCAAATACGGTAAGTATTGAAAGCAGAATTGCCGTGAATCTCTTCATTGTTGCCTCCTTAATAGCCCCATGTAAAATTTATCACGCTGGCGTCAATGGCATTGATTGCGAATAAAACTATCGGCGCCTGCGGCCATCGGTAGGCGATACCGCCCGAAAAATCAAACGACTGCTCTCCGGTGCTATGCGTTGCAATGTTGTGTCCGTAAAATATCCATGCGGGAACGAGTAAACCCGTTGTCCCATCGCCGTTCGGTTCCCGAACACGCATCAGGCACAGTTCTATATCATCCACGTTTATTTCAATATTCCCGTCCGGATATCGCGTATTAAGCATCGGCTCGTATTGTACCCTTACCATCTTTTCAAATACGCCCATGATTTCCGGGAAACTTTTAAGCACGGCATTTTTCTGCACCACATCGCCAACGGCAATGGGAGACATCCAATGAACCGAAGCAATGCCGTTATTATCCACCGTGAAGCAGATATATTCATAGTTCCAGCTTATCTGAAATTCGCTGCCGTTGCTTCCGCCGGCAATGGTATTTAGCATAATGGGAATATTATCCGCCATCCTCGCATAATAAAATTGCCATGCGTAGTTCTGCGCGGGATTTTTAAGCCCTTCGATGTATTTACCGTTTTCCCATCTCCCGTCAACAAGCCCTGTACCCTTGTCGTCTACTATAAACGCCGCACCCACGCCGAAATCACCGTCCATTCCGGCGGCGGCAAAGAATCCGTCGCACAGTGCTTTTGCTTCATCATAAGAAATTGTAAGCTTTCCCTGCGCCGCTTCGGGCAGCGAGCTTCCGTCAGTTCGCAGCATCCCTTTTGTGGTATATGCCGGCGTGGAATTATCCCAATAGGATAAAACTCCGGACTTATGGTTTGCGGACTCCAAGTCCCGCAAGGATGCGGAAAACGCAGTTGAAACGCTAATGCCCCGCGTATAGCCATCAAAAGAGGCGCTTAACAGGTAGAAGCGCGAGGTTTCCCCGGCGATTGAGATTCCGTTTTCATCGGTAGCCTGTCCTTCATACAATGTCATTGTGCCGTCAGAAGCAGCGGGCGCGGGAAGCGTTTCCGGCGCAGTCTTATACCGTTCCTCTGCTGCGGCAATCAAAGCAAGCATCTCATCCTCGGTTTGGCCGTTGCTCAAATAGCTCTTATCCTCAAGCCGCTGCCTAAGGAGGAGTATCTGCTTTTCTATATCGGCCTTGGTTTCCCGGATGTAGCTTTGGTTTATGGGCTTTTCATCGGGGAAAAGATAATTGAATATCCCCGTAACCTGCTCCTGCGTAAAAACGGTTATGGCGGCCTTGCGTATAGGGATGCTGCCAACATCGGGCTTACGCACTTTGGTGTCAACATGAATTTTCAGCCTGCCGCCCGCAGCTTCATTATCGAGAACATAGCGCCCCTCCGGTATGGACAAATCGGAAAGCGTCTGGCCGTTTTCCGCGTTTGCCGCCTGTTCAACCATTCTGTCCGTATCCTTCCGCACCACAACCGCCGCCTCGGGCGTGGGCTGGCAGGCGGTTAGTGCAAACAAGGTAAATATTGAAAGCAGAATTGCCGTGAATCTTTTCATTGTTGCCTCCTTAATAGCCCAAAGCCCGGTCTATTATGCTGCCGTCAATGGCGTTGATGGTGAGAAAGACCTGCTCCGTTTTTGTGCTGCTGTGGCCATTGGCGTAATGGAACGTGCTGTCGCCGTAAAACGTCCACACGGGTATAAGAAGCCCGTTTTCGGCTGAATCCTGTTCATTGATTCGTTGTAGGCTCAGCAATATTTTATCCACATCATATCGCGCGTTCACAATCTCCTCGGAATCAAATCTGCTGTCGCGGATTATAAATATCATTTTTTCAAATATTTCTTGTATCCGCGCAAAGTCTAAAAGTGCTGCATCAGTCACGGCCGTTTCAAGTATTTCATACGGGGACTGCCATACAAAATGCCGAATGCCCGACCCATCAACGGTTATATGCATATATTCATATGTCCAGCCGCGCCCGTAATCGGAGCTTGATGTAAGCGTATCGGCGGTTACTTCCGCGCCGTTCAGTGTACGGACAAAGCTTATTCTATATGCCCAGTCCTGCTTTGTAAGCGATAAAAACCAACTGTCCCACATGACGGAATCTTCCTTGGGAATATCCGATACGATGTGCATTTTCCATGGACGCATATATTCAGCCCCGATTGCCGAAACGAATTGTTGAGCAACAGCCATAGCCTGTTCGGGCGAACAATCAAACAGCTTTTTTGCGGATAAGCCTTCGGAATCGCCAAGGGTAATATCGGCAATTTCATATATACAGGTTGTGTTTCCAAAGTTGAGCATTGCGCCGCGCGAGGAAGCGTCGAATACTTCATTCCCACCGGTATCGCTTTCGACTGTTATATATTCGCTCCCGCTTGAATTGTTTCGGATATATAGCCTTTGCCCTTGTTCATCCTCTACATCAAGATATGTATATTCGTCCATAGGCTTTCCGGTTAATGGATTGTTTATCTGCTTAGTCATAAGCGTTCCGTCCGATGGAGGCTCCACTTTTTCATTCGGTGCAGTTTCATACATTTTTTCGAGCATCTCTATTTGTTGGTTAAAATGCTCTTTTCCTTCATCGGTGTCAGTGTTGCTCAAATGTTGCCGCATGTCCGTTATCATTCGTTCAATATCGAGCTTTGTCCACGTTGAATCTACGGTATGCAAAGCATTTCCATCATACAACGCGGAGATTATTTTATCGACCTGCTCCTGCGTGAAATCGGCAGGAGTCACTCTGTATACCGAAAGCGTAGATTCAATCGGTATTGTAATGGCTGCATCTATGCTTACACTAAGCTTGCCGCCAATGCCTTCAAGCTCTTTCGTGATATGCTTTGGAATATTGTATCGCTCAGAAAGGTTTTCGCTACCGAATGCATTGCTTCCGGCGGCGCGTTCTATAAGAATATCAAAGTCCTTCCGCACCACAACCGCCGCCTCGGGCGTGGACTGGCAGGCGGTTAGGGCAAATACGGTAAATATTGAAAGCAGAATTGCCGTGAATCTTTTCATTGTTACCTCCTTAATAGCCCAAAGCCCGGTCTATTATGCTGCCGTCAATGGCGTTGATGGTGAGATAACTTGTGTATGGGTCATCGGCTTTATCGGTTGTTCCCCTGCCGCTATGCTGCCGCGTACAGGTTCCCATAAAGTCCCAAACGGGAACCAGCAGACCGGAATTCGGGTAGCCTTCCTCTACGATACGCATAAACCCAAGTTTGACGCTGTTGATATTTATTGTTATGTTGTAGTCGGTGAATCGATCGTTTACAATGGGCAGCATAAGCTCCGCAATCTGCCACACCTCGTCAAAGGACAGCATATTGACCTGCTCCGAAACTGTTTCTTCTATGGCATATGGCGAGGCGTATTTCAGGTAGCAAACTCCGGTTTCGTCAATAAACAGCCTGAGCATTTCATATTCCCACGAAACATGAACGCTGTTAGGATTAAACTGGTTGCCGATATCGTTTGTAAAGGTAACGGGTATATTGTTGACCATTCGCGTGAACATAAACTCATATACTCCAAAGCCGCCCTCGGTGAGGAAATATGCCCGTTGTCCGGTGCAGGCCAAATCCGTAATATTCAGTCTGTCCGCCGTTTGCATTGCAAGTGCATATGCTTCTTCTGGCGTATAGCCTGTTTCCGCTGATAAATCCGATTTTATATTGAGCAATGGCGAAGAATCGGGCGTGCCTACCAATACCAAGGACATGGCGGCATATCTGTTCAGGTTTTTGCAATATTCTATTACCTCTTCCTGACAAAACAGATTGGATATTGCGGCAAAATCTTCGGTGGCTTGGAGGGAAAAGGGATACTCTTGCCGGAAGTCATGCTCCGCTACGTCCATGGTATCCGGCGCAGTTTCGAGCTTTGCCATAAGCTCGGCTATATCCGCGTCAACCTGCTCAACCGATTCGTATTTCATATCGAGATCTCCGCTTTCGCGCATCTTTATAAGCCGGTCGATAGATTCCTGAATCATTGACTTCGTGTATTTCTTGTTATTGGGGTCAAGCGGCATTGCCCCATTAAACAGAACATCCGCAAAGCGCCGTATATCATCCCGCGTGAAGGAACCGTGACCGACACGTATCATGGGCAGCCCCTTTGCATCCGGCACGGTAACATCCGCTTCAATATATACTTTAACATTTCCCTGTTTGTTTTCTAATGCTTTGTGCAGGGTTTTGGGTGCTTTAAGGCTTTCTGACAGCAATAAGTCCGGAACATGGCTCTCGTCCAATTTTGCCTTCTCTGTTAATTGGCCAAAGTCCTTCTGCACCACAACCGCCGCCTCGGGCGTGGGTTGGCAGGCGGAGAGGAGGAGAAGTGCGGCAAGCAGCGCGATTATAATCTTTTTCATTTTATCACATCCCTTTTTAAGATGCTTTTATAGTACACGAAAGCATGTTTTCAAGTATTCAGCAACATGTTTTCAAAGTGTAATTTATTGGGGAAGTTCTATTTCAACGCAGGTTCCAAGCTCTATCCGGCTGAGTATGCCGAGCTTTCCGCCGTGCATCGCCACTATGCGCTTCACCAGCGCAAGACCGAGCCCAACGCCGCCCGCCTTCCTTGAACGGGATTTATCCACCATGTAAAACGGCTCCGTTATGCGCTTTACGGAATCGGCGGGTATACCGCAGCCGTCGTCCGTAACGCTTATAAGGCCGCCGCTGCATACGATATGCACATGCTTCGCGCGCGCTTTGCGGGCATTGTCAAAAAGGTTTATCAGCACGCTTGCCATAAGGTCGGCGTCCATGCTCAGCGTTTCGCTTCCATAGGCCATATCAAGCGTCACGCCGTCCCGCTCGGCAATAGGCAGCAGCGTCTTTTCCACGCTTTCAAACAGCTCCGTTACCGGCGTTGGCGCAATGGTTATGCCGCTGCCGCCGTCCAATGCTATAAGCTGCATAAGCTTTTGCGAAAGCCGCTCAATGCGGGAACACTCGGCGTTTATGTATGCCGCCGCTTCCTCGCGCTGCTCTTGGGTCAGGCGTGTTTTCATCAGCGCTTCGGAATAGCCTATTATGGCCGTCATGGGCGTTTTAAGCTCGTGCGTAAGCGCCGCAAGCAGCAGCTTACGCGCCTCGGCAACGTCGTTTATTTCCGCAACGCGCTTTTCAACCGCCTCCGCCATTGCGTTAAAGCTGACGGAAAGCGCAGCTATTTCATCCTTGCCCTTAACGGGGATGCGGCTTTGATAATCGCCGTGCGCAATCGCTGCGGCGCTGCCCTGAAGCGCTTTAAGCGGCCTGAGCACACGGAACACGGAATACGCAAGCACCGCCGCCGTAAGCAGCACCAAGCCAAGGCTTACTGCGGCAAGCTTTGCGGTAAGGCTTGCATTGCTGCTGTAAACCTGCTCTATGTTTTTTACTAAATATATATCGTATACGCCGCCGTTGATAGTGTTTGCGGAACCCACAACTATATGCCGCGCGTTATCATGCATAACTATCGTATACTTAACCTCCGTGCCGTTGCCCGAACGGGTCTTTGCATCGGTCAGTATGTCGGCAGGGTCAAGCTCGCTGCCGTTATGCAGATATTCGCCGTCTTTGCGCATGGCGTATTGCGAACGGCTCAATGACCCGGAGGAATACTGGCGGAACAGATATTTGCCAAGGCTTTGCTGCGTGGTATCCGATAGGCCGTCCTCATATGTGTTGCGGAGGGCGCTTTGAAAGGACTGCACAAGCAAATGCTGTTCGGACAGCGCGCCGTCAATGGCGGTATTTACGCTGTTGCCGTTGGCCGATATTATAAGCACGGTGCAGCACGCGGCTATGGCAAGGGCGCATAGGGAAACGGCAAGAAGCGCAAGCTTTACCCGTATCTTCATCCGCTCAATCCTCCAGCCGATAGCCTATCTTGGGCAGGGATGCTATTGTAAGGCCCGTCTTTTTTCTTAGCTGAGCAACATGCACGTCCACCGTGCGGCTTTCGCCGAAATAATCTCCGCCCCACACCGCCGCCATTATGCGCTCGCGGGAGAGGGCAATGTTCTTATTCTTAATAAATAATGTCAAAAGCTCGAATTCAAGCGGCTTTAGTGGCAAAGCTTCGCCGTTGCGGTATACCGCGCGCTCGTCTGTGCGAAGCTCAATGTCGCCTGCGCGCAAAAGCTTGCTTGCGCCGCCCGTGCGTTCAAGCACCTTGTCCATGCGGACTATGAGTTCAAGTATTTCAAACGGCTTTACTATGTAATCCTCAGCGCCGGATTTTAAGCCCTGTACCTTGGATTCGATGTCGTTTTTTGCGGTCAGGTATATAACCGGAATGCCGCGCTCCCTAAGATGCGGCAGCAGGGCGAAGCCGTCCACCTCCGGCAGCATAATATCCACAAGCGCAAGATCGAACCGTTCAAAATCGCGCAGCTTTGCAAGCGCCTCGTTTCCGTCATAGGCGGGAACGGTTTCGTAGCCCGCCACGGTAAGGCTTGTGCAAATAAGCTTGTTTATGGCTTCCTCGTCCTCTATAACAAAAATGCGGCTCATGCGCTTACCCCCTTGCGATAGTTGATTTATTATATCGCATTTGGCGTTAGCAAAGCCGCATCAAAGTGTAAACAAATTGTAATTCCGCTCAGGGTGTTGGGAAATCAATACCCCTTCTGCGGGTCTATGACGCTGCCGTCCACGGCGTTTATTGTAAGGAGCGCGCCCGGCAAATCGTATGGGGGCTTTGAAGAAAATGTTGCCCACTCATATTCGCTGACGTATTCGCCGTAAAAGTTCCACACAGGTATAACAAGGCCGTATTCTATTGCGTTTTCCTCGGTCACGCGCTGCAATTCAAGCTGTATTCGGTCTATATTTAGCGTTGCGCGCAGCAGGTCGTCATCGCCATGCACATATCCGCCGTATATAACGGGCAGCATACGCATAGCAATGGACGCTATTTCCGAAAACGGCAGAAGGTTCGCGTTTTCCGTGATTATTTCCGTTATTTCCATCGGCGCGCGCCAGCTAAAGCTTTCTATGCCTTCATCGGACACAACGCATTTTATGCGTTCATAAAACCAGCTTGGCGTAAGGCTTGTTTCGGTTTTGAAATTGTTGGCGTTGGCTTCCAGCACATTACGGCACGGTATGCCGCCTACGGACTGGCCAAGCGTTACAATATAGATACAGCGTGGCGGCTCGTCGGAAAGCACATCGTAGATTGTCTGAGTTTCTCCGTTTACCATCTCCGTAAGGTAATAGTGCCGCTCAAGCAGAAATACGCTGTCCGTCTTTAGCGATACGGGCAAGGCGGAAATTGCGTTTTCAACCAGTGCGCGCGCTTCTGACGGCGTTATGGTAAGGCTGTCCTTAGCCTGCTCCGGCACAACGGATTCGTCAAGCAAAAGCGTATAGGTTTCCTTGGCGCCTCCATCGTTGACGCGGGAGCCGCGGTTGTATGATAGTGATGCGCCTATCTCCTCGCCCCAGTCCACACTCTCGTCGTCGTATGCCATGCGGAGCGGGTCGTTTCGCACCGAAAAGCTCCGCCCATAGCTTTCATCGAATGCGGCGAAAGGCTTTTCCACGGCACTTACGCCCATATAGCGCCCAATATCCGGCTTGTTGGTGCTTATTATCATTTCGCGCAGCGTCCCATCGGATATCATCTTAGCCGGGTCATCGGGTATGGCGGCAAGCTCCGCTTCAAGGAAGTCAAGCATCTTCTGTGCCTTTTCCCGTTCCCTGCCGGTACTCTCGTTTACGCGGCTCATGCACCTAAGGATGTTTTTTTCAAGCCACGCCTTGTTAAAGCCGCTGGGCGTGGTGTCGTAAAGCGTTACGCCGCCGCGGAAGCGGTCAAAGAACGCGCTTACAACCTCCTGCGTGAACTGTATCGGGCGCACCTGTGCAATGGGCATGGCTTCGGCCTCGGGCACGCGCACCACGGCGTCAATATCCATTGTAAGCCTTTCGCCTACGGGCGTTATATCCGCCGTATACCTCTCCGGCGCCCCAAGCCTGCTTAGCAGGGGATACCGCTCGCCGTCATCAGGCATTGTTTCGGTGCTTATAGGCGTTTTCTGCGCCTTTTCAAGCATCTGCTCCATATCCTTCTGCACCACTATCGGCGCATCGGGGGTTGCTTGGCAGGCGGTGAGGAGAAACAGTATAGCAAGTGCAATAACAAATGTTCTTTTCATAATCAATATCCTTTCTGCGGGTCTATAACGCTGCCGTCCACGGCGTTGACGATAAGATGGCAGCCGTATCCGTCGCTGTGATGGTCATAACGTGTGCCATCGTTATATATGGCGGTTCTCGTGCCGTAGAAGCACCATGCGGGCACGAGCAAGCCGTGACCTATGGAGTTTTGCTCTGTCACGCGCACGAATTCAAGCGAAACGCGGTCTATATCGAAATTCACGCTGCCCATGAAATCCTCCCTCGCAAGCGGCTCGTGCGATATGGGCATCATCTTTTCAAAAACGGAGACTATATCCTCAAACGGCATCAGCGTACAGTCCTCAACCACGGTGTTCATTATGGTAAGCGGCGAATTCCAATTCATGCTGATTATCCCGCTTCCGTCCACACGGAAGCTCATCCGCTCATAGTCCCAGCTTTCGGCAAGCGCATCATTGGAAGCATAGCTTGCGCCGACTCCGGCAGATGCACAGGGAACGCCCTCGACTATGCGGCGGCATTCAAGCATATAGCAATATGGCTTGGGGTCAGAACCGCTGCTTTCGCCCTGTGCAAAGCCGATATCATGCGTATCAAAGGGGAGGCCGTTTGCTTCAAGAAAGCTTTCAACTTTTGCACGGGCTTCATCGGGCGAAACGCCCGCTTTTTGTGCTGCGTCCGTCGGCAGCGGCATTTTTGAATTCGGCGCGTTGAATGCGCTTGCAGCGGCTGCGGAGTAGAACAGTCCTGCTCCGGTGGCTTTTGCGCGGCCCGATAGATGCATTGCGTTTTCACTAAATACGGCGGAGGTCAGCATGTCATCGTTGTTTTTTACCCAAAACTGCGCACCGAAATCCTTGGTGTAGCCCGGCACGGCATTCTCCGCCGCGTGCAGACCTAAATAGCTTCCTATTACGCCGCCGTCGGGATCGGTAAGCTCCATGCGTCCCAGCGTGCCGTCCGATAGTACAAGCTCGTTATCCTCCGGTGCGGAGGCGTACATCTCCTCAAGCATTGGAACCAATTCATCGGCATAGTAGGCGGCGGTGGAAATATCGTCCTCGTTGCCCGAAGCCGCAAGCTGCGCGGCATCCTTTTTTGCGCGTATAAGCTGCTCTTCTATCTGTGCCTTGCTCATGCGGTCGGGAAGTATATACATGGTCTTTTCTCCGCAAAGCAAATCGAATAAGCGCGAAACTTCCTCCTGCGTAAAATCCCGCGCCGCAACGCGCACTATCGGCATTAGATAAACGTCGGGAACGTCCACGCCCGCCTTAACGTCTATTTGCAGCTTGCCTTTTTCCGTGCGGTAGTCATATTCCGCGGGGAAGCCGTATCTTTCCCTTATTACAAGTCTCGCGTCGCCTTCCGCAAACGCCGGCGCGGAATCCGCCCGTTCTATCATCTGCTCCATATCCTTCTGCACCACTATCGGCGCATCGGGGGTAGCTTGGCAGGCGGTGAGGAGAAACAGTATTGCAAGTGCAATAACAAATGTTCTTTTCATAATCAATACCCCGCGAATCTATCAATGATGCTGCCATCAATCGCATTTATAGTAAGTAGACTTGTATAACCGCTTGTTCCACGTTGGATGCCATAGCTGTCAACCGAATGTCCGAAAAAGTCCCATACAGGAACGAGTAAACCTTGTGAACCGACATTTCTTTCAGTTATCCGCATCAGCCCTAAAGTTACATGGTCGATAAAATACTCGCAAGTCCATTCTTCTTCAGACGTATCATATTCGTTATCAACAATGACAATCATTTCCTCAAATATTGCTTGGATTGATGAAAACGGTAATAGCATTGCGCCCTCCGCCTCTATATCTGTCAGTTCATGCGGTGAACGATACTCAAACATAGCAATTCCATTATCATCTATGAAAACACGGATTTTTTCATATAGCCACGGCTTTGCAAATTGCTCACCCTCATACAGTATTTTCCTGTCGCCGCCTCCGTCATCGGTATAAGTAACTGCTACACCATTGATTTCTCTCGTAAACATGAATTCGTAAACGCCGGTTGGACAGATATTTTCTGCTGCATGTTTTCTCATTCCAGTACATGTAAAGCCATTAAGCCCCATTTTTTGTAGTGAAGTTTCCGCAATATCCAATGCCTCTGCCTGAGTTGTATGTAAAGGCAGAGATTCCACGCTGCTGCTATCAGGCGAGGGAATCGCACGGTTTAATAAAATGTCAAGGCAACTGTCATCAAGATTTCTATAATACTCCAATCGCGCAGAACCGGACTCGGTATAAACATTGATTCTTGACAATCTGCCATCATCTCGGAGCGCATAATAGTGAACATATTTGCCATCCTCAGCGGGATTGTCAAACTGGTATTGGAGCGGCTCATACGTTGCCTGGGACGGAGCGTTTTCAAGACTTTGCATGGTATCGGCAAGCGAAGCATCATATTCCGCTTGTTCCAAATATCGTTCACTGAACCAGGTATCGTTATTTGCATTGGTCGTAAGGTCTTCAATAATATTATCGTAGTATTTTTGGGGCAACAGGCTAAGATCGTCAGAGACAGGCCTAGCACCCTCAAACAATACTTCAACAAGGCGCTTTACCGTATCATTTGCCAAGCGGGACATTTTTACCCTTGCAATGGGCATTTTATCGGCTTGCGGAAGGATTATCGAAGCATCCGTATGTACGAGCAGTTTGCCTTTTGCGCTAATGGACTCAAGTTTCAGATTTTGCGGTATTCCAAGATTCATTATGAACATATTGGTTTCATGCTCAGAGGTTTCAGTCCGCGGTTGCGTGTTTTTTTCAGATACATCTTCCGTGCCCTGAGCTTTTTCAAGTAATTTGTCTAAGTTTTTGCCTATCACTATCGGGCTCTCCGGCGTTTTCTGGCAGGCGGAAAGCATGCCAATAAACATTAAAGCAGTCAAAAGCAAGTAAATTATGCGTTTCATTTCTTCCACCTCTTTCATAGTGCTACTTTAATTATAAAAAGCTGTCACCGGAAAAGTCGTTACCAAATGATTACTGTTTTATTACCGTTGATCGAAGATTATTTGATTTTCAGTATTTTATGAGGAACTATATCAAGCCTCATGGTATTGACTACTTGTGAACTGAATTCGGACGGTTGTACCGTTGCCAACCTTGCTTTCCATGTTCAAATCAGCGCCATGTGCCGTGACGATCTCTTTGACGAGAGCAAGGCCAATCCCCATCCCACCGCGCTTTTTACTGCGAGATTTGTCCACCACGTAAAAAGGCTCTGTGATGCGTGCAACTTCGCTTTCTGGGATACCGATGCCATTATCGGATACCTCGATAACATTGCCATAGGCCCGCATGGTTACGATCTGTCCGGGGGCTGACGCTTTTGAGGCGTTGTCAATAAGGTTAATAAGGACAGATTGCATCAAATCTGCATCCATGCTAAGAGTATCTATCTTGCAGTCGGACATAAGGCTTATACCCCGCTGGCGAAGGGTTTCTGCCACGCTTTGTTCCACGCCGATAAAGAGCTGGGGAACAGATGTGGGCTTCAACTTGATATCCTGCTTTAGTGTGATGAGTTTCAGGAGCTTTTGGGTCATGCGCTCCAGCCATTCGCATTGGCGCCGGATATAGGCAACAGACATTTCCATTTCTTCTTCGTCTATGTAGGTGTTTTGTAGCGTATCGGCATTAAGAATTATGGTAGTGAGCGGCGTTTTGAACTCATGGGTCACGCCACCGATAAACAGCCGCTGCCGCTCGACGGTTTCCGTTAATTTCTCCACATGGCTTTCTACAGCCGCCATTGCGTTGAGGTCTTCAGCAAGCGTACCGACTTCGTTGTGTTCGATGACGGTAGCGCGTTCCGCATAATCCCCTGCGGCAATTCTCTTTGCAGTTTTGCTGAGCGAGGTAAGGGACTGCATGGAGTGGCGCACCAATAGAGAGATTATGGCTACGCCTACGACTATACACACGATGCTGATAATAGTAAAGCGCCAAATCATATCAGCAATGTCATTATAGACGGTTGATATGTCCTCCACAACATATACGGAATAGTTGTTTTGCTTTATTGTAACGCTGCTACCGACAATCAACATATTCCGTCCTTCAATCTCCCCGGCGAATTGCTGCTGTTCTCGATCATTGGAAAGGGAAAGGTATTCATCCGGTCCTATTTTTAATTCGGAATACAGTTCGTCTGAACCCGAAAGCAGCACAGAAGATGAATCTGCAAAGCGCGTAAAACAATAACGAATTAGGGATTCGCTGGCCACAGGATGATCATTCTCATTTGCATAGTAACTTGCCATGTGTGAAAAGGAAGATACAAGGTTACGCTGCTTGTCGCGGGCTTGCTGATAGGTTATCTCCAAGATGCTGTTTTTCGATTGCAGAAGCAAAAGCGTACTGCATGTTGCCACGATGACAACGAGAACGATGCTACAAATGATGGAAATTTTCTTCCACAGCTTCATTTCTTGTGTTCCTCCAGCCGGTAGCCTGACTTGGATATAGTGCGGATTTCATCAGTCAAGCCCAGCTTTTTACGAATGTTGGCCACGCGCACATCCACGGTGCGTGTATCGCCAAAGTATTCCGCCCCCCATATCTCATTCAAAAGATATTCCCGCGTGACCGTGCGATTCTTGTTCTTGATAAGGATGGCGAACACGTCAAACTCCATCGGCATCAGGTCAACCGTTTTCCCGCACTTTGTTATAATGCGGTTGCCCGTGTCTACAGTAATATCGTCATAGCGATAGATTTTGTTCAGCCGCCCAGTGCGCTCCAATATCTTTTCAATTCGGACAAGGAGTGTGATAACCTCAAAGGGCTTGACGATATAATCCTCCGCTCCGTCCCGTAAGCCCTTGACCTCCGATTCCGAATCCGTTTTGGCGGTCATGTAGATCACAGGGATGCCGTACCGCTCGGCGTGTGCAAACAATTCAAAACCATCGATACCGGGGAGCATAATATCGAGTAAGGCAAGGTCAAAGGAATGATCTTGCGCTAAATATGCCGCCGCTGCGCTGCCATCGCCAAAGACCATGACCTCATAGCCCACATAGCGCAGATTGAGTGCCACGGTATCCGATATGCTATGATCGTCTTCAACGAGAAGAATCCTATTATCAGCCATTGTTTCACCTCACATGCTTTTCCCACTATCATATTATCAAATAACAGAAATTTAGTTGTTACCAAAATATTACCAGTAATTATACGGATATCCGGTTGTCTGTCAACTGTGGCAGCAAACGAGTTCTGCTATTGTGTAGGCATTCGCGGCTCCAATTGCGTGCCATCCACAGCACATATAACCAAATAGTCATTAAGAACAGAAACAATTTCGCCACCTATGAAATATGTTTCTGTATAGAAAGCATACCATGATGGCACATAAAATATAGTGTTCTCATCCATACTGGTTCCAATATGGCATATACCCAATTTGACATCTGAGACTTTGATACATAAAGTTTGATTTGTTTGTCGCAAATGAACCCAATGATTGGAATACCTGTCAATGAGCTTACACATTATTCTTTTCTGGATATCGGCAAAAGAAAGCATCTCTATATTGTTGTTTATAATTTCTGCGCATTCAGTCGCATTATTCCATAAAAACACTCTGATTTCTTGATTAGCTATATAGAAGCATATTCTTTCGACAGATATTTGGGCACGATGCATAATTTCTTCACCATCTCGCCGAATATAGTATCTCCATTGTGCTGGCGTTTCAAGCAATTGTATTTGTTTTGTATATGTAATATAATAGCCAGTAGAAATTATTTCGTGAGATGCTTCACTTACGCTTACCTCGCGTGCTGGTGTCAATGACGAAATCCCCATATCAGTTATTCCATTGTCAGAAAGAAATTGTCTAGTTAATTCTATTGCATCTGTTTTGTTCATGCTAATCTCGCTAATTCGTGTTCCGGCCGGCTCTCCTATAATGGCATCACCAGCAAGTACCATTTCCTCGTTTTGGATGATATTTTGTACGCTATATGCACAATCATTAGCGCCAATCTTTCCAAACAATATGGCTAATTCCCCATCAGGCAGTTCTGTTTTAAGCTCAAATTCTTTATCTGTTTGATGGTCCGTTAACTGGTTTTTTAAATCTACCTGATTATCAAGTTGACCATTGAATCGGAGTATACTTTGCAGAATTGAGCAATAGTCGTTCATTGAAAACCGTTTGATAGATGCTTTAGCAGCGGGAAATTCGGTTGAATTCGGGACAGTAATTGTTGAATTGACATCAATGGTTACGTCTTTTCCTCTTACTATTTCACTCCACGTAACAGCTGCCTCAATTTTGCCCTGTTTATCCATAGATTTTGATGAAAAGTATTCCTCCATCGCCTCGTCTGGTATCATATTTCTATTTCTTTCACATCCGCTGCACAATAATATTAATATAATCGAAATTACACACAAAGCTTTATATGCCATTTACAATCTCCTTCTTTATTCAAATACCAATAGGGATACGGCTACATGCGAGCCGCATCCCATAAAATGTGCATACACTTGTTAATTTGTCCATTTACCAGAATAAGTTGCCGAACCGCTACTACTGCTGCCAGAGTATGCTCTCAGATTAAGCGTAACCCCCGATAACCTTTCAGTATAAGTAAGGGTTAGCACATAAGGCGATACGATACGGGGCGTATCACTTTTGAGTACCCCATTCACATAAATTCCGAACTTCAAGCTTGTAGACGACCCTGAAAATGAAACACTTCTTACATCAACATCGCACTCATAATTGTGGTAACTGGGTTGACTTCCCTGGCTTCGCCAAGCACCACCCGTGACGGTACCACCAACGCTTATAGTAGATGCAGCCGCAAACGCCGTCGTGGCAAACGCTATCATCATGGCAAAAACGAGGACGAAGGAAAGAATCTTCTTCATATTTTTTCTCCTTTCAAATACCGTAGTTGTTTTTTCGTGGAACATAAGATACAATTTAGCCATACCCTTGCAAATTGGCATCGCCTTTTCGGCGATGTGAGCCGCCCGCTCACAATATGCAGGGGTATTTTCATATATGGACAATCATAAGCATCCCTCCTTCTCGGATAATACGACCAAATTATTTTATTCTCTACATATAAGACAGTTTGTGGCAACGGATTATGACGATTTTGGCGAAAATAAAAAAATAAAAATTTTTCTTTTTTGCGTCAGATTTTGGAGCGGTTAATTGTCTTATAGGTATAGGGTAAGAAAAGACCCAATTATTTCAGAATGAGAAAGGACAAAACAAATGAAAAAGAAAACAATTATTTCGCTCTGCCTTATTGCAGTAGTCTGCTTTGCTTGTTTCGCACCGGCGATGGCATTACAGGACAACAGAATAACGCCTTGCGCGATAGTCACGTTTTCCAGCGGTATGCCAAAGGTAGCGGGAACCACGAACAAATATAACCCATACGCGATTGCCAGCGTAGGACTGCCTGAACAGATATCTGTGGGGTTTACATTGTATAAAGTCGTTAATGGGACTGAAATTTATATCACTTCTGATTCTGACGGCGGTCACGGAAATTTTTTTGAAGCAGAAGCAGTTGTTACCCTGTCAAAAGGAACTTATAAACTATACGCTTATTACAGGGGAGAAACTAATCAAGATGGCAGTGTAAAGACATATATAATCAAATAAGTTAAATTGATGAGATAAACCAACCTTGAAATAGAATATCAGTTTATTTTGAGGTGCATTAGGTATTCCGTAAGTCTCATTATTATCTTTCTTGTACTGCCACCGATGTGTCGCAAGTTATTTATCTGTATTTTAGTTTTGAGCTCCTTTCAGTATGCTGTTATTCGCATCGCTCAACTCCTCTCGTTTAAGCCTTTCCTACTCATTCATAACTACTGATTGCAATGAGCAATAAGGCATAACCGACCTTTGAAGAAAAAAGGTCGGTTTGTTTGTATAGACCATATCATTCAAATATCTGTAAAATACGTTCTAAAGGTACGATGCTGTCGGCATTAACCATCAGGATTGAATCGCCCAGTTGTGTCAACGCATAAACACTGCCATCTCTTTTATCCGTGCTATAATAAACCTCGTTACCTATACTGGTTGTATACAGTTGATAGGAGTCATTAGTTAAAGCACTAATATCTGAAACGATATTCCACACCTGCGTCGTAACAATCATAGCATCTCCGTAGGTATAATATGTATACAGCCACTCCTCGTTTTGCCGAGTTTTCTGGTATTTCGATGTCTCATAAGCAACGTCGGAGGCATTCAGACGATACGGTATATGTCCGGTTGCTTTTTCAAACTCCTGCAAGCTGGTAAACATTTGCATTTCCTGCTTCTGGGGGTGCTCTTCCTCCAACTCGGAGGCAAAATTGTCCGCAATCTGGCTGTCATACTCACGTGACGTATGAGTTTGTATAGGCTGCTGAATTTCCATCCTGTTATCAAATAGTCGCACTACAGAATGATATACCTGAATAGCAAAAGCTCTACTTTCGGGTATGAAGATAAGCAGTACAGCAAGTACAAATATCAACGAACTCGCCGCTGCAACCCATCTGTTACAATGCCGTATATGCGCAAAGACTGTTTTGCGATTGACAACCAACGCATCCGGCTTTTCGGCTGCGGCTGCAATACGCCGTATTTCATCCCAGCGCTCGTCAGGCCAATCCGCCTTTGCTTTAGTACGCTGGATGATTTGCTCCAAACTTGGATACCCTTCTATTTTTAACCTTCGCTTTGCTTCGGTACGGGAGAGTATAAACTCTTCCCCCACGGAAGCAACTTTCGTTTTTTTACCAGTCATTTTTAACCGCACCTCTTTTACGCACTAAAGTTTCATTAATACACACAACATCATTTCTAACACCCCAGCGTAGTCGTGCTTCATTTTCTTTCGCATACGACGAAATTGTTGAGACAACGCATTTTCGCTCATGTTGAGTTCCGCAGCAAGCTCCTTCACCGAGTAGCCATCCATATAGCATCTGAGAAACGCATCGGCGATTTCAGGTGAATATGATATCAGAAGTCTGTTTAGCCACTCCTGCCGCGTGAGCATGTCCTCGTGTTCCCGCTCCGTATCGTCATATAGCTTTGGCTCTGTTCCCGACAGCATGTTAGGGTCATGAGGAATCATCCGGCTGTTCCTTTTCTTAATGTTGCATGCCATATTGTGCAACACGGTTTTGAAGTAAGGGACAGGATCTATCGCATCCTGCATCTTTGGATTTTCATAGATTTCGATCAACAGATCACTTAGTAAATCCAAAGCGTCGTTCTTGTTTCCCATCAACATATAGGCATACAGCGAAAGTTCCTTCCGATTTTCTTCTTTCAAAAAAACTCTGATCAGTTCATGCACATCCATAACGAATCCCCAAGTAACTATCTCCGCCCTACATTTTATGATTATAATACCATGCCGCCATGTAACCTACAAAAGAATATGTTATGCTCAGCAGTAATACCTGTTTGAGGTCGAATGGCATGTCAGGTCCAACAACATCAGCGGAGAATCCGGCATATACCAATGGCCGCGACACCAATGAATCTTTGCGGCATTACGAATAATCTCATCAAAATAGTATTCTTCCACGGCCCATTCGCTTATGTTCTCCGCATCTGCCGGCGTAAGATAGAGCGAATAGGAGAAAGCAGCTTTTCTATCGCCCCTATTCATGAAGTATAAAAGTTCCGCAAGCCAGAAGTCTACGGTAGTGTTTATAAATATGATGAAATGCCTGAACCCTCTTTGACGTAGCTGATGGATGAAATCAAGTATGCGCTTCTTTAGCATAGTTTCATTGCGCCTATGCTGCCGTAAATTGAAGGCTTCCTCATGTTCAAGTATAACTTGTACAATGCATGTCTGTTCTGGTGTTGCCATACAGGTCATATATACTCATCCTCCCAACTATAAAGATAGACAATTTTGCATGAGCAAATATGACGGGCAGATTCAAAATTTTTCCTGCTCTTTTATAATCTCCTCCAGTTCCTTGAGTTGCGCTTCGGTAAAAGCGTATTTTTGCTGTGCTCCGTCTAGAATCTCTCGGACTGAGATGGGCGAATGCGGATAGTCTTTCTCAGCCTCATGTACTGGTATTAGTAAGGCTTTATTGTTCTGGGGCACGTCTGTAGATTTACTGAAATCAGTTGGTGTTCTCATGGAATAAACCTCCTTTTCATTATGTAGCATATTCTCCTATGAATAGCTTAATGCACCATGAATGGTTAGCTATAAGAGATATTTTAAAATACTCTGAGCTTATTTTCAATCAGATATGGGTACGCTAAGCTAATAAATATAGGAGCAGGAATATGAAGTGTGAAAAGGAACTGGCGCTGCTGCGGGAAGATATCCGTAAAGGGCGCAAAAACAAGAAAATTACGCAAGAAGAGCTGGCGGAAAAGCTGGATGTATCTCCAACGCACGTGAAGCATATCGAAAGCGGCCATCGTAAGCCATCGATTGAAATACTGTTCGAGATTACCAAAATCTTGAATATATCCTTGGACGGCGTTGTTTTCAGCAAAAACGAAAGCGCGCGCACAGATACTCGCAAAGAGATAGACCGCCTGCTGGACGTATCTGATGAAGCGTCCCTGCATTTCATATTGAGCGTACTGGAAGCGCTGCGCGAAAAGGAGCAGGCCGGCGTCAGATAACCGTCATCTTGCCGTGTGCATTGCAAAGGAGCCGCAAATCAGCGCTCCTTTTTTGTATCGTGCGTATTTCTTCTTCGGTGGGGTTGTGGCAATCCGTGATGAGCGAGAGTTGAAGATATCCTTCATACGCCGAAAGAATTGCTTCACGCAATGCCGCGGGAGTATCGCAATGAGTTACGTTGAACCATTCGCGTTCTTCCTCGTCCCACTCCATTACCACATATCCGTGGCGAGTTAGCAGAACTTCGCAGATTCCTGTCTGAATAACCAGCACAAAACAATCAAGTACGTTTTCAAAAGACAACATTGAAATCTTCCTTTCAAAATACCTTATATATAACACTATAATCATTCGCAGGCTAAATCGCAAAGGTGCAAACCAATTGCCTGCACATTGGTTGTAGCGAACTCGGGACAAACGTGGCAAGCAGGGCAAAGAGGTACCCACTTTGCTTTTCGGGCAATTTCCGCCGCCGCGAAAACTGCCCTCTGCTTGTCAGGGGCAGCGCCCCTGAAACCCTTTGAACACACATAAATGTGTGGCTGCGCGTTTCTGCGAAACGCTTGGGAGCATGGCCGTTACTGGCGGTCATGCTCCTGTTTCTTTTCCTCGCTGCGCTCATCCTTGCCCAGCATACGATCCACGTTCTGCTTGTGGAGCAGCAGCTCGCGCATCTCATCGCGCGAACGCCGGTATTCGGCATACGCCGCCTTTTTTTCGGCAAGCAGCTTGGCATATTCCTCCTGCAAGCTCTTGACGGTAGGGAGCTTTTTCACGCCCAGCTCGTCAAAGGCGTTCTTCGCCGCCTTGTGCAGAAGGATGTCGCTCTCATGCTCCGCGAGATACTTTTTCGAGTAACCGGCCTTGCGGTAGCCCGCGTAAACGTCGCGGGTCTTGGCGTAGTTGATGATATGCGTTTTCAGCACGGCGATCTCCGCCATGCGCGTTTCCGCCGCCTTGATCTGCGCGGACAGCGCGTGAAACTGCTCCGTCGCAGCGGCAGCTTTTTCTTCCAATTCCGCGTAGTCCAGCAGCCCATGCTCCCGCAGATAATTGTAGGTCTGCGCCATCTGCTTGACGTTGAACACCTTCGCCCAGCGCTCGTAGCCCACGCCCTTTCCCGCTTGCAGCTTCGCCTCGATGTCGATGAGCAGAGCATCCCTTTTCCGTGTGGCCTGCGCCCTCTTTCTGCGCGGCGTATGCTCCTTTTCTCCGGCGAGGACGGCGCGCAGCTCGTCCTCTGTATAGCCGTTGATGGAAGAAAGACGGACAAAGCCCTTTTTGTCGTGATGGCGCAGGGACAGCGTATTCCCGCGCCGCCTGACCTCGCAGCCTGCCTCCGCCAGCAGCTTCAAAAGCGTGTCAAAGCTGTCGGGCTTCTGCAAAAGCGCCGCGTCGATGAGGCCGCAGAGCAGCTCCCGGTGGGAGGGTTTTGCCTTGTTTCCCAGCCACCTGCCGTAGTGATTGACACCGCGCTTGGGGTCAGTAATCACGGAGAGCCGATGCTCGGTGCAGATGGCGTCGCTGAGCCGTGCGACGGCCCTGCCGGAGCCGAGAAAATCGCGAAACTTATGCTTGCAGTCCAGCGCGGTGGAGTTCCAGATGATGTGATTATGGATATGCTTTTTGTCGGTGTGCGTGGCTACGAAAAAGGCGTGTCGTCCTTTCAGAAACCGCTCGGCAAACTCATAGCCTACGCGGTTTGCTTCCTCCGGCGTGATCTCTCCGGGCTTGAAGGACTGGCGTACCTGATAGGCAATCACGTTGTGCCGCTGCTCCCGTCCGGTGACGGTCTGGTACTGGCGCTTGGAGTAAAGAAACTCTGCGTCGGCGGTTTTGGGGTCGCATTCGTAGGCGGAGATCAGCTCACCGCCCTGCGTCTTATCTGGATTCTTGGAATAGTCGATGCGGTCAGTCAGGCAGTCGGCAATCGTCTTGCCGTGACTGACGTGCATGGAAATGATGCGTGTGGTCGCCATGGGGCGCGGCCTCCTTTCTGTGAGACGGATTTGTAATTTCTTTTTTGAAGTCCTCCGTATTTTTCTTGTATGCTTGCGCTGCCATGTGCTATACTATGATATAAGGAGCGTGATACGAAATGACCTTTGGCGAAGCCATCATCAAGCTGCGCAGTGAGCGTAGGATCTCCCAACGTCAACTTGCGGAGGAATTGAACGTGAGCTTCACCTCCGTCAATCGCTGGGAGAACGGAAGGACGATGCCCAATAAAATGACGGTGTTCGTCATTCGCAAATACTGCGAGGAGCACGGTCTGGATTTTTCTTATGACGAGGGGGTGCGGGCATGAGCTGCAAAATGACGATTGAACAAATATGTGGTGCGGTGGAATCGCCGCTCT
>ERZ860322.733-NODE-733-length-22624-cov-18.994329_pt1 | contig 22624 bp, 24 predicted proteins | sample MGYA00509979_ERZ860322 | MGnify/ENA primary metagenome ERZ860322 (study PRJEB30046, sample SAMN00715217) | human gut metagenome | study: EMG produced TPA metagenomics assembly of the A metagenome-wide association study of gut microbiota in type 2...
TCCCCGTCCGGCGCAGGCCGTAGAGAATGAACACCTTGTCCTGCGGCTCGCCGTAAATAAAGTCGTGCAGCTGCCGGAAGCACTCGCGCCTGCGATAGCCGCGAACAGACGCCGCGAAGGAACGCAGCGCCTCACCGGTGCGGACATTGGTGGTAAACGCAGAAAGGTTCGCAGATTTTGCCTTGGGCAGCTGCTTTTTCAGCGCTTTCAGCTCCTGTTCCAGCGCCTTCCGCCGCTCGATTTTGGCGCGGAAATTCTCCAATTCGTCAGCAGGAATATACTTCTCCCGCCGCTTCTTGTTCTCCGTCCAACGGTGGTAGAAGTATTCCTTTCCGTTGACGGTTTTCTTTGTAATGGAACCGGCTGGCAGATCGAAAATGTGCCGTTCCAGCTCCGCCTCACGGGTTTGCATCTCAGATAAGTCCATAGCGCGCCTCCTGTGAGATAGGATTCTATACAGAATTATACCCCACTATCCCCTCGGAATCAAGGGTATAGTAGGACATAATTATTTTCTTCGAACTGTTTAGCCATTGATATTTTAACGATACACTATTGCTTAACTACTTGGTAATATGATGGATGATGCAATTGAAAACTGTCAGTTGATTCCGATTACTCCGGAAATCGTGGCACATTATCGGGAAGGGGAATAAGTTTTTTCGTGAGCTGATGGCCTGAAAGTACTTGGGAGACCATCGGCACGGTTGAAGGGTGGATCTTTTCTGCCCGCTCTTCAGCACCAAAAGCAGAAAATACTGCGCAGCCGTTGCCAGCGGAAGCTGGCAACGGCTGCGGCATACCCCCCTTGCGGGTACATCAGGTATTCTTCTGCCTCTTCAAAAGGGACTACGAAAGCAGAGTATTGGCGCGAACTGGCGGATGACCATGGTTCCGTTCCGCAGAGTGTGTGTCTGCTTATCCGCCGTAATAGGCGTTCAGATACATCTCTTTGATCTCCTTCATCAGCGGATACCGGGGAGTGGTGCCGGTGCACTGGTCGTCGAAGGCTTGCTCCACCATTTCGTCCAGACGGCCCAGGAAGGCCTCTTCGGAAACACAGTATTCCCGAATGGTGTTGTGGATGCCGATTTTGTGCATGAGTTCCGTAATGGCGTCGATGAGGTTTTCAAGCTTCTCCTCGTCTGTATTGCCGTCCAGCTTCAGACAGTCGGCCACCTTGGCGTATCTGGCCAGGGTATGGGGATGGTCATACTGGGAGAAGGTGCCCATTTTCACGGAAACTTTGGCGGCATTGAAGCGGAGGACCTAGCGGATCAGCAGGGCATTTGCAATGCCTGGGGCAGATGGTGGAAAGCGCCCAGCTTGTGGGCCATGGAGTGGCATACGCCCGGGAAGGCATTGGCGAAGGCCATACCCGGCCATGGTGGTTGGCCATGTTTTCTCTGGCTCTGGGTGCTTTGGCACCCTGTTCATAGGCTGCGGGCAGATTCTCGAAGATCAGCTTCAGGCTGCGCAGGGCCAGACCATCGGTGTAGTCCGTTGCCATGATGGAGGCATAGGCTTCCAAAGCGTGGGTGACGGCGTCGATACCGGAGGCGGCGGTGAGGCCCCGGGGGCGTTCATCATCATGTCCGCGTCCACAATGGCCATCTTGGGCAGCAGCTCATAGTCGGCCAGAGGATATTTGAGGCCTGTGGATTCGTCCGTAATGACCGCAAAGGGCGTCACTTCGGAGCCGGTGATTTTGCTTATGATTTGGGCGAACACAAGTCGGATGATGACCTGCGGGCTTCCATGGCCGATGCCCTGGACGACTTCTTTGGAAATCGCCAGGACTGCGATATTTTCTAAATTCAGCAATGCCACCGAATCCCGGTGGCATTTTTTGACGACTATTTTATGGCCGTTTGACGGTTACTCTCTAATGGTCAAAAAAATTTATCCGCAGCAATCGGGATAGATTGCTGCGGACATTGTCAAGAGAAAACGAGTTTATCAATCGTCTAACTCCGTCTCATGCCTGAGGATTGCGCCGGTGGCCGCGTCAATTTCATAGTCGTACTCCCTATTGCCGGACTTGAACTCGACCTCGTAGACGAGCGTGCCGTCCTCGTCGTCCAGCTCGATCTCCATGTCATACGCCTTGCTCTCGCTCACGCCCGCGTGGTTCAGGGCGATGGACTTCGCCTTGGCATGACCGATGTCGCCGGTGGGCGCAGTGGGCTTTGCCGCCTCATCCTCTACAGGGGCCGTGGCCAGCAAGTCCTTCTGCCCGCTGAGCACGTTACCTGTGTAGGCGTCCACCAGATACTCAAACTCGCCCCATGCCGTGTGCAGCTCCACCTCGTAGTGCGCAGGGGATTCGTCCAGCTCGGAATCGACCTCCGCCGTGACGGAGTCCAGCGCCGTTGTTCCGGCATACTGCTCCGCGGCGTAAGCGGCGGCAGCTTTGCCGATGGGCATAGCGGGCGCGCCCGCTTCCGCAAGGTCTTTCAGCTCCTCCACCGAGAGCTTTGCCAGCGCGTCAAACTTCAGCGACGGGTTGATGGCAAGGACGCGGTTCACCAGCGCCGCCTTGCCGGTGGAAATGTTGTTCTCCCGGGCCTGCTGCTCCCGCGCCGCGTCCTGCGTCAGCGTCTGCGTCAGGACGGCGGCCTTCGCCTCGCTGGTCTGCAATACGCCGTCCACGGCGCTGGTCAGCTCCCGCTGGAGCTTTTCCGCACGGGCGGTATCCTTATCCTCCACCGAGATCATGATGGCGGAGGAAATGCTGTTAAGGTAGCCGTTGCGCACAAGGCTGCCTACAATGGCGTTCACCGCCACATCCAGTTTGGCGCCCTCGAGATCCGCACCGCCGCCCATATCCGCAAGGATCGTCTTTGCATCGTCATTGAGCGGCGCACAGGCCAGTACCTTTTCGCTCCTACTGACCTTCAGCTCGATGCTGGGGTTTACATCCAGCGACACCACGGACGCGACCGCGTTCGCTCGCTGGTAGAACACGCCTCCACCGCCCAGCAGCAGCACCACCGCAAGGCAGGCAGCGACGAGTGCCGGCCATCTTTTCCTTGCCGGTTTTCTTGTTGTCATATTGATCACCGTTCCTTTCCGCACTTCACAGCGGGAGAGAACGCCGCTCACATCGTCCGGCGCAGTCTTTTCAAGAGCCGTTGTCAACCTCTGCTCCATTTTTTCGTTGGTCATCGGGCGTCATCTCCTTCCAGAATAACTCGCATCTTTTTCAATGCTCTGTGATATTTTGACAGGACGGTAGGAAGCGTCAGCTCCAGCAGCGCTGCGATTTCCCGATGCTTCATGCCTGTGACCGCATGGAGCAGCACAATGCGCCGTTCCTCATCACTGAGAGCGGCCAGCGCATACTGCAGCAGAATGCGCTCATCGGCATCCAGTCCGCACTCCTGCGCGGGAATGGCGTCCCATTCCTCCTCACTGAGCGCGGCATTTTTCTTTTCGCGCCGCAGACGCATCAGGCACAGGTTCCTGCACACGCTCAGCAGCCAGCCCATGGGTGACCCGGCGGGCCGGTACTGCTCCGCGCAGTTCCACACCTGCACATAGACATCCTGGGTCAGATCCTGGGCATCGTGCGCGTTTTTGAGGTACGACAGCGCCAGGCCGTACACCGCCGTCCGCGTGTGCTGATACAGCTCCGCCAGTGCCTCGCGCTCCCCTCCGGCAACGCGGTGGAGCAGCTGCTGCAGCTGGTGCCGCTCCTCCGCCGGGGCATATTCAGTTGTCATCAGCATACTGAGCATGGGCTTCTATCTCCTGTCATCCGTGTAATGCGCGAAGCGGGCGGTTTATTGCATGGGCTTAAAAACTTTATGGTCTCTGTAGTTTCGTTTTCCGAAGATTGGAACACTCTGATGTATTAAATAATTATACCACAAAACGCTAATCGAATGTGCATTTGCCGCTGCACCCACCATTGCCGCACAATTCACAGCCCCAATCATGTCCATGCCCATAGTACCACCGTCCGTACCGATATCCATAATGCGGCGGACAGTGGGCACAGTCTCCATCGCAACGACCGGGATCTCGTTTCCTGCCGGATCCACTGAAAGCGAAGATTGCACCACCGGCAGCGGGGCTTGGTTTTTTCTTCTGTCATTTCAATGTTCTTTTCCATTCTGCTTGTCATCACACAGCATCTTTCAAATCTTGAAAGTAAACCGTCTTCTTATCGCAAAGCATTACGACAGGGGAATTGGACAGACGATTGATGGTAGCAATATGGTCAGAAATCGGAGCAAGCCCGCTGTCCTTGTACCGAATCATGAGTTTTAAATGAAACCAATCGAGGGTTCATTATCTGTCTGTGCTGACAGTTGTAAGGCTTCTCAATTGGGTAAACACTGTTTCCTCAATTTTGTTATTTGGCAAAGGCACCCGCATCGCACTACCGGCAGTGGAACTTGGACTTTTCTGCTGTCATTTCAGCGCCTTTTCCCATTCTGTCTCTTTGAAGCCCACCAGCACAAAATCGTCTCCGATGAACATGGGCCGCTTGACCAGCATTCCATTCGTTGCCAGCAGGGCATACATTTCGTCCTCCGTCATGGTCGGCAGCTTGTCCTTCAGTCCCTGCTCTTTGTAGAGCAGGCCGCTGGTGTTGAAGAATTTTTTCAGGGGCAGGCCGCTGATCTTGTGCCACTTGCGCAGCTCGGCCGCAGTAGGCCTGTCGTCCTTGATATGCCGGATCTCGCATTGAATCCCGTTGGCATCCAGCCACTTCTGTGCCTTCTGACAGGTGCTGCACTTCGGATAGCAAAGAAAAATCATGTTGTCACACTCCTATAATACTTTTGCCGCATTCTCCACCATCTGCCGGTACTGCTCTTTTACGTCCGCCGGAGCTTTGATGCGCACCTTGCCCTCGAAGCCGAAAATCCAGTTGAAGAACACCTTGCCGACGGCAACTTCCTCAATGACCCGGAAATTTTGCAGATCTCCGGCGTAGGTGTGCACGTCCGGCCCAAACTGGTCGATAATCGCATCCATTACGCCGTTGTCGCAGAGCAGCTCCACCTCTTTGCGCGGGGCGTTGTACATCCGGAAGGTGGTTTTCACATACTTTTCGACGGAGAAACCGGCCTTGGGCGGCACCGCAGGCTCGTCGAGAATCTCCGGCTGCTCTGCGATGCGATCCACCCGGTGGCTGCCGATATTCTCGTACTTGTCCGAATAGCCCACCACATAGTAGTTGTCGCCGTCCCAGACCAGGGAGTAGGGGCTGAAGGTGTATTTCTCTCCGCCGTGATGGAGCACACGCTCCTTCTTCACGTTGTATTCGATCTTCCGGAAGCGGATCTTCTTATGCTGGTTGATGGCTTCATTGATGGTGTCGATGATGTAGAAAATCTGCTTGTTTTCCAGCTTCCCCCGGCCGTCCACGACCACATTGCGCTTCAGGTCCCGGGCCTTATAGATACCGGCCAGAGCGGTGACCTTTTTGATGAGGGCATCGCTTTTTTCTTCGGGAATGAATTTGGAGGAGGCAATGGCGTCGATCATGGTCTTCAGCTCGGCGATCTCGAATTCACGCTCCAGGTAGCGATACTGGTTCTGGGTAGAGCGCCGCTCATCAATGCCGAACCCGGCTTGCTGCAGCACCTCGATGTCGCCCTTGATGGTGGTCCGGTGGGGCTCCATGCCGTAGCGCTGCTTCAGAATGCTGGCCAGCTGGGCGGTGGTCAGATAATTGTCCTCATCCGTGCGCTCCTGCAAGATCTGCAGAAGATACAGCGGTCTCAATTTTGCGTCGATATCCATGGTGTTACTCCTTGATTGGTTCGGATGGTTTCTGCCTCATTTCTCAGCTGGTACGACAAACTGGAAGTTGTAAATATCATTTTACATTTTTACATGAAATCACAATATGACTTGGTGCAAATAATACTGATGCAATAATCAATAGCACTGACCTACTCATAATCCCACTAAATAAGAACAACATTGAAGGAATAATAGAAAGTGCTAATGCTCTGAAAACGCTGTTTTTCTTAAAACATATAATCCAAATAGCACAATAAGGCATTACCAATATGGTATCTACAATCAGATATAGTGCAAATGCTTCGTCAGACCACCACCCGAACCAAGTTCCCGGAATATTGATTATCATGAATCCGAAACAACCCAATCTCCCTACTTGTTCTGTGACCTCAACATATTTATTGTTCCACTTATTATCAAATCCATCTTTGCACTTAATCGCCAATACAACATTGGGTATCATAATGACTGCAATAATAATCAGCCCAAAAACATTAAACCATTCCATATTATCTACCATCACAAATCCCGATTTGTCAATCATCTACATCGATTCTTTCAATTTTGAAAATGACCGGTCTTGTGCCGTCGTTGCAGCAGGCGATCATGACTTTATCGTCATTCATCCAACCGTGCATGATGCTCCCGCCTTGCAGCGCCGTGTAGATATAACGGCTGATGGCGTCCCACGCTTCCGAGCAGAACGGCACGCCCTCCGTTCCGCAGTGCGCTGTTCCCGGCGATTGCAAACAGCCTTCGTCCGGCGCACCGGATTTCACAAGTGTTCCAGCACCCATGTGCCAGAAATCATCCCGTTCATCGTTGCGGTAAAACAGGAATTCATCACCAACATGGTAGCAGGGGCATTTGCCGCTGTCCGGCACGGCGCAGTACCGCGCTTGCAGCTCCGGGAACAGCTTCTTGTCCAGTACGGTTACTTTTACTCTGTGTTCCATCGTGTATCTCTCCTCGCAAATAGTAATTCTTTATGCTCTCGTTATAAAGGCTTTCGCAAGTACACCATGTCCACCAGCTGCACTCCGGCCTCGTAGATTGGATGGTCGTAGTGGTCGGTGAAGAAATTTGGGATGCGGTGGGAGCGGGCAAAGCCGCATTTTTCGTAAAACGGTACGGTCAGCGGGCTGTCGCCGGTGCCCACCTGCAAGAAATCATAGCTGTCCCTATATTGGCACACAAGGAAGTCGATCAGCGCTTTGCCGTAGCCCTTTCTCTGCGCCTCCGGTTCCACGGCGAGGTTCTTGAGCTCCAGAATCCCGCCGCCCTCGTCAGTGACGACGCATTCTGCTTTCACGCCGCCGTCCTCCAGCACATACATGGTTCCTCGTTCCAGATAGCGGTCGATCATGTCCTCCTGCTCGTCCGCCAATAGCAGCAGCGAGAGGAATTGCTTTTTATTTTCGTGGATTTCTCGAATGTTCATAGGCTGCTCCGACAAATCGGAAATTAACGCTTCCATACACATTCACAAAAACACACCCTTTATCTTATGTATTTATTATGAGAAGGCTTCACCTTGCCCTCATCTCTGCGCCGCAAAGTAATGCGCCTGCGCATAGGCGAACTGCTCGTTAAATCGCCGGTCGGCTTCCCTGCTCAGGGGCGTGTCCGGCTGAATCATGTCAAAGGCGTGCATATTGGAGTGGTACACATCCACGCTGGCTGGAATCCCGCTTTTCTTCAGGTTCTCGACATACTGCACCGTTTCGGCGTAGAACGGCTCTCCGTCCCCAACAAAGGTGTAGGCAGGCGGAAGGCCGGAAAAGTCCGTCAGTCGGGCGGGAGCGGCATAGGGCGACAGACCGTCCCGCTTCTGCCCCGCAGATAACAGCACCACGCAAACCGGTTGCGCCGGGTGTTCCACACCTTGCCGTGGTTATCCCGGGAGGTCTCCGTCTCCCGGTCGTCCAGCATGGGGTAGAGAGGCATCTGGAAGGCGACGTTCACCGCACCGGTGTCCCGGGCCTTGATGCACAGGGCGGCGCACAGACCGCCGCCTGCACTCTCGCCGCCTACCATGATCTGATCGGCTCGAACGCCCAACTCGGCGGCGCGGGCCTTCATGTACACCAGCGCCGCATAGCAGTCGTCCAGCGAAGCGGAATAGGGCGCAGCAAAAGCCAGCCGATACCCCGGCGACACCACCACTGCCCCGAACTTTTTCACCAGGTCGACTGCCCGGGACATATGCACCATTTCCTTCATGCCGAGGATGTACCCGCCGCCGTGAATCCACAGCACGCCGGTAGCCAGCACCGGAGCCTCATTCGGCGACAGCACCAGCTCCGGAATCCGGCGTCGGCCTGCGGGAATGGCGATTTTTTGCACCCGAATCTCCGGGTCTGGTCTCATGGATAACATGGCTTTCTCCTGCTTCAGTCCGCCGTGATGGCCACCTTGACGACGCCGTCCAGACGGTTTTCAAAGATGCGGTAGGCTTCCTCAATCTCGCTCAGCGGGAAGCGGTGGGTGATAAGCGGCGTGGTGTCCAGCTTGCCATGCTCGATTAGACGCAGAATTTCCGCGCAGTCGCAGCCGTCCACGCCGCCGGTCTTGAAGGTCAGATTTTTCCCGTACATCTCCGGCAGCGGCAGCGTCTGTGCCTCGTCGTAGAGTGCTACCACCGTCACGATGGCGTTGGGGCGGGCGCAGCGCCACGCAAGCTGGAAGGTATCCTTGCCGCCTGCCACCTCCAGCACTACATCCGCACCGCTGTGGTCGCTGTTTGAGTGCACAAAGTCCTCGCATTCCTCCGGCGTGCAGGTCAGCACCTCCGGATAGTGCGCCCGGACAAAGGCGAGCCGTGCCGGGTCCTTCTCGCAGGCGATGATGCGCTTGGGGTCTTTCAGTGCCGCGCACAGCAGCGTGCATATGCCTGTGGGGCCTGCGCCGATGATTAGAACAGTGTCATCGTTTTTGATCTCCGAAATTTTTGCCGCCCAGAAGCCGGTAGCGAGAATATCGCCCACAAACAGCGCCTGCTCATCGGTGACGCTGTCGGGAATCTTGTTGAGTCCCTGATCGGCACAGGGCACCCGGACAAGCTCCGCCTGCCCGCCGTCGATGCGGCAGCCCAGCGCCCAGCCGCCGTCGGGGTCGGTGCAGTTGTTCACCCAACCGCGCTGGCAGAAGTAGCACTCGCCGCAGAAGGTCTCCACGTTTACCGTTACCCGGTCGCCGGGACGCACGGTTTTGACCGCTGTACCGACGGATTCCACCACGCCCACCATCTCGTGGCCGACGGTAATGCCCGGCACGGCACGGGGTACCGAGCCGTGCTTGATGTGCAGATCACTGGTGCAGATGGAGCCCAGCGTCACCCGCACGATGGCGTCCCGGGGATCGATGATCTCCGGCTCCGGCTTGTCCAGCAGAGCAAAATGGTTGTGTTCTATGTAAGTCAGGGCTTTCATGAGTGTGCCTCCAAAATTGATTTGTCAGTTAAAATGTAGCAATCCACGCTCTGCACTGTCAAAAAGGACAAATTTCTTTTCTCCGAATCTCGCAAAACGGATAGTCACAATGGGATCCTGATAGCGCACGACAACTCCCGCTCCAAAGGCCCTGTGGACCACTTTGCATCCTGGAACTGCCTTGCGGATCAGTGCGGCCTTTTCTTCCGGGGACAGCGTTACTTTCGACCCGGATTGTGTTCCATTGTGCTTCTTGGGATCGGGCGTTGCCGCCCGTTTTTTTGCGACGGCAGGCTTCTCCGGTAGTTTACGAACGACCATTCGCTGCTCATACATCTGGCCTACGGTCAGAAATTGCGTCTCGCCGCCGTTATATGCAATCAGGCACTGCCCGTTACAGGCCGCCAAAATATTGCCCCAGCCCTTTTGAGCGTGGTGATAACGTTTTCCGCACAACTCCGTTGGAAATGTGCGGAAAACATCGTTCGTCTCCGGCACTTCGGTCGGAATATTTTGCTGTACTTCTTTTATAAATGCGGAACTGCGGTTAAGGCATGAGAACAGCTGCAAGTGATTCTTGGCTCGCGTCATAGCCACGTAAAAAAGTCTGCGTTCTTCCTGATACTGTCCTTGTTCCGCTTCGCTTTTCGGCTCAGTCACTGCGGGCAGAATGCCGTCCAGCACATCCAGAAGGTAAACGGTGTCATACTCCAAGCCCTTGCTGGAGTGAATGGTGGATAGAAGCACGGCAGCCTCCGGCTGCACGGCCGGAGTAGCCACCAGACTGCGCAGCTGCTCCAGCCGGGTCAGCAAGGCATCCATACTGGGTTCCTGCCTGGCCAGCAGGCAGAGAATTTCAAACTTATTGGTGTCCAGCTTCTGCTGGTCCACATAGTCCTTGTAGCGCAGCTCCCGCCAGATGCAATCTAATCCCCGCTGGGCGGTGTCCTGGAGAATCTGCGGCAGCAGGTCGATCAGATCCGTGACACTGTCCCTTGCGAAGGCCGAAAGCTGCGGAAAGCGCAGCAGCTCTTCCAGAATTGGTTTTCCGGAACTCCGGCTTTTTTCGCAAGCGTATTCTGCCGCCTTTTTAGAGATACCGCCGCCGCATTTATAGTAGATGCGCAGAAACACCTCCGCATTCCGTCCGTCATGGGCGAAGGCGATGATGTCCAGAATATCCGTAACAATCCTATGGGTGAAATAGGTGGCGTCCATTTGTCGGCAGCGATAAGCGGTTCCCTGACGGTCCAGCAGATCGATCAGCGGCAGTGCGCTGTCGTTGTTGCGGTAGAGAATGGCTATTTGTTCGTCGCGCTGCGCCGCTGTATGCGTCAGCCATGCGTACTGGGCGGCACGGTCTGCTGCCGTAATCAGCCGGACGTCTGCACCGGAGGCCCGGGTGGGATGGATGGTTTTGGGATGGCGCGCATGGTTTTTTCGGATGAAATCGTCCGCCAGACGGAGAATTTCCGGCGTGGAGCGGTAGTTTTCCTCCATCAGCAGCACCCGGGCGTTGGGATAGGTCTGCTCAAATTGCATCAGAGCCTCCGGGTAAGCGGCCCGAAAGCCGTAAATGCTCTGATCTTCGTCGCCTACCATGAAGATGTTTCCGCTTTTTTGCGCCAGACGCTGAATAATCGCATATTGGATTTTGGAGGTATCCTGAGATTCGTCCACGCAGATATAGGGAAACATATCCTGAAAATGCGTTAACACATCCGCATGCTTTTCCAGGATTGTCTTGGCATAGACCATCTGATCGTCGTAGTCCATCCAGTGCTGCTGCCGTAGTGTCAGGTTATACCGACGATACAGCTCCGGGAACTTCTCAAATCCGGTATCCAGCTTGCCGATTTCCTCCTTGTCGAGCATACGATTCTTCACATAGGTGATATTCTTGCAAAGGTCTTTTATAATGCCCTGCGTAGCGAATTCGCCGCTAAGCTCACGATACAGATTGGAAACCAGTTTGGATAAAAGTCCCTCGTCCTCCATCAGCTGAAAGGCATTCCCATTGCTATGGGACTTCGCGTAAAAATCAATGATTTTGGAAGAAACACCGTTGATGGTGCGAAATTCCGGGATGTTCGGGCAGTCCTCGCCAAACAAACGGGCAAATCGCTGCTTCATCTCTTGAGTTGCGGCTTTTGTGTAGGTCATGGTCAGAATTTTGTTGACCGGAATCCCGCAGCAGCAGAGCATATAGCCCAAGCGAGTCACCAATACGGTGGTTTTTCCGCTGCCGGGCACGGCCAACAGCAAGACTGCACCTTCTACAGCGTGCACCGCTTCTGATTGCTGCCGGTTCAGTCGGCCGGTATATTTCCGGTCAAATTCTTCTCTGTCCATGCTGCTTATCCTTCCAAATTTTCTAACCAAATCTTATCGAATTTCCCACACGAAGGTGACGCTGTCGCTGACGTCAATGTCATCCGGCTCGATTTCAATACTGGTGGGTGCGGCGCTGGCCATTCTCATGCAAGCGTCCTCCATATCATACTGAGTTTGGGAAAACAGATGCAGCTCGCCCCAGTTATAGTCGATAGAAACCAGTTCGCCCAGCGTCACACCGGAGGCCTTGGTCAGAATTTCGGCCTTTACCTTTGCGTTGGCGCAGGCGCTCTCCAGCAGGGCGGCATCGACTGCTTTCTTATCCTTCACCGTGAACTGCACATTCAGCTCCGGCTCGGCAATGCAGACTGCGATCGCTCCCAGCACCTTGGACAGCCGCTGGGAATCGAAATCAAGCTCCAGCTTCAGTCCATGGGTGACCCGGTAACCAACAAAAATCTGCTTGTAATTCCCCTTTTCGTCACGCTCGTTCTCGTACTCCGTTCCAACATCAAAGCTGGTGGTTTTCAGATCATCCTTGGTAAAGCCGATTTCCGCAATGGCACTGCGCAGCTGTTCCAGATGCTTCGCTGCCTCGTCCATGGCCTTGTCGTAGTCCACACGGACGGTTTTCAGCATCAGCGACACAACCGTTTGATCTGGCTTTAAGCTCAACTTGCCGATGCCTTTGATCGTGATGGTTCGATTCATGATGTGTCCTCCTGTTTTTAGTCACAAATGTGCTTCTAAAGCCGATTGCCTGGTCGATTAACCATCAAATTCGAAATCAGAGACTTTGAGGGTACGGCAATTCTCTGATACCGTTCGAACCGTTGTGCTCGGAATTCCATTTTCAGCCGTTACTTCCACCTCAAGTTTGAGCTCGACATTGGCTCCATCAATGACCATTAAGTGCTGAATAATCTCAGAAACAAAATTATTTATATCCCGGTTCACTCGAGTATTGTCCAATTTGGCAGACATATAAAAATGCTTTGTAAGCACAGAACCATCAGCACTGTTTGCTCTGTCTGTGCCCTGCCCCGCCCCTTGCGTGTCTATTGTAGTATTCCCACCAGCATCTATCCCCGTAGAATTCCCCGTTCCATTGCTACCTTCAGCATTAGCGCGAGCGCACTCCTCTTCATGCTTTTGAGCCTTAGCAATATCAGCTTTTACCAGCAAATCAGACTGATTGATTGTGAATGTATGCTGGTTGAATTTCAAATCAATGTAACGGTGTTTTTCTTCGGAATACGCAGCGGCAATTCCAAAGTATTCATCCGATAAAAGACCCTGACCAATAGTTTCCTCCAGAACGGCATAAGAAGAAAGGCGAGGAAGATAGCAATATGTGCTGAGATATTCCCAGAGCTTCTTCACCGAGATGTCATTACAATCCTTCCACAACAGATCATCTAAGTGTTATAACCTTGCCCGGTTTGCCAGTTTTCTTCCAGCATATAACTTGTGCCCAAGTTGGGAACAAGTGCGGATTAACTTCTGCTCTAATTGGGCAGAAGTCGGAATCGGAACTTCCTCCCAATTTGTGCGGAGATGTACCAGTTTTTATTCCCAACTTGGGAATAATTTTGCCCGCATATTATAGGCGTTACAAATTGGCAAGCAGTGTAAACCTGTACAGGTTTACGCATTTTCTTGACTTCCCCGCTGAGTCAATCTTCGTAAATTGCTTGTTGGGGAAGCATCCCCAATCCCCTTTGAACGCCACCTGCGGTGTCGGCTGCGCATTCATTCTGAATACTTTTACTTACTGACTTCTGCGCAATTTGCATATAAGTTCAATTTTCCATAAATGAAAAAATGAAAACATGGGAGACATTGTCCCTGATTATTTATGTGATGTGTGGTAATCCACTTCCCAATAAATTTTCGGGAAGTCTTGTGGGCAACTCGCCCACAAGTAAAGTGGCAATGCTCGGATAGCACTTCATCCCAAGTTAGGATGAAGTGCTACGGTGTAACTTGCACCAAAGTAAGGCGTAGAGATTTTGTATTGTAAATTCTTGCGACGCTTTTGTCTTGCTCGGAAGCTGGAGCAAGGGAACGCTATTCAATTATCTGTTGTACTTTTTCTTTCTGCTGACAATCGTTGTGCCAATGGCTGCACCGCCGCTGACAAACAGCAGGGCAATCCACAGTGCAAGGTTGCTTGTATCGCCGGTCTGGGGATTCCTATCAGATGTTCCCGGTTTGGTACTGGCAGGCTTTTTCTCAAGAGCAGCAATCGCATCTTCAATAGCCTTTGCCATCTTGTCTACTTCAGATTGCTCCGTAATATTTTTACCACGGACAACAGCTTTGACAGCGGTTTCCACACCAGAGAAATCCTTGTAATCATCCTTCTTCAAAGCATTTGCTTTGGCAATGGCTGCATCAACCTTTGTGTAATCAGCATCCTTGTATTGCAAGGCAGCAATGGCATCTTCAATAGCCTTCGCCATTGCGTCAACTTCGCTCTGTTCAGTGATATTCTTGTCACGGACAACAGCATTGACGGCAGCTTCTACAGCAGAGAAGTCCTTGTAGTTGTCCTTGTTCAGTGCATTTGCTTTGGCAACGGCTTCATCCACTTTGGTGTAGTCAGCATCCTTGTATTGCAGGGCGGCAATCGCATCTTCAATTGCCTTCGCCATTGCATCAACATTAGCCTGACTCACAAAAGCCTTGCCCCTGACAACTCCGTCCACCGCCGCATTCAATGCGGCAACAGATTCATCGGTATACACAGTCAAATCAGTGGGAATGGCTGCCATCGCTGTTTCCACAGCACTGTAATCTGCCGGCTCTGCACCGCAAAGAACCTGTCCGTTCACAAAAGACCATCCGTTACTGTTGTCACCGTTATTCAGTGCGACTGCAAAATCTTCGGTTTTCATTTCTTCCTGTGGCTTTTCAGTTGCGGATTCGTTCTGGTTTTTAATACCGAGGTTTTCCGCTGCAAAATAGCAGTTGGTTATTTCGCTCCTCTTAGTCGCAGACGACTGCTCCGCAAAGGCATACTGAAAGGGTGATGAGCCTGTTACGCTACCGGTTGTAAAGCAATTTGTAATGGAGCCATAGTACGCTGAATCAGAGGCATCGGTACCTACAAAAGAGGCCATAGCAGCCGCAGCCTGTGATACATTGCCACTCGCATAGCAGTTTTTGATATTCAGTCCCCAAAGGCCGCCGGCAAATCCACCTGTATATGCGCCGCCGGTAACATTGCCCGTGGCGTAACAATTTCGAATAACCGTTTCTGCATCTGTTTTGCCGTTTCCTTTGCCGATAAATCCGCCGACATCCGCACCGCCACGGGAATCTGCCTTCACATTTACCGTTACATTTGATCTGCTGTATGTGATTTTCGCTGCTTTTCCCAATTCACCGATCAGCCCGCCGATAGACCCCTTGCCGGCTTTTTCCGTAATGCTGCCGGATACACTGCACTCGTTGATGAGCTGCGTTCCATCCAGTGCACCTACAAGCCCGCCGACCCAGTATGCAGCAGCATAAACATTGCTCGGTGCGCTCATATCCATCGTCAAACCTGTCACATGACAATTTTCAATAGATCCGCCTGAATAACCAACCAGACCGCCAGCAAATCCGACGACAGCACCTATCGAAGCAATCTTTGCTATACCGCAGATAGAAACAGTGTCCAGATTCAAGTTGCTGATTTTTCCCTCTGTTGCGCCAAACAACCCAAATACATCCGATTCAAGCGGTGTGGTTTCAGACCCAATGGAAACGTTAGAGATGGTATATCCGTTACCGTCAAAATTACCGGCGAAGACGCGATAATCCGAACCTCCCAACAGTGCATCAGAAAAAGAATTTGCAATCGGTGTCCAAGGCAGCCCGTTCAGGTCTATGTTGGCCGTCAAAACAAAGTTCTTCTCTTCGTAGGTTTCTCCACTATTCACAGAGCTTGCAAGATATGCAAGCTGTGCTCCGTTAGCGATCTGATAAGGATCCTCTGCGGTACCTGTTCCACCTGCGAACGCTGCCGCTGTGCTGCCATCCCAGACATTTATGTTCTGTGAATCCTCTGCAAACGCTGTCATCGGAACAAGTGCCATCACAAGGCACAACGCAAGCAGAAGGCTTAGAAGTTTCTTCTTCATTTTTATTCCTCCCAAATAATTCTATCCGCTATTTACTTCCTCCGACAGCGGACACGCCGGAGAAGATAGAAGGTTTAACCGGAAAAGATCGATTTGCCGGTCGTGGTTAGGACTTCAATATCAAACCACCATCCTTCCGGCAAACGCAAAAAGCCGAAGCCAAGGCATAATGCGCCCTGTCTCCGGCAACTGGTTCGTTACAAATTGTATGAAATAAGACTTGACACGCTGGAAAAACGGCGCTATGCTCCTGCCGAGCCGACAATAATTGTCGGTATTTCCGTTTACCATAGTCAAGTCCTCCTTCCATAATTTCTAAGGCAAAAGGATATGAATTCCCCTACCCCATAGATATACAAAAGTATTTTAGCAGATTTTCCCCAAAATCTCAAGTAGTTTTCAGAATATTACTCTTCTCTATTTTCTCAAAGCGTTGGCTTCTTCCATTACTCACGAAACTTTATGACTTCTTGGATACTTCCCGAAAAGGAAAAGCCGCCGTCTGTGACAGCGACTTTTCTCTTTAGCAGGTGAACCGTATCAGCAGTTCATTTATAGCATCCACTGCGCCGTGTCTTTTCGCCTGTATCTCTCGATTTCGCCACTCCATAAGGCACTGACAAATTACTCTGATTTCTACCGGCTCAAAGGGGATTTTCTTCTTTCGCCCCGGCTTCATTGCTTCAGCAATGTCACACAGGCGAAGGGCGAGTGAGTCAATCTGACCGTTGGTTTCTGCGTCATAGCTCCTGTGCTGCTGTACCAAGCCGTTTATCAGCACCCGTACCTCATAATCGTCCAGCTTGACCTTCATAGCCGTCCTCCTAACAGTAAATCAAATCGTTTGCAACGCTTTCCATAGCAGCACTGCGGATGTTGTTCATCCTCTGTACCCACAGCATTTGATTTTCCTCTTTGAGGGCTTCCGTTACGCCCTCTTTTTCGGAAAGCTGCTTTACCAGCCGAGAAAACATTGCTTCTGCCTGCTCGTTAAGGTCTGCAAGGTAATCGTTCAGCTTGCCGGTAGTCAGCAGCTCGGCATACAAACCAACTTTGTGCTTGCGGATATACCGCAGATGTCGTTGTCCCCAGATGCCGATGGGTCTGCCCTCCGGCTCGTCCTCTCCAGCAATCAGAAAGTAGTCCCCGACAAGCTCATAACACAAGCCTGTCCTTTCGTCTGTGATGAATTCTTCCATTGTGTCGTCCTCCTTGAATTATATTGCTTCTCCGGCATTCTGCACGGATTGCTTACGGTGATAATAGGCAAGCTGTCTTTGGTTGCGATTGATGGTTTTGCATTCCTCGGAGCACAGCACCTCCTGACCGTTGGACGGCCAGAAGGGCTTGCCGCATATCTTGCAGACCTTTTGACGGAAGGTGTGGTTGCCCTTTTCAGCATAGCGTTTCTTTTCTTTTTCGGCTTGCTGATGGGCTTTCGTGCAATCGGTGTTACAAAACCTCTGCCTTGTGCTGTTCGGATAAAACTCTTTGCCGCATTGTTCGCAAATACGCTTCGGGTACTTATGCCCGTCATTCGCCGCCCAGCGTTCCGCCTTTGCTTTGGCTTGATGTGCAACATTGCTCTCACGCTGCCGGTTCTTCTTGCGCTTGGCTTTTTCCGCCGCTTCTTGCTCGGCTTTTTGTCTTGCTTCGGCAATTTCCTTTTCGGAAAGCGGGAGGTCAAACTGCCCGATGAAGTTATAGTAGATGTCCACCTGCTGCTGTCGGTTCGGCTTTTTGCCTATGGCTTCGTGAACAACGATTTTATCAATCAATTCACACGCCATCTCTTTCGTCAGCTCTGCGGGCTGCTTATACTTCTTGATGAGCCTGATAAACCGCCCAATATGGGCAGAGGACGCTTTCGTTTGCTCCAGCTTCTCCTGAATTTCCAACACTTGGCTCTCAAGGCTGTCCTGTTCAGTCGAGTATTTCTTCATCAGGGACTTGTACTGCTTTTCGGGCAGCAGACCTGAAATGAAATTCTCATAAAGACTTCCAATCAGGCGGTCAAGCTCATTCAGCCTGCGGTTGATTGTCTGAAGCTCTCCCTTCTGCTTTTGCGGTTTGCCGTTCGCCTGTGCTTCCCATTTGCATTTCAGTTCTTCGGCAAACCCACGCTCATCTGCGATAATGTGGCTTGAAAGGCGTTGGATAGAGCGCAGCACCAACTGATAGAGGACTTTGTCGCTGATATGATGGATGGTGCAGTTCACGGTTCTGTTCCCGTAGCTGCTGCATCGGAACGAATGATAGGGTTCTCCGCTTTTGTAGTAATTCGTCTGATAGGACATCTTCCTGCCGCAATCGGCGCAATACACAAGACCGGGCAGTAAGCATTCCTCTTGGTGCGTCCCTTCCTTTATACGGCGTGTAGCGTGTTTCAATCTTCTGTGCGCCTGCTCCCAAAGCTCGCCGTCAACGATAGGCTCGTGGGTGTTCTCAAACACAAGGCGTTCCTCATCGGTGGCAAAACGGCGTTCATCGGTCTTAAAGTTTGTTCCGATGGTCTTTCTCAGCACAGTATGACCGAGATATTCCTGTCGGCTTAAAATCTCTCTTACCGTGTTTGCGTTCCAGCTTGTGCAGCCGTACTCCGCTTTTCGGTTGCATTGTTCGGGGTGATATTGGAGGGTGTACGCCGATGGGATAAGCACCTTTTCCTCCGTTAGCTGTCTTGCGATTGCCGGAGGTGTCAAGCCCTCTGCCGCAAGCTCAAAGATGTGTTTTACCACCTGAGAAGCAACAGGATCGACCACTAAGGTCTGTTTATCTTCGGGCAGTCGATTGTAGCCGTAGGGAATGCTGCCGGAGCAGCGTTTGCCATCATTCATACGGGACAGAAAGATGGACTTTATCTTGTTGCTGGTGTCCTTGGCGTACCACTCGTTCATTATGTTGAGGAACGGGGTAAAGTCGTTATCCTGCGGCTTGTCGCTGTCCACGCTGTTATTGATTGCAACAAAGCGTATCTGCTTCTTGGGGAACAGAATCTCGGTATAAAAACCGACCTCAAGATAGTTTCTGCCGAAACGGCTCATATCCTTGACGATAATTGTGCCGATTTTTCCGGCTTCGGCTTCTGCAAGCATTGCCTGAAATCCGGGACGGTTGAAGTTACGCCCTGTGTAACCGTCATCGGTAAAATGCTTGATGTTCGTCATACCGCTTTTGCGGGCAAAATCTTCGAGAAATCTCTTTTGATTCAGTATTGAGTTCGATTCGCCCTGCTGCTCATCATCCTTGGACAGCCTTTCATAGAGGGCTGTAACTCTATCAAAATCCCTGATTTTAGGCACTTTCTGACCTCCTTTCCGTCTTTTATTCGCAGCCATATTCAATGGACTGCTTGCAATATATATCCTAAAACTTCTTTTCCGTTCGGGTCAAGAATCACGAAGCTGGTGTTCGCCTGCATCAGATTCGGTTTGCAGTAAAAGCGGGTCTTACCGGCGCCGGAACCGCCGCAGACAAGGGTGTTCAGGTTGCGCCGGTGCTTGCGGCCGTCCAGACCAATGGCCACATTCTGCGTCAGAATTTTGTTCTCCGTGGAGTGGGCGTCGGCGTATTTCCTGTTGACCTGCGCCGCCCAGCCCCACTTGGCAGAGCCGTGTTCCTCCCGCCTGCGGTAATTGCGCTGGGTGGAGAGGTAGACGCCGATGGCCAGCGCATAGCACAAAAGCAGCACGGCGACCACTCTGCCGCTGTCTGCGCAGAGTACAACATGAAACGGGTTCTCCATTGCAGGCCCGAAGTTCCGGATCAGCCCTGCCAGACCGCCCTCCATGTACGGCGCGATCAGCAGCGCCAGCCAGGTCACCGGGATCGTGCCGAGACAATAGAGCAGGATATTCCGCCGGGAGAACTTATCTTGCCGCACGATCCGCCTTCTTTCGTACTTTCTCCGTTGGGGCGTCAATGACCTTCAAAATCAGCTCCTCCACATCCTCCGTGGGCTTCTCGTCCCGGATCAGGTCATTGCGGAAATCCGCCAGCCCGCTGACCATCAGCCGCTGTTCAAAGTTGTCCAGCGTGACGACCACCTTTTTTTCTGCCATCAAAGGCTCACCTCCTCATCCTTCTTGATGCGCGCGGGAATGTGTACCCGTTCCCGGTCAGTCTCCGGCGACTTCTGTCTCTGCTCCCGGCGAATCTCCCGCAGCTCCTCCCGCACAGAGGGTCGGGAAGCTTCCCGCTCAGAGACGCCCACGTCGCCTCGGGGGCTTCTGCTCCCGGAGGAAGGCTCGGACGGACGGGACTTCGCAGTCCGGGCCATGGTGGGGTTTTCCGTTTCCGGCTGCTCTGCCGTGGGGTTCGGCTGCTCGGCGGTCACCGCCTCCAGAAACTGCTCCAGCTTATCCTCCACCGCCGTCCGCTCCGGGGTGGGGATATCCTCACCGGATTTGGACTTTTCCTCCCGGGTCTGCTGGATCTCCGTCTTGACGGAGCCCATATCCACCGTAGCCAGACCGAAACGCTCAAAAATGCGGTTGATCTTCCCGGCATCCTCTGCCCGGACCATGATATCCGTCAGGCCGTCCTCCGCTTTGTTGTCCTTCAGCACGCAGTAGAGAACGCCGTATTTCTTGGCTTCCTCGCAGAATTTCTGCAGTTCATTGTCCCTGACGGCAAATACCTTCAGCTCCTTGCCGTTTTTCAGCATATTAGTCAGGCGGATCTTGCCCCTGGTTTTCTTCTGCTCCCGCAGGACCGTATACAGCAGCACGGCCAGCCGCTCGGCTGCCTTGCCGCTGATTTTTGCAGCGACCTCAACGCCGTTGAGGCTCATCCTCACGACCTGTTCCGCTGCTTCTCCCGAATAGTTCATGTGTTTTCTCCTTTCTCTCGTCATGCAGCGCTTCCAGCTGCGCCTGAATCTCCTCGGCACGCTTCTGGGTGCTATCGCAGGTTTTCAGATTCTCCTGCAATTTCATGATTTTTCCCGAAACGGCTGCGATTTGCAGCTTCCCCTCCATGACCGCAGCCTCGTCTCCGGTGCGGGCCGTCCGTTTCAGCTTGTTCCGCAGGTCGGTGCGCTCGGCGGTCAGAGCCGTGATCTCATGACCGGCCCGCTCCCGATAAGCATCCAGATCTGCGGCGGTCTCGATCTGATTCTCCGCCAGGAATCGGGTCTGCGCATCCAGCCGGTCCAGCTTCCGCAGGTCCTGCCGCATAGCGGCGGAGAGCCTCGGCGCAGAAGCCGGAAAGCGGACCAGAATGTGCAGCTCGTAGCAGTAATAATAGTAGAGCGCTGCAATTCCCTTGGCTTTGGTGTGGGGCGGATGCTCGGTGCGGTACTTGCGATACCGCCGCTGTTCCTCCTCCGGGAAGGGCTCCTGTCTGCGGATGCGCTCCAGAATCCGGCTCTCAATGGCGTCCAGCGTATATTCCTCGCCCAGCCGGTCGAAGCGATAGAACCGCTCCGAACCCTGCGGGCGCAGAGAGGGACGCTGCAGCGCCTTGCCGGAGGCAGCGGTAAGCTTCAGCTCGTAGCCCATCTCCTCCAAAGCATCGAAAAATTCATTCTCCGTCAGGGAGAACCCAATGGCACGGTCAATGTCGGCACGGATCCGGCTGCGGTTGGTGGGTTTGCCGTTTTTCTCGGCAGACCATTCACTGTAATTCTTGCCTTTGCCCTCCGGACGGCGGATCACTGAAAGACCGTACTCCCGGCACAGCCGGTCGGAGGCCTCCCGCATACGGGCGTAGTCTCCGTTGGAACGGTAGAATTTCTTTCCGTCCACGAAGGAAACCGTGTTGATAACAAAGTGCGAATGAATGTGGGACGCCTTGTCCAGATGGGTGGCTACCAGCACCTGATACCGGCCGCCCCACAGCTCCTCCGCCAGCCGGATGCCGATGCGGTGCGCCTGCTCCGGCGTGACCTCGCCCTCCCGAAAAGACTGATAGCCGTGATATGCGATGGTTCCGTCCTCCTTTCGGAATCGCTTCTTCACGGTCATCATTTCACTGCGGGCGGTCCCGGCATTGCAGTTGATGCCGGTGACCAGCTGCCGCTGATTGGTTGCCGCCTCACGACCGGCATAGGCGATCACATCCTCCAGGGTGTCCCGGTTTGCCCCCGTGGGGGACGGGATCGTCTCTGGGCTTGTGGTTTTGTCCGGGTTTTCGGCGTAGAGGAGCACCTTGCCGATGTACCCTTTGACGCGCCACAGCGAAGTTACTGCCATGAACCGTACATCACCTCCAGCAGTTCGTGAATGGTTTCCTTCAGCAGCTCGACATTTTCCCAGTAGGCCGCCGTATCTACAAAGCCTTTGGCGTTGGCGATCAGGGCCACCTGATTCATGTTGTTATTGATCTGCTGCAGATTGCGGAGCACCGAGATCAGATCCATGGAGGGCATCTCCCGGATAGAGCTGTGCTCGATCAGCGCCCGCAGATATTTTTCTCGAGACCAGCCGGACCGGGCTACATCCCGGCGCAGCCACTCCATTTCCTGCTCGTTGAGCCGCAGGTCAATTTTGATGTTTCTTCTGGCCACGCTGCCTCCTTTCAGTCGGTATAAGGGTTTGGGGCTACCCCAACAAGCAAATGTGCCGTCAAAGCACGATGCTTGCTAAGAAAATGCCACAGGCATTTTCCTTGAGGCTGCCCCGCGTCTCAGCGCTCCTGATTCCGCTCCGGCAGGAACGGTACTGCCTTGATGTCATCGCCCACCCGAAAGAATTTCTCCGGATATTTGAACTGCTCCGTGTAGCGGTGCAGCTGCTCAGGCGAGAGGCTGCCGAAATCCTCTCCGCTGCAGCTGCAGACAAAGCAGGTTCCGGCGATGATGTCCAGCATCTCCCGGCGGCTGGGGTCGGCGTACACGGCCCGGTTCAGGGGCAGGCCGTCAAGCTTACCCTCCTCATTGACTGTGTTATGTGGTGCACCACATAACGTCTGTAATGTGTAGTTATCGGTTATGCGTAGCATATACTCTATCTCCTTTCTAAT
>ERZ860322.740-NODE-740-length-22481-cov-4.850754_pt1 | contig 22481 bp, 16 predicted proteins | sample MGYA00509979_ERZ860322 | MGnify/ENA primary metagenome ERZ860322 (study PRJEB30046, sample SAMN00715217) | human gut metagenome | study: EMG produced TPA metagenomics assembly of the A metagenome-wide association study of gut microbiota in type 2...
CCGCTTACGACGGCGGACTCCGCGCTGGAACTGACGCAGGCCAAACACGCCGCGCGCGTGAAGATCGACGAGGACGGATGCGAGGCAGCGGCCTATACCGTGCTTGCCCCTGAGGCAACTGCGATGATGGGGCCGGAGGATGAGATCGATTTTACACTCGATAACCCGTTCGTCTTCGCCATCACCGGCATTGACGGCCTGCCGCTGTTTGTGGGTCTGGTCAACCAGCCCGGTTGATGGAACCGGCTGTACGCCGCTGAGGAAGACTCCATATCGTAATTTCTGAGGCTGTCTGCCTGATGGCAAGCCGTGCAATCGCCTATCGCACAGGGGAACGCGCAAGCGTTCCCCTTAAATTCTAACAGGAGGGATTCAACGTGAAGAAAAGTCGCGAATCCTCGCATTATTTTTCGCGGCAGTATCCGCGTCGGCGGCAAATACGACTACCCGCAAGGCTGCAGATTTCAGGGACTATGACGATGCCGCAAGGGTCGTCCAGATGGGAACATACAATGGGTGCTGCTCTATGTTCAGGCCATGGCCGGCGCAGACTACATTCACGGCAGCGGCAAAGTCCTCGCTCCGCCGGAGAAACATCAAGGGCAGTGTTCTCATCCGCACCGATAGCGGTTTTCTTGATACAAAAAGAAAAAATCCTCGAAATCGTGAGATTTCAAGGATTTTTCTGGAGCTGCTGGGCAGATTCGAACTGCCGACCTCGTCATTACCAAAACTCAGAATTAAATTTTATATGGTATCCGTTCGTGTTATAAAATGTCCAATAATCCCTTTAGTACCAATGCCTATTTCGATTTTGGAATTATTTAGTATTGCACCGTATTGCTCCGTTTTTTCTGGTTTGTTGGAAGATTTGTTGGAAGAAAATATTCCCATCTTCTAATAATGTAAATATGGAATCTCAAATTATATCCAATTAAACCTCTCGAAATGGAATTGCATCCAAATCTGCATATGTCAATCATGCGGAAAACACGACAGGAGATATTGTATGGAACAGAAAAGAATAAGCTTAAAAAAACTTCCTATGACACTTCATGTGGAAGCCCTTATACCGATTCTTGGGATAGGTCGTACAACAGCATACCAACTGGTCAAGTCTGGAAAAATTAGCACGATTAAGGTCGGGCAGAAGACACGAGTTCCACGTGAAGCCGTGCTGAATTATATGAAGACTAAAAAAGTTAAGCGTCGCTGACGGGAGGTGTATGTTATGAGCAAACAAATAGTTATTGCAATCACCAATCAAAAAGGTGGCGTCGGTAAGACGACGACTGCTCTGAATCTTGCCTCTGCTCTGGCAGACGAAAACAAGCATGTACTTCTCATCGACAATGACCCGCAGGGCAATCTTACTGCGTCTATGGGTTACACCCCAGCCGAGCAGAAATATACGCTGGCAAATCTTCTGCTTGCCGCTATCGACTACCCGGAGGATCTGGAGCTGCATCTGCCGCGCTGCATCCTGCACACAGACGGCAAGCCGGATCTCATTCCCGCGAACCGACGCTTATCGGATGCAGCCGCGCGGCTTCAGGTCATGCAGATCTCGCAGTATAGCGCCGTAAATGGCTCCGGGCGCTGCGCGGAGAAGATGCTGACGCAGGTGCTTATGCCGCTGTGCGACGCCTATGACTACATCATCATCGACTGTGGACTCAAGCAGGAGCTTTTAACCGTCAATGCGTTGAGCGCGTCGGATTACTGCATCATCCCCGTGCAATCCCACTTCCTCGCATCCGAGGGTATCCCGGATGTGCTGGACATGGTGTGTTCCGTGCAGAAGCATTTCAATCCGGATTTGAAGATCGCCGGTATTTTACTGACGATGTACCAGTCCCGGCCGCAACTCTGCAAGAGCGTGCAGCAGGGTGTCCGAGAGGTCTACGGCGACGACCTGCACGTCTTTGAGCGCCCCATTGAGTACACCATCCGCATTGCGGAATGCCCCATGGCCGGCATGAGTATTCTGGACTACGAGCCGGGCAACCCGGCAGCGGAATCCTATCGGAATCTCGCCTCGGAGGTGCTGCGGCTTGGCTAGAGCGAATATGAACGAGATGCTGCGCAAACGCATGAGTGCGACCCAGCAGGCGTCCGAGCAGCAGACCGGCGATGCGGCGTATGAGCAGATCTTTCAGATGCCGGTACCGCAAACGGAAACGCAATTCCGTGACGTGCCGGTCTGCAAGCTACACCCGTTCTATACCGCTGACATTGGCTTTCATCCCTACCCCCACGCCAAGCTGGAAGCCTTTGCGGAAGAATTGAAGGAGAATGGTTTGTATGAGCGGATTCTGGTGCGTCCCATTGCAGGAACGGATGAATTTGAAATTCTGGCCGGGCATAACCGCGCGGAGGCGGCAAAGCTGGCGGACAAAAAATACCGCGATGCAGGCGGGATATTTGCCTTTGAGGGGATAAAGCTGCTTTCCGATGCTTGCCGGAGCGGCTATATTCCCGAGGCTGTATATATCACAGAGCATGCGTACGGGCACTTTTGCGGTGAGCTTGACGCGCTCGGGATTGACAGCGTGATAACCGTTGTGTCAGAAGCCGTATACGAAAAGCTCTCTTTTGAAAACGCGCCGCAGGGAGTTTTCTCCGTTGCGCGGCAGAAGAGAGGAAAGAGCACCGCAGGCGATGAGGGCTTCGTGCTCTTTCTCGATAACGTCGGCGACCCGGGCAATCTCGGTGCCATAATCAGAAGCGCCGATGCCTTCGGTGTTTCCAAGATATATATTTCTGCGGGCAGTGCCGACCTCTACAGTCCGAAGACCCTGCGCGCCTGCATGGGCTCGGCTTTCCGCGTGAATGCCGAGACAGAATGCGATATCGTCGAAAAGATATGTACTCTTCGCGCAGGAGGCAAACGCATCTACGCCGCCATGCTTGACGAAAGTGCGGCAAAGCTCGGTGATATACCGGATATGGCTCATGCCGCCTTCGTTATCGGAAACGAGGGTCATGGCGTATCTCCCGCCGTGCGAGCCGCGTGCGAGCGTGCGGTATACATTCCCATGCGGGAGGGCGGTGCGCAATCGCTGAATGCGGCTGTGGCGGCGAGCATTATCATATGGGAAGCCTGCGGCGGAAATATCGGAAAAACCCCACGGTAAAGCTATCGTAAAGGAGTGTTTTTATGAAGAAAGAAGAACTTCTCTGCTATATCTGGCTTTCGCTTCGTTGCGGTGCCGGAAGTGAGGAGGCATCGCATTTGCTTGATGCCTTCGACGGCGCCGGCAATGTCTATGCGGCAAAGCGTGATGAACTTGCCGCTGTTTGCGACAATGACGCGACTGTCGATTCCCTCTGTGACAAAAATATGAGTATGCCGAAGAAAATACTTGATTTCTGCATAAAAAACGATGTCGGTATTCTCACCTGTGACAGTGAATATTATCCCTCGCGCCTGCGGAGCATATATGCAAAGCCGATAGTGCTCTATTGCAAAGGCAAAATGCGCGATCTTGATAAAAATGTTCTCATTGCCTGCGTGGGCACGAGAAACTGTACCGAATACGGGCGCACTATGGCATACAAAATGGGCGCAGAGCTGGCGATGGGCGGCGCTTTTGTAGTCAGCGGTATGGCGCTCGGCATAGATGCGATAAGTCAGCGCGGCGCACTCTCCGAGCGGGGCTATACCATCGCCGTACTCGGCAGCGGAATAGATGTAATCTATCCGCCGCAGAATAAATCGCTCTACAGAGAAATTGCGGAAAAGGGATTGATTATCACGGAATTTGCACCCGGCACGCGCCCTTATGCGAGAAATTTCCCGATAAGGAACAGAATAATCAGCGGACTCTCAAACGGCACGGTCGTCATAGAGGCAGGCAAGGCGAGCGGAGCGCTCATCACTGCGGAAAAGGCAATCGAGCAGGGAAAGCAGGTTTTCGCCGTGCCCGGCGATGTCGGCTCCGATACAAGCGACGGTGCAAACGATTTGATTATGCAGGGCTCTAAACTCGTAACCTGTGCAAAGGATGTTCTCTGCGAATATGAGCTGCTCTATCCGCATAAAATATTCACCGAGCATATAAAGACCATACACTTCGTAAAGAAAAACGGTGCGGATATCACATATATTACCGACGAGGATGAAACCGAGTCGCAGGAGGAAAAGAAGCGCGGGATTTTTTCGCTTTTGCGCGGCAGAAAAAAGAAAAACCCCGAAAACGAGGACGTTGTGCTCTCGGCAAGTGAATTTGAAGAGCTTTCCGGCAAGCGCGGCGCGGGCTATGCCGCGGCGGCAAGCGAAGCGACAAAAGTTTCCGCCACGCATGAGCAGGTCGACGAAAAGCCGGCAGAGCCTCCCGCAGAGATTCCCGACGACCTCGGCGAAACGGAGAAAAATATTCTCCGCTGTATGAAATCGGCGATGACAGCCGATGAAATAACAGTGCAGTACCGAAAAAAATTTGATGCTGACGCAAACGAAGCCGAGCTTCTCTCCGCACTCACCATGCTCGAAATAGACGGCTTTCTCGAGTCCTGCGCCGGCGGAAAATACCGCCGTACATAAAACATACACAATTCCGACATAAAATATATCTTGACATGGCGGATAAAATCGTGTATAATGGCTTCTGCACACACTTTTAAAGGGCAGAAGCCCGCCATATTCTATCAAACGATAAGGAGATAAAATTTCTGATGCGAAATCTTGTCATTGTGGAGTCGCCCTCCAAGGCTACGACAATAAATTCCTATCTCGGAAAGGACTATAAGGTTTTAGCTTCCGTAGGTCATGTACGCGACCTGCCGAAAAGCACTCTCGGAGTTGATATCGAGCATGATTTCAAGCTTAAATATATAAATATAAAAGGAAAGAGCGAGCTGATAAATCAGCTGAAAAAGGAAGCCAAGGCTGCCGATATGATTTATCTCGCGACCGACCCTGACAGAGAAGGAGAAGCTATTTCATGGCATCTTGCGTCTGTTCTCGGCGTCGAAGAGGATAAGATCCGCCGTGTGGCTTTCAATGAGATAACGAAGAATGTCATTCTTCATCAGATCGAAAATCCCCGCGATATAGATATGAATCTCGTCAATTCACAGCAGGCACGCCGCGCGCTGGACAGAATAGTCGGCTACAAGCTCAGCCCATATCTTTGGAAAACGATAAAGAGCGGGCTCTCCGCAGGCAGAGTCCAGTCTGTAGCCACAAGGCTTATCGCCGAGCGAGAGGCGGAAATCAAAGCTTTTGTGCCGAGCGAATACTGGACTATAGATGCCGAGCTGAAATCCGCCAAGGCACATACAGTGAAGGCAAAATTCTTCGGTACGGCAGACGGGAAAAAGGATCTTTCCTGCGAGGCTGACGCAAATGAGGTTCTCGCCGCCTGTGAAAACGGCGAATTTACCGCTGTTTCCGTAAAGCGCGCGCAGAAGAGCAAATCTCCGATGCCGCCTTTCACCACCTCATCGCTCCTTCAGGAGGCATCAAAGCGTCTCGGTTTCCAGTCCAAGCGCATAATGAAGGTTGCGCAGGAGCTCTATGAGGGCATAAACCTCGGCGAAAAATTCGGCGGAAGCCACGGTATCATCACATATATGAGAACAGACTCGCTCCGCATTTCCGATGAAGCGGCAGAGGCGGCGCGTGAATATATCATGGGCAAATTCGGCAGGGAATATTACCCGCCGAAGCGCAGAATATTCAAGACAGGCGAAGAGGCGCAGGACGCTCATGAAGCTATCCGCCCCGCGGATATGCATTTCGAGCCGGATGCCATCAAAAAGATGCTCACAAGTGACCAGTATAAGCTCTATAAGCTCATCTGGGACAGATTTCTTGCAAGCCAGATGCGCAATGCCGAATTCAATACGCTGAATGTGGAAATAGAATGCGGCGGATATATTTTCCGTTCCGCTGAAACAGCGATAAAATTCAAGGGTTATCTTCTCGCCTATGACGACGGAGAAACAGAGCTCGGCGAGCTTTATGATATAAATGAGGGCGAAAAACTCATGCTGAAGAAGCTCACGCCGAAGCAGAATTTCACCGACCCGCCTTCACATTATACGGAAGGCTCGCTCATCAAGGTTTTCAAGGAAAAGGGTATCGCACGCCCCAGCACATATGCTTCCACTATAACCACGATAATAGACCGCGGTTATGTTGAGCGCGATAAAAAACTGCTCAAAACCACACCTCTCGGCGAGGCAATGGTTGAGCTGATGAAAAAGAATTTCCCGCATATCGTCGATTATAAATTCACGGCAAATATGGAGGATGACCTCGATGAAATAGCCGACGGCAAGGAAACTTATGAAGAAGTGCTGACTGATTTCTATAAGGATTTTGAAAAGACGCTCGAAAAGGCACAGAAGCATATCAGCGAAAATAAAGTCGAGGTTCCGCTTGAGGAATGTGATATGGTCTGCGAAAAATGCGGAGGTAAAATGGTCATCCGCAAGGGCAGATTCGGCAGATTTGCCGCTTGTATCAATTATCCCGAGTGCAAATATACCGTTGCGATAGATGCAAATAATCAACCGATAAAGCATGAAAAGGTCGAGCCGGAAAAGACGGATATGAAATGCGAGCTTTGCGGCAGCGATATGGTCATCCGTACGAGCCGCTACGGCAAATTCTATGCCTGCAGTAACTTCCCGAAATGCAAAAATACGAAGCCGATACGCGAGCATATCGGAGTCAAATGTCCGAAATGCGGCGGCGAAATAGTCAAGGGCTTCGGTAAGAATCACAGCATGTTTTACAGCTGTGAGAAATATCCCGAGTGTGATTTTTCATCATGGGATTTGCCGACAGCCGATAAATGTCCGAAATGCGGCGGTATGCTCTTCGTCAAAAAAGGCAAGGGCTACAAATACTGCGGCAATAAGGACTGCGGCTATAGCGAAGCCCCGGAAAAGGCTGAAAAATAATCGGATAAAACAACCGAATACAAAAAATCCCACCGATTGGTGGGATTTTTCTTTGTCAGATAAGCTCTTTAACCTTAGCCTGCTTACCAACTCTCTCGCGGATATAGTAGAGTTTAGCGCGGCGAACTTTACCGCGGCGTACAACTACTACCTTCTCTACATTGGGAGAATGAAGCGGGAAGGTTTTCTCAACACCTACACCGTAAGCAATGCGTCTTACAGTAAAGGTTTCGGAAATACCGCCGTTTTTCTTGGCGATAACCGTACCTTCGAAAAGCTGAATTCTTTCTCTGGTACCTTCCTTGATTTTGTTGTGAACAACAACAGTATCACCTATTTCGAAAGCAGGGATATCTGTCTTGAGCTGCTCGTTTACAAAAGCCTGAATCTTGTCCATTTTGAGCCGTCCTCCTTTTGAAATCTGCGGATGTTCATGCGAGCATGCAGCGGACCATCCTGCTTTGCATAATGCAACAATCAGTATTATACCATCAAAAGCCGCAATATGCAATAGTTTTATGAAAAAAAGTTTTTATTTTTTTGCGGGTGCGGGATAATGATACTTCGGTGTGACTATCGGAAGCAGGCGCATTATCACAAAAGCCGTCACATAATGCATAAACCAGCAGGCGACAAGCAACAGCGGAGCCGCCGAAAGCGGGAAGCCGAAGAAATTCAAAGCGCGCTCGCCCATTATAGAAGTAAAGAGTGTTCCGACCATCATTCCCGAGAACGATGCAAGATTGCTGACAATAAGCTGGAATGAGAGATAATTTGTCCTGTCCTCATCGGGAAGATTTATATACGGCACGGAGGCGATTATCGTATTCATGACAACGCCGAGCACATGCTGCGAAAGGCGCACAGAGAGATAGAGCCATGAGGAATTTGCCTCATTTACAAAGGCGTAAACAAGATATGTGGCTCCCTGAAGCACGCAGGCTATGGCGAGCGCACGAAACCATGTATTTTCCGCGATAAATTTATTCCACATCCTGCCGAAAGCGATAAAAAAGAGAAAATAAGTCGCATTTATCGCATTCATGAAGGTATAGCTGATATGCACATTGTTTATAAGATAGGCATTGAGCGTGGCATTCGGCAGATTTGTCGTGAAGCCATAGAGAAAAAGTATGACCATCGAGCAGAAAAACGCCTTGTTTTTCACGGGTTTAGTGAAAACATCGGCAAGCTTTACCTTTTCGCCGGAGGTTTCGTATTCATATTCCTTCGGGATACAGAGCAGGACTGTATCAAGCACGGTGAGCACATACGAAATAATTCGCAATGTTGTCATCATAGTCAGCTGCGAGGGAGAACCGGCGAGTCTGTCTGTCGCAACAGAGCCGATGAGCGCAAAAAGATATACCGTAAGGCTGTTTATGCAGCCGTTAAACATAAAATAAGCAGAGCGGACATCTTCTGTCAGAAATTTCGCATGCCATGCGGAATAGCCGGAGCCGAAAAGTGCCGATATGGAATTTGCCAGCGCGACGATGATGATAAAGCCGATAACTCTTGCTCTTTTTTCATGAACAAGAGAAGGCAGAAATGTTATGCCGAGGATATTTATCGTATTTGTGAGAATGCGCACAAAAGCCAGCAGCCATTTTCTTTTGCGAAAGCGTTCGAGTATGGACGGCGAAAAAATATTGAGCAGGCAGGCAAGGCTCGGGATGAAGGTAAGTATACCGATGCTGACGACATCTATCCCATAGAGCAGCAGAAAGCCCGTATAAAAAACGCCGCCTGTGAACTGCGCGGCAATACTTGTGAGTATCCCGCTTGCCAATATGCAGAGTCTGCCGCGAGAATGTTCTTCGCGGGGAGAAAATACCTTTTTTAATGTGCGGAAAAATTCCATGGCACACCTCACAGAATATATTTCACTCGTATTTTACAATAAAGTATCGGGTATGTCAACATAAAAGGGCATTTTTCTGCGGAAAAATCGTGATTGAGGCTGTTATACCTCACGCGCGGCTCTTTCTTCCGGCAGTTTTCCCGCAAACAATCAAAACCCTCGCGGATAAGCCGCGAGGGTTTCGGATATTCATATAGAATTATTTGCCTGCTACTTTCTTGACATTTGCACGATAATCATCGAGCTTGCCGTTTGTAGCTGCAGACTTGGAAGCTATAGCCTTGGAGAACATGTTCTTGCCTGTGCTGATATAGCCTGCAACAGCGGCTGTGATACCCATGTTGCCGAGGTAGTCCATATCCCATACACGACCCTTGAATACGATATCGAGCATTTCGCCTGCGCCGTCATCGCAGAATACCTGAGTCTTGTAGTAGTTTACATACTCGGGATACAGGAGCTTCTGAGAATGGAAGGCGAATACTTCGATGAAGCTTGCGATATTGTCAAGGTCAGAGATTGCTGCAGATGCTGCGAGACCATATGCACGGTTACATACCATCGTGTAGTAGCCTTCCTGCTCCTCATTGTACTTCGGGAAAGGAACGCAGGAGAAGTTGGCATTTTCATCGTCAACAAGGCTGGCAGCCTTGAGACACTCGGAAGAGAAGAGAGTCTGACCGTTTGTGAAGGATCCGCGAGCCTTGGCTATGGAGTTGATAGCTGTATAGCCTTCGTTGTTAACGAGCTTGGAAGCCTTATCAATAGCTGCGGAGAGAGCCGCAACATCAACGGTATCCTTGCTTACGGCAACAACCTTGTTTGTAGCGGTATCTCTTATGGCACCTCTGCCGCCGATACCGAACCAAATAGCATTGTTCATGTATCCGTTGCCGTATGTTGTGAGGCCGAATACGTCGCCGTCATCATAGTTCATCTTCTGGTCGCCGTTTACATCGTTCTTTGTAGCGTCCATCATGCCAAGCATAACATCAACTGTCCACTTGCCGTCCTTAACTGTCTGATAGAGGTCGACATTTGTCTTGCCTGCTGCAAGAAGAGCCTCATAAACAGTCATGTTGAAGTAGAGCATCCAGGAGGCATCATAGCTGATGAGGTTCCAAGGACCGGAAAGCTGGAAGATTCTGTTTACACCGTCATCATTTACATTGTATGTGTCGATGAAGCTCTGATCAAACCAGTCGTGTGTAAGATCGATATCAAGCTTTGCAAAGTTTACAAGGTCTGCATTTGCTCTGCCGAGAGAGTACTGATACTCAACAAAGTCAACAGTGTGCTTACCTGTCTGGATATCAGTGGAGATAAGGCCGTAGCCCATAGTAGTGTCGTCGCACTGGATCTCTTTTATCTTGCAGTTGTAAAGAGACTCAACAGTCTTTGTTCTGTTGATGGAAGCCTCTGTGATGATATTGTCCTCGCCTGTTGCTTCGGGAGCGATGGGATACTCATCCCAGTCACCCTTCTTCTGGATAGCGAAAACAAACTCTCTGCCGTTGAAGTTTACATCCATGAAATCGGGATGCTTTGTCTTGCCGCTCAGATCGTCGCCTGAGCTGCCGGGTTCGGTTGTGCTGCCGGAGGAAGCTGTTGTTCCATTGCTGTCTGTCGTGCTGGAAGAAGCTGTTGTTCCGCCGTTATCGGTTGATGTCGTGCTGTCACCCTTGGAAGAAGACGTAGTGACATCGGGCTTCTTTGTCGTCGTCGTTTCGGGGTCATTGCCGCAGGCAACGAGAGAAACCGCTACCACCAGCATTGCGATCGCAATGAGAAGTGAAAGAATTCTCTTCATAAAAATACTCCTTTTCAAATTTTATCATAATAAGGGTTTACCCTATATGTTTAAGGTCATTATAGCATTTTTCTTTTAATTTGTCAATAGTCTTGACTCACAAAGCGTAGTTTTCCATACATTTGTAACAACTGAAATATTGTCAGTTGCTTTTTTCGCTATTCAATGTATATAAAAAACGGCAAGCCGCGGATTTTTCGGTTTTTTTGCGGCATATTCCGCTCCGAAAATACTTGCGGCTTGTCATATCCGGTTATTTCGCAGACGATGTTTCGGAAGCCTCAATATAGCTCTTATAGGAATTGAGCTGTTCGGGCGTTCCGCCGAAAATGATATAATCTATCTCTATCTTAGCATCCTTTTTTATCAGGGCGCGGGAATCGAGACGCGAAAAATATTCCTTAAATGCGTCATAGTCGGCGGCACTCTCGTTTTCCTCGAATTTATTGTTCAGATATGCATTCGCATATGAACAAGTCGAGCCGAGCAGATGAAAACGCAGTCCCGTCACTTCATAATTCTGCTTCCATGTCCAGTTGTTTCCGGGAGCGATGCCGGGGAGCATTACGCCCTTGCCCGAGGGATAAGTTGCGGCATAGGTGATATCATAGATATAGGTTCTGTATTCAGGCTGATGTTCGCGTATGCCCATCACGCAGAACTGCGTCGAGGCATATGCCGAAGCATTGTTGAATGCCATTGCTATCTTATTGTTGTCGCCCGGATTTTTGATTCTTATCTTCATATACTGATGACCGCCGCCCCATTTTCCGTCGACGCCCACATTGTCATATGAATGCGGATAGCCCGACCATGTGCCGTAGCCCGAGAAAAGCTCGCCTTCAAAATCGTAGTCCGGCAGGTCGTCAAACATTATGGCAAAGGTGTTTACCGGATAGTAGCAGGTATCGCTGTCGCGGATGAACCATTGCGAATCGCTGAGAGCCGCTTTTTCGCCCGCGGCTTTGAAGGTGCCGTCTTTATTTGCCGTGATTATCATGGAATCCTCGGTAAATTCAACGGAAATCGCCTCTTTATCATAGGTGAGGCGCTCGATGATTGATTCATGCGAGGTAAGATGATTATCTGCGGCGCGGCTTTTTGTGCCGAAATCAAGCCTTGCATAAACCGGGCGCAGTGTGGTCGAGACGGCGGTGTCGGAGGTTGTCGCCGATGCTGTGCCTGCGGCAGAATCGGTTGTTTGCATAGTGCCTGTCGTTCCCGTCGGTGTGCCGGAGCCTGTATCTGACTGTGTTGTCATGCTTGCGTCTGTCGTTCTGCCCGATGTTGTGCTTATGGACGGACTACCGCAGGAACAAAGCAGAGCACATATGCAGAGCAATATCGGAAATATAGCCTTTTTCATTGAAATTCCTTCCTTGTGTAAACTATATGGTATTTTTATTTTAAGCGTATGATTGCGCATTAAAATTGTTTGAAGAAAGGAATGGTTTTATGCGAAAAAGTATTTTGCAAGTTTTTCCTTGAAAAAATTCGAGAGGTTTTTAATCTTTTCTCATTTAATGGGCGACCGACGGTCGCCTGCGGGATAATTTTATTTTGTCGTACTTTTGTATGACCGAAAGTCAGCAAGGAGGACTTGCGCCGTCCTCCTTCCGAACCTTGCCCTTTCTCGGCGACGCCGACACACACGCTCCGCGTATGTGTCAATTCCCGTCGACGACCCGCAACCCCACGCAAAAAAGCGGGACTTCGAGCGAAGTCCCGCTTTCCTTTATAAAAATCAGTCTTTTCTTTCGAGGAATTTGTGTATGGCTTTTGCCACGGGTGTGCCTACGAGCACGGATGCCGCGATTTCTCCGAGGCAGTTCCATACGGAAATGGCAAGGATATAGAGGAAGAGTGATTTGCCCTCTCCTGCCGCCGCATCGCTCATCGTTCCGTGAAAGAAAAGCACAAGTCCGCCCATGAAAAGTATCGTATTGACAAGAGCCGCAGATGCGGATACTGCCGCATAAACGCCGAGCTTATCGCCGAATTTTTTATAGAGTGCCTTGAAAAGAAGCGCACAGATAAGTCCCATCAGTATTCTCGGAATAAAACAAACTATTGCCGTCGACCACGGGTTGATGGCAAAAAGCATCTGACCGAAAGAGCTTGGACGCAGAATGCCCAGACACGTAAGAAAGCTGGAAAGCCCGAAAACGCCGCCGAGAATAACACCCGAGCTTATACCGAGGGTCATCGCGCCGATAGCTACGGGTATCATCATTACAGTTACCTCAAGCGGACCTATTGGCAGATATCCGAGCGGTGTAAGCGTCAGAAGCAATATTATTGCGCTGAGCATCGCATTCTGAACAAGTTTAAGAATTTTTTTGTTTCTCATTTTTTGTACCTCCTGCGGTTTTACGCGAGCTTTTTATATATTCTGCGGACGGCTTCATCCTTCTGATTTTCTTTTGTGCATATGAGGACATAACCGCCGCTGCTTCCTGCCGATATCATAATAGGTCTTATGCCCGCCTCATGAAGTGCCGAAGCGGATTTTGCCGTTATTTCCGAGGTATCATCACCGACGGCACATATCACGGCGATTTTTTCATCATATGAAATCCCCGTCGGCATCACGAGCTGACATATTTCGTTGAGCAACATGTCGGTCCTGCTTTTTCCGCTTTCTGCCTCTGTTATTATGAAAAGGCCGTCCGGCTCTGCCGCCGCTAATATTATATCTGTCTTTTTACGGCTGAAAAGCTCAAATATCTCACGCATATCCGTGCTGCTTCTGCCTATTTTCTCTTTGCTCACGGCAATGCGGGAAAAGCCGCCCTTGCCCGAAACTCCGACAAAAGCACGCGGCATCTCACGTTGGGATACTATCATTGTGCCTGCTCCCCCGGGATTTCCCGTATTTCTTATGTGAACAGGTATTCCGAGCTGACGCACCGGAAGAAGCGCGTCCTCGTGCAGAACACTTGCCCCGAAAGCGGAGAGATATTTTAACTCGCTATATGTTATTATATCCAAAAATGCGGGATTGTCAATAGTTTTCGGGTCTGCCGAAAGCACGCCGTCCACATCAGTCCAGTTTTCGTATATATCCGATTCGGAAGAGGCGGCAACGAGCGCACCTGTTATATCGCTTCCGCCTCTTGAAAAGGTATGCACGGCACCGTCCGTCCCCACACCGTAAAACCCCGGAATGACGGCATTTTGCACCTTTTCCAGCACCTCGCCGAGCCTGCGCCTCGTACGGATATAATCCGTATTTCCGTCATCGTCGAAAAATATCACATCCGCGGCGTCTATAAAAGGGAAGCCAATATAATCAGAGAAAATCTCGGCGCAGAGATATTCTCCCCGCGAGGCTATGAAATCTCTGCCGCAGGGAATGCGCATGGCATCCTTTATCTTCTGATATTCGGCGGAAAGCTCTGTTTTGGTGCGCAATTCATGCGCGATATCATAAAACCTTTCAAAAACGGCGTCAAAATCGCCGCTTTCATATGCACTATATAAAAGATCTGTTATTTTTATATCATCGGGACTTCTTTTACCGGGAGCGGAAACCGTCACATATCGCCTTGCAGTGTCGGAAGCGACGATTTTTGCCGCGTTGTCTATGGCTTTTGCGGTGGCAAGAGATGTCCCGCCGAATTTTGCTGTGATTTTCATATTGTCCCCTTGATAAAAATGACTGAGCGGCATATGCCCGCCCGATAAGATTATATGCCATGGAGAAAAAAATGTTTTTCGAACAGATTTTGTCATACTGTGCAGGAAAAGCACTTTCGCCATTTCTCTCCCTTGACAGAAATACAGTTTTGTGGTATAATCAAATTGACAAAATAATAAGACATTGAAGAAGGGTGCTTATATTCCAAATGTCTCCTTCGGAGAGCGCCTCTTCTTAAACAAAAGCTATTTCATTATATTAAAGGAGTAATTTCAAATGAAAAAAACAGTAAGATTTTTAAGCATTGTTCTTGTTTTCATTATGGTTGCGACTATGCTTACATCATGCGGTTCCAAGTATCCCGCACTTCAGAAGGCTTTTAAGGATAAAGGCTATGAGGAAAATGCAAAATTCACCGCAATTGCCGAGGCTGTCAAGGCAGAGCTCGAACAGGAAGAGTATGCAGTAGAGCTTCACATGCTCACAAAGACAGACGGTCTCGCCTCTGTGCTTATCATTGAATTCAAATCCACAAAGGAACTGACCGAAGCCTACAACAAGAGCAACACCATGCAGGGCTTTGTCAAGGATGTTCAGGAGAACGAAGATGTAAACAAGGTTTATGATGAGCTGGCAAAAGCAGGCTATGCTTGCGGCAATTGCCTCTGTCTGCCCCTTGCTACTCTCTCTGTAAACGAGATAACAAATGTTGTTAAGTCAGTCAGCGGCAAATAATCGAACATAAAAACCTCCTTTCGGGAGACAAAAGGAGGAAGCAAAAATCCCGCGAGAAATCGCGGGATTTTTGTCAGTCTGTCGAAAAAGTATTTTCACTGCAAAAACAGATAAAAGCATTTTTTCGTATAGCCTTCTCCTGCGGGAGAATGGGGACCGCGATAGCGGTGGATGAGGAGTAAAATTGGAGTATTGAAGCAAAATTGTCATAAATTGTTTATAAACACCTCATCCGTCAGCCTGCGGTTGCCGCCTTATGCTCCCGTCTCGGCGACGCCAACACACATGCTTCGCATATGTGTTAATTTCCCCTGAACCCGCAAGCCTTCCCAAAGGCTTGACCTAAACTTTAATAAAAGGCGGACGAAACCTTTAATGGACGAGCGAAAACTTTATTATGTGCGCAAAAAAGGAATCCTCGCGGATTCCTTTTTTCGTTATTTTTTATTTTGCAAATGAGGGGACTATCACATAATATGTCCCATCCGAATAGAGATACGAGAAAGTCAGCGTCGGACTTGCAACTCCGTAGGTATATTTTGCGCTGTCAAAATAGCGCTTGATTGCCGAAGTCGAAACGGAAGATGCGCCCCAGAATTGTCCGTTCATCTTATCTGCAGCCGATTTCTTTGCTGCTTCAAGCTCTGCCACCGATGCCTCATATGCAGCTTTATATTTCACTATTGTCTCTGCCGAGAGTATACCGCCGTCTCTTGCCCTCTCATAAACCTTGCGCGCAAGTGCCGCGGCATTGTATTTACTCTCGATTCCGTCCGCAATTTCATTGAAAGCGGAAACAGACACATCATTTTTGCCGTCGGCTACATAAAGTTTCGTCGCATCGAGGTCTGTATAGATAAACTTCACTCGCCAACTGCTGATATTTACATTTTCCGTGCCGTCGACCGTAGCATACAGTCTGCCGTTTCTTATGTCGGTAATCGTTGCCGTTCCGCAGAATTTTCGCTCAAGCCTGTTATCAAACCGCAGCAGTTCATATGAATAATTATAAACCGTCGTGCCGACGAGAACGCCGTTCTTTTTCACATTTTCCGAGGTAAATATACTGCCGAGGCTCGAAATGATCCTGCCTTCTTCATCAACTCTGTAGAAAGAGCCTGCCTCGATAATGAATTTCAGTCCGTTCGGGTCAAATTTTTCATTCGTGGTGTCGTATTCGTAGTAAATGGTGCCGAACTCCCTGCCGTCGAGGGTGTATGCCGGCTTGCTCGTCTTTACGATATACGAGGTTCCTGTTTCATCGGCATTCAGCACAGTTGCCGCATCCGCGCCGACAAAGACTATCTTTCCTTTCGGTTGTGTGACCTTGTCGGGCGTGCCGCCGACAAGCTCGCCGAACACCGCGATGCTCGTTATAATACTGCCGTTTCCGCCGAACTGCGCCTTTGTGGCAACAAGCGCCTTGCCTGTCCGCACGACGGCACCGACCGTCATCACAGTGCCGACAACCTTGCCGGTCTCATTATCCGGCGTGAGTATCATCACGCTTGCCGCACTTGAAACGATATAAGTTTTTCCGTTTATCTTCAGCGCGTAGCCGGAGCCTGCCTTGTTGCGGAAGAGCGAACGCGATGCCGTATCCGTCGTTTCCTCATAATCGGAAACGGGAACATTGCTTTCTCTCTGCTTATACACTGTGCCCGAGGTATATGCGCGGTATTCGGGCGTGCCGCCATCGCCTATCAGATTTATGCTTTCCGCAGGCTCAAGCTCGGCATATATCACCACGCCGAAGGAATAATATTTCCATGCCTTGGCTGTCGGGTCCGAGAATGATTTTGCCGCGCTCTCCGCCGTCATTTTATGCGCTGTTTTCAGCGTTCCGCGCAGGGCATTGCCCGTATTGTCATAAACCTTGCTGTATTTTCCTCCGTTCCAGCCCAGCGTGAGAGGTGTATATGTCGTCACTTTCATCGACTCGGAAACGGTTTTGAAATACAGCCTGAACCCATATTTTCCGTCCTCTGCGCTTACCACTTTGTAATACGGCTCCGTGCCGCAGAGACTTCTCTCCAGCCTTACATAAGTATTTTGCGCTATAAAATCGTCTACCTCGTTCTCATTCATTGCCCGCGCGAGACTTATCTCATTTTCCGAGAGCTTCACTTCGCTCCCGACTACGCGCTCATAATATGAGGCAAGGTCGGCTTTGCGCGGGTCAGATACTATACTGTATGCCTCGTTTGCGGCATCGTATTTATAGTATATCTTGCCCGCAATGATTTCCGTCGCCGTCACGCGGCGCAGATAGAATGTTTCATCCGATATCTGCCCGAGGTCTGTAACAGTGCCCGCATCTGTCCATGATTTTTCCGATGCGGGACCTGATTTTCCGCTCATATTGTCGTAATTCACTTCCGAAGGCTTCACATATTTGAGTATGCCGTATCTGCCGGCATCGCGGATTATCTTTACATAGTAGAGATCCGAGCCGCCGAGCAGCTGACCGATGCGCAGTTCATGCGTGAGATTTCCGTCATAAATCCTGCGGTAAACCTCCGCATTGTCTATATCCCATATAGTGGAAGCCGAAGCGCGAACGGTGACGGAGGTCGCGCGTACCGCGCCGTAGCATTTTCCTGTGAGCCTGTTTATCGAGCTTTCGCCGGTGATTGCAAGATCAACCTTATATGTATTATCGGAAGTGTTCTTTGTGAGATTAACGATAAAGCCCTCTTCGCCTGTTTTGTTTGTCACGCTCTTGCAGGCGATTATCTTCCCGTCGCTGTCGGCTACATAGCTGATATATTTATTGTTTATCCATGAAATAATGAGCGCGGCAAGCGACTCATCATCGGCGGCACTGTATATTCCGTCGTCCTTGGGCTGCTTTATGACTATACCGATGCTGTAGCCCTCCTCGATATCGTCACATTCGCCGACGAGACCTATCGCGCCCGCAACCGTGCGCAGCTTTGCGCTTCTGAAAAGGCTTTCGGAAACTTTTCCGCTTGCGATAAGTGCAGCCTTTTCCTCTTCGCTTACGAGCGTCGCCTCACCGTCGATGATATAGGCATAGCCGACATCAAGCCGCTCGGTACAGTATTCCATACTGTCGACGGTATAAACATAGCCTCCGTCTTTTCTGTATGCACAGAGGAAATTATCTCGGTAGAAATCGGTCAGCAGTCCCATCCAGCCCGAGGAATCCGTCGTCACCTGTGCCTTTGCGCCGTAGAGCGTGTAGTTCAGCGTCTGCTCTCTCGGTATATTGCCGAAAGCAGGCAAATAAAGCTTTTTTACGCCCGATGAGGTGACTATCGCCAGCTCATAGTAGCCGTTTTTAGCCTGCGCCGAAACATCGCGCACATAGCCTGTCACAAAGGAAGCTACCGTTGCAATATCTCTTGTTCCGACGGGAAGCGACATTCTCGCGCCGCCCGTGAAATCGTACTTCCAGCCGTTCCCCGCCGTCATGACGGAGCCACGCCTGTCGGAGACGTTGAAAACAACCTGTATCTTATTGGATACTGTTGCGCCTATGCCCCATGCATATGGGTCGACAGTCGTATTTGTTGTTATATTCCTGTCCACGACAACAGTGCCGGCACTCGGAACACCGCGCACAGAAGCACTTGTCGCGGGAGAAAGATTTGACCCCGCGCAGAAGAAAGCGTCATATTCCGTCACCGCGGCGGCATCGTATCTGCCGTCGCCGTCCATATCGGAAAATATAACCTCCGCCTCGCCCTGTGCCGCGTTTATCAGGCGTGTCTTTGCCTCTGCCACGGTGAGCGGAACGAGCGCGCCTTTCTCCTTCCAGATGCCTATCGCGGTAAAAACGCCGCTTCCGTATGTGCCGTCGGCAATAAGCGCATCGCGCTCGGCGGCGGTATAGCATTTGCCGTCTGCCGTACAGTAATATGCGCAGTCGGTCTTCGGCGACCAGTATACAGTGCCCGTGCCTATGCCGTAATATTTGTATTCAACGGCGGTTCCGCCCGAGCGCGTGACGTTTCTCTGCGGCTGTACGCTCTCATAGCCGTATATTTTTATCTCGTTGTCTATACCCGTATATCTCTCGTCACCATCACATACATAGTAGCTCACGCCGCGGAATACGAGCTTATTTCCGTTCCATTCGGTGACGTCCTTCGTGCTGTAGGATTTCGGCATCTGCATCGTCGGGACAAGCGAAGATGCGGAATTTACGGCAAGTCCGTTTATGTATATCTGCGGATTTGAATGTGAACGGAGCATTCTGTATGTATCCACTCTCACGCCTGAAGCTGCAGATATCTCCGTTATCGCCGAATTTTTGTATTTCAGGCTGACGACGGAACCGTTTCCGACATAGCTCAAAGCGTTGAAATTACCGTCCGTCTTGCCGAGTCCTTTTTTGAGAAGGCTTTGAAAAGTGAGTGCCGGCATTTTCATTTCGTCGGAGAAAGTATCGCCGTCAAAAATCTGCAATACCACCTCCGATGTCGTATCAAGCTTGTTTGTATACGGCACGCTGTAGCCGAGCTGATAATTTCTCTCCTCCCAGTAGGAGGCAAGATATGTATTCTTTCTCGGGTCTGTGCCGGAATATTTCTGCAAGCCCGCAGGCTTATTCGGATTTCTGTATACGGAACCAAGCGGCAGTCTCTCTATGCTTTTTATCATCGCAAAGACATAGGTCGCGACTCCGCTGTCGGCAAACTTCGAGCCGAATTTGTAGCCCATATCGTAGCCGTTATGTCTGACATTCGCACCCGTATGAGCCAGCGTATAGAGCATATACGCCGCCTCGCCTTTTGTCATTTTGTGCTGAGGGACATATTCGCCGACATTCTCTACCCATGTGGCGTCAATCGCGCCGCAGCGAAGCTGTGCTACGCGCATATAGTTTATCTGCCAGTTTGCGCTGTACCACTCATTATATGTGGCATATTTTGTGCGGTCGGCTCCGTAATAAGCCTCGAAATAGTCGTCATAGCCCATCGCGCGGGTGATAAGTGCGCAAGCCTCGGCAAAGGTCACCGTCCTGTCGGGATAAAATCTGCCGTCGCCGTCGCCCTGTATAAAGCCGCTTTCCTTTGCATATGCGATAGCGGCATAATAATGCTTACCGGCGGAAACATCAGGAAAGACAGAGGAGTCGGTATAGTCATCCCAGAGCTTGCCGTCGGTAAGAGTGGATTCTATCTTTGCCACCCACATGGCAAAGGTATTTCTGTCTATTTCCCTGCCTGCACCCGTGCCGATTTTGTCGATGCCGTTGCGCTCAATCCAGCTTACCGCTTCGGAATACCATTTGCCCGATGCCGTATAGGCAAAAAGCCCCATGCAAGAGAATGTTGCCAGCACCAATATGAAGACGATTATTTTTGTGAGTTTTTTCATCAGGCTCCTCCGTCGCACTCTGCGGCAGTCATATTTGTTTATGCGTATATTCCCATATGATAGCATATATAGCATATATTATATATAATAGTATAAAATAATCAAAATTTCAAGACTTTTTGTAATATTTGTGTACTTTTTTGACTTTTTAACGGATCTCTCGGAAATTCGGATTATTTACCGTAGTACATTTCAATTTTCAGCCTGCAGAAGAAGTTCTCCATTGTGCCATTGTCCATGCAGTTTCCTTTTCCGGACATACTTTGTGTAATGCAGTGCCCGGCAAGAAGGTGTTTCCGTTTTCAGGCGCCTTCATTCATATGGTTGCGGGAAAGATAAAACGGTTAAGACGATTTTGAAAAATAAGCAAAAAAAATCCAAGCCGTCCGGCTTGGATTTTTTGTGTTTTATGGTAAATCATGACCGCACAACGCAAATCGCAGGCTTTTCGGTGTTTTCAACCGATTTTAACCAATTCATTTCATAAAGCCTTTCAGCTAATTTGTCTGCCGAATAGAAAAGATAAACAAGTGCGCCGACATATTCTGCGTTTTTACGGATATGCGACGGAGCAATATCCGCGGTTATGCTCGCGGCGATTTCTGTCGTTTTTCTGTTTATGTCGGAAATAACGGCGATGCACTCCCCGAGCATCTTCCGAAGTTCCTTATATTCCCTGTGGGACCACACCGCAAAATTTGCTTTGCCGTCTTTAGAATAGTGAAGCTCATCAAGCGTCTTTTTCCAGCTATCCGGCAAATATTCAAAGCAGCCGACCGCTGTGCAAACGATGGGATCGGTCATTCTTTTGTAAAAATCCTGTGCATTCAGCGTTTGCCTGAAATTCATAGCGATAACGCTTCCGCGCTTATCGCTCGCGGGAGAACCGTTATAAATACCCTGAATCCCGCCCGGCTTCTTATCTTCAAGGGTATTTTCTGTACTCCTGCCCCATATGACACCTCGTCCGCCTCCGCCATTCACGAGTGAATACGGACCGTCTTGCGGTAATTCTCCGTAATTATTTGTCAAATCGTTTTCTGTATCAATCAATGAAAAATGTAAACACAGGAGGAACTTTTGCCAATTTGCGAGATTTGCATTTGCAAATCTGTTTCCGAAGCGCGTATCGAAATCATCCGCTATGGCAACAATCTTTTGTGCGCTTTCATCGATAAGCTCTTTCAGCTTTCCGTCAATCGCTTTTGTGCAGTCAGGTGTGAAAATCGGAATATTTGTAAGATACTTTCCGCCATTGCAAACAAGATATCTGCGGTCAACAAGTAATTTTATTTCATCCTCGAGATAGGGAAGTGCAACTCCGAGTTCTATGCTGATTTCCTGCAAAGTCACAGGACTGTAATATGCCGCGAGTAAAATATTCCCTTTAATCTTTCTTCTCTGAAAATCACGATATTCAGAATCATCTCCTGCTTTTGTTCCCCAAAAATCAATTTCAAAAGTATTGGGGCGGTAGCTTTTTTCTCCGTATAATCTTTCCATATTCATGCCCTCTCTGATAATTTTTCTCGCACGGAATAAATAATACTTTATCATTTCCGTGCTTGTTTGCAATTTTTCTGCAATCTCGGAGCAGGAGAGATTTTCGATATAGTATAAAACTGCCGCATCACGGTATTGTTTTGACAGCAAAGAAAGTTCGCGCCGAAGAAAATTCAGCTCTTCTTTTTTGACGATTTCATCCAAGGCAGATTTGGATTCATCGAGAATGCTGTCGTCAAACTCCGCTGTATGCTTTGCATTCTTCGATTTTTTGCGAAGATAGTCCATATAAACATTCTCTGCAATTTTCCACATGAAGCCGTAAAAGCGCTCATCATCTTTCAGATTCTGAGCCGATTTGATTATCTCATAAAGAATATCGCTTGCAAGATATTCGGCGTCTGTTACATTTCCGAGTCTTGTTAATGCAAATCCGAATATCGACTTCATGTTTTCGGTTATCAGCTTTTCAAGTTTTATACTATCCATTTGCTCCTCCGTTTCCGTTTTCAGGCGCCTTCATTCATATAGTCGTGGGAAAGATAAAACGGTTAAGACGATTTTTTAAAAAAAGCAAAAAAATAACCGGCAAGTGACACTTACCGGTTAATGGAGCGGATTACGGGGCTCGAACCCGCCACCTCGACCTTGGCAAGGTCGCGCTC
>ERZ860322.742-NODE-742-length-22421-cov-17.418671_pt1 | contig 22421 bp, 16 predicted proteins | sample MGYA00509979_ERZ860322 | MGnify/ENA primary metagenome ERZ860322 (study PRJEB30046, sample SAMN00715217) | human gut metagenome | study: EMG produced TPA metagenomics assembly of the A metagenome-wide association study of gut microbiota in type 2...
GGTGGATGAACCCGCCCTCCTCCGTCTTCACCCTGTCCAGGTAGAACAGGGTATCCTTGTCGTCAATGCCGTTGATGCGGGTCACCACTTTGAAATTGACGATGTCGCCCTTGGCCAGTTCCTGCCGATTGTTCTTGCGAATGCGGGCGAGCACGCCGTTTGTGCCCAGAACATAGAAGTTCATCTTATCTTCTTCCGGCGCGCCTGCGGAAACAGCCGTCGGCTCGCCCACGTGGTAACGGGCGATCTCCTTCCCGTTTTCAAAGAGGTAGGATTGCAGCGCGGCGCAACTGAAATCCGCTGCCTTATCATTTCCGCTGACGACCAGCCCGCTGACTTTTTTTTCGTCAGAGCGGACATAGGTGTTGACCATGAACACGGAGCTCAACTTGTTGCTTGTTGCGGTTAAAAACACTTCCGGCATGGTGGGATAGCTGTATTGGGTGAAGTTGCCAGTTTCTTCCCGATAATACACCACTTTCAGTTTGCCGTCGTCCTGCTTTTGCATCAGCACCGACGCGGCGCAGGCCGCCTGCCGGTTCTCTTTCCGATCTCCGGAAAGCTCCAGCTGCCGGACGGTGCAGCCCGCCGCGGTCGCGCAGGCGACAAAGATCTCTCCGACCCTGTGATTTTTTTCATCCGTGCCGGGACCGGCATTGCCGGTCGTCGCAAGGGAAACATCTGCGTGCAGCCGCTCGCGGACGCCGCAGGCCATCTGCCGCGCGACCTCGGCGCACACCGCGCCCTTTTCCGCCAGCAGCGCCGCGTCCACGCCCAGAAGTGCTTCCTTGACCGCATAGGCGTAGGAGATCACACCGCCCAGATAGACCGCCGAGCTGCCCGCGACATCCGTCAGGAGCTTGCCGAGCAGGCCGCCCGTGCAGCTCTCCGCCGTGGCGAGCGTCAGATTTTGTTCTTTCAGAAGGGCGATCGCGCGCGCCGCCTCATTCATAGCGCACCTTGACCATTTCCGTGTTTTCCAGCGCGCGGGCGATCAGGCCGTCAAAGTCCAGCATGGCGCACGCATGGTCGACCTGCGCCTTGGTGGGCTTCGTCTTGGGATGGCGCGGGGTAAAGACCGTGCAGCAGTCCTCATACGGCAGGATGGAGGTTTCCATCGTGCCGATCTTTCTGGCGATGGTGACGATCTCTTCCTTGTCCATGCCGATGAGCGGCTGGAATATGGGCAGCTCCACGCACGCGCCCGTCACCGCCATGGCCTCCATGGTCTGCGAGGCGACCTGCCCCAGATTTTCGCCGGTGACGAGGCAGCCGCAGCCGTGGTCGCGCGCGATGCGCTCGGAGATCATCATCATGAACCGGCGCATGATCAGTGTAAAGAACTCCTCCGGGCAGTTGTCGCGGATGGCCTCCTGAATCTCCGTAAAGCCGACGATATTCACGGTCATCCGACCGCAATAGCGGGTCATCAGGCGGGCAAGCTCGAGCACCTTGTCCTTGGCAAGCTCGCTGGTATAGGGATAGGAGAAGAAGTGAACGCATTCCAGCTCCACGCCGCGCTTGGCGATCATATAGCCGGCGACGGGAGAGTCGATGCCGCCGGAGAGCAGCACCATCGCCCGGCCGCCGACCCCCGTGGGCAGGCCGCCCGCGCCCGGCTCCGCCGGGCCGTGGACATAGGCCGCATGGTCGCGCACCTCGACATAAACCGTGTATTCCGGATGCCGCACATCCACCGCCAGCGTGGGCACGGCCTCCGCAATGCGTCCGCCGATTTCCTGGGAAATGGCGATGGAGGTCAAGGGGAAGCGCTTGTCCGAGCGCTTGGATTCAACCTTGAAGGTCGCGGCGCAGCGCAGATCGTCGCCCAGATATTCCATCGCGGCGCGGAAAATATCGTCCAGATCCTTTTCGCAGGGACGGCAGCGGCACAGGCTCACAACGCCGAAAATGTAGTGACAGGCCTCCCACGCCCCCTCCAGATCGCAGGCTTCCTCCTCCGGTTCGATGTAGACCGTGGACTGCACGATGTACACGCGGAATTCTCCGTAAGGGCGCATCCGGCGGCGGATGTTCGTTTTCAGGCGGTTTTCAAACTGGAAGCGGTTGCCGCCCTTGAGGACGATCTCGCCCAGCTTCAGCAAAAACATTTCGTTCATTTCGGTTTTTCCTCAGTTCTGTGTAAATTGATAGGTTCGGTATTGGATGGCCTCGGCGATATGCTGGGGCTGAATTTTCTCGCTGCCGTCGAGGTCGGCAATGGTGCGGGCGACCTTACGGATGCGGTCATAGCTGCGGGCCGTCAGGCCGAGCGCGTCAAAGGCCTGCCGCATCAGCTCCGCGCAGGGCTCGTCCAGCTCGCAGAATTCGCGCAGCTCAGCCGGCTGCATATTCGCGTTGCAGAGGCAGGACGTCCCGGCAAAGCGCTCGCGCTGGCGGCCTCTCGCCGCCTCGACCCGCGCCTTGATCGCGCTGGACGGCTCCGGCTCCGCGTGGCTGCGCAGATCGTCGAAATTGAGCGCCGGGACCTCGACGATAATGTCGATGCGGTCGAGCAGCGGCCCGGAGATGCGTGAGAGATAATTGTGGACAGAGGCCGGCGTGCAGGTGCAGCGCCCGGATGGGTCGCCGTACCAGCCGCAGCGGCAGGGGTTCATCGCGCAGACGAGTTGAAGTTGGCAGGGAAAGCTCGCCGCGCCCGACGCGCGGGAAATGGTCACCACGCCGTCTTCAAGCGGCTGGCGCATGACCTCCAGCGTTTCCTTGCGGAACTCCGGCAGTTCGTCGAGAAACAGCACGCCCTTGTGTGCGAGCGAAATTTCGCCCGGCCGCGGTATGGTGCCGCCGCCCGTCAGGCCGGCGGCGGAGATCGTGTGGTGCGGGCTGCGGAAAGGCCGCCTGCGCACCAGCGGCTCCTGCTTGGACAAAAGGCCCATGACCGAGTGGATCTGCGTGACCTCCAGCGCCTCCTCGCGGGTCATATCCGGCAGGATGGACGGCAGTCTGCGCGTCAGCATACTCTTGCCGGAGCCGGGAGGCCCCACCAGAAGCACATTGTGCGCGCCCGCCGCGGCGATCTCCAGCGCCCGCTTGACATTTTCCTGTCCCTTGACGTCCCGGAAATCCGGCAGCTCCGCCGTGTCCTCCTCCGGCTCCCACGCGGGCTCCGGCGCGATGGGCTCGCCGCCGTTCAGATGCGCCGCAAGCTGCCGCACGTCCGTCACCGGGATGACGCGCAGGCCGCCGGCCAGCGTCGCCTCTCTTGCGTTCTCCGCGGGAACATAGAGTGCGGTAAAGCCGGCCTGCTTCGCGGCGATGGCCATGGGCAGCACGCCGTTGACCGGCCGGAGTTTTCCCTCCAGACTCAGTTCACCCAGAAAGGCGCTCGGCTCCTTCGGAAGCCGGCACAGCTCCGTCGCCGCCAGAATTCCCAGCAAAATCGGCAGATCGTAGAGCGTGCCGCTCTTGCGGGTGTCAGCGGGCGCGAGGTTCAGCGTGATGCGGCTGACCGGAAACTTGAAGCCGCTGTTTTTGATCGCAGCGCGGACGCGCTCGCGCGCCTCCTTGACCGCCGCATCCGGCAGGCCGACGATCTCAAAGGCCGGCAGGCCGTTGGTGATAAAGCACTCCACGGAAACGGGATAGCCGCTGATCCCGCTCAATCCCAGAGAGTCCACGCGACTGATCACTGCAATCCCCCACTTTCCTTTTCTGTGTTTTCTCCTATCATCATACCGCATCGGATGCAAAATTACAAATCCTTTTCTGCGTTTTTGCCGAAAAAGCCCTCTTTTCGGGGAGCAGAGCCGTAACCGCCCGCCGCATATTTGGCGCTGCCATCCAAAATGCGCCGCAACGCGGCAGCTTTCTCCCGTTTTACACAATTTATACGGAACGGTGCGTTTTTCTGATTTACAAATTGGAGAAAAAGTGTTAGAATGGAGCTGTATGAAAATAAATACTTTCAGGAGGTATTCATTTTGACAAGAAAACTCAAAACAATGGACGGCAATACCGCTGCCGCTCATGTCAGCTACGCCTTCACGGAAGTTGCGGGTATCTACCCCATCACTCCGTCCAGCCCGATGGCTGACAACGTTGACCAGTGGTCCGCACAGGGCCGGCTGAACATCTTCGGCAACCGCGTCAAGGTTGTTGAGATGCAGTCCGAGGCAGGCGCGGCAGGCACCGTCCACGGCTCTCTGGCCGCCGGCGCTCTGACCACCACCTACACTGCTTCTCAGGGTCTTCTTCTGATGATCCCGAATATGTACAAGATCGCGGGCGAGCTGCTCCCCGCCGTCTTCCACGTTTCTGCACGTACCGTCGCAACGCAGGCGCTGAACATCTTCGGCGACCACTCCGACGTCTACGCCTGCCGCCAGACCGGCTTTGCCATGCTGGCCGAAGGCAATGTGCAGGAAGTCATGGACCTGTCCCCCGTGGCGCATCTGGCCGCGATCAAGGGCCGCGTCCCCTTCATCAACTTCTTCGACGGCTTCCGTACCTCCCACGAGATCCAGAAGGTCGCCGTCTGGGATTACGATGATCTGAAGGAAATGTGCGACATGGACGCCGTCGATGCGTTCCGCAAGCACTGCCTGAATCCTGAGCGCCCCGCAATGCGCGGCTCTCACGAAAACGGCGACACCTTCTTCCAGCATCGTGAGGCCTGCAACAAGTACTACGACGCTCTGCCTGAGATCGTCGAGGAGTACATGGGCAAGATCAATGCCAAGCTCGGCACCGATTACAAGCTCTTCAACTACTACGGCGCACCCGATGCCGACCGTGTCATCATCGCGATGGGCTCCATCTGCGACGTGGCCGAGGAAGTCATCGACTACATGAACGCCCACGGCGAAAAGGTCGGCCTGATCAAGGTCCGCCTGTACCGTCCGTTCAAGGCCGACCGTCTGCTCGAAGCCATCCCCGCTACCTGCAAGAAGATCGCCGTTCTCGACCGCACCAAGGAGCCGGGCGCTCTGGGCGAGCCGCTGTATCTGGACGTTGTCACCGCTCTGGCAAACGCCGGCCGCATGATCCCCGTCATCGGCGGACGCTATGGTCTGGGCTCCAAGGACACGCCTCCCGCATCCGTCTTTGCCGTCTACGAAGAGCTGGCAAAGGACGAGCCGAAGCGTCAGTTCACCCTCGGCATCCATGACGATGTGACTCATCTGTCCCTCGAGGAGAAGCCCTCGCCCAACACCGCGGCAGAAGGCACCATCGAGTGCAAGTTCTGGGGTCTGGGCGGCGACGGCACCGTCGGCGCAAACAAGAACTCCATCAAGATCATCGGCGACCACACCGATAAATATGTTCAGGCATATTTCCAGTACGACTCCAAGAAGACCGGCGGCGTGACCATCAGCCACCTGCGCTTCGGTGACAAGCCCATCAAGAGCCCGTACTACATCAACAAGGCCGACTTCGTCGCCTGCCACAACCCGTCCTACATCACCAAGGGCTTCAAGATCGTCAACGACGTCAAGCCCGGCGGCGTGTTCCTGATCAACTGCCAGTGGGATATGGCCGAGCTGGAGCATCACCTCCATGCGGACGCGAAGCGCTACATCGCAAAGAACAACATTCAGCTCTACACCATCAACGCCATTGACCTTGCCATCAAGGTCGGCATGGGCAAGCGCACCAACACCATCCTCCAGTCCGCTTTCTTCTCTCTGGCCAAGGTCATGCCGGAAGCAGACGCCATCAAGTACATGAAGGACGCTGCCGAGCATTCCTACGCCAAGAAGGGCATGGACGTTGTCGAGAAGAACTGGAACGCCATCGACGCCGGCGCCACCGCCTATGTCAAGGTCGAGGTTCCCGCCTCCTGGGCCACCGCTGAGGACGTTGTCGTCGAGCACAAGCTTGAGGGCAAGCCGGAACTCGTGAAGATGGTCAAGGACATCCTCTTCCCCATCGACAAGATGGACGGCGACAGCCTGCCTGTTTCCACCTTCGTCGATCATGTGGACGGCCAGTTTGAGCTGGGCGCTTCCGCTTACGAGAAGCGCGGCGTTGCCGTCACCGTTCCCGAATGGGACGCCGACAAGTGCATCCAGTGCAACAACTGCGCCTTTGTCTGCCCGCACGCCACCATCCGTCCCTTCATGCTCACCGAGGCTGAGGCCGCTGCCGCTCCCGAGGGCGCAAAGATCCGTCCGGTCAAGGCCGGCAAGGGCAAGGGTGTCTATCAGTTCACCATGGCCGTTTCCCCGCTGGACTGCATGGGCTGCGGCGTCTGCGTCGGCGTCTGCCCGACCAAGGCCATCACCATGGTCCCGCAGGAGAGCCAGCTGGCACAGCAGGACGTGTTCAACTACATGGTTTCCAAGGTCGCTCCGAAGCACGAGGTCGAGGATCTGACCGTCAAGGGCAGCCAGTTCAAGAAGCCGCTGCTTGAGTTCTCCGGTTCCTGCGCAGGCTGCGCCGAAACCAGCTACGCACGTCTGGTCACCCAGCTCTTCGGCGACCGTATGTACATTTCCAACGCCACCGGTTGTTCCTCCATCTGGGGCGGCCCCGGCGCAACTTCCCCCTACTGCACCAACGAAGAGGGTCGCGGCCCGGCATGGTCCAACTCCCTGTTCGAGGATAATGCGGAGCACGGCTACGGCATGTACACCGCGCAGCAGGTCATCCGCGAATCTCTGGCGGACAAGACCCGCAAGCTGATCGCCATCGACTGGGCCTACGCTCCTCTGAAGGAAGCCGCACAGAAATGGCTCGACACCATGGAAGACGGCGAGGCCAACAAGGAAGCAACCAAGGCTTACATCGCAGCTCTGCAAGAGGGTCTGGAGCCCGGCTGCTCCTGCGACGCCTGCAAGCTGGCGGCAGAGATCCTCAAGGATAAGGAATATCTGTCCAAGAAGTCCATCTGGATCTTCGGCGGCGACGGCTGGGCATACGACATCGGCTTCGGCGGCGTGGATCATGTCCTCGCGCAGAACAAGGACGTCAACATCTTTGTTTTCGATACCGAGGTTTACTCCAACACCGGCGGACAGGCCTCCAAGGCTTCCAACATCGGTCAGGTCGCACAGTTCGCGGCAGCCGGCAAGGAAGTCAAGAAGAAGAGCCTTGCTGAGATTGCCATGTCCTATGGCTACATCTACGTCGCGCAGGTCGCCATGGGCGCCAACCCTGCGCAGACCCTCAAGGCCATCTCCGAGGCCGAGGCTTACCACGGCCCGTCCCTCGTCATCGGCTATGCTCCGTGCGAAATGCACTCCATCAAGGGCGGCATGATGCACTGCCAGGACGAGATGAAGAAGGCTGTCGACTGCGGTTACTGGAATATGTTCCGCTTCGACCCGTCCAAGGAGACCGGCAAGTTCACGCTGGATTCCAAGGCCCCGAAGGGTGGCTACCGCGACTTCCTGATGAACGAAGCCCGCTACAGCCGTCTGACCCGCGAGTTCCCGGAGCGCGCAGAGCCTCTGTTCGAGCGCAACGAGGAAGCCGCAAAGGCCCGCTACGAGCACCTGCTCAAGCTGGTCGAAATGTACAAGGACTGATTTAAAAAATCCCGCTGGGAAACCGGCGGGATACAAAGCAGCTTGTCCCAAAATCCTTTTGGGACAAGCTGCTTTATAAAATTGCAAAATATAGTTCGTAGATTTATTTTGCAATTTTGGTCGCTGCGGCGGGTGATTGAACGCGAAAGGAAACCCTGACGGTTTCCTTTCACTCTTTTCTTTCCTCCGAAACTTTCAGCCAGACTGTTTTTGACAAGTGAAGCAAATCCGCCGCATGATTTCATCATGCGGCGGATTGTTTTTTACTTTTCCTGTACTTCTTTTCCGCTCAGGTGCTCGATCGTGATCTCATACATCTGCGCTGGCTTGGTGGAAGCCCCGATTGCTTTGTCTACCAGTGCCTCCTCCGGGTAGTATTTCATCGCCATGCGCTTGAGCAGCGCCCGCGATGCTTCCCCGGCCTCGAGCAGCCGGCACCTGCCGAACACAACGGTGCTCTGCACAAAAGGCGCCCAATCTTCTTCACGGATGCTTTCATTGCCGTACACGGTAAAGCAGATCTTGTCGCAGGCCCGGAGCGCATTGACCTTGTGGCCCACGCTCGCCCCGTGAAAATAGATCTTCTGCGCTTCCTCGTCGTAGAGGAAATTGATCGGGATCGCATAGGGATAGCCGTCGTCCCCATTGACGGCCAGCACGCCCCGTCTGGCGCTGTGCAGAAGCGCCTTCGCGGCGTCTGTGCTGAGTTCGTTTTTCTTCTTTCGAACCGGTCGGAACATAACCCCGCCTCCTTTTCTCTCTGTTCTATCAGAAATGTGATCATTCCTTTTCGTAGAAAATATCCTGCGCCAGGCGCAGCGGATAGGCTTTCAGCTCGCCGCCGTCTAAATTCTCGCCGTGCAGGCGCACCGCCGTGATGCGGCGGTTACCATAGGTCGTGTAATAATAGATCCCGCGGTCTGCATTGCAGCAGCTCGTGTAGATCGTGTGCTCGCAGCTTCCGTCCTCCAGCACGCAGCAGCCGTTTTGCTGCTCCACCGCGCCGAGAATGTGGAAAAACTGGCTCACGCTCTCCTCCTCGCCCTCGCCAGAGCGGGAGTTCTGCCGTGTAAAAGCCGCCCGGACAAAACGCGACTGCGACGACAGGTCGCCCGGCAGCCCCAGCGCGCCCATGCCCCGGCTATACTGGCCGAGCGGCAGGCCGAAGCGGTTTTCCGGCGGCAGCGGCGTAAGCTGCATATAATTGTTCAGTGCAAAAAGCTGCATGGGAAAGGGCGGGTTGTTCGTCAGCACACCCGCGGGATTGTCGTAGACGTGCAGACCGTCCGCCGTCGCCTCCACGGTCAGGCAGCCGTCGCGCGCAGCCAGCAGCCAGTGAAGCTGCGCCGTCGGAAACTGCGGGGAAAAGGGCGTGTCCGTCAGATGCAGGCTCTCAAGCGCCGCCCGCGCCTGCGCGATATTGGCGCAGCGCCCCAGCAGCCACGGGATCAACTCGAACACCGCGATATTCTCGCAGCCCGCCTGCGGTTTCCCGTAGACGGCGTTGCCGACGAAATTCAGTCCGGCAATGCACAGGCCCTTCTCATTCACCGCGTCGTAAAAGAGCGGATACCCGCCCGCGACGTGCGCCATGCCGATCATGGCATAATGCCGCGCCAGCTCGCCGCCGTGCCGCAGCGCGAAGGGAAAATTCCGCGGAACAACGACCACCTGCTCCCCGTAGGAGCATTCGTAGTCCAGATTCCGCCCGAAATAAAAGTCACGCGTCTGATAAGTCGCGGCCGTACACATAAGCTTGCCTCCTGTTTTCAGTTTGTCCTGCTTTTGAACCTACCATTCGGTATTCTTCCGCGCAAATGCAGCGATGATACTCTCGATTCCGAAGAGAATCAGATAGCCTGCGATCATATAGCTGATCACGCGAATCGTCACAAAGGACAGCACCGGGCTGAAAATCATCAAAAAGCCGAGAATCAGGCCGAGAATATTCAAAACCAGGGAGAAATAATAGTAGAAGGAATTTCCGATCAGACGGATCAGATTGGTGTGCGTCAGTCCGGAGATGCAGTGGGCGATGAACCAGACGGGCAGCAGGATCGTCAGCGCCCACTTGCCGAGGTTCGGATTGGCAACCAGCATGATGCCGCACATCACGCTTAAGATTCCGGAGATCAGCGACAGCATCGGCCCGAAGCCGGTAAAGCGCGACAGGCGCACATACACCACGATGTCCTCAATGCCCATCACGATCACGATCACACCGTAGATCACGACCGCTCCGGTCAGCGTTCCCTCCGGCTGCACAAAGGTGACAATGCCCAGCGCCGTCAGAAGAATACCAACAATCAGTTCGCTCCATCCAAAGCCGCTTTTCCGTTTCATGCTTCCGCACCGTCCTTCCTGTTCAGGATCGCCATGAATTCGCTGCCGGTAATGGTTTCTTTTTCATACAGATAGTTTGCCAGCTCATCGAGCTTCGCGCGGTTGCTTTCCAGCAGCTTCCGCGCCTGCGCATGCTGCGTTTTCACCGTCTCCACGACCTTACGGTCGATCTCCTTCTGGGTGTCGGCGGAGCAGGCCAGCGAGGTGTCGCCGCCGAGGTACTGGTTCGTCACGGTTTCCATGGCGACCATGTCGAATTCCTCCGTCATGCCGTAGCGGGTGATCATCGCGCGGGCGAGCTTGGTCGCCTGCTCAATGTCGTTGGATGCGCCGGTCGTGATCTGTCCGAAAACAAGCTCCTCCGCCGCGCGGCCGCCGGTCAGCGTGGCGATCTTGTTTTCCAGCTCCTCTTTGGTCATCAGAACCTTGTCGTTCTGCTCGACCTGCATGGTGTAGCCCAGCGCGCCCGAGGTTCTGGGGATGATCGTGATCTTCTGCACCGGCGCCGAGTCGGTCTGCCTCGCAGCAACCAGCGCGTGGCCGATCTCGTGATAGGCAACAACCTTCTTTTCCGCGTCGGTCATGATGGCATTTTTCTTCTGATAACCGGCAATGACGACCTCAATGCTTTCTTCCAGGTCCGCCTCCTCCACCACCGTGCGGCCGCTGCGCACGGCGCGGAGCGCGGCCTCGTTGATGATGTTGGCCAGCTCCGCACCCGAGGTGCCCACCGCCATCCGGGCGATGGTGTGGAAGTCCACATCGTCCGCCGTTTTGATCTTCTTCGCGTGAACCTTCAGAATGGCTTCACGACCCGCAAGGTCGGGCAGCTCCACAGGAACGCGGCGGTCAAAGCGGCCGGGGCGCGTCAGCGCGGGATCAAGCGATTCCGGACGGTTGGTCGCCGCCAGAATGATCACACCGTTGTTGCCCTCAAAGCCATCCATTTCGGTCAGCAGCTGATTCAGGGTCTGCTCGCGCTCGTCGTTGCCGCCGAGCTGGCCGTCACGCTTTTTGCCGATGGCATCGATCTCGTCAATGAAAACGATGCAGGGTGCCTTTTCCTTAGCCTGCTTGAAGAGGTCGCGCACCTTTGATGCGCCCATGCCGACAAACATCTCCACAAACTCCGAGCCGGACATGGAGAAAAACGGCACGCCCGCTTCGCCCGCGACGGCCTTGGCCAGCATGGTCTTGCCGGTTCCCGGAGGGCCTACGAGCAATACGCCCTTGGGCATGGACGCACCGACATCGGAGTATTTCTTTGGGTTGTGCAGATAATCAACGATCTCCGCAAGGTTCTCCTTGGCCTCGTCCTCACCCGCCACATCGGAAAAACGGATGCCGTCGGAGGATGGAACGTAGACCTTGGCGTTGCTCTTTCCCATGCCGAAGGTCATGGCGTTCGGCCCGCCTGCCTGCGACATCATCTTCTTGGCCATGTACTGTCCCAAGGCCGCGAAGATCAGGATGGGCAGAACAAAACTCAGGAAAAAGCTGAGCAGCGGCGACATTCCTTTTTCAATGTTCCGGGTAAACGTCGCGCCGGAGGCGTAAAGGCGATCCGTCAGGGTCGGATCGTTCATTTCACCGGTCTTGTAGATCTGTTCGCCGTCCTTGTCCGTAAAGATGATCTCGGAATCATCGACCTCCACGGTGCCGATGTTCTTGTCCTCGATCATTTTCATAAAGGTGCCGTAGTCCACTTCCTTCACACGGGCGCTCGCAAGCAGCGGCGACACAACCATGTTGAAGATCAGAATGGCCAGCAGCGCAATGCCGTAGTAATAAACCAGCGGCTTTTTGGGAGATTTGACCTCTTTCATCTTCCCCACACTCCTTTTTGGGCCCTCTCGCCCCATTTTTGTTTCATCAAAAATTATAATATCCATTTTTGAACTATTTGGAAACAAATTGAAAATGTTTCGCCCCGTTTTTTCGGATTCTCCGGCTTGCCCCAAAATTCTCTGCGGCTATTGAAAATACCGGGAAGGTGTGCTACACTGGATCCGGAATATTTCACAGATAATTTGCAGCAAGCGAATGGCTGCCGAAAGGCGGCTTTTAAAAAAGCCATTAGTTAGTCAGTGCTAACTAATGGTAGGAGAGGAGAAATCCTCGATAAAAAAGAGCTTTTGGGATAAAAATGCCGGGCGGTACGACCGCTTTATGCGCAAAGATCATGCGGCATATGAGGCGCTGTACCGGCTGATCCGCCCGGTCGTAACAAGCAAAACTGTGCTGGAACTGGCGGCAGGAACGGGACTGATCGAAAAAAACATTGTGGGCGAAGCGCAGACGGTCGAGGCAACAGACGCCTCCCCGGAGATGATCGCCGAGGCGCGCAAGGGCTGCTCCTCGAGGAAGCTGCATGATGCATTGTTGATGTCGGTTCTTTTATCCATTGAGCAGCCCCTCCAAGTATTTGATGCCGAGGCTTACCACAATGGCACGGTCAACGGCGGCGAGGGTCTTGCTGTCGAGCCTGCCGATATACTCGCCGAGCCGTGCTTTGTCCATCGTCCTGATTTGTTCGAGCAGGACGGTGGATTCGGTCTTGAGACCGCTTGCCATTATCACTACATGGGTGGGCAGAGCCGCTTTTGTCTTTCTGCCTGTGATCGCCGCCACAATGGTGGTGGGGCTGTACTTGTTGCCCGTATGCTCTCGTTATGAGGGCTGCCCTCGGTGCGGCCGCAGCCTCGGCACAGCAGCACGATGCCCGCTATGAGCAGCACCGCCGCAAGGCCGCAGGCGGTAAGAAAGAGCGTCCTTCTCCGCTGTTGCTTTTTGATCGCCGCGCGGCGCAGCTCACGCCTGCGGAGTATTTCCGCCTCGGTCATTGGTCTCGGTATTCTGTTATCCTGCATTGCTTCACCTTACTTTACTTCGATATTCTGACCTCATCCAGGAAGTCAAAAAGCATCGGCAGACCGGTGCCGATGGGGGTTTCGTCCTCCCACAGGCACATCTCGCCGGTCAGCGTGACGCCGGGCTTGGTCATGCGAAAGAGGAAAAATCTGTCCGTGGCGGCGCGCTTCCAATAGAGCAGGGACACCTTTCCGTCCCCGTTCGGCTGTGGATACACGGTCAGACTATGGGTGTCGCTTGCCGCCTTACGGTCAAACTCCTGCATATCCGACTCGAAGTAATATCGTGAACGCCCGTCCTCACGGGAAATGAACAGCAGCTCCATGCCGTCGGTGGTGCGGCGGTCACAGCTGTAGGTATACCCTTCTTGTAGGGGCAGCAGCAGGCCGCTGAAGGGAATTCTCTCTGAAACAGTCATGGCAGCTTATTTCCTTTATCTTATCGTAGTGTCCTGTAGTCCTTCCGAAAAGCGGCAACGCCGTCGTGGTTGCCGCCTTTCGGAAAGGGACTTGCTGCCAAGTCCGCTTTCAGGAAAATAGGCGGTGACGGATCATTCCGCCACCGTCTATTGTGTTTAGGTTATTTCGATTTCGGAAGCGTCGGCTTATTCAGCCTCGGATTCCTTTCTCTTTTTGCCGTTCATGCCCAGCACGGTCAGAACGCCGCCGCTGACGAACAGAGCAGCCAGCCAACCGATGAGGTTGTTGCTGTCACCGGTCTGAGGAGACTTGGTGGAGTCGTCCTTTCCAGGCTTATCGGTGTTATTATCACCGCTGCCTGTATTGCCGGTGTTGCCGCCGTCGGGGAGCTTGTCGATGACCGTATTCTCGCTGCGCTTGGCGCCGCAAACGGTGCATTCCTCGTGCTTGATGCCGGTGGCCTCCTTGGTAGCGGCCTTGTCGATCACCCACTGGAAGCTGTGTGCTGCCGTGTCGGCCTTATCGCCGCATTCGCACTCATGCCAGTGATTGGTGTCGTCATACTTCCACTCTGTACCGTAGCTGTGGGTATGAGTGCTGCCTGTTGCGGGGATCGGTGCGGTTTCAAGAACCTTCTTGCAAACGGTGCATTCCTTATGCTTAGCGCCGTCGGCGGTTTCGGTAGCTGCCGTGTCAACGATCCACTCGCTGGCGCTGTGAGCCGCAATATCGGCCTTGTCGCCGCATTCGCACTCATGCCAGTGGTTGGTGCCGTCATACTTCCACTCTGTACCGTAGCTGTGGGTATGGCTGGGAGGCGCATCCTTATAGGTGGCCTCAATCTTCACATCATTACCGGGCATGGTGAAGGTGGTAGTGGCCTTGGTGGCGTCTGCCAGGGTGACATTGCCCTCCAGCACGACCCACTTATCAAAGACCTTGCCGGTCTCCGGTGCGTCCGCCGTAACGGTCACAACGGTGTTCTGCGCGATCTTGTCGGTGATGGGGGTGCCAGCGGCAACGGAGGCCGTGCCCTTGATGACCGTGACCGTGTACCCGGTCGCAGCGGGGCTTCTGACGAACCTTGTCTCGCCGCAGCCGACGCGCCGGCAGGTGTAGAGAATGCCGTTGCTCTTGCCCTGCGTTGCGGTTTCTCCGCTATTCCAGTCATGGCCGGACTTATCGATGACATGGCCATAGCGGAAGATCTGTCCGCAGTCACCCGTACACTGGTAGTCGCCGCTGTAGCCCACGGCGGTGCAGGTAGGCTTCACCGCATTGATCAGCTTGTAGTTACCGGCAATTTCGTGGAGGGACTTGGTAGACGTGCCCTTCTGCGCGATCCTGTCGCACGCTGTGCAGTATTGGTTACCGGAATAGCCCTTCTCGGTACAGGTCGCCGTTCTTACATCCCGCAGTTCAAAGGGGCCGCTATGCTTGAAGTCGCCCGTCTCGCCCTTTACGGTGCCGCCGCAAGCCGTGCAGCGGTAGTCGCCCTCATAGGCGCGGTGCCGGCAGTCGCCCGAATTGGCGTTATAGCGTTTGCCGCCATGGCTCGCGTCTGTGGTGGCCGAGGGGTTCGTGCCGTAGTAGTACAGCGGCTGCAGCGGGCCGGTATGGCCGGCGTTTGCGGGCGGGTAGATATCCGAACCGGCACTGATGATATGGCCGCAGTCTGCGCAGGCGGTGTCGCCGGTGTAGCCCTTGCGGTCGCAGACCTGCGCCTTCGCGTTGAGCACCGTGGTGCCGCCGCTGTGGTCACAGCCTTCATAGACAGGCTCGAAGAAGAATTGGCCGCCGCCGGGCGCGCCCATGGCGCTGAACGCCGGGATCGTGCAGCCCCACTCGAGGGCAGAGCCGTTGGTTACCAGCTTGAACAGGGTCTTCGCCTCGTTGGCATTCCAATTTTTATGAACCGGTGCCATGCTGTCGGACACATTGTATTCGCGGAGATACTCCACCTTCCAGCCGATGGCCTTCTGACCGGTTTTCTCCTCGGGATAAAGCTTGATCTTGTCGCCGGGCTTGACGATCATACGGGTTGCCCGGCCGTTTTTCACCGTCACAATGGCGGTGTCCTTTGTCCAATCGCCGTCAATTTTTTCCGTCTCTTTGTATTCGCAGACGCTGCATTCAGCCTCCATGCCGCCTTTGCTGCCTGTGGTGTCAGGACACAAAACCACATTCCAGCGGCCCCAGCTATGGGGAACCATGATGAACTCCTCGCAGCCGGGAACCATGCACTTTTCGGGGTGGGCATAGCCGGACTCAAGGATGAGCTGCTCCACCGTCTTGGCCGAGCCGCCGATGTTGAAGGTATACTCATAGATGCTGCCGAAGCCGGTGCAGTCCCAGTTCCAGCCGTAATCATGGACATGGCTCTTCACAAAAACGAAATAGTCGCAGACGGTGCAGACGAGCATATCAACCCTGCCGCCGCCCACCGCGTCATAGCTTTTTTCAAGCTTAAAGGTATGCGGGAAGATGCGCTCCTTGGAGCCGGAGGTCATATAATGCGCTTCGTAAATAGCGCTTTCTTCGAACAGGCACTTGAGCTTGTGGCCGTCGCTTTTGCGAACGCTGCCTACGCTAGTGTTATGGGTAACCCCATCCTTATCGACCCAAGTGACCTTGTATTCCGGCGTTCTCTCGCTGTCATCGGTGTACACAGGCTCACCGGCCTGCTGATAGCTGTAGGCATGGGCGGCCGTCAGCTTTGCCTCCGCCGTTTTCAGGGTGTCCGAAGCATCGCCCTTTCTGCCGATGACGCAGAAGTAGGAGAAGTCATCCATGCAGGCCTCGGCGGAAACCGACAGCCTCAGCGTGGGGGTGTTCACGCCCACATAGTAATCTCTCTCCGGCAGCTTGTAGGGCGCCGCCGTGGGATTCGCATTATCCTTCTGATACCACTGATAGGTCAGCTCGTCGCCCTTCAGGCTTCTTGCCGAGACAGAGAAGGTGACCCAGTTATGTTCGCTGAACAGCAGGCCGTTTTCCGGCTCTTCGTCATAATCGCCGCTGCCGTAGATGGAGGTCTTGCACTTGACGCCCTTGGGCTGGCGGGTGATGACGATGGAGCTGCCGCTGATGTAGCCGCAGACCTTGCACACGCCCTTGGCGTCAAATTCATGGTTGGCGGCATCCAGCTTTTCACCGTCGCAATAGCGGCAGGGGTGCCAGTGCTGCGTTCCGTCAGCCTCCCAGGTGGCGGAGGCGATGTGGGTATGCCCGGCGCCGGAATGCTCCGTCTTCAGATGCTCCTCAAAATCAGAGTCGCTGAAGCACCAGTCGTCATGATCGCAGCCCATCGCTCTCACGGCATCGAGGCAGCAGTCCTTGCAGCGCTGATCGCAGCCATCCTCGCAGGGATCGCTGTCGTGGAAGCACAGGCCGCAGTCCTCGCAGAAGTGATCCGCATAGTCCGTGTCCATTGCGCACATCCCCTCGGAGCAGTCGGAGTTGCCCTCGCAGCACTCCTTGCACAGCTCGCAGGTTTCGCAGAACTCGTCCTCGTCTTCCTTATCCGTGACCCAGCCGTCGCAGCCCGGGCAGATGTGCTCTTCCCACTCGGCGCTTTCCACGCAGGTCTCGCCGTCCGGGCAGCCGCCGGCCTCGGAGTTGTCCCGGCAGCACTCCATGCACAGGCCGCAGTCCTCGCAGGACTCCTGGTTCAGCAGGCATTCCTCGCACTGCTCGCAGGCCGTGTGGCAATCGACGCAGTGGATGACGCCGGTATCATCGTCGTCCACGCACTCGTCCACCGCGCCGAAGCAGGCGTTACACAGCGAGCAGTGCATCGGGTCGCTGTCATCGTTTGCGCAGTCATCGCAGAAGCCGCAGGTGTCGCAGATGGTTATAGAGCAGCAGGGGCCCTTATGGCATTCGCCGCACAGCTGGTCATCCTCGCCGATGTAGCACTTGGCGCAGGTGGAGCAGTGCGTATCCTCCATGCACTCCGCGCACTTGTAGCATTCCTCGCACCAGTAGGGCGTGTCGCCCAGGCACAGACCACAGTCGTTACAATGGGTCTCAACCCAGCAATCGTAGTTGCAGTCAATGGTGCAGAACTGGCAGTCGCAGCAATTCTCAGCCCAGTGGTAGTGGTCGCAGTTGGGGCAATCTCCGCCGGTGTCGTAGTCGTCCCAAAAGGCATGGGCGGGAACCACCAGACTCGGCATCAGCGAGAGCAGTATCATAAGTACCAGCAGGACACTGACGATACGATTTCGTGTGTTCGTTTTTGTCATACTATTATTTCCTCCCTCAAAATCATTTTGAAGATTTTTATGCGTTTTGTGTTGCCTGATTTAAACACTGTCGATCACCGAAGCAAAATAGTTTTCGGACACCGAACCGAAGAGAAATGCGTCTATCAGACCCTCGCGCTTTGCCTGCCGTACCTTTTCGGTCAACTCTCCGTCTGTATCGTCATCCACAAAGAGAATGACCCGGCAGTTTTCCGTGTTCCGTTTTACCTTGTCACGGATTGCCATTCGTTCTTTGAACATCCAGGGCGAATACGCCTTGACCTCCATTAAAAGCACATCCGGTTGATGCGTTTTGCACCACTCGGCGGTTGCGTCCGGCGACTCGGAAATCACAACCTGGCAATCGTCCAATTTTTGCATCAGCATTCGCTCCATGGTGTGCGCATGGATATCGCTCTGAATGTCCAGAACGATTTTTTTCATCATTCATCACCACCTTCTAAAAGCACAACCCCAATCTTACAGTATCTATTGTACGGATTTTTTGGCGTTTGTCACTGGCACTTGTGCCAGTAACAGAAGAAAAATCTTGATTTTTTCAAAAATTTTTTGCCTTTTGGGCGCGAAAAACCCCTTGACCGTACAGCCAAGGGGTTCAGTTTCTCTTATTCGTCTTTTAAGGTGGTTACCATGAGCTTGTTTTCAATGGCGGTTGCAACCAGTGCTTCTCTGCTTTCAAAGCCGCCCTTTTCCACCATATCGTCCAGGTTCCAGCGAACGCCGTTTTTGGAGATGCCCAACTTATCGGCAATTTCCTGATAGGTAAAGCCCTTTATATAAAGCCGCAGGATGTCTAACTGCCGGGGCGAGAAGGCATCGGACATCGTATCCTCCATTTCAATGGCCGGAGCGGTGTCGGGAAAGACCTTTTCCCCTGCCAGGGTGCGCTTTACCACGCTCATCAATTCCTCTGTACCGTGGTCCTTATACCACAGGCTGTCGGCTGCGCCTAATTTGGCTCTTTGCAAAACCTCGGGATCGACAAGTGAGGTAGCCACAACGATTTTGATTTGCGGAAAAGCCTTTTTGATGCGCTCCGCGGCGGCAAGACCGGAGTGCTTGTGCTGCGTCTGCACATCCATAAGGACGAGCTTTACGGTGGCGTCGCAGTGCTTTTCCGCTTCAAAGGCGTCACGGAAAACGCCGACAAGATGAAACTCGCCGTCTGCCGCAAGACGATCGACAAAGTGCTTTTGGATGTATAAATCATCCTCTACAAGTATGGTGTTTATCATAGGCTGATCTCCTTTGCGGGAATCGTAATCAGAAGAGCAAAGCGTGGATTGTGCGAAATATGCATTTCACCGCCGGAGCTTTCAATACTGCGGCGAAGCGTTGACAGGCCGCTGCCTTCCTTGATCGGCTCTGTGGGTATTTTGCCGTTGTTGGTTATGGTAACATCATAGCGTTCGCCCCGCTGGACAATGCGGATATATACCTCATTCCCGTCTGCGTGCTTGATGCAGTTGGTCACGCACTCCTTGGCGGCAGCAACGGTCAGCTCCTCGGCTGCGGTATCACGGGGCAGGTAGCCGTCGATTTTTACAGCCACGCCAAGCTGCCGAGCGGTTCTCTTTACCTCGTCCATTGTGCTGACAGAGGTGACACGGTTGCTTGCCAGCATACCGATGGCATTTTGCAGCGCCTCAAGCTTTCGCTCGGTGTCCTCACCGCTGTCTATGATGTCACGGATGGTCAGGAGGCTTCGCCCGATGGTATCGTGAATATAGACCTTCAGGTCAAGGCTTTCCTTCTCCTTGACATCGTCCTCCATGCGAGCGTACATCTTCCTGAGCTTTCGATTGACTTCTGCCAGCTCTTCATTTATTTCCTCTTGCTTTTGGTAGCTGTTATACAGCTCGGTTACATTGTGCGCCGTGATCTGCTGCCAGCGGTCATCGCCGTCCACGGTGATATTTTGTGTGCGAAACTGCCAGACGGTCTTGTCGGGCAGGATGTAGCAATCATCCTTGACGGTTACGGATCTGTCCGGAACGCTCAGGGCATTTTCCATATCGCTTTTGATTTGCAGCTCGTGGCCGCAAAGGGCAAAGGACAGCCTGCGCATACGGTTGTTGCACAGGATGATCCTGCCGTTCGGGTCGGCAAAGCAGATGCCCATAGGCAGCTTATCCGTTGCTTCCTTAATGGAGAACGGCGAGAGCTCGTTCTTTTTGCGGCGGTATTCCCGCGGCAGAGCAACAGCAAAGTGAACTGCCGCAAGGAAAATGGCAGCGGCAAATATCAGCCACGGTGCGCCCAGCAGAAATGCGTCCCCGATATTATCGGAATCTGCCTGGGAAACGGAGAACAGCAGCGGGATCATCACCACCATAACCGCCAGACTCAGCAGACTGCGCACCGGCTTATTGCTGCGAAGAAGCTGATATAGAAACAGCCCGATTTCAAGGACGATCTCCACAAGCATGATAAACGGCAGCATGGTCTGCCAAAATTCAGAAAGGGAAGAAAATGCACTCATTTCCCGTCACCTTCTTTCACTTCAAGCACAAGGCGCTGATATTCCTCGTCATCCTCTTTTTCACAGCGAATACCGTCTCCGCTTACCAAAGCGGAAAGGTCGGCTTTGCAGCACACATTCAGCGACAAGCGCAAGCCGTCTGCCTTTATGAGGCTGACTTGTATGCCTGTTAAATTCAAAATGTCGGCTTCAATAACCGATTCATAAAAATCAAATACAGCGGTCGCCGTTTTGCCGGAGAGCATGGAAAGAGACTCGTCCACATAAAGTGAGCTGCGGACACCCAACAGCTTCAGCGTTTGGAGGGACTCATTGAAGGCACGGTGGAGTTCCGTTGCCGCTATTTTAATATCTCGGTCGGTAAGGAGCGTCAGATGCTTGCGGCGTTTAATATAGCTGCACAGCACGGCAATCTCGGCAAGGAGCGTTTTGGCGCTGTCGGGATCGGTGCCTGAGATTCGGCGGTATTCCTTAGTGAGCTCCGCAATGCGGTCGATCTGCGTCTGCGTAGCGGAACGCAGGAGATCATACAGGCGGTTTTGCTCCTCCACCTTGCGGCGCTTGGCTTCACGCTTGTATTCATAACGGAGTATTTCGTTCCTGTCGGCAAGCTCGTCTGCAAGAAGCTCGGAGTCCTCCTTGATGTCACGCAAAGCCGACACATCCTCTGTCCATACGGCATAGCCGCCGTCAATGGGCATGGTGTGAACGGTCAAGCCGCCCATCGTGACCGGGCTTTGCTCGGCTTTTTTCATCGTTTCCTTTGAGATAGGCGCAGTGTTTACAGCTGCATACCGAACGGTAAAGTCCTTGTCAGTAATCTCTGCCGATGTGCCGACAGAGGAGGCAAATAAGTCCACATAACGGCTGTTTGAATGTATATATCCGCAGGCGATGCAAAATTCAAAGGTCAGAATATACATCACACTTTGGAACGCGGCAATATCGCCGAACAAGTGGAGCAGCCAATCCGCACCCGCATAGTAAAGTGCGCTGTAAACAATCGCCAGCAGCATAGGAACAATGGGCAGAAAGTGGAGCCTTCCTTTTTGCACGCGGCATTTGGAAAACATAATTACGAGTGCGGCAAAGGCACACAGCACCTGCCAGCCCACACTAATGAAGTAACCTACCGAGTAACCGTTGTTTTTGTCCGTCCACACGGCGGCGTCCTTCGGAAAGGTAAATACGAATTGGTGCAGGTCATTTGTGAGCACGAGCAGAAGCAATACGCCGGAGATGATCCATAGAACCGACATTCCCTTGGGAAATTTGTATTCGTCCGGCTTTCCCAATGACATGGCAATCAGCAGTGCCAGCATAGGCACAAACAGCATGGGCAGATAGAACAGATACCACAGATAACGGACGGCATCCGGCTGCCAAAATATAAAATACTTTGCCGAACGGACTACCATCCATATGATGAGCAGTACTGCGGTGACCGTCATAAACCTGCATACCTGCTTTTGCACGATCCGCTGGCGGACAGAAAGCCCCCAGGCGGCGAACAGGCCGATATAGATAAAGCTGCGCAGATAGGAAAACAGCATCGGGTAGAAACTGCCCCTGCCCACAATTCGGAAGCAATATGCCAGTATCACGGCAAGTACAGCGATGCCGCTTGTTATGATAGTATTCTTTTTCTGCCTGGTCATAAACAGACCCCATTTCGCCTTTATTCGTTTTTGCTTACCCTTGGGTATACCTTTTCAAATTAGATTATAGCATAAATCCATCTGTTTCTCAACTGCTTCTTACGAGGCTTTGCATAAAAGCCACACTTTTTGCCCCACAGCAGAGAAAAAAGGGCGGTCTTTGACCTGCACAAGTCGAACCGATTCCATCTTATACTCTGCCTTGATAGAGTTATTTGTCTTTCCTTTCTGCTGTAGTTATTCTTCAGTTGGGTAAGTTCACTTTCTCCTTCCATCATGACAGGTGGCACCTGTCACTTCGTCGTCGCAAACTCCGCACTATTCGTTTTACCGTAGAACGGCAAAAGCTCATCTGCTCCGTTGCTCCTCCTCTCCCCAAAAAGCTGTATAGCTTTTTGGGGACCCCGAGAACGCAGTTGCCCCTTGGCGGAAATAAAAAAATACCCTGCTGCCGATATAATAAACCTTGTGCGATTTCGGAGGGATGAAGATGGAAAACGAAAAATACTACATAGCCGTTAATGCAGGCGACAGATATCCGCTTTTGAAAACGCCGCAGGACTACACGGAATATTTTAACGAAGCACTCTCGTTCGGAGACTTATTCGATGTGTTTCGGTATATAGAAAAGCACGGCCTTGAACGAATCGTCACAGCCGTGATTAAACGCTGACCGCCGACAAGCGGTCTTTTTTTATTCCTTTTTCAGCCGAAACAGCAAACTGCTCTTGCCGCCTTTCTTACGGTATCGCTGCTCGGTTTCGAGAAGCCCTGCTTTTTTGAGGTCACGGATCCCGCGGCGGACGGTGGAGGGCGAGAGCTTGAGGCCTGAGGCTAAAGCCCTTGATGTCGAGGATCGGATTATCAAAGGCAAACAGGCTCTTTAAGCC
>ERZ860322.755-NODE-755-length-22184-cov-3.509015_pt1 | contig 22184 bp, 14 predicted proteins | sample MGYA00509979_ERZ860322 | MGnify/ENA primary metagenome ERZ860322 (study PRJEB30046, sample SAMN00715217) | human gut metagenome | study: EMG produced TPA metagenomics assembly of the A metagenome-wide association study of gut microbiota in type 2...
CAGTTCCTCCGAGTTGTCGAGTAACGCCTGCACGTTGGGGTTGGCATTCATGTAGACCTTCTGCTTCGAAGCATCCCAGTTGATGTTGCCAGCGAATAGCACGACAGCATCGAAAAACGGCTGACCGTCCTCCAAAATGTACTCAATGGCGTTGAGCGGGTTGCAGTCGTTCACCTCGAAATAACAGATGTTACGGATCTTCTTCGAACCAATGCGCGAAACTAGGAAGTCAACGTATTCAGCCTCATCTTTAACGACGATACCCTCCGTTTGGGCTACGGCCTGAAGGGGAACCATGTAGGTGGTTACATACTCCAGATCGGAAGCACTCGGCGTGAGCGTTACCTCGATCTGCGCAGAGGTTTCACCGGCGGGGATAGTCATCACGCCGTCGTTCGCAATGGTGCAGAGTTTCTCGGGGAATACGACATACTCGGTAGCGTGGTCGAAGTTGTACTCTTCGACATGGCGTTCGTCGAAGACGAGCTTCACCTTGGTCTCAACCATAGCGGTCTTCTCCAGCGTGAAGGTCAGGGTTTTCTTGACGGGCTCCACGGCATCGTGAGCGAACTGGATGTTCAGATCATCGGCCGTCGAGAGCGAACCGGCGATCTCCTCGCCCGGGGTGGGATTCTCGCTGCCGGCCTTCTGCGACACGGCGATCTTCGCAGTCTTCTCACCCTCGCTGGACGTCACGACGATCTGCCCCACACGGGCATCTCCCGTATTGTCCTTGGCGTTGACCGTCAGCTTGTCGCCCTGCTTCTCGGCCGTCATCCACTCCTCGGGGTAGGAGAACGTCCAGTCGGGTGCATTAGTCGTAACGGTCAGTTCAACGGCCTTGTTGCCAGTAGCCTCGAACCCAATGGGATCCGACGGCGAAATGCTCAGTACGATTTCACCTACTTCAAGCCCCTTTTGGTTTACGTTGATGTTGACGGGTTCGGCGTTACCGGCCGTAATCGTGATGCGGCCCGGACGTACGGACTCCGTGGTATTAGCCTGGGCATTCACAGTTAGTTTGTCGCCGTCCTGCTTGGCGACGATCCACTCACCGTTCTTCTCGAATGCCCACGACTTGGCGTCGGTCTTGACGGTCAGCACAACGTCCTGATTGTCGCCGGCCTTGAACTCAATAGCAGACGCAGGTGTTACCGACAGGGAATTCTTTTTGTTCACATCATCGTCATCGTTGCAACCGACGAGAGCCCCCGATGAAATGGCGAACATACCCGTTAAAAGCATCAGAAATGACTTTCTTTTCATGTTTGGTTGATTAGGTTAATTAAAAAGGTTAAATTAAAGTTAAGGAATTACGATTCTTCAGGTAATAAATCTCTCACTCTTCGGGAAGCGCGACGCTCTGCCAATTCACTTCGCGCTCGGTCTTCAGATCGAAGCCGTTGCCGGTATAATCCTTGACGGTCTTACCTTTCGTATTGTCGTCGAACTTCCAATAAGCCACCAGTCCGTCTGATGCGGGATCGATTTTGTAGAAATGGTTCTCGGAAGCGATCTCCTCGGCCGTCAGGGCCTTGTTCCAGAGGCGCACTTCGCCCATCATGCCGTCGAAACGACGCTCGTAGAACAAGTCGCCGTCCGACTGGAGGCGGTACGAGTGGCCGATCCAAAAGCAGCGCTCCTTGCCGTCCGTCTCGTCGGAGTGCGGAATGGCGAAGTTGATCTTGTCGATGATCACGGCATGCCCGTCGGTACCAGATACTGAAGCCTTGACCGTATCCTTCAGCTTGCCGTCGATATAGACGCAGATAGTGCCACGATCGAATGTGACGGCGATATGATGCCAAACGAACAGCTTGAGGTCATAACGGCTGTCGGCCTCGGCCGGAATCTTCCCGCGTGCAGGCGAGGTCTCCTCCTCCGAAACCTTCTTGGCGAAGGCCACCTGCAACTGGTTAGTCGGACGGCCGTCGTCGCCCAAACGGATGAGGAACGTATCCTCGATGCCCATAATTGTCGAGATCTTGCGGTCGAACGAGTTGGCGTAGACGAGCGCTTCGAGCGTGAAGGTCTCCATGTCCTTCACCGCCTCGGTATCAGCCGTCCACTCGGGCCAAGCGCAGTTGTTCTCCATCTCGGCCACGACGTTGATGAGCGCGGCCTTCGAGAAGACGAAGTAGACCGTCCGGGCGCTTTCGAGGATATTCATGCCGTCGGCCGACACGATGCGTACGGGCAGCACATAACGCTGCTTCTCCTCGATGGGCAGATTGTCCAAATTCGTAAAGGCGAAGGTGAGCGGCGCACTCTCCACCATCCCGGCCGTGATGACAGTCGAATTATCCGCGAAATCGTAATAGCCGCCGTTGGCAGGGAGCAGTTCGGCCGTTGGATCGTCGTAGAACATCCGGTAGTGCTCCAACAGACCGGGAGCCTCGGCGAACGTGACCGTGATGTCGCGCTCCCGGGGCTGGGCCATGGCGACGGTAACGTCGCAGCTCTCTTCCCGGGTCACGTCGAGGTTGTCCCGTTTGATAAACACGTCGTCGGTGAACGACGTGGCGGAGATGAACACCTGATTGCTGAAGTGGTGTTTGCCCTCCTCATCCTCCTTGCAGCCCATGAATACGGCTACCAGGAGCAGACACAATGCGAATCCTAATTTATTTTTCATCGTCGTTTTTATTTTCGGGATTGTTTTCGGGCTCCTCTTCGGGCTCGGGGTTCAGGATGCCGAGCGCCTCGCGGATTCTCTTGTATGTTGGCGTATTGAAATAGTCTTCCTGTGCGTTCGATGCGCAGAGCCCCAGCTTATCGCACTGTACAGTCTGGGAGGTTTTCGGATCCATCACCCACTGCGCGGCCACCTGGAGCGAAGCGCCCACCTGAGCGTCGTCGCCACCGTCGGCGATCGACGGCACGGAGGCTTCCAGCACGACCCGGTTGCTCGGAACACCCTCTTCGAGTTGGTCGCGCACCATACGGGAGATAGCCACCGACGACGAGGCACCCTCAGTCAGGATGATGACGTAGTCACACTCCGCAAGAATCGTCTGGTTCTCGATGCTCGTGATGAAGGCGGGGTATCCGCGGAAGAAGAGTAGCTTGTTGGGATTGTCGCGGCGCCACGTGTCCGCCGCCAGGACGAACGGAGCTGCGGCGCTGCTGTCGTAACCGCCCAGATAGGAGACGACGATGCCGTCGAATCCGTATCGGGAGCAGGCCGCAAGCTGCTTTTCAGTCTCGGCCTTGCAGTACTCGGCGAACTTCTCCTCCGTATAGTCGCCCTCGTGCTCTGTACCGAAAGATGCCTCCTTCATGGCGTCCCAGGTACTGCGGATTGTCGTATAGTCCACGACGTTGAGCGTGCGGGTACCCTTCTTCGAACGTACTTCGGCGATCTCGTCCGACAGCGCCGGATGCAGGTCGTCGACGTCGGTCATGAGCAGGTAATCCACACTGTCGGGCATGGACATCGGATGCTGGTTCTGCCGGTTCGGAGCGGTCGAAGTTCCCCGGACGATCATCATCGTCACCAGGTGTTCGCCGACCTTGAAATCCCGGAGCGATGTCAGAAAAGCCGGATCATTCTGATTCATCGGCGGCAGAAAATCTTTGTGTTCGGCTTCCGTCCAGTCGCTGCACGAGGCCAGCAGGGCCGCCGCGGCGAAGAACGGAATGAATATGCGTTTCATGTCGAATTTCGTTTTAATGGGTTAAACGGTGTGTACGGTTATTTGACGGCCGGATTGCAGTCCCACCACATGCGGGTTGCCATGTTATCGGAGCCACCAAGCATCTCCACAGCCTTGGCGTAGTTCTCCGGGTTGTTGGTCGCCTCGTCCGCAGGATAGGACATGCGGCGAGCGCCGAGCGTAAGGTTCCGGATGCCCTGCGAGTTATTGCCCACGGCAGACTCCATGGCCGGAATCAGGTGCGGAAAGCCTGTACGGCGGAAATCAGCCCACGCCTCGTTGCCAAGATGGAAGTTGGCGATCCACTTCTGGATGATGATGCGCTCCTGCATCTCCTCCTTCGAGGCGCCGTCGTTCCAAGCCACCCCCAGCTGGGAGAGCTGTGTAGAATAGGAGGTCGCACCGCCGTTGGGGTCGGTGTAGGATTCCGGAAGAGTGGTGCCGACAAGGTATTCGTCGACGCCCGCAACACCCCACTGTTCGAACGAGAGGCGGACGCCCTGCTCGTAGAAGGTCTTAGCGCTGCCACCCATGTTCCAGCCGAACACGCCGACGGCTTCCGCCTTCAGGAAGGCCCCCTCGGCGGCATTCATCCACTGCAACGGAGTAGCCATGCCATCTACGAAGTTGACGCCTGAATAGAGCAGCCCCACAGTGCTGAGCGCTGGAATGGCGATACCACGACGCATGCCCACATACTCAAGGGCGTTGTCCCCGGAGAACTGTGCCTTGCTGAAATATTTCTCGCGGCGCGGATCCTCATAACCGTTCATGTAGCAAATGATGTCGGCTGCAGCATGCGAATCGCCGCCCGTCACCGACCCAGCTGGGGAGTTGTACATGCATGCCGTATAGAGCGGATTGCCGTCCTTGCCGAAGGCCAGGGACGAAAGCTGCGCATTGTCTGCGTTCGACTGCATGACACCGACAGAGTGCGCCACGGCCTGTTCGCCCAACTGCTGCGGAGAGAGGCCCTTCGAGCTTACGAAATCGGTGTATACCACCCGCATGGCCAGCCGCAGCTTCATCGAGTTGGCAAAACGGCACCATTTCACGGCTGTGCCGTCGAAGACTTGGTCGGTCGTGCTCGTGATGCTCCTGTCGATGTTCTCGTCCAACAGGGCGATTGCCTCGTCCAATTCATCGAACATCTGCGAATAGACCTTGGGCTGGTCGTCGTAAGCCACCTGGATCTTACCGGTGCTTCCGATCTCGGAATAAGGAATCGGGCCATAAGTGTCCGTCACACGGTTCAGGACGCAGACCTTCACGATCTTGAGGATGGCCAAAACGAGCGGATCCTCCGAAATCCCCTCCACGTTCGACATGTTACTGTACAGTTGCGGGATGACTTTGTCGCTGTACATGAACACGTTCGTCCAGTTGTCGGTCGGGTTGTATTTGGAAATGGTGTTCGTCCAGCCATTGTTCGCATCAGCGTAATAACCGCCCTGCGTACTGCCCAGCAGACAGTCAGTGAACTGCGCCGTATTGACATCCGTCGAGACGACGGTCCCGAACATGGCAGAGAGTCCCGAGGCGATGGCGTAGTCCTTGGCCTCCATCTGCTCCTTGTCCACCTCGTAGGGATTGCTGTTGATGTCGAGGTAATTCTTGGTGCATGCGCCCAGAACGCACACAACTGCGAAGGAGAGCGCCGCTTTTATCAATTTGTCTTTCATCGTGTCGCTGTTTTAGAATTTGAGACGGAGATTGAATCCTACGTTGCGCAATGACGGCATCATGAAGTAATCAATACCTTGATAGTAGTTGCCCGTCGTAGCGATGCTTTCTGGATCGAACGGAGCCTTGTTGTAGAGCATCCACAGATTGCGGCCCACGATAGAAACCGTAATCTCGCAGACGTTACGCAGCAGCTTGCGGGGAATCGTGTAGCCAATCGAAGCCTCCTGCAACCGCACGTTCGTGGCCGAGTAGGTGTAGAACTGCGGGATGGAATTGCCGCCTGCGATGGCCGAATACCAAGTGTAGGCATCCACCACGTCGCCGCCGTTGAGCGTCACGCCTCCGGCATCGCGCGCCGCGGCCGTAACCTCTGACACGCCGTATTGGTCGAGCATGGCCTGCGTACGCGAGTAGACGATGCCGCCCAGACGGGCCGAAATCATGAAGCCGAAGTTCAGGTTCTTCCAGCGGAAGTCGTTGCGCCACGACATGTTGACATCGGGCAGTACGCTGCCCAGCTTGACATACTTATTCACATCCTGGATCGTCTCCGTAGCTACATTTCCGTTCTCGTCGATGTAAATGGCATTGTTCTCGTCGTAGCGCAAATCGCGGCGGGAGTAGAGGTCGCCCAACGTACCGCCCTCCTGCAGTAGGAACTGTGCGTCGCCCAGACCGCCCATGTTGAGCCGGTCGATCGAGAAGCGCTCGCCCGTAGCGTAGTTGATGACGTTGTTGGCCAGCGAGATGATCTTATTCTGATTGGTCGACAGGGTGTAGTTGGTATCCCACGTGAAGTCGCGCCAGGTGTTCCGATAACCCAATGCCAGCTCGATACCCTGGTTACGGACGTTACCCGACTGGATGATGATCTTGGAGAAACCCGTACCGCCCGAGATCTGCGGGTCGAAGGTCTGGTTCGACGTATGCGAATTGTAGTAGGTGAAATCGAGGTTGAAATGCTTGAGGAAACGCATCGTCAGACCCACCTCGAACGACTTGGTGCGCTCGGGCTTGAGGTGATAGGTGGGATACTGCGTCTGCGTGTTCCACGACAGGCCGCTTTCGTTCCACGAATAGAGCGGGTTGGCGATGTAACGCTCGAAGGCAACGCCCACCGAGGCGAACGAACCGCGCAACTTGATATAGGAGAGATTTTCAGGCATGTTGGGAATGAGCTGCGACAACACGACCGAAAGTCCGACCGAAGGATAGAAGAACGACTTGGCGTTCGAATGCGGACCCGCCAGTTGCGAAGGCCAGTCGTTGCGACCCGTAAGGGTCAGGTAGTAGGTGCCCTTGTATCCCACCTCGGCCGAAGCGAAGATCGACTGCGTCTGCTCACGCCAGCCTTCCTGCTTACGGACGGTCTTGGTCGAATTACTCAAGTTCTGAATGTTGAAGACGTTGGCCAGCCCCTGCTTCTCGCCCGACGTACCGTCGGCAATGGGGCCGCGGATCTTCAGGGCGTCGTTCTTCATATCCGAGAACGAAGCACCGATGTTGGCCTGCAACGACCAGTCGTCACCGAACGTTTTATTGATATTGAGCAAAGCATCACCATAAACCTGGCGGTCCATCGTCTTGGTGACGCCGTAAAGGCCGTTGGCGGACTGCTCGGTGAGCTGCACGTTCGAGGAAGCATACATCTTTTCGGTGTAGGTGTTGTGCGAGTTGTCGATGCGGATGCGGCCTGAAACATTCAGCCAGTCGAGGATGTCGTACGACAGCGCCGCGTTGAGCATGTAACGATCCTTACGGTTCTCGCGCAGGTTGCGGTAGTTCGCCCAGTAGGGGTTCTGCATGGTGATGGAGCCGTCACCCATCGGCCAGTACTGTTTCGAAATCTTGTCTATGGGATCGTAGCGCTCATACATTTCGATATCCGCCCAGTCATCGCCGCGCGGGAAGAGGTAGGCTCCCGTCAGAGGGTTGTTGTAGGTTCCCTGATTGATCATGTTGCAGTCTTCCTGCAATATGTAGCTGGCTCCTACGTCCAGTCTCATCTTGTCGTTCAGAAAAGAGGAGGTGTTGCGGAACGTGAAGTTGTAACGGTCATAGCTGTTGTTGGGCACGATGCCGTTGGAATTGATGGCCGCGGCTGAAAAATAGGTCTGGTTCTTCTCCGTTCCGGTCGAAAGCGAAACGCTCTCGGAATTGGCTACGCCGGTACGGAAATAGTCTTCGCGGGGATCGTAGCCGTATCGGTTGGCGCGGTTGAGCCGCTTACCCCAGCTGTAACTGGCCACGTTGATCGGCGTAGTAAGGTTGCCCGTACCGTACCGGTTCTGGAACTCGGGAAGAACGAACGGAGTCATGATCTCAACACCGGCCGTCGCAGTGACGGAGAGCTGCCCCGCCTGTCCCTTTTTCGTTGTCACGACGATGGCGCCGTTGGCCGCGTCCGAGCCATACAATGCAGCTGCCGCAGCACCCGTCAGTACGGAAATCGACTCGATGTCCTCGGGGTTGATGTCCGCAATGGGATCGGTCGTACCCTGCGAACTGAACTCTGTGCCGCCCTCCTGGGCTTTGGTGAACATCGGCACGCCGTCGATCACGTAAAGCGCATTGGAGGTCTGCGAAATGGACTTCATACCGCGCATGATGACCTTCGAAGCGCCGCCGACGCCCGCCGACGAGGCGTTGATGTTCACACCGGCCACCTTACCGTTGAGCGAGTTGATGAAGTTGGCGTCCTTGTTGGCCGTGATGGCATCGGAATTCACCTGCTGCACGTTGTACGACAGGGCTTTCTCGGCACGTTTGATGCCCAAGGCCGTAACGACGACCTGCTCGACCTCGATGGACGAATTGGACAGCGTGATGTCGAAAGTGGTGCGCGAGCCGATGGGCACGACACGGGTTTCGTAGCCGATGAAGCTGACCGACAGTTCGGGGTTGTCGACCGAGGCGGGGACCGTCAGGGCGAAGTCTCCGTCGATGCCGGTGGTCGTTCCGACGGTCGTGCCCTTGATCAGAACGGTGGCTCCGATAATGCCCAGGCCGCCGGAATCCTTCACCACGCCCGAGATGGCCGACGGCCGCGCTGCGGCGACGCGCTTCGACAGCACGATGTTGGGAACCGTGATCTCATAGGTGATGTCCGTGTCCTTGAACAGCAGCGGCAGCACCTCGTTGAGAGGCTTGGAATCGACCTTGATCGAGACGATGCGTTTCGTGTCGATTTCGTCCGTATAAAGGAAAAGATACTTGGTCTGCTTTTCGATTTCGTTCATGACGGTCTTCATCGGAACCTTCGTCATGTCGAGCTTCACCGCGATTTTCTGCGTTTGGGCCACGGCGGGCGCACCGCACAGGAACACGGCGAGAATTAGAGTAATCAGGCATTTTATCTGCCTAATACTTAAATTTTTCATAAGTTTGCTGATTTAAGATCAATAGGTTAGCAATCGAATCACTGTTTATCTCCCGCCGGCGGACACGACCGTGTCCGGACGCGTCGGCGGTGCAGCATAAAAGTGTCTTGAGGCAGAGGCGGTTTATTCCATAGAGTCGGTTTAGATTTTAGTTATTTTTATGTGGATCGTATTCGTCTCGTCGTCGCGCGTATAGGAGAAGTTATTGGTGATCTGGAGCAGCTTCAGCGCATGGTCCACACCGTCCGACACGCGGATTTTGCCGTGGTATTTGAGTTCGGGCATATCCTCGGGATTGTCGATCGTGATCCGGACTCCGTAATAGTTCTCGAATTTGCGGATCACCTCCGTGAACGACAGCGTGTTCAGGTTCATCAGCCCGTCGACCCAGCGGAAGTCGTCCGGATCGGTTATCCGGTTGAGTTTGAGATGTCCGTCGACCAGGTCGATCTGATCGTTGGGCGAGAGAATGAAGGATTCGCCGCCGACGAGGCGGTTCGAGATTTTCAGCCGTCCTTCGAGCAGCGCCGCCGAGAAATCGGCGGTCCGGGCATCGGCCAGGATGTTGAATTTCGTACCCAGCACCTCGGCATCGCAGGCGAATGTTTCCACGATGAACGGACGGCTGGCGTCGTGTTCCACCTCGAACATGGCCTCGCCCGAAATCTTGACCCGGCGTGTCTTTCTGGAAAAGATCGAGGGGTATTCCAACTTGGCGCCCGAATTGAGCCATACGGTCGTCCCGTCGCTCAAGGTGACGGACATGCTCTGCCCGTTGGGCGCGGTAATGGCCATCATGTCCTGGGTACGGCGTTCGAGAATCCGGTCGGCCATATAGTGGCCCAACCCGGCGCATGCGAGCAGCACGGCCGCAGCCGCGGCACTCCATTGAGCCGCCCTCTTCCAGAGCGAAACGGTGCGTCTGCGGATACGGGGCTGCGCCTCTCCGGCCAGGATATTGAGGTTGGAAATATAATCGAGCCGATCGAGATACCGCTGGTTTTCCGTTGACGCGTCCAGCCAGTCGAGCACCTCGACGAGTTCCTCCTCCGAGGTCTCGTTTCTCAAGTATTTCTGCAATAAAAGATCGTCCATGTGTTCGTGTTATATAGTAATAACAAACACACGGAGGGGGTAAGTAGTAAAAAATGCAAGTTTTTTTGAAAAAAGATCGGAACGGACTCCTGACAGCCCTGCGGGGCGCTATTTCACCACCGGGACGAGAGTATCAGGATGATCAGCACGGCCGGGAGGTAATCCTTCAGTTCGGAGCGCATCAGGTTGAGCGCCCGGCGGATTTCGAAATTGACATGGCTGACGGAAATTCCCAGTTCGGCGGCGATCTCGCTGTATGTCATATTCCTGATCCGGCTTAACAGGAATACGCTGCGGGTCATTTTCGGCATCTTGCGGACTGCCTGTTTCAGGATGGCGCGAATTTCTTCGGAGAAGAGCAGATCGGGATCGCAGGCCGACAGCGAGCGCACGTCGGCCTGAAGCCGGCGCGTCAGCGTCGAATGCATGTCCTGTTCCGCCCTGCGGTGGCGGATCTGGGCGTTGAGATGGTTCAGGCAGCGGTTTTTGACCGAAGTGAGGATATAAGCCGGCACATTGATGTCCGCCGGCAGGGTTTCATGCATTTCCCAAAAGGTCATAAAACTGTCCGACACCAGGTCTTCAGCGGTCTCCCGATCGCGGACATAGCGGTATGCCAGGGCGATAAAACGGGGCTTGAATTCGAAAAATAACTTCCCGAATTCCGTGGAGGAGATGTTGTCTGTCTTGACGTCTGCCATTTGAAGTCCCGTCTGTCCGGTACACGAAAATACCGGCGAACCCGATTCAGGATTCGCCCATCAAAAATTCCCCCCCCCGATAAAAATCGGATTGGGAGTCATTGATAATGTTGTATTTACCGAATCATTCAATTTCCGGATGCTTTTGTCGGACAGGAAACCGTCGGTGGTTCCTATCATCGACAAAGATAGCAATAAAAGTGATAATTGAGCTGTTTGCGGTGAAATAGTTTTCCGATACGGAGTGGCCGAAACGGCCCGGACGACAACAAAAACGGCCCCGGAACCGCTTTGCGAAAAGAGCGGACGGATGATTTCGCCTATATATATTATCGGTATAGGACGTCGGCCGGATTTCCGCCGCGCCCGGAACGCCGTCCGAGGAGATTCCCGACGACCGGACATGCCCGGTTTGCGGCGTCGGCAAGAGCAATTCCGAAGAGGTCGAGGAGCAGCCCGGAAAGCGAGGCGCAGCCCCGAAAAGGAGCGCCCCGCGGCATTTCGGAGAGCCGTTTCAAAAAAATCGGGGGGGGGTATACAATCTTCGCCGATTTTTGCTATTTTTGTCCGTCGCGCACGGTGCGCGGTTAAGAATCAAATCAATACAATGATGAAAAAAATCCTATTCCTGATGGCTGCAACGGCCATGATGTGGGGGGGTGATGCAGTAAAGGCACAGACCCTCGAACCCGAATTCGAGGGAGAGGTCGTCGGCGTATTCCCCGACGGCTCGTCCAAGAAGCTCGAAAAACACAACGTGCGGATGCGAACGGGCGCCGGCGTCTACATCGCCGGATTCGCAGCCAGCAAATCCAAAACAAAAGTACTCGTGGAAGGCGGTTCGGCCAGCGTGCGGTTCGACGCCGCGCAACCGATCGCGCTCATCGTCCGCGCCAAGGACAACAAGGCCGACCCCATGTCCATCGTGCGCGTCTTCCGCATGAAGAGCACCAAGAAAAACCGGTCGGCGGTGATCTCGGCCGTCGGGTCGTTCTCGGTGAACTCCAACACGATGGACTACCTGCGGTTTTCGGCCGAGAAATACGGCGAAAGCTCCTACCGTCTGACCTTCGACGAACGCCCCGCAGGCGAATACGGCATCATCGTCTCGAACCCCAACAACGTGGACGAGAAGATGGTGATCGTCTCGGCGTTCGCCATCGACGGCGGAGCCGCGGCGAAAGAGTAAGCCGGAACCACACGGTTCCGATCAGTGCGGTGCAGAGCGATTCTGCACCGTTTTCGCTTATCGCGGAGCAGGTAAAGAGCCCGTGAGAATCGAAACGTCTTCGGTCAGTGCGGTGCAGATGTCGTGCATCGTGAAGAATCCCCGGATGGGTAGTCCTCGGCGGACGTCCCATTCGGGGATTCGAGGGATGTGCGGCAGGTGCGCCGCAATCATCGAAAACTAATTGATGTTGGGCAGGAACGAATAATCCTTCGCGTAGCCGAGCATCTGTCCCACGTAGTCGGCCGGGTAGGAGATCTTCACGTCGACGATCCTGCCGTCCTTCTCCACCAGTTCGTATTCGGGATTGACGAAACCGCCGTAAGGCTCGATGTCGAGCGCATAGTAGCGGTCGCGGACCTCCTTGTGCAGCTCGGGATCGACCGTGACGGCATACTGCTCGACCAGCGCCTTGCCGGCTTCGTAGTCGCCCTCGGACTTGATGCGCTGCACCTCGCGGAGCATCTGGCCGAACAGGTCGCGCAGTTTGCCGAAGTCGTTGACCACGGCGTAGGTCTTGCCGTTCTCCTTCACCAGCTCGATCACCTTGTCGGCCTTGCCGCGCTCGTAGCACCACTCGCAGATCAGCTTGCGGTTGCGCATATGCGACTCCTCGACGTTCTTGCCCGGCTCGATGCGCGCCAGCTGGGTCATCATGCCGTTGAGGATATACTTGGCATAACCCGCCTTGGCGACGTCGAGCGAGGGAATCAGCCCCAGTTCGACCAGCTTCGGATCGCCCAGGTAGTAAAGCCCGAACAGGTCGGCGCGGGTCTCTTCGAGCGTCGAGCCGTAGCTCTTCAGCTCGCCGCCCTTGACACCCGGAGCCAGCTGGCCCGAGCCGTGCCCCAGGCACTCATGCAGGTCGGTGTGCAGGTCGTCGGCCAGCTTGCCGTACCGCTCCATCCGCTCGCGGTCCTCGGCGCGGAGCACGAACTCCTCGTTGAAACCGTTGCCGTGAGCAGCCATGTCGTAGGCATAGGTGATGTTGTCGATGGTGACCGACTTCGAGCCGTACTCCTTGCGAATCCAGTCGGCATTGGGCAGGTTGATGCCGATGGGCGTCGCGGGATAGCAGTCGCCGCCGAGCATCGCCACGGTGATGACCTTGGCCGAAACGCCCCTCACGACCGGCTTGCGGTAGGCCTCGGCCACGGGCGAATGATCCTCGAACCACTGGGCGTTGTCGGAGATCACCTCCGTGCGGTGGCAGGCCTCGGTGTCCATGAAGTTGACGTTGGCCTCCCACGAAGCCTTGCGGCCCAGCGGATCGCCGTAGTCCTCGATGAAGCCGTTGACGAAATCGACGTTCGAAACGGTGTCCTTCACCCAGCCGATGTTGTAGCGGTCGAACTCTTTCAGATCGCCCGTCTTGTAGTAGCTGACGAGCGCCGCGATGTTGGTCTTCTGCGGCTCTTTGGCCACGGCCTGCGCCTTTTCGAGCCAGTAGACGATCCGCTCGATGGCCGGCGAATACATGCCGCCCAGCTTCCAGACACGCTCGCAGATGCGTCCCGCGTCATCCTTCGTCAGCTGCGAGTTCAGTCCGTAGGAGACCGGCTCGGGGTTGCCCGCATCGGCGGCGGCCATGTCGGCGTAGAACGCCTCGGCCTCGGCCTGGCTCACGTTGTGGTAGTAGTTGCTCGACGAGGTGAGCAGCAGGTCGTCGCCGGCCTTCTGGTTGAGCTTCGTCGGATAGAGCGCCGGATCGAAGATCGCCCGGCAGACCTCGCCGCGCAGGGAGTTCAGGGAGCCGAACTTCTCCTCGGGGATGGTCTCGATCGCGTCGAGCAGGTAGCCTTCGGTGAATTCGGGCACGAACTTGTCGTTCGAGTAGTGGTGGTGGATGCCGTTGGCGAACCATACCTTCTTGAGATATTTCTCCAACGCCTTCCACTCGGCCGTCGTGCGGTCGCCCTTATAGTTCTCGTAAACCGTCTCCAGCGTGCGGCGCACGGGGAGGTTCACCGGGCAGTTCTGGTCGAAAAGAATGTCGCGGCCGCATTTGGCAGCCTCGGAGAGGTAATAGATCAGCTCCTTCTCTTCGAGCGGCAGGGCGTCGAAACCGGGAACTTCGTAACGGATGACCTTGATGTCGTCGAAACGGTCGACGATCCACGGCATATCGCCCTTGGGGCCACCGCCGCACGAGGTCAGTGCGGGAATGATGAGTGTCATAGATACAATAGTAAAAAGCTTTTTCATGCTCGTTCGAAATTAGTATTCCTACAAAAGTAATGCTTTTTCTGCGATTTTCCTTCTTTATGTCTGCGGGAATTTCTACCTTTGCCCCGCAACTCGTTTCAAGAAAGAGATGAAAGTATTTACAAGCGTCAAGGAACTTCGCGCCGAACTGGACCGGACGGAACAGTCGGGTATCGGCTTCGTACCCACGATGGGCGCCCTGCATGCGGGCCACCGCTCGCTCGTGGAGCGCGCCCGCAGGGAGAACGCCACGGTCGTCGTGAGCGTCTTCGTGAACCCCACGCAATTCAACGACAAGAACGACCTGCGGCACTACCCCCGCACCCCGGAGGCCGACCGGCGCCTGCTGGAAGAGGCCGGCGCGGATTTCGTGCTGATGCCTTCGGTCGAAGAGATATATCCCGAGGAAGACACCCGGATTTTCGATTTCGGGCAGATCGACAAGGTGATGGAGGGTGCGACGCGCCCCGGACACTTCAACGGCGTGGCGCAGGTCGTCAGCCGCCTGTTCGACATCGTGCGCCCGGCACGCGCCTACTTCGGGGAGAAGGATTTCCAGCAGATCGCCGTGATCAAGGCGATGACGGCCCAGTTGAAACTGCCGGTGGAGATCGTCGAATGCCCCATCGTCCGCGGAGAGGACGGACTGGCGCTCTCGTCGCGCAACACGCTGCTCGACGAGGCGCACCGCGCCGCAGCGCCGCACATCTACGCCACGCTGCGCGCAGCCGTGGAGAAATCGCACGAAATGACGCCCGCCGAACTGAAGGCATGGGTCACGGCAGAAGTGGAGCGCAACCCGCTGCTCAAGGTCATCTACTACCAGTCGGTCGACGCGCTGACGATGCAGGAGCAGGCGGAAAAGCTGCGCGAGAGCAGCGAAGCTTAAGAAAGAAGAGAGAGCATTGGAGACAAAATGGTTTACCCTCCGCACGGCGGAGGATAAAGAGCGCATCGCGCAGGCGGCGGACATCCTGCGCCGCGGGGGGCTTCTGGCGATCCCGACGGAGACGGTCTATGGCCTCGGCGCGGACGCGCTGAACGAGGACGCGGTGCTGCGCATTTTTCTGGCCAAGGGCCGTCCGCAGGATAATCCGCTCATCATCCATGTGCCCGACAGTTCGTGGCTTGCGCGGTACTGCGAAGATGTCCCGCCGGAGGCGTATGCGCTGGCAGAAAAATTCTGGCCGGGGCCTCTCACGATGATTTTGCCCCGGAAGCCCATTGTGCCGCTGCGCACGACGGGCGGACTCGAGACCGTCGGCATGAGATGTCCCGACCATGCGGTGACGCGCGCCATCATCGAAAAGGCGGGCGTGCCCGTTGCCGCGCCGAGCGCCAACACCTCGGGCCGCCCGAGCTGCACGACGGCGGAGCACGTGCGCGAGGATATGTGGGGGAAGATCGACGGCATCGTGGACGGAGGCCCCTGCGAGGTGGGCGTGGAGTCGACGATCATCGATCTCACGGTCACGCCGCCGCAGCTGCTGCGCCCGGGCGGACTGCCGCTGGAAAGCCTTATTGACGCGCTGGGCGAGGTGACGGTTGACAAGGCCGTGACGCAGAAGATGGGGGAGGGCGAAAAGCCGCGCGCCCCCGGCATGAAATACCGCCACTACGCGCCAAAGGCCCCCGTCACAGTCGTTACCGGTGGGGCGAAGGCGAGCGCGCGCTATCTTCTGACCCACGCATCGGAGGATGCGGGCGTGATCTGCTTTGATGAGTTTGTGCCGCTCTTTGCAGGGCACATCGTCCACCCCCTCGGCGCGAGCGGCGACAAGCGCGCGCAGGCACAACATGTCTTCGACGCGCTGCGGACGTTCGATGAGACGAATGTCGGCGAAATATGGGCGCAGTGTCCGGACAGTAAAGGCCTTGGCCTTGCCATCGGCAACCGACTCAAAAAGGCTGCCGGCTTCCATGTGGAGGACGCGGACGACGGCAAGATCGTCATCGGCATCACCGGCGGCACGGGCGCGGGGAAGACGAGCCTTCTGCGCGCGCTCCAAAAACAGGACGCGTGCGTGCTCGATTGCGACAGGATCTACCATGAAATGCTTGGGAGCGATGAAAGTCTGCGCGCGGCGCTGCGAAAGGCATTCGGCGGCGCGATCTTCCGAGCGGACGGCAGCGTGGATGTGCACGCCATTGGCCTGATCGTCTTCCATGACAAGGAAAAGCTCTCTGAGCTGGACGCCATCGTCCGCGCACACGTTCCGCGCGAGTGCGCCCGCCGCATGGCGGCGAGCGATAAAAAGCTTATCGGGCTTGACGCCATCAAGCTCATCGAGTGCGGCCTTGGTGCGATCTGCGACGCGACCGTCGCCGTAACGGCGCCTGAAGAGGTGCGGGTCAAGCGCATCATAGCGCGCGACAGCATCACGGAGGACTATGCGAGGTCGCGCGTCGCCGCGCAGCAGAGTGCAGAGTACTTCCGCACGCGCTGTGACTACGAATTTGTGAACGATCTGCCCACCGCCGCTGCGGCGGAGAATGCGGCAGAAGTCTATATCCATACCATCATCAAAACTTTGAAGGAGGAAACTGAGAGATGAGTGAAAAGAACAAGCTTGCGGAAAAGCTGCTCTACGCTCCCAAGAACGGCTACGACCGTCTGAGCGCGGAGGAAGAAAAGGCGATGAACGCCTATTGTGAGGATTACAAGGAATTCCTCAACCACGGCAAGACCGAGCGCCTTTGCGTGGAGTACTGCATCGAGCTGGCGGAGAAGAAGGGCTTCAAGGCCTATGAAGCCGGCATGAAGCTTGCTGCGGGCGACAAAGTCTACTTCAACAACCGCGGCAAGGGCATCATGCTCGCCGTCATCGGCAGCGAGGACTTGAGCCACGGCGCGAACATCGGTGCGGCGCATACGGACGCCCCGCGTCTGGACTTAAAGCCCCGCCCGCTCTATGAAGAGGCTGAGATGGCGTACTTCAAGACCCATCATTACGGCGGTATCCGCAAGTATCAGTGGGTGACCATTCCCCTCGAGCTGCATGGTGTTGCCGTGCTGCGCGACGGCAAGAGCGTTGCCATTCACATCGGCGGCGAGGAAGGCGACCCGCAGTTCATCATCAACGATCTTCTCCCACACCTTGGCCGCGAGCAGGGCAAAAAGCCCCTCAACGAGGCGATTCCGAGCGAGAGCCTGAACGTGCTGCTCGGCGGCCGTCCCATCGCAGATGAGGATTGCTCCGACCGCTTCAAGCTGGGCGTTATGCAGTACCTCAACGAGAAGTACGGCATGACGGAGGAGGATCTCATCTCCGCTGAGATCGAGGTCGTGCCCGCCGGCAAGGCGCGCGACATCGGCTTCGACCGCAGCTTCATCGCTTCCTACGGCCATGACGACCGCGTCTGCGCCTATGCAGAGCTTGCGGGCATTTTCGATGCCGTTTCCCCCAAGAAGACTGCCGTTTGCATCTTCGCCGATAAGGAAGAGATCGGCTCGGAGGGTGTTTCCGGTATGCTCTCTCAGGCGTTTGAGTGGTTCATGGGTGATATGTGCCGCACGCAGGGCGTGGCGCTCACCGACTGCTTTGCCAACTCCTTCTGCCTGAGCGCGGACGTGACGGCGGCGTATGATCCGAACTTTGCCGACGTGTACGACAAGCGCAACTCCTCGTTCGTCAACTACGGTGTGGCGCTGTGCAAGTACACCGGCTCCGGCGGCAAGGGCGGCGCGAGCGACGCGAGCGCCGAGGTCGTCGGCAAGGTGAGAAAGCTGATGAACGACAACGGCGTCTTCTGGCAGATGGCCGAGATGGGAAAGACCGACGCCGGCGGCGGCGGTACGGTCGCGAAGTTCATGGCCCAGCGCAACATCGACACGCTCGATGCGGGCGTTCCGGTGCTGTCGATGCACGCGCCGTATGAAACGGTCGCCAAGCTCGACTGCTACATGACCTACAAGTGCATGAAGACCATCTTCGAGCAGGCGTAAGCAGAAAACAGCACAGGGGACTCTCTCATTTCGAGAGAGTCCCCTGTATTTTCTTCTGCAAAAGGGAAAAGAAGATCAATAAAGTGCAAAATTCCTGCAATTCTGCTTGCATAAGCGCGAAGAGCGTGATAAGCTGTCATACACCTATTTTGAGAACGATCAGAAAGGGAAGAGAGTCATGCTCCAGTTATTTACCGATACGTCCGCCAACCTGCCGGTGGCGCTGACGAAGAAGCATCACATCACGGTTATTCCGTTTTCCTATACGGTGGACGGAAAAGAGACAGACTATCCCGATGATATGGATTTTGACGGCGCGGCATTCTACGGCGCGATGCGCCGCGGCGCGGTCGTCAAAACGTCGATGGTCAGTCCTGCGCTGATGGAGGAATACTTTGAGCGGGCGCTCTCCGCGGGCGACGATGTGCTCTATGTCGGCATGTCCGGCGGGATCAGCGGCACGGCGCAGGCCGCGGCCATCGCCGCGGGCGAACTGACGGAGCGCTATCCTGAGCGCAGGATCGTGACCATCGACACTTATGCTGCTTCGCTCGGCGAAGGCTTGCAGGTGCTGGAGGCGGCGGAGATGATCGAGGAAGGGAAGAGCCTCGAAGAGATCGAGGAACAGCTGCTTGTGCGCAGACCGCACATGTGCCAGTTTTTCACCGTGGACGACCTTGCCTACCTCAAGCGCGGCGGGCGCATTTCCGGCGCGACGGCGCTCATCGGCACGGTGCTGAGCATCAAGCCGATCCTGCGCGGCGATGAGACGGGACACATCGTCTCCTGCGGCAAGGTGCGCGGTCTGAAGCGCGCCTACGCGGAGCTTGCAAATTATTTTGATACCCGCGCGCTCGATAAGAGCGAGAGCATCGGCATCGCCCACGCGGATAACGCCGAGGGTGCGGAGGCGCTCCTTGCGCTGCTGCGCGAAAAGGGCTTCACCGGCGAATGCCTGTCCGTCTGCTATGAGCCGGTCACCGGCGCGCACGTCGGCCCCGGCACGGTCGCACTGTTCTTTTACGGGAAGGAAAAGTAAACAGAAAACGCCCGAGAAAAACGCCCTCGGGCGCTTTTTTGCTGGATTCGGACAATGCTTTCTGGTAAAATAAGCAGTATAAAAATATAGAAAAATGAGAGATATGGAGGCCATAAGATGAAAAAATACAGCTTATCGGTTATTTGCGTAGTGCTTTTTGCCCTGCTGGCTGGATGCGGCAACAAGGAAACGTCAAACATAACGGTCGATTATGGCGATTCGGCTGTCTACACAGAACAGGATATGGATGATGCGATAAAGGTGATCGAAGAGATGATCGGTTCGTGGGAAGGCTGCGAATTACATAGCATTTCATATTCGTCAGATGACGTCTGCACGGATGAAAAGAACCTTTCGTGGATGAATGATTTGGAAAAGGCAAATGACAACGATCTGGCTTTTACACAATGCATCATGTTCGACAGCAGCTTTCGCTCTCCGAAAGAGGGCGGCGGAGCTTGGGAGCCAGACACGGAATACACATGGTCCTGGTGGTTGGCTCGCAGCGATGGCGGGGAATGGAAACTGATGACTTGGGGATATTAAAGTGCTTCCCAGTTTGAGGCTCGTATTTCCGACGGCACAAAGGGTATGCTTTGCCCTGTTTCTGCAAATCCTAACGAAAATGACTTTCGGGAGGACATGCCATGAAAAACGAAACAAAACCCTCACGCGAGAGGGAAAAGAATGATCAGGAGCCGCTGCTGCCGCCTATTCAGCCCGTCATCGACTACGGCTCGGTCGTCATCAAGAATAGCCGCGCCGCCATTCACTGCCTGACCATCGCAGGCCAGATCGAGGGACACATGCTGCTGCCGAATACGCAGAAGGCGACCAAGTACGAGCACGTGCTGCCGCTCCTTGCGTATCTCGAGGAAAGCGAGGACATCGACGGTGTTTTATTCCTGCTCAACACCGTCGGCGGCGACGTGGAGGCGGGGCTTGCCATCGCCGAGCTTATTTCGGGAATGAAAAAGCCTACCGTCTCGCTCGTTCTCGGCGGCGGGCACTCCATCGGCGTGCCGCTCGCGGTCGCGCCGATGGTGACGATGATCGCGCCGTCGGCCTCGATGACCATTCACCCCGTGCGCACGAGCGGCACGATCATTGCAGCGCCCCAGACCTACCAGTATTTTGAACGCTTGCAGGAGCGCATCGTGCGCTTTGTGACCAAGCATTCGAGCATCACGCGCGAGCGCTTTCTCGCGCTGATGATGGATACGCAGGACTTAGCCTCCGATGTTGGCAGCGTGCTCTACGGGGAGGAGGCGGTCGCCTGCGGACTTGTCGGGCGGCTCGGCGGCCTGTCCGACGCGCTGGAAGCATTGTACGAATTGATCGAGGAGAAAAAGAAGAAAAATGAGTGAAAAAAGACGCCTTCGGGCGTCTTTTTACGCTTTGTTCATCGAATGGCCTTGAAAAGACGGCGAAAAAATGGTATATAGTATTAGTTAAACTGTGTCATTATACCCTGATTGCAAATGATGCGCTTTTTCCAAGGAGGAATTTGCCCGTGTACTTAAAGGCATTGGAGATCCAGGGCTTCAAGAGCTTCCCGGACAAGACGGTGCTCAACTTTGGTGAGGACATCACCGCCATCGTCGGCCCGAACGGAAGCGGTAAATCGAATATTTCGGACGCCATTCGCTGGGTCATGGGCGAGCAGTCGAGCAAATCGCTGCGCGGCGTGAAGATGGAGGACGTCATCTTCGGCGGCACGGAAACGCGCAACCAGATGGGCTTTGCGCAGGTGACGCTCGTGCTCGACAACACCGAGCACATTTTCCCCAGCATGGAGGAAAACGAGGTCGCCGTCACGCGCCGGTACTACCGCAGCGGCGAATCGGAATACTATATCAACAAGCAGTCCGTACGGCTGCGCGACGTGAATGAGCTTTTCATGGACACCGGCATGGGCCGCGAGGGCTATTCCATCATCGGTCAGGGCCGCATCGACGAGATCTTGTCGCAAAAGAGCGGCGACCGCCGCGAGATCTTTGAGGAGGCAGCGGGCATTTCCCGCTTCCGCTACCGCAAGGAGGAGACCGAGCGCAAGCTTGAGCGCACAGAGGAGAACTTAGTGCGTATCAACGACAAGATCGCCGAGCTTGAATTGCAGGTCGACCCTCTGCGCGCACAGGCGGAGACAGCGAAGCAATATCTCATCTACCGCGACGAGCTGCGCCTTTTGGAGATCTCCGTGTGGCTTGAGAATCTCGAAACGCTCCGCACGAGCGCCATCAAGCTCGATACCGACCTTGCCCTTGCGCGCGAGGAGCTCAAAAAGGCGAACGCCGACCTCGAGGCGCTGTACGCCGCGAGCGAGCAGTTTTCCGCGCGTATCCACGAAAACGACATCGCGCAGGAGGAGGAGCGCACGGCGCTTTCCGCGCTCGATGCGCAGGTAAAGGAACAGGAATCCTGCGTGGCGGTGCTGCAAACGGGCATCGCGCACAACGAGGAAAATATCGCGCGCGTGGAGGAGGAACTGAGAAGCCAGTCCGACCGCGTCGGTTCGATGGACGAGCAGATCGCGCAGCAGCGCGCGCGCATCGAAGAGCTGGAACACGATAAAAACGAAGTCGAAACGGCGCTTGCCGTGCTGCTCAAGCAGGCGGAGGAACTGTCGAAAAACGCGGGCGAGGCTGCGAGCGAAGCGGAAGCCCTGCGCGCTCGTGAGGCGCTTGCCCTGTCCGCCGCGGCGGATAGCCGCGCGGAAGTTGCCGCCCTGCGCTCGACGCTTTCTGAAATGGACGAGCGCGAGAGCACCATCGCCGCCGAGCAGGAGAGCGGGGAAGCCCAGCTTTCTGAAACGCGCAAAAGTGCCGCGGAGAACCGCCGCACGCTCGAAAGTGCGCAGGAGGAAGCTGACGCTATCCGCAATATCATCGCCGGCCACACGATGAAGATGCAGGGCAGAATCGAGCGCGAGAAGGAGACGGGCGAGCAGCACGTTTCCCTCACGATGGAGATGAACAACTTAGACTCCCGCATCCGCTTACTCAGCGAGATGGAAAAGGAGTACGAGGGCTTCAATAAGGCGGTGCGCATGGTCATGCAGGCGCGCGAGCGCAATGCCCTGCGCGGCGTGCACGGCCCGGTTGCGGGTCTGATGAAGGTCAACAAGAAGTACGCCGTTGCGATCGAGATTGCGCTCGGTGCGGGACTGCAAAACATCGTCGTCGAGCGCGAGGAGGACGCCAAGAGCGCCATCAACTTCTTAAAGCAGCGCGACGGCGGTCGCGCGA
>ERZ860322.759-NODE-759-length-22099-cov-7.053121_pt1 | contig 22099 bp, 15 predicted proteins | sample MGYA00509979_ERZ860322 | MGnify/ENA primary metagenome ERZ860322 (study PRJEB30046, sample SAMN00715217) | human gut metagenome | study: EMG produced TPA metagenomics assembly of the A metagenome-wide association study of gut microbiota in type 2...
TTGCGCTCGTTGCGGGACTTAACCCAACATCTCACGACACGAGCTGACGACAGCCATGCACCACCTGTATGGGCTCCTCTCGGCCACGGGGTCTCCCCCGCTTCACCCATATGTCAAGCCCTGGTAAGGTTCTTCGCGTTGCTTCGAATTAAGCCACATGCTCCGCTGCTTGTGCGGGCCCCCGTCAATTCCTTTGAGTTTTAGCCTTGCGGCCGTACTCCCCAGGCGGGACGCTTAATGCGTTGGCTGCGGCACGGGGGGATCGTCCCCCCACACCTAGCGTCCATCGTTTACGGCTGGGACTACCAGGGTATCTAATCCTGTTCGCTCCCCCAGCTTTCGCGCCTCAGCGTCGGTCTCGGCCCAGAGGGCCGCCTTCGCCACCGGTGTTCCACCCGATATCTGCGCATTCCACCGCTACACCGGGTGTTCCACCCTCCCCTACCGGACCCAAGCCGCGGAGGTTCCGGGGGCTTCGGGGGGTTGAGCCCCCCGCTTCGACCCCCGGCCTGCCGGGCCGCCTACGCGCGCTTTACGCCCAATGAATCCGGATAACGCTCGCCCCCTACGTATTACCGCGGCTGCTGGCACGTAGTTAGCCGGGGCTTCTTCTGCAGGTACAGTCTTGACTCTTCCCTGCTGAAAGCGGTTTACGACCCGAAGGCCTCCGTCCCGCACGCGGCGTCGCTGCGTCAGGGTTCCCCCCATTGCGCAAGATTCCCCACTGCTGCCTCCCGTAGGAGTCTGGGCCGTGTCTCAGTCCCAATCTGGCCGGTCGGTCTCTCAACCCGGCTACCCGTTGTCGGCACGGTGGGCCGTCACCCCGCCGTCTACCTGATGGGCCGCGGAGCCATCCCCTCCCGTCGGGGCTTTAGCCGGGGTGCCATGCGGCACCCCGGGGTATCCGGTATTACCCGTCCTTTCGGGCGGCTATCCCGGGGGAGGGGGCAGGTTCTCCACGTGTTACTCAGCCGTTCGCCACTCGCTTCCCTCCGGAGAGGGGTGCCGTTCGACTTGCATGTGTTAGGCGCGCCGCCAGCGTTCATCCTGAGCCAGGATCGAACTCTCCGTCCAAAATATTCTGGGCTTCGAGCCCGTCCGGTCCTCTCAGTCCATCGCTGATCGGTTCCGTTCGATTCATATGGTTTTAGTATAGGAAAAGGAATTTCTCGGGGCCGCCTCTCGGCGGCCTTGCGAAAAACAAATCCAAGTTAGACCATTTCAAATGGTTCGATGTCTGCCCGGATGCGACACTGAATGTGTCCATCCTCGCAGTATCCGGTTCTCAAGGTGCACGCTCTGCGGCTGATCCGGTCCGACCGGGCCGCGCGGCAAGGAGATATATTGCCAGACCGGAGGGGCGCCGGGGGCGGGAATCCCGTACTCCATATTTTGTTCACAAATGAATAGGTCCCTCAGTCACGTCACTGAGGTTATAACTGAAGCATCAGCTTCTGATATTGGCGGTGACCAGCTGGTTTATAGATGTTGAGGCATCGGTCATCTCTGGAGCGCCACTTTACTCCAAAAGCATCGGTTATTTGTTTCCCGTCGGTAAAAGGCAGGTTTTGTTCGCCAAGCGTTCCTATATATAGAAGTTCGGGTTCGAACCGTGCATCGGTAACAAAAAAGCGACCAGCCGGAGCCGATCGCTTTCTATTCTATGCTGGAGCATCCAGAGGGGTGCTTCCGAACTCATTTTCTCGCTGCCATTCATGCTTTCGAAGCATCTTTCTACAGCCCTCGTTGTCTATCCTCGTATCTCACAGGTCTTCCGGAAATTCACAAGCAGTCTTAGGGTCAATTTAGTTCTGCTTTCAGAGACTTGTTTGAGAGTTTTTAAAGACAGTTCAAAACAATAAGTGAGACACCATAAAGCAGAGCAAGATGAGCCGGATAGAAAATGTAGAAGAAATATTTGAGCTTCAGCCCTCGCTTGCCATTATAAAGATTGATAAGCAGCAACGAAACGACCGCGGCAGCAACATCAGGATTAAATATATTAGCTGTAGCAAACTCAAATCCGCCGCCAACTATATGGCATGACGAAAGGAGCACTGCGCATACTGCAGCAAAGAACATCTTGGCCTTGCTGTCGTGGAATAAATAGAATGCAGCCACAAGCAGAATGCCATACACACCGCCATCTAGTTTAGTGTATTCAGCTGCCAGTGCTGTCAAAACAATCAGAGCAGTTTCTGCGATGTACCTCTTCCATTTTGAAAGGCTTTGTATCTTTTCCAGAATTATCAAGAAGACCAAGCAAAGCAGGAGCTCACACATAACATTTTGTTGCCGAAGGTCAAATAGTTGCCCGGTTTGAACGAAATCGTATATGGGCTCCGCAATGATTGCGAAGACAAGCATATTTCGCAGGTACTTCTTTATGTCATGAGTATGCAAAAATCCCTCAACTATCAAAAAACAAAATAAGGGAAATGCAATTCTGCCAAGAACATGAAGCGCATCCGAAGCCTGGCTTAGAATCGCCCACTGTTCGTCTGATATCTGACTGTACGATGCGTGAGTCATGATTCCATTGGTCAGGACGATCCTGCTCACATGATCGAGAACCATCGAAATGGCTGCTATTATCTTTAATGTGCTGCCGCTAATTCCGTATCTATCTGTTTTCATTTCGTTTTCCTTTCTTTGGGTGGGCCGTCAGGGGTTCAGCCTGCTCCGCAGGCGGCCGCTGCGGCGCTTTCGCGCCTTGCGCGCTGCGCTGGCAAACGCTCTCGCGTTTACTCAGCTCCGCGCCCCGACGGGTTCGAACCCGTGTACCGGCAACAAAAAAGCGGCCGGCATCCGCCAGTCGCTTTTCTTTTCTATGGTGGGCCGTCAGGGGTTCGAACCCTGGACCTTGGGATTAAAAGTCCCCTGCTCTGCCAGCTGAGCTAACGGCCCGCGGGTGGCATTGTACCACGGTCTGGGACTATTCCCAACTCCATTGGCCGTTCTGGAAAATCACAACTTCACGTCCATCAGGCGTAATGCCCGTAATATCGATGTCGTCCGTGCCGATCATAAAGTCGACATGCGTGCTCGATACGTTAACGCCATGCTCCAGGAGCTCCTCCTTGGACATGTCATACCCGCCCTCGATGCACTCGGGGAAGCCGACACCCAGCGCAAGGTGGCAGCTGGCGTTCTCGTCATAGAGCGTATCGTAGAACAGAACGCCACTTTCGCGGATCGGCGTGTTCTTGGAAATGAGCGCGACCTCGCCCAGATGAGCGGCACCTTCGTCGGTGTCAATGATGCTCGCAAGCGTCGCCTTGCCCACGCGGGCGTCGTAGTCCACCACACGGCCGCCCTCGAACTTAATCCAAAAATCGTCGACCTTGTTACCGTGGTGGATGAGCGGCATGGCCGAGTAGACGATTCCGTCAGCGCGCATGCGATCAGGCGAGGTAAAAACCTCCTCGGTGGGGATGTTGGGGAAGAAGGGGTGGCCATCGGGCGTCTCACCCTTTCCGCCGGCCCACTCGTGACCTTTCGTCATGCCAATCGTCAGATTGGTTCCGTTCGAAGCGGTGTAGCGCAGGCAATCAAATTGATTATCGTTTAGGAAACGCAGGTTCTTTTCGAATGCGGCGTCATGGAGTTCCCAGTCGCTCTCCGGGTCCTGGCCATCGGCGCGAGCGGTGTGCAGAATCGCATTCCACAGCTTATAGATTGCAACCTCATCGGCGTCTCCCGGGAACACCTCGTGCGCCCAAGCCACGACCGGAGCGCCGGCGATGCACCACGGATTGATGTTGTAATCCAGTCCACGGCGGAAAACTTTGCACTGCGTATTCCTCGCCTTGGATGCCGCGGCCGGCTTGGCTGGATCGATGCCCTTGAGGGCTGCGGGATCCGCACCCTCGATAAAGATAAAGCAGGCACCGTCCTGGGCCAGGGAATCCAGCTGCAGGCGCTTCCACTCGGGCGTCTGCTCAAAATAGCTTTTATCGACATGCTCGTACGTGAGCCTCGTCACGGCATCATCGGCCCAAATGACCGTCACGTGGCCGGCGCCGGCGTCATAGGCCTCCGCGACCACCACGCGCGCAAACGGCGCGCACTCGACCGGAGACTGAACGACGACTTCCTGGCCGGGCTTGACGTTTACGCCCTTGCGGACGACCAGGCGCGCATAGTTTTTAATCTTGGGCTCCAGGGCCTTCATGCCCTCCAGAGCTTCTTCAACCGTCAGGGCAGCTCGAATCATGTGCCACTCCATCTATCTATAGAACAGTAAAAAGGCGCGCCGCAAAAACGACGCGCCTTATATCTTAGCGATAAGTATGAATGCAAACGCTATTTCTTCTTGGAGTCCTTTTTGTCCTCCTCGGCAGCCGCGCGCTCGATAAGAGCGTTGAGCTTATTGTCGGACATGCCCTCAGCCTGCGTGCGGTACATGTTGCGCAGGGGACGAATACGAACGAAGTCGTAGATAAAGTCACCCAGAATGACGACGTAAGACAAAACGATGCCGACCATCTGGACGGGACTGGACACCATGCCAGCGGGAGCGAAGTACAGCGAAGCCCAAATGGCCACGACGAGCACCATGCCGATAGCGAGCACGGCCCACCAGATGCGGCGGCGCTTGGTGTAGTCCTCATCCTGCTTGAGAAGGATATTCGACACCGTGTAGATGCGATCCTCCTTGGCGCGCTGCTTAGCCTTGCGGGCGCGCTTCTCCTCTTTAGAGAGGCCCTCGAGGTTCTCGCCCTTCTCGAGCTCTTTGCGGCGTGCCTTAGACGAAGCCGGCACGACGCGGACAGAGCTCGCTGCCTGACGGGCAGGCTTAGCAGATGCGGCGGACTTGCGCGCAACCCCGGTAACCTCGCGGGATTGCGTGCGCTTGTTCGTGGCGCTACGGGTACTCACTTATGCGTTCTCCTTCATGCTTGTGAACTGGGAGCCCGTGATGATCTGGAAGGCCTCGCGATAGCGCTCGGACGTGCCATCGATGACCTCGGCGGGCAGGTGCGGGGTCTCCCCCGTCATATCCCAGTTGGCCTTGAGCCAATTGCGGACGAATTGTTTGTCGTAGCTGGGCTGGATCTTGCCCTCCTCGTAGCTGGCAGCAGGCCAGAAACGGCTGGAATCGGGCGTGAGGCACTCGTCGATCAGCGTGACCTTGCCATCGATGACACCAAACTCGAACTTGGTGTCGGCAATGATGATGCCACGGGTCGCGGCGTACTCGGCAGCGGCCTTGTAGATCTTGAGGGAAAGGTCACGAATCTGCGTGGCGATATCCTCGCCCACGATCTCGCAGCAACGCTCGAACGAGATGTTCTCGTCGTGGTCACCAATCTCGGCCTTCGTGGACGGCGTGAACAGCGGCTCGGGAAGCTTAGAAGCCTCGGTCAGGCCCTCAGGCAGCTGGATGCCGCAGACGGTGCCGTTCTCGTCGTAGGTCTTCTTGCCCGAACCGGTCAGATAGCCGCGGACGATGCACTCGATAGGAATCGTCTGGGCCTTTTTAACCAGCATGGCGCGGCCAGCGAGGTAGTCACGATACTCAGCAAACTCCTCGGGGAAATCCGCCGGGTCGATGGAAACGAGATGGTTGGGGACGATGTCGGCAAACTTATCAAACCAGAATGCCGAGATGCGGTTGAGCACCTCTCCCTTAAACGGAATCTCGTCGGGAAGAATGAAGTCGAACGCAGAAATGCGGTCGGTGGCGACCATCAGCAGGTTTTCACCGGCATCGTAGATATCACGAACCTTGCCACGGGAATCCGGACGACGCTCCATCGTTGTCACGTGAGTCACTCCTTACCAAAATACGACAGTAATGCGGGTTCTTTCCCGCACGTTTTCGCAAACTCGGAGCGGCAGGGATGAAACCCCTCCTTCACCGAATAGCGAAAAGCTAGTGCTCCATTGTAGTAGATGCCGCGTCCGCCGTGTGCTCGCGAGGCAGATGAATCGTAAAAGTCGTACCCTTTCCAAGCTCCGACTCCACGGAAATGTAGCCATGATGTCGCTCGACGATCTGTTTAGTCACGGCGAGGCCCACGCCCAGACCGCCCGCCTCACGGGCACGGCTGGCATCGGCGCGCCAAAAACGGCCGAAGATGCGCGACAAGTCATCCTTGGCAATACCGATGCCGGTATCAGAAACGGCGACGCTGACGTGTTTGCGGTCACTGAGCACCGACACCACGACCCAACCGCCCTCGGGGGTGTAGCGCATGGCGTTGCTCATGAGATTGATGACGCATTGTGTGATCATGTCGGGATCGGCTTCGACGACATCGTCGTGACCTTGGGTCTCGTCAGCAAAGCGCAAGCGCAGATCGCGGTCGACAAACAGGCGCTCCTGGGCATTGACGATGGAACGCACGAAAGGAACCATGTCCACCGGCTCAAGGTTGAGCGGAGCCGTGCTGTTTTCCATGCGCGACAGGTCGAGCATCTGCTGCACCAGACGAGCCAGGCGACGCGTCTCGGAAGCAACAGTCTCCAAGTGCTCATCGTCGGTAGGATATACGCCATCCTGCATGGCCTCGACCGTTGCGAGCATGGCCATAAGCGGAGTACGAAGTTCGTGAGCCACGTCCGAGGTCAAACGTTTCTCGTGTTTCATATCCTTCTCGAGCGAAGTGGCCATCTCATCGAAGGTCTCACCCAGCTGATCAATCTCGTCATCGCCGCGCAAGCCCGTACGAGCAGACAGATCGCCATCGCGAATTTGCTTGGCCGTGCTGGTAATACGGTGAATCGGCTTGGTGAGCATGCGCGACACGAGTGATCCGATAACGACCGAAATGCAAACTGCAACAACCGCAGCAAGGGCCATGGCGTTAAAGGTCTTCTCCCTAAACGCAGAATCTGCCTTGGTGAGCAAGGCATCGGAGCCGATGGCCCACAGCTTTACTTGTCCGACATGCTCGCCGGAAGACGTTATGATTTCGACGTTTGCAACGCTATCGGAGCCGGTGGGAGCCGACGAGACCGGACTATGCGATGCTTTTTTCCCGCTCGAGCTGCTCGACGGCGATTCGTTCTCGCGCACATCGGCGGTCGCGCTTGCCGAAGGCCATGAGTCGTCATAAACGACAACGCCTTTCTTGTTGACGACCTGCATACCCAAATCGTCGGACACCAAACTCGATGTCGCGACCGTACGTAGCTCGCCCGCAGTCCAATTGCCGTTTTCCTCATACGACGTCGCAAGCTTTTCGGCAGCGGAATTTGCGATTTCGACGATATTGGAGCGCGTGTAATCCGAAAAGACCGTGCCCCACACAACAGAGACCACGCCCACCAGCACCAATACCGTCATGAGCGATGTCAGAGCAAAAGCAAGTGCCATGCGCGAGGGATAGCTCATCGTTGGCCGTGAATCGGAACGAGGCGTGTTCCAACTAGCCTTGGAACCCGCCTCGCTCTCCTGCTTGTGCTTTTGTCCGATTTCAAAGCGCGCAGGTGTCATATGTGATTTCCCTATTTCTCGTCCGACTTATCGGTCTTGGCCGGAGCCTCGAAGCGATAGCCGACACCGTGGACGGTGTAGAGCCACTTGGGCTTCTTGGGATCATCGCCCAACTTGGCGCGAAGGTTCTTCACGTGGCTATCGATGGTGCGCTCATAGCCCTCAAAGTCGTAGCCGAGCACCTTCTCGACCAGCTCCATGCGGTTGTAGACGCGACCGGGGTGACGGGCAAGCGTGGTGAGCAGCTTAAACTCGGAAGCCGTCAGGTCGACTTCCTTGCCCTCGACCAAAATCTTGTGGCCCGAGATATCGATGACCAGATCGCCGAAGTCGAGTACCTCGACGGCTGGCTCGTCGGCCTGATGGGCACGGCGGAACAAGGCGCGTACGCGCGCGACAAGCTCGCGCGGCGAGAACGGCTTAATCAGATAGTCGTCGGCGCCGAGCTCAAGACCGATAATACGGTCCTCGATCTCGCCCTTAGCCGTCAGCATGATGATGGGGACATCCGAGGTATCGCGAATGGTGCGGCAAACGCGCTCGCCGGGGATCTTGGGGAGCATAAGGTCGAGCACGACCAGGTCAAACTGATGCTTCTCGAACTCCTCGATCGCGGACTGGCCGTCGCCGACGCCCACAACCCAGTAGCCTTCGCGCTCGAGATAGGCAGCGACGGCGTCACGGATTGCCTTCTCATCCTCGACCAGCAGAATCTTTTTTGCATCTGAAGCCATAACACGGCCCCCCTGTCTCAATTAGCTAAGAACAAGCCCATTTTAACGCACCTGAACCCGCCGGATGCCACTATGACGCGGCAGCTCGGCGGGCGGTACTCACAATTACAACGCGTTTATTCCCCTGTTGGCGCCTTTTTAACCCCTCTAAGCTTAAAGAGAGAATAGGCGTGCGGTGACCGTCTCTGGTATACCCTGGCTGTTGCGCACCGTGGCGTACGTAAGGAATGAGTCCGATTTTCCCGCCGTAGCTGGATAATCGCCATACTCCAGGGCTCGGTCGGGCGACAGAAGCGAGCCGTAGGTCTTAGCCGAAGTGTCAATCAAAAAATGCGACGCCTGGACTTTAACCAGGTATTTATTTTTCCTTCCCGCAACGCACGCGAGCGGCTCACGCGAAAGGAAGAGGTACGGCCCGCCCTCGTTACCGATATAGGTGCCCATATTGCCCAGGCTACCCACACCGTTATACGTCGCCTCAATGGAGAACACGAAGGTGTCGCCCATATACACGGCCTCGAAAGGCGAAACCGACGAAGGAAGCACCAGCTGAGCTCGCTTCGTATTGTTGCCGTCAGTCAGGTCGATCGCCGTCATACCGTAATAGACGCCCTCATCATTGTGCACGCGGGGCGAGATGGTCAGGATGCCGTCGCTCACACGCGGGGCGGATGCGAAGCGGCCCGTCGACTTCCAAATAGTCTCAGGCTTGGACTCGCTGGGCGACTGACGGTAGCAGTACGAATCGTTACTCGTCTTGCTGCCGCCGGACGAGGGCATCTTATACCAGATGACCGACGACCCATACGCTGTGAAGAGCGGCGGATCGTAATTTTCGCCACCGCGATCGAGCTCGACAGCGTTGCCGGTAAGGGAGGAGCCTGCAAGGTTTTGCGCATAGAGTTTCCAAGACGCATTGGCAAAGTTCATCTCGACCCACGCGAACACGCCATCACCCGCGCGAACGTCGTAAAACGCATAACCGGTTCCCTCAACGGGATCCTCGATAAGTGTGGTAAGCGAGCCATCGCCCAGGTTGAGCACACCAAGCGTATTGGCATGCAGGGCAGAAGCAGGCGCCATCATCGCGGCAGCGTAGTCGCCATCGCAGTAGTACAGCAGCGTGCCCAGCGGCAGCGTCCACGACGCCGCCGGCTCAAGATCGATATCAACAGCTTCGTACTCATCAGTGATCGAGACAATCTTCGAATCGTCCTTGATAACTTGCGGCTCGCCGGCGGCATCGTCGCTGGTGCCCGTTTTTTTCGAGCAACCGGCAAGCACCGTGGCAGCGCCCGCGGCAGCACCGCCGAGCACAAAGCCACGGCGCGATATTCCATTCTTGATGTGGTCGGCGATACCCATTAGGCGATCTCGGCGCGAGCGGCCTCGATAGCGCGCGTAAGCTGATCGGCGCAAGAGGTCTTTTTCATACCGCAGGTATTACCGGCGAGAACCTCGATTACGCGATCGGCAGGAGCACCCTCGACTAACTTGGAGATTGCCTTGAGATTGCCGTCACAGCCGCCGGTAAACTCAACGCCCAGCACCTTGCTGCCATCGTCAGAGAGATTGAGGTGAATATTGCGAGAGCATACACCCTGCGGCTTGTAGTCAAAACTAATCATTGAGATCCCCTCTCAGAAAGAAATTTCAGACGTCTATTATCCCCGCCTGGGCCGACTTATTATCGCAAGCACCGATTCAACATCCTACGATGCATGGACTCGCGGGGGCAAGATTAGCAGTCCGCACCCTGTGCGTGGACCGTGCGCTTCTCCCGATACATATTGTGGTCGGCGACACGATATACATCGGCCAGCGTATTTCCAGCCGTCTCGACGGTCGCCACGCCAATCGATGCGCTGACCGTCAGGGCCTCATCGCTTACCGCGGCAAGACCGAGACGAAGATCCTGTTCCAGCCCGAGCGCAGACTCGTTGTCAGTATGGGGGCAAACCAGCAAAAACTCGTCGCCGCCAAGGCGCATCGGCAGATAATCCGCACCAGCCACCCGCCGCAGCACGGACGCCGTCCGTCGCAGCAGTTCATCCCCCATCTCGTGACCATAGATGTCGTTGGTCCGCTTGAGATAATTGCAGTCCAACATAATCACGCTCACGGGCAAGTCCTCGTTTACCAGGCTATCTCCGCGCGATTCAAGATAGTTGCGGTTGCGAAGCCCCGTCAGTTTGTCTTGATATGACAGCTCCTCGGCATGCTTGACCATCGATATGTTGTGCGTCGCCACGACGACCGACTCCAGCCGGCCTTGCTCATCGCGATGCTGGGGGACAACCTGTAGCGAGTACCAAGCGCCTCGACAATCTCGCACCTCGGCAGCCAAGTACGGTACGCCCTCCATACGTTCACGAAGCGAACTTATATCTACGAGTCCCACAACCGCTTCGCGGCTTTCGGGGCTCACGATATCCCGGCAGACCGTGTCCATAAAGTCATATGCCTCGCTGTGCTCGGCAAATATCTTCGCTATCGCCGGCGACATATTGATCCCCTCGATCTCGAGGGTGTCGAGATGCAAAAGGAAGGTCGAATCGTAGATGGCGCTTATGGCATTGATAATGCCGAGCTGTTTATCCTTTTCGACCAAATTGCGGTGGTCAACGATATTTCGAGCCAACAGCACCACGACCCAAAACGCAAAACACACCAAGACGCCGACGGCGACAAATGAAATCCTGTCAGACATGACCTCAGATTTGGGATATAGCGCAAACAGGAGGTAGTCCTTATATGCCGCACGCACGGCATACCATTCGTCTCCTCGATATTCGATGCGCGTCAGGCCGTCGTCTTTCCACTCAACTCCTACGCTGGTGAGGAGTCGGGCGAGCGACACGTCAGCATCGGCACTGTTGGATGAGACAATCTCCGCATCCTCCATAACAAGCACCGTGGGACCCTGGTGGAAGGTACTGTTCGAAAGCACGTCGGCTATGGCATATGAATAGTCGTCCGCCGTATCGGAAACAAGTGAGCGGTATGCCAGGGCAACGCCGTCGCCATACGGAACAGCACAGACGGCAAAAACGACACCACGGCGCTCATCGACAGTTGAGTAGGTCACTTTGGAACCTTGATACATTGATGCGACCGGCGAACAGGCCAACTCATCTCGCCACAACATGAGCGGATCGCGACCATCGATGTCGTAGTGGGCAGCCATATGGCCATCGGAGTCCATGACCATCAGCCCCGAAAGGTTCTCGGCATGGACAAATTGCTCGATAAGATCGTCGTTAACCTCAACGCGATCAGAGGACAGGAACGTCACAAACGATTCGACCGCGGCGAGCAAATCGTGCGTCGCCTCGGTTTTTCTCCCCTGTTCGTAGCGGTCATATTTTTCGCAAGCGTTCTCCAAAAACACCATGGTTTCTTGGCCAAACCCAAGCGTTTTTTCGAGGCAGCGATGGGTTCCAACCGTATACAACAGGCCTAACAAGACGGCGCTGACAATAACGCTGGCAGCTATGACGTTCAGAGCCTTTCGACTCAAGCGGTGCTCATCAGTTGTCATGAATTTCCTCCTTGCCCGCCCGTCGTCGCTCCTGTCTTGTAATTGCCCACAATACGGTCAATCGTGCCATCTCGATCCATGTCGAACAGCGCGGTATTGAGATCCTTTACGACCGATCCTTCATAGCTGTCATCAAACGCGACGCCCAGGTCAACCGTCATAACATTGTCGGCAAACACACGGTAAACGCCGGGATACTGAGCAACGAGTCGGTCAAGCGACTGGACATCCGCCATCCAGCAGTCAACGTACCCTTTGACTAGAGCGGCTTTGCAGAGTTCGGCAGAGCCATATGATTTGATTTGAACGTCCGACGAGACCCCCAAATCCCCCGCAAGCAATCGGCGTTCACTCACCGAACCCGCAATCACCGCAATGGTCTTACTTCCATCGAGATGTGCCAAGGACTTGATGCCACTCGTTTTCTTGGCGGCAACCGAGACCGTCACGGTTAGATACGGCTCGGTCCAGTAATACTTATCCTCGCGATAACAGGGAGAATAGTCACACCACAGGCAATCGATATCACCGTTTTTGAGCAGCCGGTCGCGATCGTTCCAGTCAATATCGACAAACTGTGGCTTGAGCCCCGCACGCTTGCAGGCCTCGCGGGCGATGTCGATATCGATACCGGCGTAATCGCCCGTGGTATCGACATACACATAGGGGTCGTTATCCGTAACGCCGATTTTGAGCACCGGGAGATCTCTATCGGCTTCATTCGAGGAGGAAGAACTGCTTCGAACGGTATACGTCAGGGCGCCCGCACAGACGGCAACAAGGAGTATGAGCGTAAACGAGACGATGGTGGCCCGCTTGATGCGTCTGGGCACGTGCCCCCTTTCATCGAAACAGCAGTCGGAGTTCATTTTATTACCCGGGCGCATATGCGACAGTAAAAAAAGCGCCTCGCCCAAGACGGGCAAGGCGCCAAAGGTTGAAATGCATCCGCAAGCGGTCGAATTAGGTTAACCCTACTCGAAGCTCAGCTGCTCCAGGCGATCGAAGACCGTATCGATGCGGGTGAGGAAGTCCCACGGATCAAAAATCTCGTCGAGCTTCTCCTGGCTGACGGTGCAGCGCGGATCGGCCTCGAGACGCTCCTTAAAGGTGGGGCCAGAGACACAATCCTGCACCTCGTGCCAGGTGGCCATGGCGTTCTCCTGCACAATGGCGTACGCATCCTCGCGGGTGATACCCGTATCGACGAGGGCAAGCAGGACCTTGGAGGAGAAGATGAGGCCGCGGGTCTTGTTGAGATTGGCCATCATGCGGGCCGGATACAGCTGCAGGCCGTCGATAACGCGAATGAGGCACTGGAACATATGGTCAAGCGCGATGAAGCTATCGGCCTGGGCGACACGCTCGGCGGAAGAGTGCGAAATGTCGCGCTCGTGCCACAGGGCGACGTTGTCGAAGGCGACCTGGGCGTTGGACTTCACGACGCGCGACAGACCGCAGACCTTCTCCATGGTGATGGGGTTGCGCTTGTGTGGCATGGCGGAGCTGCCCTTTTGGCCCTTGCGGAAGGGCTCCTCGGCCTCGAGTGTATCGGTCTTCTGCAGGTTGCGGACCTCGGTCGCGATGCGCTCGCAGGTGGCCGCTGTAGTGGCAAGCACGCCGGCAAGATAGGCGTGGTGATCGCGGCTGATGACCTGCGTGGACAGCGGGTCGTGAACCAGACCCAGGTGCTCACAGACGTACTCCTCGACGAACGGCTCGATGGAGCTGTAGGTGCCGACGGCACCGGAGATGGCACCAAAGGCAACGTTCTTGCGAGCATCCTCAAGACGATCAAGGTCGCGCTTGAGTTCCCATGCCCAAGAGCCAAACTTCATGCCGAAGGTCATCGGCTCAGCATGGATGCCATGGGTGCGGCCAGCGCAAAGCGTATTGCGCTCCTCGAAGGCGCGGCGCTTGCAGATCACGCCGAGCTTCTTGACGTCCTCGATAATCAGGTCACACGCCTGAGTAAGCTGATAGCACAGAGCAGTATCACCCAGGTCGGAGCTGGTCATACCGTAGTGAACCCAGCGGCTGGGCTTGGGGTCGCCCTCGGGAACATCGGCGTCGATGTACTCCTTCATGTTGGTCAGGAAGGCGATGACATCGTGGCGCGTGACCTCCTCGATCTCATCGACCTTTGCCTTCTCAAAGTTGGCGTGGTCGCGGATCCACTGGGCTTCGTTTTTAGAAATGCCGATCTTGCCGAGCTCCGCCTGGGCCTCGCAGGCCAGGACCTCGATCTCCTGCCAAATGGCGTACTTGTTCTCGAGGGAGAAGATGTGTCCCATCTCCGGGCGGGTATAGCGATCGATCATAGCGGCTCCTTTTTGGTTATTGGCACGTTGGTCGTAACTCAACCATTGTACCGTGCGCGGGTGCGAGTATGGGCAGCAGGCATTAACCTAACATTTTGGAATTGGAGCGGGCATGGGGACATCCGCGTATTTGCTTCGCAAATCCGCACCGGCTGCGGTCGCCTATCGGCGACCTTGCCTGCTCGCTATAAACGCTTCGCGTTTATTTAACGCTCGCACCCTGTCGGGTTCGAGTCCCGGCACTTTATTGAAAAAGGCACAGTAACGAAACGTTACCGTGCCTGAAATTCGAATGGAGCGGGCAACGGGACTCGAACCCGCGAGTGTCAGCTTGGGAAGCTGATGCCTTACCACTTGGCGATGCCCGCATATGTGGGGGATAGTATAACGCGGTTGTCTTGTTCGATACAAGGGTGGCGATACTTGTTTTAGCTGTGGAGATTCGTTTGAAAATCGCGTCAATTGTGGAGACGAGGACCTTTGACTTCCTGTTCACCTTATCTTCTACCTGCGCTTTTGCTTGATTGTTGTATTTGAGCTCAATTTGTCAGGAATTGGGCAAGCTTTTGGTCAGGCTCCGGTACTTACCCGCATGAACCTCGGGGGTAGCCTCATCCTACGCGTCGCAACCTCCCCATGCGGCGCACGAGGGATAAGGAGCAGCCATGTCCAACGCACCCACGCACTCTGTCCACAGCGCAATCGCAACAGGTCCGCTGCTCCTGCTCCTCTTCCTGCTGTTCGGCTACCTGGCACCGGGAGCCGCATTTGCCGTCGATGGCTACGACCAGCTCGGCTTCCGCACTATCAGCGATGATTGTGGGCCGTTCTTCATCGGCAAGTATGAAGCTCAAGACGCCTCGATTGCCTACTGCATGAACCAGGAGCGTCCCGGCCCCACCAAGCCGGGCGGCCCATGGCTTAACTTTGATCAAGGCTGGGTGTGGCTCGACGACGAGTTCGCGGCAATCGTTTGTCACGGATATCCTACCGCCACATCGTTTGGCGGTTACCATCTTTCACCCGATCGCGCCCGCGCCGCCACCCAGCTTGCCGTATGGATGCTCAACGGCACTACCCATGTCGACGGCACCTACTCCTACACGACCGCTCAGGGCAAAACCAAGAGTGGGCACTTTACCGCCGACAATGAAGTCGTGGCGGCTGCGCGGTGGCTCCACGACAGCGCAAAATCAGGAAGCATCAAAGCCGCTCCGCACCGCGCGCGGCGCTATATAGGAACCGTATCGGGCGGCAGCAAACGTCAAGACATGCTCTATGTACTGCCGGCGGTCTCTGTTTCCTTCAAAAAGCAGTCTGCAAACGCTGCCATTACCAGCGGAAACAATACTTATCAGTTTGACGGGGCAACATTCGATGTTTTTGAGAGCGCCAGCGGCGCGCGTGTCGGCACCGTCCAGATGGACAGCAACGGTCGAGCGCAGGCAACACTCCTACCCAACACGGCATACTACCTAGTTGAAACGAAGGCGCCGGCCGGCTATGTCCCCCGCCCCGATCGCGTTGCCTTTACCACGGGGAATGACGGCGGGCAGGTCGCCATCGATGAACAACCCGGCGCCATTACCTTGCGCATTGTAAAGCTCGACGCCGCAACGAATGCAGGCCCCCAAGTTGGGGCTTCGCTCGCAGGAGCAGAATTCGTGTGCGTATCGCAATCAACCCCTGGATGGACACAAACTCTCAGGACCGATGAAAGCGGTCGAGCTACCCTCACCGATGTCCCCCTGGGAACCTTTACCATCTATGAGTCAAAAGCCCCCGAGGGCTACCTGCCAGCCAACGACAGCTGGTCCTATACCGTTGGAGCCGACCAGCTCGGTGATTCAGGCGTGGTCGAGATCGAATCGCGCGTTTCCGATATCCCCATTGCGTTTGACCTTGAGATTTCCAAATTCAAGGACTACGGCAATAGCGATCAATCCGGCCTGGAGCAGCCGGCAGGAGATGTTGTCTTTGAGGTTGTCAGCAACAGCTCTCAGCAGGTTGTTGGCACACTGACCACAAACATCTATGGCTTTGCCTCCACCAAAGATCAGCCCGAAGCATGGTTCGGCACAGGCAAGCGACCCGCCGGTGTCCACGGAGCCGTCCCATACGACCGCGCCGGCTACACGGTTCGTGAGGTTCCGGAAACCGTCCCCGAGGGTTTTAAACGTGCGGGGGAATGGACCGTCGAGGCCAATCAGATTTCCGACGGCGCCGAGCTTCAATATATCGTGGACAACCACGCTCTGTCGACGCATCTCCAGATTGTAAAACGCGATGCCCAAACAGGCGCTTCTGTTCCCCTAGCCGGATTCACCTTCCAACTCCTCGACAGCAATCACAAACCTGTCTCACAAACATGCTGGTATCCAGCACATAACGTAATGGACACCTTTACGACTGACGCGACCGGCACCGTCACACTGCCCGAATCGCTCGTGCCGGGCACCTATTATGTACGCGAAACCTCGGCCAAAGAGCCCTATCTTGTCGGCGGAGAGATCGAGGTAAACATACCCGCCGATATAAACCTAACGCCCGTTGCAATCGTCTCGTATTATGACCGCGCCGCGACCGGAAACATCAGGATCGTTAAAACCGATGCCGTAGACGGCAGCAGCCTCGCGGGCGCCATCTTTGAGATCCGTGCCTCAGGTGATATCGTGCGCCCCGACGGTAGCATTGCCGCGCTCGACGGTGAGACTGTCGCTACCGTCACGACGGATGAAACTGGAGAAGCACGCGCGGACGACCTCCCGCTGGGATCTGGCACCGCACGCTACGAGGTTGTCGAGACTCAAGCGCCGACCGGCTTCTTACTCGACCGGACGCACCATATCGTCGACCTTACCTATGCCGACCAGAAAACACCCGTTGTGGAAGCACGGCTTAACGTATCCGACGATTACACCAAGGTTGATATCTCCAAGGTCGATGCAAGCGGAGAGCAGGAAGTGAAAGGCGCACAGCTCACCTTATATGGTCCCGATAAAACCGAAATAGACTCCTGGACCTCATCCGACAAGCCGCACCGCATCGAACATCTTGCACCCGGCACCTACTCGTTGCGCGAAACGATGTCTCCGCGGACCTATGACCTTGCCGAGGAGATAACGTTTGAAATAAAGGATACGGGAGAAGTCCAATCCGTCGCGATGAAGGATGCGCCCATCGAGATCAAAGGACAGGTCGACAAGCGTCAGGAACTTGTCCAACCTATCGGGAAGGGTCTGTTGGCTAACGGCGATGGAAAAAACCGCGCCGCGATGCAAACCAATACGGACGGACTTTTCTCCTATACCATCGATGCTCGAAACGATTCCGCTACTTGGGTTGATGAGTTTACGATTACCGATGATCTTGAGTGCGCCGAGGACGATACGGCGAGATTCGTCTCAATCGAAACCCCCGTCGCCATCGGCGACCTCAACGGTCTGTGCAACGTGTGGTATCGCACGACGCCGTTGGACTCGACAGACGTCGATGAGCCGGCAAACGCGACGCTTGACGATGGGCACGAAAATCCTTGGCTTGAGTCCGACGAAGTAAAAGAGAGTCTGGGTGAAGATTGCCGCCTCGTCGATTACGACGGCTGGCACCTCTGGAAGGCGGATGTCTCGACCACGGAATCCGCCACACTCGAGGCGAAAGAACTCGACCTTGCATCCAATACCGTCGTAACGGGCATTCGCATTGAATACGGTGCGGTAGCCGCCGACTTTACGACTCGAAGCGATACGGATTCTTGGACCCGCGATGATCTCAAAGATGAGCACGACGACCTTGACGATGCCAAAGCAATCCTTGGCACAGATGCTCGGGGCGCAGTCGTGCACATGCAGGCAACGTCGGCTTATACACCCCAAACTGCACTCACCAACAGCGCACGCGTCGATCTTTGCCGCAACGGCGGCGGCGATAAACTTGAGTCACATGACGAGGACAGTGTCATTCAACGCTGTACCCTACCGCAGGACCTACCGGCAACAGGATCAGCCCCCATCGCCGCTTGCATCACCGCGCTCCTGACCTCGGGTGCCGCAGCCCTATGGTTCGCTCGCCTTAGGTCAATCCCAAAGAAGCGCTAGCGCGATGAAAAAGCGGGCGAGCCAGTCCCCCGGCTCGCCCGCTTTCAATCATTTAAATCGCCGTATCTACTCTGCAGACGAAGATCCACCATCAACGATTGCCTGCTCGGACTCAGGAATCCCATCGGCACCCGTGCTCTGTTCTTGCTCCACCTCTTCGCTGATTGCGGAGGCGGGGGTCGAGCCCTTCGCGCCCACGATATAGGCGGCTCCAAACCCCAACGCAATGGCAATCAAGGTCAAAATCACGTAGACAGGCCAATGGCGCTTAATATACGAAAACACGTTGACTCCTTAGAGCTCCGTCTACGAACGGCGGATAACCTCGGTCACGACCTCGGATACCGTGGCAATGTTCGTCGGGTTGACATTGTGGGGCAGGTCGTCCTCGGTACGAGCGCAAGCCAGACGCGTGCCGTCCACGCCGGCGATGGTGAGGGCTCGGCGGCTCGCCTCGAGCGCGGCGTAGGCATCGGTCTTGGCATAGGGCATCTCGAGCGCGCCACAATCGACATGGAACGACTTGCACACCTTGCTGACCAGGTTCATGATGCGGCGATCGCCCTTGAGCAGCTGCTGTTCGCCCTCAACCGTCACCACCGAAAGCCTACCGGCGCCGACGGATTCAAGATTGATGAAGAAGACGCCGCGGAGCTTATCGCGATGCGAAGCCAAGAAGGCCTTCATACCGGCGCCATCACAATCCGAGGCGCCCGTTGCCACAAACCAGATATCGTGACCGAGCAGCTCATCGTCACCCATAGAGGCGACAGCCGAGAGCATATCTTCGGAAGAAGCGCCGTCGGAAGACGTAGCGCCGCCCTTCCAGCCATCGTTATCGTCCTCGAAATTATCCCACGAACCGATGCCGCGACCGGACTTCTTGGCATCGTAATCGTCTTCGACGCCCAGCCAGTCACTCATGCTGTCCTGTTCGTTTTTCTTTTTACGACCGAACAGGCCGCCCAGGCCGCGCTTGCGAGACTTAGGTGCCGCAGGGGCGGGAGCCGAAATGGTCTCGATCGGCTGTGCGCCCGACGCAACGGGCATAGGAGGCGCAACGGGTGCCGATGTGGGTTCGGGACCCTGAGCGGTAGCAAAGGGGTCGTTGACCTGTGCGGAGGGATCGGGAAGGTCGAACAGCGACGTGCGAGACGCAACGTTTGTCTGCTTCATCGACGGCAGCGACGGATCGGGGACCGAAGCCAGCGGAGACGAGGAGGGCGCAGGCGACGGTGCCGACGCCGGATCGGGAACATTCATCTGCGGACGCGGCGATGCTTGGGAGGAAATCTGGGCCATAAGGGAATCGACCGTTTCGTCCTGAGTGGGAGCGACATCGGCAACCGTGGCACCGGAACCACTCGGGATCGGCATGGTGAAAATCTGCGTGGAGTAAGGCCTCGACCCATCTGTCTCGGGAGCCTCGGAAACCGCAGGCACTTCCTCCTGCTCGACCTCGGTCGAATCACCTTGATCGGCTGCCGCGTATTGCTCTTCGTCACAGTTGACCTCGACGGGCTCGTGCCCGGCGACATCTTGGATTTCGGCAGCATCAATAGGCTCGGCATCGTCTGCCGCGTCGCCCTGCTCATCGGAAACAGGAAGGGGCTCGGCAATCGCGGTGCCTTGCTTTTCAAACGTTATCGCGGAATCGAACTGCGCGGCATCAAACGACATGGTGCTATCGACGTGCTGCTGAGCCTCAAAGGACATTGCAGCTTCGGCGGCGTCGACAGGCACGGACTGCATAGCCTCGTTCTGCTCGAACTCTTGCGCCGCGCGCTCACGTGCCGCCTCGGCTGCCTGCTGCTGAGCGATAGCCTCCTGCTCGGCAGCCTCGCGTGCGGCAGCGCGCTTCTCCTCGAAATCGTCGACAAATTTCTTGCCCTTTGCAAGCGCACCCTTAAAGAAGTTGGAAGCACTGGCGCCAATCGAAGAGAACGCGGATACAATATCGGCATGGGGCGTTGCCGCGGGAATCTCGGCCGAGAAATCAGTATCGCTCTCGTAAGACACGCGCCTCGGCTGTTCAACGTAATCGTCGTCAGACTCGTCCGTAACGTCTTGCGCCGGCGCGGCGGGAGCCAAAATGTCCAGTCCTGCCGCGGGATCGATCGCGGACACCGCCTCGGGCTCGGCAACGGCAGCGGTAACCGCGGCAGACTCATCATCCACGGCGACAACGGGCGCAGGTGCAGTCACGACGGGGGCAGGCTCGGGCTCAAACGTCGGCTCCTCGCCTTCCTCGTAATCGAGCGTGCAGGACTCGGGAAGCATTCCGAGCGCACGGATGGCATCCGAACCAAAGCGGATGTTGCCGGCGGCATTGCGATAGAGCTTGGGCTCGGGCTCGGCCGCGACAGGCTCCTCCGCCGGCTCGGCAGCGGGAACCTCGTCATTGAACTCTTCGGCCTGGACAGCCTGATTCTGATCCTCGGGCACGATGGCGCCAATCAGCGTCTCGTCGGCAGACGCACCCTCAAAGCCCTCGATCTGCTCGTCGAAAGCCTCGCCCTGTTCGGGCTCGGTCTGAGCGTCGGAAGCAATCGGCTGGCCGAACTCGTCCTCGGCGTAGGTAGGCTCTTCATACTCGATGGTGTTGCCGTAGTCGTTTTGCTGTTGGGCCGCGGCATACTCCGCCGCTGCGCGCGCCATTTCCTCGGCACGACGCTTCTGCTCCCCAAAATAGGTATCGAACGGAACATCGTCGGGAAACTCGTTTTCGCCCTGGAAGGGAGCAACGTTGTCCATAACGCCGAGCATAGCGGCGACAGAAGACTTGTTGCACACTGCGCCGGACGTATAGGGAAGCACAAAACGGTTAGAAATGATGTTTGCCGCGTTGGCGAGCGCAACGAGGGAAGCGAGGATCGCGACAATCCACAGCAGAACCTTGAGCGCGCCGGGGAGCGGCAGGATACGCAAGATGGCAACGGCAGCAGGGGCAACCGTGGCAACGGGCAACAGCTTGGCGATGAGCGCACGATAAGAAGCATAGGGCTCGCGGGCGAGCAGCTCAGCACGGGGAGAGTCGTAGTGTGCGACAACGACCACCGGGCGGTTGCGCGGAGACGCGAGCGGGCCCGAGGCCTTGTGGTAGGCGATGACATTTTGGCTCACGCCCGTCTTGCCCAGGCGCGAAACCACGGGGTGGCCCGTGCGTTCGAGCACGTAAAGAACGGCGCCGGCAATGGCCAGCAAGGTGCCGACCAAGCCGATGCCGCCGCCGATGCCCATCAGTAGGGCGCCGGCAAACGCAAGAATACCGGTAACGGCAAATGCCAACCTACTGGGCGCCGGGGCATTGAACTCCTGAACCTCGGGATCAAAGCCGTGGTTGCGGAAGATCTGAGCGATATCCTCGGCAGCCAAGCGCTCTTCTTCGCTGCATGCCGGCGTAATGCCGGTGTTCTGCAGCAGGTGGTTAATATAGTTCTGGGTGTTCGCCATGTGCGCTCCACATCCATAATCCGACAAATAGGCCCAATGCATGCACATTAGAACCGTATATAGTCGAAAGTATACCCCGAGCGAGCGCAAACGACCGAATTCGGGCCATCTTAACGCCCCGAGCGGACAAGGATATAGCCTAATCTCCATATCGGACTAAAATCATGGCAGCAAACCACCTTCTCATGCGAGGACTCTATGACGGCAAGCGACACGACCGCGACAATTAAAAAGGAAAATTCGGAGCCCAGTTTCGATAAAACGGCTCAGCGCATCCTCAATCTTTTCTTTGTGCTCAACAGCTCCCCCGAACCGCTGACGACCGAGCAGATCGTCTTGGATTCTGACCTGGGATATGGCTCGGGCAACATCGACTCTGATAAGCGCAAGTTTCGGCGCGATCGTGACAAACTGCTCGAACGCGGCATCCTAATCAAGGAGGTTCGCCCTGCCGGCGCGCAGGAGACCGAGGAAAGCTCGTGGACAATCGACCGCGAGCACACGTTTGC
>ERZ860322.764-NODE-764-length-21996-cov-5.463242_pt1 | contig 21996 bp, 22 predicted proteins | sample MGYA00509979_ERZ860322 | MGnify/ENA primary metagenome ERZ860322 (study PRJEB30046, sample SAMN00715217) | human gut metagenome | study: EMG produced TPA metagenomics assembly of the A metagenome-wide association study of gut microbiota in type 2...
ATACAAATTGTGTCAGACCTTTTTTCTTTGCAGATAGGAAATTTTCTCCTTTCCGCCACCAAGTTTCAGAGCCATGTAGAAGTGTAAAATGGCATTTTTATGAGGCTCATTTTCTTTTTATATATTGCTGCGGAACGAAAGCCTTATTAACGGAACGATAGGTAGTACTAAGGAACGAAAGGTATGATGAAACTATTACATCATTGTTATGATTAAAAATTGAGTTTCACGATTTTGCCAATTTATAAGTTCTAAAGAACTTTATGAGATTGATTTAGAACAGCTTTAATTGCTCGGTTTTCTTTCTTCTGTCCCTCCCAGGAATCAGGGGTCTGCCCTTTGCGTGGTCTAACACAATCTGAATTCCTAGCTTTGCCCTATATAGGTTTATGCCATATCGTCCATACTTCTTTTCCAGCATTTCTTCTCTCTCCGGATTCGTTAGTGGCTGGTATACCTCCTGGATCGAGTCCCAAAGCGATGGCTTGCAAACGATTATGTACGTAAGAAATGCAACTACCAGGTTCATGCAGACCAGAAGGTTGTTTATGCCACGCAGGGTCCTGACCATGAACCTCTCGAAGCCATATTCCTGCTTGACGAACCTGAAGAATTCCTCAATCCTCCACCTGAGGCGGTATGCCTTCAGTGTCCTTGCAACCCCGTCCTTGTTGGAACAGTCAATGTTTGTTATGTATGCCCTTGGCTCGGCTTCACCAGCAAAAGATTCGAAGGCCACCCATACCCCGCTTGGGAAATCTTTGTGCCTGGCTTTTACCGCAGAGGCCTTCGCAAACCTTTCCAAGCCATCACCATTCTTGTAATTGAAGCTGTACCTGCCCTTGTACTTTTTGGCAATCTGGAGAGCATTCATTTTGCCCATCCTGGTCTTGTATATCCTCCTCTCCCTGGCCCTGATTACGTAGAAATGCCCACTGCCATCGACATAGTTTGCGTAGATACTGCCGTCATAGCCACGATCGAAGCTGCATGTACACCTGAATGTCTCCCTTACTTTCGGGATTATCGCGTCGAGGTGGCGCCTGGTCTCGTGGCATATCGACTTGTGCCCGACGCTCAGCGACGAATAGACGTTGGTTACCAATGGTATCACGAAGTTCTTCTCCGTCAGCGCGACTATGCCAGTGACCGGCCACCCCTTTTCCCTCGGCTTGCCTTCCTTGCTTCCATCATGGATTATGTTTAGGCCCTCGAACGCCTTTCCGAACGGCTTGATTACATCCGTTTCGTCTATGATTATGTTTGGCTCAAGCTTAAGCAATTCGCCGAATGCATATTCCCAATAGTTGTTCTTTAGTTCCGACAAGTCAAGTTCCATGAGGTTCTTTGTAAGGCGGTTCTCGGTCGTTCGTATATCCTTCTCGAAAAAGCCTCCTGCCTATCATCGATACCTTGCAGCTGCCGGAGGACAGCATGCCCCATACCATGTCGTAGGCAAACTTTGTAATGTTCCTAGGCAATCCGTTGCAGATTTTGGATACTAGGAAATGGGAAAGCTCGTTCTTTACATCCCTAACCAGGTTGCTAAAATAAATCATAGAAAAAGGCTCCTTTGGGTTTGATTTCAGTGAATCTTGGCGGACTCGTTGAAATTATCTCAAAAAAGAGCCGTTTTTCATAAGAAAATCAAAATTTTCAAACTTTTTACAAAGTAAAAGCTGTTGCCTTTGTCAAAAATCGTGAAACTCAATGGATGTGGTAGAGTTGATTTTTTGAGAAATGTATGGTATACTTTAAGCAAGAAATTTATTATATAAATTTGCGGAGTTGCCAATTCAGATTAGCCTATAAAAAATTATAATTTTTAGTAAATTAAGGTTTTGAAGATATGGCAGTTTATGACAATAGCTAACTATCAAATGCAAGATACAAACACACAATATTAAAAAGGTTTTAAGTCACATATGTGGCACAGAACATATTCTAAAATTGAAAGGAGACTAATTATTATGACACACAAAAAGGCGAATAAATCAAAAATTTTTGCACTGTTATTCAGTCTTATAATGTGCATTGCCTTTATTCCTGGCATAGCAAAGGCAAGCCCGACGAATACAGTATATGCGGAAGGAGAAACGCTTACGCCGTATGACAGAATTTACATAAATAGCGAAGCATTAAACAGCGGTTGGTATTTGGACGAGTCTTACACTCAAAAAAAAGGCAACCCTACGTTGGGTTACGTCGCCAAATACAATAACGGCGTTTTGACTCTTAACAATTATAGCGGCGGGGAAATAGGTACAAGCGCTCCCGCATCAGGATATTACAAAATTGACCTTATTGGAGAAAATACTATTAACGGTGGGCAACGAGGCGTATTTATCGATACATCACGTGAAGGACGAGTAACTATTACGTCTAATGCAAACGGAAAATTGACGATAAACGCTTCAAGCGCAAACTCTGTATGGGGAATAGCCTGCGGAGCGTCGAATTCAGTAAAAACCACTGACGTTGTTATTGGAGGCAACGCACAAGTCACAATTAACGCAACGTCTAATGGAGAAAACCGTCAAGTTGATGGTATTCATGCAAGGAACGTAACAATCGAAGACAATGCAAGCGTTAATATTACAGCCAAAAACACAAACAATAGCACCGCAAGTCAATGGGTAGCAGGTATTTTTGCAGAAAATAATGTAACTATAAATACAAACGGCAATATCGATATTGACGTTAGCGTGGCGGGTGGCGATAGTGCTTATAGTTATGGTGTTCGAAACGGCAAGACTATGACTAAAGCAGGCAATATGACCATAAAATACAAGAAAGTAGGAAGCAATGGCTGGCCTATTACTGGTGGTGACGTAGATAATACAACCCACGCTGTAAACGTAAACGAAGATAGCGGAAATTGCTTTGCGTCCTACCGTTATGGCACACCGCGCTATGTGGCCGCAATAAACGGCGCACTTGCAGGTCCGGGCGTACCTAAGGAAGCAAATAGAGGTAACGGATATTTCCTTGAGGGCGACGAAGTCACTTTGAATGCTCCTTCTTTGCAAGTGAGCGAAACGGATACGACAAACATACCGTTTGATAAATGGTTTTCGTTTGCAAGTGACGCAGTTATAACCAACGCAACAAGTCAAAACGGAGCAAAACTTACCGTTCAAGACAAGGACATTGAAGTAAGAGCAAATTATAATGCGTTTACCGCACAACCTGTTTTTGAAAGAGAAAGGGATACACAAGGTACGGTGACATTTACTCTTATTAGTAATAAATTTAACCAAGGTAAGTGGCTAAAAATCAGACCGATAAACGATTTAACTATTTCAAAGGGTAACGTTGTGTCCGTTGACGGAACTACTTATAATGCAACTCTTTCCGATACTGGGACTGTTTATGGAACTCCTGCCGGCGAATATGTGGTTGAGGTTGTGTATAATAATAGAACGCTATACAGTGAGCCGTTCACCGTGGACTACACCGAAAAGAAAGCAACCATAGATAGCGTAACTATTTTCGGTGAGCAAGGCGAAGCGATTGTAAACACGGATATTACCGTTACACTTACGGGATATACATTTGAAACCGCTCTTTCGGGAAATTGGATAACAAATCTTCCTGCCGGACTTGTTCAGTCTGTTAAGAGAATAAGCGATACGCAAGCAAAAATCACCGTCAGCGGTACGCCTACCGCTCTTAGCGACCAAGTTGTAAATATCACAATTCCAAAGGCAAATATCATGGGACTTACAAGCGATTTGACTGCCGAAAGCAATTCGGACGCAAAATTTAATATCGTTGCTACGCTTACAGAAATTGCCGTTCCGACAGCAAAAACGAATCTAACTTATACGGCAGGAAGTCAAACAGGCGTTGAAGATGGCGAAGGCTATACGCTAACAGGAAATAGCGGCGTTGTCGCAAAAAATTATACCGCAATCGCAAAATTAAAGAGTGGATATAAGTGGAACGACGGCACGATAACCGACAAGGAAATTCCTTGGAGCATAGGTAAGAGAAACCCTGTTGTAAGCGATTTTAACTTTAATGAACCGAGCAACCTTACGTATGACGGCAATGCCAAAACCGCAACCGTTAGTTTGATTGCCCACTATGGTGATGAAACAGGCTTTGCCATCACGATTATGTACAAAAAAGGCGGCGTGATTGTTGCAGAGGCAAAAGACGCAGGCGAATATGAAGTGTTTATCGACACAACCGAAACGGCAAACTTCAAATCGGCAACCAATATTCACGGCGCATCTTGGAAATTTACAATCGCAAAGACAGAACGATCTGCACCATCTGCATCGTTGTTCACAACCGTTGCTCCTACTTCGGAGACTTCAACGGACGGCAAGATAACGGGTATAACAGCCGAAATGGAATACCGCAAAGTAGGCGATTCTGCTTGGACTTCGGGAACAGGTAGCGATGTTACAGGACTTTCGTCCGGTAGATATCAAATAAGGTTTAAGGAAACAGATAACTACAATGCAGGAGCAGTTACCGAAGTGGACGTTCCTGAAAGCGGTGTTTCTTCATACAATCTTACCGTAAACGGCGGAACGGGTGGCGGTGTGTTTATTCAAGGCGCAAGCGTAACTATCACCGCAGACGCTCCTGAAACCGGAAAGAAATTTTCGGGTTGGACGATTGATGGAATAAGCGGCCTTGATACAACTAAAACAAGTCTTACCTTTAATATGCCTGCAAATGCTGTAACCGCAACCGCAAATTACGAAGATATCGAGTACACTATTACCGTAAACGACGGAACGGGTGGCGGAACGTATAAACAAGGCGAAAGCGTAACAGTAACGGCAGAAGATAAAGAAGGTAAAGTATTCAAGGGCTGGCAGGACGAAAGCGGAAAAATCGTAAGCACCGAAAAGAGTTATACCTTTACCGTAAACGGCGACACAACCCTTACGGCTGTATATGAAGATAAGCCTTCGGACGGTGGCGAAATCATCCCGCCTGCTAAAAAGGACGGACTTTCGGGCGGACAGGTTGCAGGTATCGTAATCGGTTCGGTGCTGCTTGCCGGAATCGGCGGATTTGCAATCTTCTGGTTTGCGATTAAGAAAAAGACTTTTGCAGACTTAGGCGTTGCCTTGAAGAATGGCTTCATGGCTATTGGAAACTTCTTTAAAAATATCGGAGCAAAGATTAAATCATTGTTCACCAAAAAGAAATAATACTGAATGATTAGACAAAATTAAATATCAACAAAAAGGCTAGAGGAACTAAATTCTTCTAGTCTTTTTTTAACTGTACGCATTTTGAACGAACTGTACGCATTTTTTGAAGAGTGTACGCACTTTGTATCATAATAGGTAATCTTACACATATTGAAAGAACCAGATTGATACAATGTGTCAGTCTGTTTTTTTATGGGTTCGAATCCCACCGTCTATATGTTTGTTTAAGAATTTAGGCTCTAGGAGTGATTTTTAGCTAAACTCTTTAGAGCCTATTTTTTTGTTGGGACAAAAACAGTGGTGACGAAAGGTGACGATAGATGACGAAAGGTGACGATTGCTTTTAGATAATAGTAAAAAAATCAATTATTATATAAAAGTTTAGGCTCGAATAACTTTTATTCACGAAAGCGAACAAAATTGTTGCTTTTTTCTAACTCAAAGTGTATAATAATTTTGAGGTGATAACAAATGCCAATATCTTATAAAAAACTATGGAAAATGCTAATTGATAGATCAATGTCAAAAACTGATTTAAGAAATATAATAGGCATTAGTCAAGCTACTATTGCTAAATTGTCAAATGAGGAAAACCTCAATGGAGTGGAAACAAACTTTATAAGATTGGTGATATGAGAGTTGAATACTCTGGAACAAAATTATATAAAGTTGGTGGAGCAAGAATCGAATACTCCGGGAACAAATTATATAGAATTAATGGCGAAAGAGTAGAATGGAGTGGAGATAAGGTTTATAAGATTGGAAGCAAAAGATTCTAGTATCTGAATTTTCACTAATGAGAGGCCGCTAGAAATAGCAGCTTTTTTCTGTTCTAGTCGATAGAAAAAGAGTTCAAAAAATGATATAATTTATTATGATAATTGCATTTTGTGAAAGAGGTGACATTGATGGCTAGACAATCAAAATATCAACCATTAGCAGATTATTTATCTAAATTGGGGGGGAATGACGTCACTTTATCATTTAGTCAAATTGAAGAAATACTAGGATTTAAGTTATCTCCATCCGCTAGAAAGCATAGACCTAACTGGGCTAATAATTCTGTTGAAGCCTTGTCTTGGGGTTGGATGCCTGTTGGATATGAATCATATGGCATTGATATGAAAAATGAAATAGCACATTTTAGAAGAGTTGGTAGCATTAATGCTAATTATTTAAGCAATAGAGAGACGAAACAAAAACAAATCAAACATCCAAAAGTTCATGCCACAAATGGCATTATTATTACTAATGAAATGATTGAAGAAGCCCACAGGCAAGTTAAAGCTACAAATAATTATGGCAAAGAAGATGATTTAATAACTGATTGTTTTAAAAGGTTTCCAACTAACACGGATGTAACAATTGTTGCTATGAAGGTGGGTTTAATAGATATTACTAATTCAACACATGTATCACAACATAAGAGTCTAATTAGTGCTGTAGAGTTAGCTGAATGCATTGTTGAAATTAAGGATATTGATAATAGAATTAAAAATGGTGATCCTGAAGTAGTCAATGAAATTGCTAGGTCAAATGGTAATATTAATTTATTCTCTTTTGCAACAAAGTATTGTTGTTACCACAATAAGAATTTATATGGTAGAGATGATTATTCGATTTTAGATACTGTCTTAAAAGAGTCTCTTCCTAAATATTTTGAAGATATTACATCTAGCCAAATAAAGAAATGGGTAGATTCATTTGATTACAAATCTTACAATGATTACTTGACTAGAAAACTTGATGAGTTAGGAATTAATGTTCCATTTAGAAAGAGAAAACTAGATCATTACATATGGTTTAACAATAGAAAGAAGGAGGATTAGTCGTGGAAGAATTAAACAAATTTAGTCCTGAAGTATGTGATGAATTAAAATATTATGTTTATAGATTAGTCGACCCAAGAAATGGGCAAACTTTTTATGTTGGAAAAGGAAAGAATAATCGTGTTTTTGCACATGCAAATTGTGCCTTAGAGAGTTACAATGATGTCGATTACATCCCAGAACAAGACGATGATGAAAATTTAAAGTATAAAACTATTCGTGAAATAAAAGATTCTGGTCTAGAAGTAATTTATATTATTCAAAAATATGGGTTGGAAGAAAGAGATGCATTTATTATTGAAAGTACTTTAATCGATGCTTATTCTATTGATAGAAAATTAACTAACAAAATAAAAGGATTCAGTTCCAGCGAGCCAACGAATGCGATAACTCTTCAAAGAGACCTTGCAGCAAAAGAGTATGTAGATTCTGATTCTAATCCTAAATATATGATTATTAAAGTAAAAGATTATTGGCTTAATCAACGAAAGGATAGGTATGATTGTACTCGTTCAGCTTGGAAACTAAGACCAGAAGTTGCGAAGAAATATCCTTATGTTTTATCCGTTACAGGTGGCATAGTTCGTGAAGTCTATAAAGTTCACGAATGGCATTATTGTGAAGGAAGAAGCGGTCGAGCTGAATTTACAGGTGAAGTTGCAGAACCAGCTGTTCAAAAAATATTCAAAGGAAAAAGAATACCTGAAAAATATAGAAAGAAAGGTCAAGCAAGCCCATTCTTGTACTGTAAGGTTGATAAGTAGGGGGTGTGCAAGGGTGTGCAGGGGTGTGCATTGTATTAAAATGGTTCATCTTTGCCATAAGAAAAAGAGTGGTTTGATACGAAAAGAATCAAGCCTTTTTTGAAAGTAACGTGAATAGAAGCCTTTCGTGTTATTTAAACAAAACTTCGATGCAATTTAAATAGACAAAATGATATATTTTTGATATAATTGTAAAAAAGAACAATGGAAATTCAAAGAAGGCAATCTGAACTGTTTTCTTAGTAGAATACTAAAGAATGATATAGAAAATACAAAGTATATTAAATCAAAATAATGTTTGTGCATTAAGGAGGATAATGGTTAATGAAAAAAGCATTAAAAATACTACTAATAGTTGATGCTTGTGTTGCTGTTGCTTTTTTAATTGGTTATGAAATTAGGGAGGTGTTATTGTTGATGCCTTTTTCAAAAGATTTCTCTTTTGAGTTAACTTGGAACATATTTTTTATGGAATGCAAATTACCAGCACTCCTTTAGTTATAATTTTCACAATATATTACGTTAAATTTTAAATTAAAAAAATGTAAAAAGTGAATAAAGAGTTTGTTGCTTTTTAGAATATAACTGTTGATTGAAAGACGTCTTAGTATTATTTAGAACTATTGTGATTCAAAATGTTTATAATTATTTGAACATTTTTTCTTTAATTTCTAGGTGTAAATTTTAATAACTGTTGTAAATAAAATCGCAAGTTAAAAAAAGGCGTTACATTTTAAAAATATTTTTGAAATTGTAACACTTTTTTTATTTTTGTGGTATGCTATATGTGATATGAATGACTGTACTAATTAAAAGAAACCGATACTTATAAATATAATTTAATTAGAGTTTTAACTAGAGTAAGAAATTACGATAAGAGTCTTTTATTAAATCAAAAAAGAGTTAATAAATGAGAAAAGAATACAAAAGTATAGATAAAAGTTTATATAGGAGTTAGAATATGAACAAAAAAGAGAAAACAAATCTAATGAAAAATATAGCAGTCGAATGTATTTTGAAATATATTGGAAGTACTAATTCTAAAAAGACGCGAAAAGATATTTTAGATAATGCGACAAAAATTTTTAATGAAAAATGTAAACAAAGTAAAATAGCAATTGTAAAAAAAACTGAATCAAGAAGTTATATTGGTATGGCATTAAATGATTTACTTATTGATAAAACTTTGTTTAATAAAAATGGGGTTATTTCTAAAATAGAAGAAGATAAAATTATAGTTGATAAAGCTAAGTGTAGAACAATATTACTTGATTTATTGAAAAAGAAAGAATATAAAAAAGCAGATCTGTATAAAACTATTATCAAAGAATTAGGAGCAGATAAAACTACAAATAAGCAAGATGACAATGAGATAAAAGAATATATAGGAAATTTGCTTTCTTTTTATGTTAATGATTGTACTTTAGAAATTTATGATAATAAGTATCGCATAAAGAATAAAATAAATGAAAAGCATCCCACAAAACCTATTTCAGAAACAGAGTTTAAAGAGAAATTTTTAAGCCGTTTACATGAAAATGGTGGTTCATTCTTTGAAAGATTTTTCGCAAATGTCCTAGAAAAATATTTTACACTTACTGGTAGAACGGTATGGGACTGTACTGTTAGTGGTGGATCAAATGATGGTGGTATTGACATCAAGATAAAACTGTCCGATGATCTTGGTTTTGTTGATGAAATTATGGTACAAGCTAAATGTAGAATCAATTCACAGGTTACTGAAAATGAAATACGTAATTTCTATGGAGCTATGAATGCAATTAAAGCAAGTAGAGGAATATATGTTACGACATCAACATTTCATCCTAATGCGAACAAATTGTTGCATTCTTTAGATAATTGTGTTGGAATTGATGGTGATGGAGTATTCAACTTATCAAAGAAAGTACTTTATGGAATGAAAATAACTCATAATGGATATACTTTTGATGAAATGGTATTTGATATATAATATGTTCTATAAAAAAGTAATAAAGATTTTTAGAGGTATCTAGAAGTCTTTTTATTGTTTAAGAAAAATTGATATAAAAATTATACTTTAATTATTGAATCTACTATTTTGAAACTTAAATAATAGTTATTAACATACTTGAATAGTCTAACGACGTATGGTAAAATAAATACATAGAGAAGAGGCAATATATGAATTATATAAGGATTACCAAAGAAAACATTGATAAAGAACATATATGTTGTGCTATGTCAGGTAAGCAAAGCATTACAAAAAAAGAGTGGCTAAAACAACGCTTTGATGAAGGACTTGTATTTTATCGTAGTGAAGAGCGCGGTAAATGTTTCATTGAATATATTCCAGCGGAAAATGCTTGGGTGCCTATTATTGCAGAAGGTTATTTATATATTAACTGTTTGTGGATTGCAGGTTCAATGAAGGGCCACGGATATTCTAATGACTTATTAAACGAATGTATTCGAGATGCTAAAGCACAAAATAAAAAAGGAATATGTATTCTTTCTTCAGAAGGTAGAAAAAAAGAATTTTTATCAGATCCTAAATATATGCAACACAAAGGATTCAAGATTGCGGAGACATCCGATTGCGGTATAAATTTGATGTATTTGCCAATTGTAGAAGGAGTAGAACCTCCAAAATTTAAGGAATGTGCAAAGCATCCAAAAATTGATGAACATTGTTTTGTTATTTACTATACTGACCAATGTCCATTTACTTACTATTGGGTACCTCGAGTAGAAGCGGTCGCAAAAGAAAATAACATTCCTTTAAAGACAATTCATATCACAACAAAAGAAGATGCACAGAATGCACCTTCACCTGTAACAACATATGCATTGTTTAGTAATGGAGATTTTGTTACTCATGGAATTCAATCTGACAAAAAGTTTTTAGCCCTAGCAGGTATAAAATAAGAAACAGTGAGGAAAAGGTAATATGAAAAATAAATATTGGGTTGTATATATAAATGAAGATGATTCTGACTGGGTTAATGTTACATTCCCAGATATTCCAGGATTGAAAAGTTGTGGTGTTGGTATTGATGATGCTAGAAAAATGGCAAAAGAAGCTTTGGAGTATGCAATATCATTAGACTTTAATAATTGCAAATCTATAAAAATGAGTGACAAAAGCAAAATAATAGAAGAATATCCCAATGGCTTAATAGAGGTAATGGAAGCAGGAGTATAATAGAGGTTTGATAGACCAACTATCAGGCCTTTTTAAATTTAATTTTAACAATTGATTTTATAAAAATACTGTGATATAATAATTTTGTTAGAATAGTTAATATTTCAAATCAACAAAAACTAGAATCTGTGTTGTTCAAATTATATATATGATTATGTTAGAATATTAGTGTGTTGACAAGGAGGTATAGGAGGTATATAATATGAACACAGATAAAATATATGCACAAAATATAGCAAGTGAATATGCACCAAAGGATGATTCAAAAATAGTTGCTTTAAAGAAATTAGACAAAAAAGCAAAACTACCAGCTGAGATTTTTACTTATAGTTTTGGAATAATTGGAGCTTTAGTATTAGGAGTTGGAATGTGTCTATCAATGAAGATAATTGGTGGTCAATCTACATTAATGGAAATACTTGGAATTATTATTGGTTTGATTGGAATTGTAATGGTGGGTGTTAATTATCCAATTTATAAAAAAATGTTAGAAAATGGCAAGAAAAAATATGCTTATGATATTATAAGACTTGCTAAAGAAATATCAGAAGAAGAATAACTTGATAAAAAGGGGCGATAGAGTGGATAAATATAAAAGTAAATATCTAAATACTGCCCTATGTATGGATGAGGCTTTATTAATACTTTTAGAAAATAAAGAATATGAATATATTACTGTAAAGGAAATATGCCAAAAAGCAGGAGTAAACAGAAGTACCTTTTATTTACACTACGAAACAATTGATGATTTACTAAAAGAAACTATTGAAATGGTTAATGAGCGCTTTTATAATTCATTTGGTCCAGTAAAAGATAGTTTTAAAGGAAATTGGAAAGTAAGTAGTAAAAAAGAAGAATTAGTTTTAATTACTCCTAAATACTTATCACCATATCTCAATTTTATAAAAGATAATAAGAAATTGTTTAAATTAATGTATAGTAGACCAATACTATTTAATTGTGAAAAAGTATTTAGAAAAATGTGTGACGACATATTTGATCCTATACTTACTATATTTTCTGTAGAAGATGATGAAAAAGAATATACTATGCAATATTATATTAAGGGTATTCTAGCAGTCATTATGGAGTGGGTAAATAAAGGTTGTCAAGATGATATTGAAAAAATAACTAATATTATTATAAAGTGTACATTAACTAAAACAAAAAAATAATATATATTGCACCTTTTTAATTAATTCATCAAAAATGTGATAGAATTAAAAAAAGGTGTTTTTATTGGGTGAAAAATATGACAAGATGTAAATGGTGCAATTTAAACAATAAAATATATGTAACATATCATGATAAAGAATGGTGCCAAGAAAGATATGATGACCAGTATTTATTTGAAATGTTAATTCTTGAATCTTTTCAAGCTGGTCTTTCTTGGGAATGCATTTTAAACAAAAGAGAAGCGTTTAGAAAAGCCTATGAACAATTCAATTTAAATAAAGTATGCAATTTTGATGAAGATAAAGTAAAAGAGTTGTTGAATGATGATAGTATAGTGAGAAATAAACTTAAAGTTATGGCGAGCATTAATAATGCTAGAATATTTAAACAAATAAAAATAGAATATGGATCTTTTTTCAATTATTTAAAGATATTCACACATGGCAAACGATACGTAGAAATAAATGAAGTAAGTTCAAAACTATCAGATGATATATCTAATGACTTAAAAAAAAGAGGAATGAAATTTGTGGGAACAAAAATCATATATTCGTATTTACAAGCAATTGGAATAATATATTCTCATGATGAAGGTTGTTACTTATATAAAAATAATTTACATATATGTTAATAAAAAAGAGATACTAAATAAGTAAAGAAAAGGAAGTGATACATTGACTAAATTAGCATTTTTTGATGCCAAAGAATATGATAAAAATAGTTTTGATATATATGCAAGACAAAATGATATTGAAATAAAGTATTATGAACCAAGATTAACTATTGATACTGTAAGTCTTGCGAAAGGATATGATGCGGTATGCGTATTTGTTAACGATATTGTTAATAAAGAAGTAGTTGAAAAACTAAAAGAATATGGAATAAAAGTTATACTTTTAAGATGCGCTGGTTTTAACAATGTTGATACTAAGGCATGTTATGGAGATATTCATGTTTATCGTGTTCCTGCATATTCACCGTATTCGGTTGCTGAACACACAATGGCGTTATTACTTACTTCAATAAGAAGAATTCATAAAGCGTATAATAGAACAAGAGAATTTAATTTTTCTTTAAACGGTTTAACTGGTTTTAACCTTTATGGTAAAACGGTTGGTATAATTGGAACAGGTAAAATTGGTAGAATATTTGCAGATATATGCAATGGTTTTGGAATGAATGTAATATGTTATGATAAATTTCCTAACAAGGATAGTGGTTTAAAGTATGTTTCGTTAGAAGAATTATTTAAAGAATCTGATATTATTTCACTACATTGCCCTCTAACTGATGATACTAAATATATTATTAATAAAGATAGCATGGATTTGATGAAAAAAGGTGTAGTTATTGTTAACACTTCAAGAGGGGCTTTAATTAATACTGAAGATTTAATTGAAAAAATTAAAAGCAAAAAAGTTGGTGCCGCATGTCTTGATGTATATGAAGAAGAAGGAGATATATTCTTCCAAGATTATTCTGGCCATATTGTTCAAGATGATCAACTTGCAAGACTTATATCAATGCCAAATGTAATAGTTACTTCACATCAAGCTTTCTTAACTACTGAAGCGTTAGACAATATAGCTAAAACTTCAATAGAAAATCTTATTAATTTTAATAAAGGTACACCAATTAGAGAAAATGAAGTGTGCTATATGTGTAAAAATCAAACAGAATGTAAAAAATTATTAAAAGAAAAATGTTTTTAGGTGAATAATGAAAATAATAGTAATTGGCTCAATAAACGTAGATTATATAGGAACTACTAAATATGAATTAATGCTTGGAGAATCTCATCCAGGAAGTGTTATCATTCAAGCTGGTGGGGTTGCAAGAAACATTGTGGAAAATTTAGCTAGAGTAAAGGCAGATGTTACATTTGTAACAGCGGTTGGAAATGACTTTTATGGTCAAAAATATAAAAGTGATTTGGAAGAATTAGGTGTAAAGATAATAATGCCTGAAAAAACTGAACAATATAATTCATCTATATATTTAGCAATAAATGATAAAGAAGGACAAATGGTTTATTCGGTTGTTAATACTGACATTGTTAGTTTAATAAATAAAGAATATATATCTACTATAATCGATACAATAAACACTTTTGATTATGTTTTAATAGATACTAACTTAGACAGTGATACAATAGATTATTTGTTTGAAAGAGTGAATAAACCAATAATATGTGATGCGGTGAGCACAATAAAGGCTGATAAATTAAGAAACCACTTAGACAAAATAAATATATTAAAGGTAAATGAAAATGAATATTCACACTTGAAATCAGATTTAAATGAAAATATACCTACTAACTTAATAATTACAAATGGTTCAAAACCAGTGATATACATTACAAAAACATTTACTAAACAATATCAGCCAAAGCAAAAAGAAGATATCAAAAGTACAACTGGTGCAGGTGATTCATTTGTTGCGGGGGTAATAAGTGGAATACTTGATGGCTTACAAATAGAAGATGGAATCAAACGAGGTCTTGATTTTTCATATCAAACACTAGATGTTACTGGTGCTGTTAATCCAAATATAAAAAAAGGGTGAAAAACCCTTTTTAATTTTGCTCTAATTGTTTATATTCATCTTGATATGATTTTACGATTTGTTCAATAATTGATAAATTATTTGAAAAATTACTATATATAACATAATTTTGACGTTCCATGCTAAGATCTTTAATAGGAAGTATCGTTAGTTTCTTCTTTGTTACCTCGTCCATACAAGCACTTTTTGATAGAATTGATATACCAAAGTCTTTTCTTATTAAATCTTTAATAGTTGCAATATTATCAACTTCTAATACGACATTATAATTATTAATTGAATCATTAATAGCTTCAAGACTTGCTTCAAATATTTTTCTTGTAGTAGAAGATTTAAGTCTAAGTATTAATCTTTCTTTTTTTAAATCATTTAAAGTAATAACCTCTTTCTTCGTTAAGGGGTTATCATTATTTAATACGCAGACAAGATAATCAGTATCCAGTGGGAACCAATTAATATTTGCTTCAGTAATTTTACTATCCACCCAGGCAAAATCTAATTCATAATTTTCAACCATTTTGTATAAATTAGGAGTAGTATCAGTGATAATTATTATTGAAACGGTAGGATTAAGCTTAGTGAATCTTGCAACAATTTCGGTAATTGCGTTACTTTCTGCTGTATGTGTTATCCCCATTTTTATTTTTATTGAAAGATTATGTAGTTCACCAATCATTTGTTCTTCCATTGCTTTGAACTTTTTGGCAAAATTAACTATTACTTCACCTTCTCTAGTTAAAGTAATTTCTTTTTTGCCACGATTAATAATCTTGACATTATATTCTTCTTCCAATAGTTGAATTTGGTGACTAACTGCAGGTTGAGTTAGTGATAATTTTAAAGATGCTTTAGTGAAACTCTTTTCTTCTGCTACAGCAATCAGTGTTTTTAACTTTTGATCTAGCATATTTCCTCCAATTATAAAAAAAATTTATGGATGCCTAAAAAATCATAATTTGACTTTATGGAAAAATAAGGTATAATTATTGTAACACAAGTTTAAAAGTAATGCAAGAAAAGTTTAAAGAATTAAGTAAAACATTTAAGTTAGGAGGGATTATTATTAATAATATTTATGAAAAATTAAATATAACATCTGATATAGCTATAATTATCATATCAATAGCACTAATGTTGTTCTTAGGATTCTTGATGACAAGAATAACTAAAAAATTACGTTTACCAAATGTTACAGCATATATTGTAACAGGTATTTTAATAGGACCATACGTATTAAATCTAATACCACAAAAGATAATTGATGGTACAGCATTTCTATCTGATATAGCGCTTGCGTTTATTGCATTTAGTACAGGTGAGTTCTTTAGATTCTCTACTATCAAAAAGAACGGCCCTAAAGTAGTAATAATAACGTTATTAGAAGCATTATTAGCATCGATATTAGTTTTTGTTGTAATGTATTTTATATTACATCTAAATTTAGCATTCTCAATTGTGCTTGCCTCTTTAGCAGCAGCTACGGCTCCTGCCTCAACTGTTATGACAATTAGGCAAACTGGAGCAAAAGGTGATTTCGTTGATACTCTTTTACAAGTAGTAGCCCTAGATGATGTAGTTGGTCTTATTGCTTATAGTATCGCTATTTCTGTTGCAATGGTTAGTAGTAGTGGTACAAGTTCAAATTTTATGGATGTTGTTAAAAATATTGGCTTCAATGTATTATCACTTGCCCTTGGTTGCGGATTTGGATTTGTTTTAAAATGGTTAATGCCAAAGAAACGTTCAACTGATAATAGATTAATTGTATCTCTTTCAATAATCTTTTTATTCTGTGGAATATGTGCAGTTCTTGACACTTCTCCCCTTCTTGGATGTATGTCAATGGGAACTATATATATAAATATAACAAATGATGATAAGTTATTTAAGCAATTGAATTACTTTAGTCCACCAATTCTATTATTATTCTTTGTAAGATCTGGTTTAAATTTTGATTTAGGTAGTCTTGCAAATGGTTCAGAAGCAGTAGGAACTACACCGTTATTTGTTATAGGTATCGTATATTTCTTTGTCAGAATAATTGGTAAATATTTTGGTGCCTTTGGTGGATGTGCCATTGTAAAAAAACCCAAAGAAGTTAGAAATTATTTGGGTCTTGCCTTAATACCACAAGCCGGTGTAGCAATTGGTTTAGCGGATTGGGGTGCAAGAACTTTAGGTGGACAGTCCGGTCAAGCTTTGAATACCATTATTTTAGCATCCAGTGTCTTGTATGAATTAATTGGACCAGCTTGCGCAAAATTATCATTATATCTTTCTAAATCTTACTCTAATGATTTAGAACAAATAACTGATGTTGAATTGGTAAAAGAAGATGGTACAACCAAATCAGAAGTAGAAGTTTTAATAGAAAGAATAAACAAAATTCAAGATACTATTCCAAAACATGAAGAAACAGAATCAGAAGAAGAAAAGGCCTTCAATGATGCTATCGAAGAGCAATATATGAATATGCGTAGAGGATTAATAAAGAAACAATATAATAGGAGGTAAATAATATGATATTTATAAATAGTTTAATAAATTATGAAGACCCTATAAGTAAATTATTAGGATCTTGGTCAAGTGAAATGAATATATGGAGTATAATTTTAAAAATAGCTTTAGCATTAATACTTTCAGCAATGATTGGTTGCGAAAGATCAAGTAAAAGACATGCGGCGGGGCTTAGAACTTTCATTATAGTAATGGTGGCTTCTACAATAGCTATGATAGTAGATATGTCACTAACAACTAATCTAACTTCAACAATAATATGTTCTGCAGCAACAATAATTGCCATAGCAATTATAAGTGCTAATACTATTTTATATAGTTCAAAGAATCAAATTAAAGGTTTAACAACATCTGTAGCTTTGTGGGCAAGTGGAATCTTAGGATTACTTATTGGAATAGGTGCTTATACAGCTGTTCTAATTTGTTTTGCAAGTTATCTACTAATATTATCAATCTTACCAAAAATTGAAATATATCTAAAGAATCGTTCTAATCATTTTGAAGTTCATTTAGAATTAAAAAATAGCAGCTACTTAAAAGATTTCACAACAACATTAAGAGAGTTAGGTTTAAAAATTGATGATATAGAAGCTAACCCTGCTTATTTAAATTCTGGACTAAGTGTTTATACTGTATCTTTATCAATAATTAGTGATGAATTGAAAAAATATAAAACTCATACTGAAATTATTACAGCACTAAAATCAATTGAATATATATATCACATTGAAGAAATGTAATTTAAATGGCACTTTATCATTAATTGATAAGGTGCTTTTTAATATTTTATAAAAGCAATAAGAAATAAAAAAGACAAAATTGTGTTATAATATATAAGAATCAAATTAGAAAGGAAATATGACAATGACAAAAGAAGATGCACAATATGAAAAGATGACCCAAGGCAACACTAAAAAACTCGTATTATCACTTGGAACTGCTACAATGATTAGTATGCTAATCACAGCAATATATAATATTGCGGACACATTTTTTGTTTCAGATATTAGTAAAAATGCTACGGCAGCAGTAACTGTTGTATTTCCTCTTATGGCTATAATCCAAGCAGTAGGTTTTACCCTAGGGATGGGTGCAGGTAGTTTAGTATCATCAGCATTAGGTGAAAAAAGAAATGAAGATGCACAAATAATTGGTTCAAGCGCATTCTATGGTTCAGTAATACTAGGCACAATAATAACAGTATTATGTTATATATTTATGAATCCGTTAATGAAATTACTCGGTTCAACCGATGATATACTACCATATGCAAGAGATTATTCACTTTGGATTGTTGCGGGATTCCCATTGATGGCTGGCTCATTCGTTATGAATAATCTATTAAGAAGTGAAGGAAAAGCAAAATTTGCTATGATAGGTCTTACTACAGGTGGAATCTTAAATATGATATTAGACCCAGTATTAATTTCAGGGTGTTCTCTTGGCATAAGTGGTGCCGCAATTGCAACCGTAATTAGCCAAGCAGTAAGTTTTACCATATTACTTATGATGTTTTTACTTAAAAAGAGTATTATTAAATTAAGTATAAAAGAAACTTCACATAAAATAAAAGTTTATGGTGAAATTGTAAAAGTTGGATTTCCTTCACTTTGTAGACAAGGACTTGCCAGTATTGCAACAATCTTATTAAATAATGCCGCAAAAAATTATGGTAATGAATCTACTATTGCCGCAATCGGTGTAACAAATAAAGTAGTTATGATAATATTTTCGATGTGTTTAGGTATTGGACAAGGTTATCAACCAGTTTGTGGATACAACTATTTTGCGAAAAAATATGACAGAGTAAAAGAAGCAATGATCTTTACTTTTATATTTAGCTTTGTCGCAATGACTTTAGTATCATTAGTATGTTTTATTTTTGCAAAACAAATTATCACAGTTTTTGCTAATAGTCATGAAGATACAACTGAATTAATAGAAATTGGTAAAAAAGCATTACGATTTCAATGTATTTCAATGCCAATATTGAGCTTAAATGTAATAGTTAATATGACATATCAATCAACTAAAAGATCAGTAATTGCGTCAATACTATCTTGTTGTAGACAAGGTTTATTCTTTATTCCATTTGTTTTAATATTACCATTAATATTTAAATTAAATGGTGTTATATTAACACAACCAATTTCAGATATATGTACAAGTCTATTTAGTGTACCATTCTTCATAGCTACTCTAAAAGATTTAAATAAAAAGAATAAAGAAACAATAGTTGAATCAGCTATAGAAGCAATTTAGAAGTTAATGAAAAGTCTCTTAATATTTTAAGAGGCTTTTTAAAATGTAATAATCTAGTAAATAATAGTAAGAAGTTAGTAAATATTATTGAATATGAAAAAATATCTATGATAAAACACAAAAAAAGTAAGGAGCGCAATATGAAAAAATTAATATTAGGTATATCGTTAATAATTTTAAGCATCGTTTTATATATATCTAAAAATTACTTTAGCAAACAAGAAACAACTAACTTTGATAAATTCAGTAGTGGTATATTAATAGGTCTATCAATAGGTATATTCTTGGTGGGAATAGTTATGATAATTTGCTATATTTTTGAAAAGAATAAAAAAGATAAACAATAGGAGGTAAATGATGTATAAAAGTGTTGTAATAGAATATTGTCCTAAAGCTGATAATATGGCTAGAAAAATTGAAGATAAAGCAAATGAAATGGAAAAAGAAGGATATCAACTATTAACTTTTTCAATTATTACAACCGCAAAAGCTATATTAATATTTAAAAAGTAACCAATTTTTACAATAAATTTGAAAACCTTTGGTTAGTATGATATAATATTACCGGGAGTTGATAAAATGAATATAACTAAAGATATAAAATATATTGGTGTTAATGATCACCAAATTGATTTATTTGAAGGACAATACAAAGTACCCAATGGTATGTCATATAATTCATATATTATTATGGATGAAAAAATTGCGGTTTTTGATACTGTTGATAAGAATTTTACACATGAATGGTTAGATAATATATCTAAAGTTCTTAATAATAGAAAACCAGATTATCTAATAATCCAACATATGGAACCTGATCATTCTGCTAACATAGCTAACTTTTTAAAGATATATCCTGACACAATTGTTGTTGCAAATAAGAAGACTTTCACAATGATAGGAAACTTCTTTAATAGTGATATATATAAATATTCAAAGGTAGTAGAAGATGGTGAAGCATTAGTTTTAGGCAAACATAAATTAATGTTTGTATTTGCACCAATGGTGCATTGGCCTGAAGTAATGGTAACTTATGATGAGACAGATAAAGTTTTGTTTAGTGCTGATGGCTTTGGAAAATTTGGCGCATTAGACATTGAAGAAGCTTGGGCTGATGAAGCAAGAAGATATTATATTGGAATAGTTGGTAAATATGGTATGCAAGTACAAAATTTACTTAAGAAAGCATCTAAATTACAAATTGATATGATTTGCCCATTACATGGTCCAGTTCTAAAAGAAAACCTAGGGTATTATCTAGATTTATATAATACTTGGTCTTCATATTCAGTAGAAAAAGAAGGAATATGTATCGCCTATACTTCGGTATATGGTGCTACCAAAAAAGCAGTAGAACTTTTAAAAGATAAACTAATTATTGAAGGTGCTAAAGAAATAGTCATCCACGATCTTGCAAGAGACGATATGTCAGTATGTGTTGCGGACGCATTCAAATATGGAAAACTAATACTTGCAACAACAACGTATAATGCAGATATATTTCCATTTATGAAAGAGTTTATTAATCATTTAACAGAAAGAAACTTCCAAAATCGTACAGTTGGGTTCATAGAAAATGGTTCATGGGCACCACTTGCCAAAAAAACAATGCAAGCAATGCTAGCTAATTCAAAACAAATAACTTATCTAGAACATAATGTTTCAATAATGTCTTCAATCAAACCTAATAATAAAGAAGAAATAGAATTAATGGCCAAAGAATTATGTAAAGATTATGTTGTCCATTTAAATAAAAATGATATGAATGCATTATTTAAAATTGGTTATGGCTTATATGTAGTAACATCAAACGATGGAAAGCAAAATAATGGATTAATTGTGAATACAGTAACTCAAGTTTCTGATAATCCTAATAGAATTGCGGTAAACATAAATAAAGCAAATTACTCATATCATGTTATAAAACAAACTGGCATATTAAACGTTAATTGTTTAACCGTAGATGCTCCATTTAAAGTATTTGAGAATTTTGGTTTTCAAAGTGGAAGGAATACCGATAAATTTGTTAATTACCCATACATATTATCTGACAATGGACTACCAATACTAACTAACTATATAAATGCTTCAATTTCTTTGAAAGTAGAAAACTATATAGACTTAGATTCACATGGTATGTTCATATGTTCAGTTACTGAAGCACGAGTTATGAATAACAAAGAAACTATGACATATGAGTACTATCAAAAAAATGTAAAACCTAAACCTGATACAGATGGCAAAAAAGGATTTGTTTGTAAAGTATGTGGCTATGTTTATGAAGGTGATGTCTTACCTGATGATTATATATGTCCATTATGTAAACATGGTGCTTCGGATTTTGAACCAATAAAGTAAAACACTCGAATGAGTGATTTAAGACTGTTGAAAAATGAAATGTCAACAGTCTTTTTTTATTTATCAACACTCTTGTTTTTGAAAATAAGTTATTAAAATTTAAACTTAACATTGTTTGTGCAGATGCAGGATATGCTAATTGTCTAATTGCACATTTTGTT
>ERZ860322.765-NODE-765-length-21933-cov-3.437014_pt1 | contig 21933 bp, 29 predicted proteins | sample MGYA00509979_ERZ860322 | MGnify/ENA primary metagenome ERZ860322 (study PRJEB30046, sample SAMN00715217) | human gut metagenome | study: EMG produced TPA metagenomics assembly of the A metagenome-wide association study of gut microbiota in type 2...
TGTAATGCAATAATTGATAATAACAAATATATAATACATTTATAAAATAAATACAACAAATTATTGATTACAAATTATATTGTCAACGTCACACAAAAATTAATATTTTCATATTATATATATGTCAATAATTTTGCATTTTTATTTTTGTTGTCAACGTCATTAAAATAATTATTTTTATATTCGTATATATGCATGAATTGTTTCACGTGAAACATTGCAAAATAATTTATTCGTATATATGCATATAATAACAATTGTTTTTAAAATCATGTGTTATTATCATGCAATTAAATAACAACATATATCATTGTTTATTTTTGTGTATTTTGTATATTGTAATTATATGTATATTTGTTATAATGTAATTAACAAATAAACAATGATCGTGTGAATCGACACAACACACGTTAATCAAATGTCAAATGTTATGATGAACAATAATATAAATGTACAAACACATTATTTTATTACAAAAAATGATATTTACAAATTATGTGTTGCAAATGATATAAATAAATATTCGTGTGATACAAATGTTGAAAATATATTATGTTCATTATTTAATGAATGTGTACATACAATATTTAAAATAAATTAAATAATAAATGTTTCAATAAATATATGTCGAATGTTTCGCAAAAACATTTAAAACAATTGCATGAATGTATGATGAACAAATATTATGTTTCAATCGAAAACAAAACAACAAATGATATTGTTATATATGTATTTGATACATTGTTGAATGAACAACAATTACAACAACAATTACATAATATATATAATGATAATTATAATATTTGTGTTGAACGTTATAATTTAACATATAATATAATGATTAATGATATTATGAAATTAAATAATGTATGTGTTGCACGTAATGTACAATGTTATAATTTATAAATAACATAAATAATTAAATAAATGTAAATTATGCACGTTGAAAAATAACGTGCATTTTTTATGTTTAATTAAATAACAAATGTAATTTAATCATTTTAAAAATAACGTGTGATATAATAACGGGTGGTTTGTTTTGTTGTGTCATTTTGAAAATAGACCGTCTAACTCCTAGAAATCCTACTTTCATATATATATAAGGCCCTCAGCTCCATTCGAGGATATGCCTGAGAATGCGTAGGAGCCTCAAATAGACGTCTGAATGATGATCGTTGCCTATTTATTCATGTTCGATTGTAACGTTCCTGTATGAGGCAAATACAACGTTGCAACATGACATAAAAAATGCAAAAATAAAGCTAAAAACTAAAAAGTGAGAAAAGTGTTATAAAAATATTTCTCTAGCAGAAATTGAAAGCCTATAAGGCCCACGTTATTACATAAAGGAAGGAGGATTAAATAAGTGGGAAAGGTAAATGAAAGTAAAGTTGATTATTGGTTAACTGATGATGGTTTAATTCTTGTTGAAGCATGGGCAAGGGATGGTTACCTGTTGGATGATATTGCACAAAGGATGGGAATTGAACGACAAACATTGTATACCTGGCGTAAGAAGTATCCTGAAATTGCACGAGCATTAAATACTGGGAAAGAACTTATTGATTACAAGGTAGAGAATGCATTGCTAAAAGCAGCATTAGGTTATACCACAAAGGAAATTAAAGTAACATTAGGTAAGAAGATGTTAAATGGGGAGGTGTATGAAGTATTAAAAGAAACCACCACCCGGGAAATTGCTCCAAATGTTACTGCTTGTATGGCATGGTTGAATAACAGAAAGCATGACCAGTGGAAACGTAACAGGGATAAGGTATTAGAAATGGATGAAGAAGATTCTAACATTAATATCACCATTGTACGTGGTAATCCAAAGCAGGATAATTTAGGGGATAATGTAAATCAGGAAGTTAAATTTGAACCGAAGAAAGAAGAACCGGTTGAAGTAAATTCCGTTGATGAAAATGATCCTGATTACTGGCCCGATGATTGGGAGGATGAAGATGAGGATAATTAAGGAGTTCATAAATTACATTTTATGTCTTCTGATTTTCTGTTTTATTGTTATCATTGCAATATTTACATTTCCATTCTGGTATATGTTTGAAAATGATAGTTAAATTTTTACCTATTTACTTTTTATTTATTATGTGTTATAATATAAAATATATTAATAATATATAATATAAATATTATTTATAATATTATCCACTTTTTACATGGTAGTGGATTGTTAATGTAAAAGAGGTAAAATAAATGGCAAAAGCAACAATGAATATAAGTCCTGCTTTCGACAATTTTATTTTTGATTGGGATTATGAAACATACTTAGTAATTGGTTCTTATGGTAGTGGTAAATCACATGGTATTGTGCAGAAGATAATTTTAAAATGTTTTGAGGAAAAAAGAAAAGTGTGTGTATTCCGTGATGTTTATGATACACATAAGGAATCTACATTTGACTTATTAAAACAAGTTTTGGAAGATATGGGGTTACTTGCTGATAATGGTGTGAGAAAACATCCATTCAAAGTATGTTTCAAAAATTCACCTTTGGAGTTTAAATTTCCAAATGGTTCGAGAATAATTTTCAAAGGTATGGATAGTACTGAAAAATTAAAATCCTTAAATGGTGTTTCTATTGTATGGATAGAAGAATGTTCAGAAGTATCATATGATGCTTACTTGGAATTGTTAGGTCGTATTAGAACGCCAAATAAAACAATGCACTTTATTTTAAGTTGCAATCCTGTTGGTAAGTTTAACTGGGTTTATCAACAGTTCTTTGAAAAAATAAATGAAGATGGTACAACAAATGTTATTCTACGTGATGAGGTTTTATATGAAAGAAAGACCTTAGTAAAAAATGGGGTTTATTATCACCATTCGACTTGTGATGATAATCCATTCTTACCTCCTGAATATATAAAACGTCTTGATGATTTAAAAACATATGATAAATCTTTATGGGTTGTTGCACGTCTTGGTAGATTTGGTGCAACAGGTATGCGTGTATTACCTCAGTTTGAAGTAATGAATGTAAAAATGGTTAATCACTTTGTTAGTGAACTTGATCCTAAATGGCATCGTGTTGGTATGGACTTTGGATTTGAAACTTCATACAATGCTGTTATTAAGGTTGCTATTGACGATAAGAATAAGTGGTTGTATATTTATAAAGAATATTACAAAAATAAAATGACTGATGATAAAACAGCTGTTGAACTTGTTAATTGGGATAGTGAAATTAAGGATCAAAGAATTAAAGCTGATAATGCTGAACCAAAAACAATTCGTTATTTTAGAAACCAAGGTTTTCAAATGTTCCCTTGTCAAAAGAAATGTGATAAAAAATCTGAGGGTAGTAGAATTGCAAATACAAGAAAGTGTAAACGTTTCCGAAGAATTATTTGTTCCTCCGATTGTATAAATACAATTAAGGAGTTAAAGGACCTTACTTATAAAAAGAATAAGGATGGAACAATTAATTATAGTAAATTCAATATTGACCCTCATACATTTTCTGCTATATGGTATGCAATTGATGATTATAATGTAGCTGATTTAAAGGAACGTAAAAACAATAGTATTAGAGGTAAATAGAATGATTGAATATCAAAGTGAATTGATTAAAGTTCTTGATGAAACGCTAATTGAAGCAAAGAAAAGTTGTTATAACGAATTAGGATTACCAGATCCATATTGTGTAGGTTTATACAATGGTATTGAAATGGTAAGATCATTAGTTGCTGAAGAAAATCCAAAATATCTTGGAGAAGAGGAGGGTGAAAAATAATGCCAGAAGTAGTTAAAAAGTTTATTCTTGGCAAGGATAAAATTCCTGATTGGTTTAATGAAATGTGCGGTAAGGGGCGTTGTAAACTTGTTTATGATGAAGGGAATTTAGTTGGTGTTGATTTGTTTACACCAACGGGTACAAAACGTGCTAAATTAAATGACGTTATTATGCTTGGTAAATCCGGTATGTTTTTCTTAACTGGGGAACAAGAAGAAAATAATAGAGTATAGTAAGTTATGGATTACATTGTGGCAGTTATTTTGTATGATATGGATTTCAATTTATTTGATTTCTGATATTAAGCAAAATAGGGGATTAAACTCTGAACAAGTTGTTTTATCCCTTATTGCTTCTATTGTAGCTGTATTTATACCGTACTTGGTAAAAGCTTTCTTAGGAAAATTAAATGAAGAAAAAACAAGATTGATTGAAAAAGAACTTGATGGAAACGTTGATGAATCTGTTAAAAGTTCTGGAATGGAGGATGAATAATGAATATTTCATTTTTTGTTAGTTTGTTTGTTTTAGAAGCTGCTGTTGCAGGGTTGTGTACGCAGGCTGTTAAGAAGTGGTATGAAAATGCACATAAGGATTATTCTTCGAATACTATTGCTCTTGTAAATGCAATTATTGTGGGTGGTATTTTTACATCAGCTTCGTATTTATTAGTTGGTATTGAATTTACAATTAATAACATTATTGCAATTGTAGGTATGTGTGCTTTAAATTGGTTTGGTTCAATGTTGGGATATGATAAGATTATCCAGTGGTTGAAGCAGATTGAGGAGGTTAATAAAAGTAATGAAATTGAAAAGAAGTAAAAAGAGGATAAAAAGAGATACTGCATTATTTGCTTTATTTTTATCTGTAATTTTATTACTTTTCAATTTGATGTTATTTGCTTCAATATCCTATGCGATTAAGTATCCGTATGGGGATATTGAAGCAAAATCTGTTTCATTAAAGGAGAGTGGTTGGTAATGGAAAAGGGCATTGATGTTAGTTCTTACCAAAATGAAATTGATTGGACTAAAGTTAAAAAAAGTGGTGTTAAGTTTGCAATTATTAAATTAATAAGAAAAGATTTAACACTTGATAAAAGGGCTCTTGAGAATGTAAAAGGATGTTTGTTGAATGGTATTAAGTTTAGCTTTTATAACTATTCATATGCAACAAACGTTAGTTACTCTGAAATGCTTGCAAACAAAATTGTTCAATTTGTGAAATATTTCAGAACTTGTAATAGTATTAATACTACTTTGTTTGATAAATATTTTGAAAAATACATCTGGCTTGATATTGAGGATAAAACCCAAATGAACTTAGGACATATAATTGTTGATATGTCAAAAGCTTATCAGAAAGTAATTGAAGATAATGGGTTAGAATTTGGTATTTATACTGGTCTTAGTTTTTATAATACTTGTTTTTCAAAATATGCATCAGAATTTAATAATCCATTTTGGATTGCAAGATATTATAATGGTTATAAAAAAATGCAATTTTGTGCTAATGCTAATTCTATGAAAAAACCTGTTATTAAAAATGGATTATGGGGTTGGCAATATACTTCTTCTGGAATTGTTGATGGTATTACAGGAAATGTTGATTTGAATGAAAGATATGATGAGATTATTAATATGGATAATCTTTCTGGTATTTGTGAATTTTCTAGAATCAAAGATGGTAAACGTTATATTTCAAAAAACTTTACTGTTGACGAATTTAGATGTAAGGATGGTTCGGATAAAATCTTAATTGATGTTGACTTTGTTAAAAATTATTTACAGAGAATAAGAGATTATTTCAAATCACCGGTTACAATAAATTCTGCTTATAGAACAGAATCCTATAATAACAAAGTTGGTGGTGCTAAAAATTCATATCACAAAAAAGGAATGGCATTTGATATTGTTGTTAAAGGTAGAACACCATTAGAAGTTTCAAGATATGCTCAGCAACTTGGAATTGGTGGAGTTATTAAGTATAATACTTTTGTTCATGTTGATAGCAGAACAACTGTATATCATGCAATAAATAATAATGGTAAAATAACTGTTGTTAAAAACTTTTAAGGAGGAAATATGTCTGAGGAAAGTAAAATGATTATGCAACAGGAATTACAGGAAGAAGAGGATATAATTAGTACTTACCTCAACATTCCCTACTTTATTTTGGACGATGAAGTTAGTCCGTCAGTTAGGTCCAAGTATGAAAGAGAATTTAATCAAATAAACAGATATTATGATGTTTATAAAAGGGGATCTTTCTTTTTATCAGAAGGATCTAATGCTGATTATATTCCATCAAGACTTAGATATAAAAAGGCTACAATGATTGTCAATAAAGAAGCAAGATTTCTGTTTTCAAATACTCCTACATTTAATGTTAATCCTGATGATGTTGATGGGGCTAATAAGGAGGAAAATTCAATTCTTCAAAATTATCTTGATAAGGTACTTGAAATGAATAATTTTAGTGGTGATTTGTTAAGAGGTTTGAAAGATTGTTTTATTGGTAAGAGAATTGCAATAGTTGTTAATTTTAATGACGATGGTATAACAATTACTTTTTTAAAACCAACTGAGTTTATTTATGAAACAGATGGTACAAGGAATGATAATGTTACAAAGTTTGTTACTTTCTTTCAAATTAACGATTGTGAATCATTAAAAGAGCAAAGATGGTATAAGAAACGCTATACAAAGGAAAATGGTGTTGTTTATCTTGAAGAAATTATTTATGATGGCACTGGTGAAGTTATTGAAATTCCTTTTCCTAAGTCAAGAATAAGATTAAATTATATTCCTGTTGCTATTGTTTTAAATGATGCATTAACTGGGGATTATTCAGGAACCTCTGAACTTGGGGATCTTATTGAATATGAGAAGTATTATAGTAAGTTAGCTAATGCTGATATGGATGCTGAAAGAAAAAGTATGAATCCAATTAAGTATACTACTGATGCTTCAATGGAAAGTACTAAAAAACTTTCAACAAGTCCTGGTTCTTATTGGGATTTGCAAAGTGATGAGGAGAAAGCTGAAACAAGAACAGTTAAGGTTGGCACTCTTGAAGCTCAAATGAATTATTCTACCCCATTAAAAGTTACCCTTGATAGAATTGAGAATGAAATGTATGCAGAACTTGATGTTCCTAATATTACAAGTGAACAGCTTGCTGGTGTTATAACATCAGGTAAAACAATTCAGGCTTTGTACTGGGGGTTAACTGTTCGATGTGATGAAAAAATGTTAGCATGGGGGTATGCTTTACAATTTATTGCAAGGACAATTATTGAAGGTGGTATTCTTTACCCTGAGTATATTGGTAGATATACAACTGAAAAGAGATTACCAGAAATTGAATTTGAAATTCTTGTTGAAAATAATTACCCTATTCCTGAGGATGTTAAGGAAGAAAAAGAGTTGGATATTTCAGAAGTTGAATCAAATATTATGTCAAGAAAAGCTTATTTAAAGAAATGGCGTAAATTGAGTGATATTGAAGCAATGAAAGAAATTAAACAAATTCAGTTAGAAAAACAAATGCTTGATGATAGTATGGTTGATCTTTCCAATTATGACAATCAGAATGTGGATGAAGATATTGATGATTCTGAAATTGACTCAAATAACGAAGTTGATGATGAAGAGGATCAATTTGATTATGAAAATGAATAAGCGTCTATATGAGGATGCTAGGCATATTGTGGAGGCATTGTATGTCAAACCTATTTGCTTACTCCCAAGTACGAAGGTCCAGGATTGTTAGGCAACAACAAAAACAAATAAAAAAAGCATATGAGGAAGCATTGAAGGAAATTACCAAAAGTGTTGATAAGCTTTATGGTAAAAATGATGTTTCCTCATCAATGCGAAGAGTTTATCTAAATAAACTTAAGGATGATATTCAGAATCAAATGAATATTGTTGATGGTAAAACTGAAAATATTATAAAAGATAATATTGGTTTGATGGCTGAGGAAGTTGCAAGAAATACTCAGATGTATAATTCAAAAATAGGATTAAATGCTATAGTTAATTCAACTAGTTTGAAGCATAGAGTTGTAACAAATATTATTACCGGTAAAGTTTATGATGGTAAATTCACATTAAGTTCTTCTATTTGGGGTGATAATAAAAGAAGATTAAATGAAATAAATCGAATAATTGCAAGGGATATTCTTCAAAATAAAGGTGTTTATGATATTGCAAAAGATTTAGAAAGGTTTGTTAATCCAAGAGCAAGAAAGGATTATGACTGGTCAAAAATGTTTCCTGGTTCAAGGAGAAAAATTGATTATAATGCTCAAAGGTTAGCAAGAACAATGGTTAGTCATGCATATCAACAAGCATTTGTTGAATCTACTATAAATAATCCATTTATTTCAGCATATAAGTGGATTACTAGTGGAAGTAATCGTGTTTGTCCGATATGTATTGATCGTGAGTCAACAGATCAATTTGGTTTAGGGCCAGGAATATTTCCAAAGGATCGTTTGCCATTGGATCATCCCAATGGTATGTGTACGTTTGAATGTGTAATGGCTATGAATGATGAGGAGATTGGGGAGGCTATTGCTGATTGGTACCTTGGGGAAGGTGATGAAACAATGAATGATATGATTGATCGTTATGTAAATGATTTGAAAAATTTTTAAAGTTTTCTATTTACAAATTTAATAACATATGTTATAATGATTATGTTATGAAAATGTAACCTCGTTGAGGATTGCCACCACCGGCATAAGGTGGATAAAATAGAAAGGAAAAAATAAAAATGAGAAAAAAATTTTTAAAAGAAATTTTACCATTTAATCTTCAGTTTTTTGCTGAACCTGATTCTGGAAAAGAATCTGATGATGAAAGTGAACCTGATGATGAAAATGGGGAACCGGACCAGGACGATTCTGGAGTTGAAAAGACCTTTACGCAAAAGGAAGTAAATGCTATGATGGCAAAAGAAAAGAGACAGGGTAAAAATTCTGTTTTAAAGAATCTTGGTTTTGGATCTGAAGAGGATGCTAAAAAAGCTTTTAACTTACTTAAAGCGTTAACTGATTCACAGAAGACTGATGAACAGAAAATAATTGAGGAAAAGGATGAAGTTGCTAAAGGTAAGGATAAAGCTGAGGAAAGAGCTATTAAAGCAGAAAATAAATTAGCTTGTTTAATGGCCGGTGTTAGTAAGGATTGTATTGATGATGTTCTTGCTATTGCATCTGCAAAGGTTGATGAAGATAATGAATTATCTGATGTTTTAGAGGATATGAAGAAAAACAAAAAGTATGCTTTGTTTTTTGAAGAATCTGATAAACAGGATGATGAAGTTAATGATGGCCACAAAGGTACAGGAGTTAAGCCTAAAAATAATAAAGGAAGTAAGGATGAACCTGGTAACCTTGGGGAACGTTTAGCAAAAAATTCTTCTAAACCTGCAAAAAAGAGTAGTTATTTTTAAGGAGGATTAAGATGTTAAATCAGACAGGTGTTACAAAAGTATCTGGTGTTACAAGAAAAACCATCTTAGTTGATGAGTTAAACAGCACTGCATTTTCTTGTGTTGTTTCTAATGCCGGAGTTACTGCAAACAGTGAGGGTAGAAAGATTATTAAGGCGGGCACACCGCTTGTTGGTGATCTTACAAACAGAAATGCTCCATTTGCAATTTCTGGGGCTTCTGTTGAATCTTATGTTAAGACTACTGACACTACTATTACTTCTGGTAAGGATTATTACACAAGAAGTGATTCAAAACCGTATACTTACACAAAGGTTGAAAGTCCGCAGTTAAGTGACATTGGAACTTATTATGAAAAGGTTACTTCTACTGCTTCGAATGTAGTAGGTCTTGCTCACCATGATGTTGATGTTACAAAAGGACCGGCAAACAGTGGAGTTATTGTATTTGGTTTCATTGATGTAAGTAAACTTGATTCTGATGTTGTTTCAATGCTTACAAGTGATGTTAAATCAAAACTTAACATGATTAAGTTTGTAAAATAATTAGGAGGAAAATTTTAAATGGCAAGTATTTTTGGATTGGTTACATCTGAAAACATTGTTTCTTATTGGAATACAATGAATATGAATGAAACCGAAAATTTACTGGGCGAAGAGTTATGGCCCGATGAACAGAAGTTAGGCTTAGACCTTAAGTTTATCAAGGGTGCTTCCGGGTTACCTGTTGTATTAAAACCTTCCGCTTATGATGTTGTTGCATTGAAGAGAGACCGTATCGGGTTTGAAAAGGTTGCAACTGAAATGCCGTTCTTCAAAGAGTCTACAATGATTGATGAAGAAATGAGACAGCAGTTAAATATGGTTCTTGAAACTGGAAACCAGGCATACATTGATGCTATTCTTACAAGAGTATTTGATGATGAAATGACATTGCTTCGTGGTGCAAGAGCTCAGCGTGAGAGAATGAGAATGTCCCTCTTAACAACTGGTGGTATCTCAATTTCTGCAAATGGCCAGGACTATGATTATGATTATGGCCTTAAAGATTATCAGAATGTAACTGTTAAAAAAGCATGGAGTGATCCTACTGCAGATATTATTACTAATATTGAGGAATGGATCCAGGATATTGTGGATCATACTGGGGTAAGACCTGAACGTGCTGTACTTACTTCCAATACATGGAAGTATTTCCGTAACAATAATCTTATCAGAAATGCAATTTGGGGAAATAACTCTATTGCCCCTGTTTCTGCTGAAAGAGTATTATCTTATGTTGAAGATACTTTAAAGTTAAAGATTGCAAGATATGATAAAAAATTCATTGATGAACAGGGTGCTATTAAGAATTATGTACCGGATGATTTGTTTGTACTTATTCCTCCTGGAAAACTTGGTAAGGGATGGTTTGGTACAACTCCTGAACAGTCTGATCTCATGTCAGGTGCTGCTGCAAATGTAGTTATTACTGATACCGGTGTTGCTGTTACAACTGTTAAGAAGACAGATCCTGTTAATGTTGATACAAAGGTTTCCATGATTTTCCTTCCTTCCTTTGAAGCAATGGATAATATTCTTATTGCTGATGTAAAAGGGGAATAAGGAGGTAGTTATGGTAAGAATTGGAAAAGGTGAAATGGAGAAGAGGGTTTCATTATCCTCTTTCCATAATTACTATGAAAATGCCGGTTGGTTGATTTTGGATCAGGTTGTTGGACCTTCCTTTGAACAGGTTGATGAGGGGGATGAAATCTCTGATTCTGAATGGGATGAAGTTATTGATGAGGAACCTGAAAAACCTTTATCTGAAATGAATCGGGAAGAATTAACAGAAAAAGCTGAATCTCTTGGTATTGATATTTCTGGATTAACAAAGAATGCTCAGATCCGGGAGAAGATCAAGAGTTGTATGTAAATCTGGAGGTTATATGGAATTAAGTGCTATTGACAGACTGAAAATAGTACTTAGGGAAGAAGACTGCCCGTTCTTTACGGATGATGAATTAGTTTTCTATCTTGATGAGAACGGGGGTGACTTTAATCAAACTGCTTACCAATGTTTGATTTTAAAATCCGAAAGTACTTCATTAGTTATGTCTGGTTTGGAGGTTGGTGATACTTCTAAATATTTTAGAAGGATTGCCCAAAGATACAGGACAAATAACTCTAGGGTTTTAGGAGAGTAAAATGTTAGTTGAAACGTATTTAAGAAACAAAATTAAAAGGCAAATTGATTGGAATGGTCAAGAGTTTGAATTTCTTAGATACAAACAAAATGAATACCATGAGTTAACTGATGAGGTTGAGGAAAAATTTCTATTTAAAGGTATTTTCCATGAAGGTGGCGGTTACGGTGGTATGCTTAACATTGAATTGTATGAAAGAGATGGGGCTAGAACCGTTTCAAAAATGAAACCTATGATACTTTGTTTATATGAAGATGCAAAAGGTCTTGATATGGACGATACAGTTCTCATTGGTGATTGCAAATATCTTGTTGTTGAAAAGAATGATGTTAAGAATATGCATATTGCCTTTGAAATTTCATTGGAGATTGATAATGGCAGAGTTAGCTAGTGTTAGAGTTGATATTGAACCAGTTATGGTTGGATTAAAAAGATATCAGGTTTTTGCAAGGCAAAGAATAAATAGGTATTTTGGTCAACAAGCAAGAGCACTTGAAGCTTATATGAAAAGGGAAGCTAGATGGAATAATAGAACATGGCAAGCAAGAAATGGTTTACGAGCTGATGTTGTTGTTGATAGATTTGGTAATTCAAAAAATCAATATTATTCCATTTCCCTTTATCATACTGCTCCTCATGGATTATATCTTGAATTGGCTATGGAAAAAAGATTTGCTATTCTTGAACCTACTGCTAGGCTTAAGGGTCCTGATGTTATAAGAGGAATGAAGGGATTATTTAATGAGTAGTGAATGTAAAAATGTGTGGGAGTTAACTTCTGATGCTCTTACTGAAGCTGGTATTGATAATTATCCACCAGGTATTAAAAAAGGAACTTGCAAAAGCAAGTATGTTGTATTTAAACAGGATGGAGGGTCACAAATAGGAAGTATATCCTCCGAAGTTGTTTATTATGTTTTCATGCTGTATGTACCACAAAATGAATATTCTTCTCTTAGTGATTTTGAAGAGAAGGTAAGAGGGGTGCTCAATGAAAAAATGTACCCAACGTTAATTCCTACGGGATCTAAACAAACTGACTATTTTGATGATAATATTGATGCTCATATGAGATCATTTACTTATCGTAATAGTGTCAGGAATCAAAGAGTATAAGGAGGAAAGAGATGGCTAATGAAAAACTTAAAGGTAACGAAATTGCCACTATTGATTGTACAATGGTTACCTTCCAGGGATATGAAGTAGATGCTGATGAGTTACTTGTTGAAACATCAAATAAGATCGCAGTTACCATTGGCACTGAGACAACTGATGCTGTTAAGCTGATTATTAAAAACAAATTAATTGCTCAGAAGCCTCAGCAGACTGTTGTTACCGGTAATACAATTGTTCTTACTGATAATGTATTTAACGACAAATTGGTGGTTATGTTACAGGGTGGTACTGTTACTTATGAAGAAGATGGTAAAACATTTAAGAAGTATGTACCGCCTGTTGCTGGTTCAAATGTGAAACTCAAGATTTTTAAGGTAAATGCTTATTCTGCAATTTATAATGCAGCTGGCATTTGTACTGGTTATGAAAAGATAACATACCCCAACTGTCAGGGTGTGCCTATTGCATTTAGTTCAGAGGATGGAGTATTCCGTGTTTCAGAATATACAATTATTTCTGCACCGAATACTGGGGAAGCCCCTTATGAAATTGAAATTGTAAGTGCATTACCTGAAGTGACAGTATAATATAATTGGAGGAAAATGTAAAGTGGAAGAAAATATGTTAAAAGTAACCTCGATTGAGGATTTGAAAAGAATCAGTGAAGGGGAGTTGGTTCAGCTTCCTAATTTTTCTGAAAATGTACCTTTTATTGCAAGATTAAAAAGGCCATCTATGTTGGCATTAATTAAGACAGGGAAGATACCAAACGAGTTGCTTGATGAAGCAAATGGTTTGTTTACAAATGGGGTTTCAAAAACAATTAATTCTTCCCTTGACAAGGAAGTAATGATTAAGATGTTTGACCTGTTTGAAACTATTTGTGAAGAATCTCTTGTTGAACCATCTTATAGAAGTCTTAAAGAAGCTGGTATTACATTAACTGATGAACAGCAGATGGCAATTTTTAGTTATACGCAAAGCGGGGTAAGAGCTCTCAAACCCTTTCGTCAGGAACGGTGAAGTTCTTAGAATAATAGGTATTTGTAAAATGCTGGATATGCACGTCCGCCCATCTCAAATAATGGGGATTGATGATGTATATACAGCATTTTGTTTTGATGAAGCTTGTGCATTAATTGTTACAAAACTTCAAGACAAGGAAATTCCTATAATTAAAGAAGAAAGCGAAGTAAATTATACAAAGCCATCTGATGTTTATAAAAAATTTCAGCAATAAGAAAGGAGGATTCTGATGGGCTTTTCTAGTGGAGGATTTGATGTAGGAACAGCTATTGCTTATTTGGATTTGAATACAATGGCCTTTAATCGGGCATTAGAAGAGTCCCAAAGAATGTTCCAAACATTTGCTGATGATTCAGCTACTGCTGCACAGAAGTGGCAAACAGTTGGTCAAAATCTTACTAATTTTGGCACTGGTCTTACACAAAATGTTACATTACCACTTGCAAATTTAGCACAAAGTGCAATACAATCCTATAGAGATTATGAATCTGCTTTTGCAGGTGTTAAGAAAACTGTTGAATTAACAGAGGATGATATGTCTAAACTTGGTGTAACTTGGGATGATCTTTCAAATATTATTGTTAAGATGGCCCAAAGAACAGCTAGTTCGTCGGAAGAGATTGCAGGGGTAATGGAAATTGCAGGGCAGTTAGGTGTTCCTTTAGGGCAAAGCGGTAAAGACATTGAAAAGTTTACTGAAACAATGGTTATGTTAGGTGACTCTACAAATTTATCTGCTGCTGAAGCCGCTGATGCTCTTGCAAGATTTGAAAATATTACAGGTGGTAGTGTTGGAAATATTGACAGATTAGGTTCTGCTGTTGTATCATTGGGTAATAACTTTGCAACAAATGAAGATGAGATTGTTATGATGAGTACTCGTCTTGCTTCTGCTGGTACAATTGCAGGTTTGTCTGAGACTGAAATATTAGCATTAGCTACTGCAATGACATCTGTTGGTATTAAAGCTGAAGCTGGTGGTACTGCAATGTCCCAAACATTATCAAAGGTTACTGAGATAATTGCACAAGCTACTGATACAACAAGTGCTGGATCAGCTGAGGCTAGTGAGAAACTTAATTTGTTAGCTAAAACTGCAGGTATGACTTCTGATGAGTTCGTTAATACTTGGAAGAATGAACCTATAGAAGCTATTAGTGCTTTTATTGGCGGTTTAGGTAAAATGTCAGATAATGCTGAAGAAACTGTTTTAACACTTGATGAATTAGGTTTTACTGGTATTAGACAAAGTAATATGTTAAGATCATTAGCATTGTCTTCTGAAAATATGGCATCTGCATTAGATGTTTCAAATAAAGCTTATGAAGAAAATACTGCTTTATCTGATGAGGCTAATAAAAGGTATGAAACAATGGATTCCAGAATTAATCAGCTAAATGAACGTTGGAAGGAAATGAAACGGGATTTAGCTGAAATACTTATTCCAATACTTGAACAATTAATGGATATTTTGGGAAAAGTTATTGATTGGTGGATGAGTCTTGATGAGGAAACTAAACAATCCATTGTAAACTTTGCTTTATTTGCAGCTGCAATGGGTCCTGTTCTTATTGCTATTGGCAATCTTATAACTTCAATTGGAACTATTAAAGGTATTATGCCAATTATTTCTTCTGCATTTGGAAATCTTCAGGATGCAATATTGTTATCTAAAAATGGATTTGGGGAACTTGCTAATGCTGTATCTGGTACTTTCAAATTGTTTAATCCAGCAATACTTGCTATAGTTGCTGGAGTTGCAATACTTATTGATGCATTTATAAAAGCATATAATGGATCTGAGGAAGTTAGAGAGGCTGTTAGACAACTTGGGGAGGCTGCAGTTAATATTTTTAAAGCTGTTGGTGAAATATTTCAAACTGTTTGGGCTTTAATATCCCCTATAATTGGAGCAATTGTAGATTTTTGGTCAGAGGTTATAAAGATATTGTTCCCTGAAATGTCAAAGCTACTTTTAACCTTATCTGAAACCATATTAAATTTAGCAGGGGCATTAAGGCCATTATTTGAACTTGTTGGGAAGGTTGCTGCTTTTATAATTGAAACATTGAAGCCAGCTTTATTGGTTACTTATAAAATATTAGGTTGGTTAATTGATCTTATAAATAGTTTAGTAGAAATTATAAGTGGAGTTCTTGAAGTAATTATTGGTATACTTACTTTTAATTTTGACTTGATAAAAAAAGGTGTTGAAGATCTTGGAAATGGTATAAACGATTTAGTTGTTAATTTTACGGGTAAAACTATTGAAAAGATAGGTGGATTTTTTAGTAATGTTTGGAGTAAATTTACTGGATTTATATCTGATGTTTGGGGTAAATTAATTTCATTTACTACAGATGTTATTGGGAAAACTTCTGCATTTTTGTCTAATATTATTAGTAAGGTTGGTGGGTTTATTTCCGATGTTGTTTCAAAAGTTATTGGATTTTTTGTTGATATTATATCAAAAATTGTATCAAATATATCAAATATTGTTTCTAAAATCGCTGGTTTTCTTTCAGATATAATTGGTAGAATTGGTTCGTTTATTTCCGATGTTCTTGGTAAGTTGGGTTCGTTTGCTGGAAATGTTTTACAAAAAGCTATAACAATTGGATCAAATTTACTTAATGGTATATGGGGTAAAATAAAAGAAATTCCTGGAAAAGTTAGTGGATTGTTTAATGATGTACTAAATTTCTTATCAGGATTGTATAACAAATTCTTTGGTTCTGGGCAAAATATGTTCCAGGGTTTATGGAATGGATTAAAATCTATCTGGGATTCTATATGGGGTTGGTTGCAAGGTATCTGGGATAAAGTTACTGGATTCTTTAGTAATCTTTGGGGAACTATTTCAGGTGGTGTTGGTTCTTTCTTTAATGGATCCCATGCAAATGGTTTAACATATGTTCCTTATAATGGTTATATTGCACAATTACACGAGGGTGAACGGGTATTGACAAAACAGGAGGCAAGGGATTATAATAATGATAAAGGTAGTAGTAGTGGTGGTGATATTTATAATTTCTATAACACGAAACCTGATCCATATGAGTATTCCCGTCAAATGAGGATTGCAAAAATAAAGCAAAGTATGAATCAGGATTCACCGTCTGAAACATCACCAATTTATGTATAATAGTGAGGTGTGAGTAAATGATTTCAGGATTTATAATTGAAAATCTTACAACCCAAGAGCAAGTTACAATGGGTTTAACCACTGATAATCAATATTTATATAAAGAAGGTGGTGTTAATTGGGGAAGTGTTACTGCTACCCATAATACTTATAATTATCCAAGACAAGTTGGTGTTTCTATTTCTTCAACAAAAATAAATACAAGAGACATATCAATAGAAGGTTATGTTTATTATATGTTAAATGATGATGAAAGAAAAACTGTTGAAAGAAATGGAATTGCTGAATATATTCATAAAAGAATTAAAGAAAAAAAGAAAGTGTTGAGTGATTTAATTAATCCTGACGATTACCTTCGATTGTATATCGGGGATTATTATATCGAAGGTAAACCTTCTAGCTCCATTGAATTTGGAAAGGATATGCAGGATAATAACGAATATTTTTGTAAATTTGCAATATTTATTTTTTGTGCTAATCCTATGTTTAAAAAATCAACGATTATTAGAACTACAATTGCAGGTAGTACACCTGCTTTCCATTTCCCAATGATATTTTCTAATACTCAAAGGGGGATTATGAGCACAAGAGTTAATTATCTTATGTTAGCTGTACAAAATGAAGGTAATGTTGCAATAGGTGGTAGGATTATATTAAAAGCAAAAGGGGAGGTACTTAATCCAAGTATTGAAAATACAAATACAAAAGAAAAAATTGTTGTTAATAAAAAACTTGAATCTGGTGAGAAAGTTGTAATAAATACTGTAAAAGGTAAAGAACGTGGAATCACTGGTTTTTATAAAGGGGTTGAAAGAAGTTATCTTGAATATTGGAATTATGAAAATTCTTGGTTTGAATTTCAAAAAGGATTAACTATTGTTGGTTATTCAACCGAAAACTCATCAGAAAGTTTGCTTGATGTTTCTATTGAAATTAATCCAGAAAAATATGCACTGGAGGATATGTGATGAAACTTGAAATATTTAATCATGCAAATAGAACAAGAAATGATATGATTAGAACTTATACATACGTGCAATACACGGAACAATTTAATGATGTTGGAAACTTTATATTAAGAGTTCCGTGGACTGATGAATCAATACTTTTTATTCAATATAATAATTACATTCTTTTTGATGATGGCATAATGGGTGTAATTAGAGCAATAAGTATTACAGAAGAAGAAGGTAATGAGTTAGAAATAAGTGGTTATTTGTTAAATGGAATGTTGAGTAAAAGATCTTTTCTTTTAACTACTTCTTATTATGATACTGTTTCAAATATTGCACGTAGTATGGTTACTGATCTTGTTATAAACCCAGATAATATTGAAAGAAGAATTATGTTTATTAAATTGTCAAATGATAGTAAATATAATCCTACATTTACAAATAAGATAAGAGTTCAAAATACTGGGGATAAGTTGAATGAAGTAATACAGGAAATGTTTATTACTGAAAATCTTGGTTATAAACTTTATCCTAATATTAAGAATTATAATCAATCAACTGGGGAGGGTTATAATTTTGAAAGTGCTGATTTTAGAATTATAAAACCAGCTGATAGATCAAATGGAAATACAGAAGGTAATGAGCCTGTTGTTTTTTCTTTTGAGTTAAATAATTTGCAGAAATTATTTTATGCCGAAGATGGCACTGATTATAATACAATTGCTATTGTTGCATCTGAAGGTGTTGGTACTTCTAGGAAAATAATTACAGTAGGGGATGAAACTTTTACAGGTGAGTTGAGAGATGAGTTATATATAGATGCAAGGGATTTACAATCAGAAGATTCAAATGGTAATAAAATTACTGATGAACAGTTAGAGGAATTGATGATTCAAAGAGGTAATGAGAAACTTGAGGAACATCAAAAGTTTATTTCATTAACTGCAACAGTAATAACCCAGGAAACTAATTTTGAATATGGGAAGGATTTCTTTCTTGGGGATTTTGTTACTGTTATGAGTAAAACATTGAATAGGGAATTTAAACTTCAAATAACTGAAGCAATTAAAACAATATCTGAGGGTGTTGAACATTTAGATTTTTCTTTTGGTTATGATAAAGTTCAGGTAACTAAATTATTTAAGGGAGGAAAGGATTATGTCAGAAACAAGTGGGTTTTTTGAAGCACAATGGGATGATTCGTTAACTAATCCAATAACTGAAGAACAAACAGGTTGGTGGGATAGAGATTATTTAGCTTCACAATGGCAGGAATTTATGCAAATGTTTTTAGGAAACGGGGTTTTTGTTTCTCCTGTTAACCAGTGTAAAGTTATTCCGGGAACAGGTCTTACTGTTATTGTTACACCTGGGTGGGCATTTATTAATGGTTCTTGGTATCATAATAATGCAAACCTTGTAATTAATTTATCACCAAATACAACCTCTAGTTCTAGAATTGATTCAATCAAGTTAAGGTATTCTGATTCAACAAGATCAATTAATGCTTTAGGTTTTACAGGGGAAACAACATTAGTTAGAGGAGAATCAGTTTATGATTTGAAAATAGCGGAAGTTACCGTTCCTGTTGGGGCTGTTACAATAAGTGATGCAAATATAACAGATACAAGATCAAATGAAAATGTATGTGGATTTGTTAAAGGACTTGTTGATGTTGTTGATACGAATGATTTGTTTAGTCAGTTTGATGCAATTTTTAACAATTGGTTTGATACAGTTAAGGATCAGGTTACCGGGGATTTAGCAATAACTCTTCAAAGGGAATTTTTAGAATTAAATAAAAATGTTGAGAATTATAAAACTGAAACTGAACAACAAATTAGTGAATATCAAGAAAATGTAAATTCACAGGTAAGTATTGCAAAAGGTTTGGTTGAGAATTATGTTTATAATGATTATACATCTGATGTAATAAGTTTAACTTTTTCTAATAAAGTTTGTGAAATAACTGATGCAAAGGTTACAGCAAATAGTTTGATTGATGTTTATTTTACTGCTGATACAATACAAGAAGCTGAGGATTGTAAAATTGTTGTTGATAGTGAAGCTGGCAAAATCAAGTTGACTGCTGAGAAACAACCTAGTAAAATAATTAAGGCTGTATTTAGGGTGAGGGTGATAGTATGAGGGGAAGAACAAATGTAACTCAAAGATCTGGGGCTGCACAAGTAAATGGTGATGTTAAAAATTTAGCTGTTAAAACTGGAAATACTATTTCTATTGGTGATTTTGTTTCAGTAGAGTATGGCCCATCTTCTAGCTATTTAACATCTGGTGCTGCTGCTTTAGATACTAAAAATAGACAAGTTTTTAATATATCAGATGATAAATTAATTTTCTTTTATTCAAAATATGCTGAAGTTTATAATACAAATAATGGTATAGTTTTAGAGACAAAATTTGTTGGTACCTGGACTTCTCTAGGTGGAAGTCCATCATATGCAGTTTGCAAAATTAGTAATAATAAATTTGCAATAATATCTTCATTGTCAAGTATTAAGTATTCAGATTCAGGTGTAAAAATAGATTTTATAACATTTAATTTTGAAGAAAAAAGTTTTGAAGTTGAAACCAAATCATATGTAAATTCAAATGTATCATATATTTCTGATTATATTAATAGTGTACAATATTTGAATGGCAAAATTATTGTTGCATCAGGGGAATATTCAACATCAAAATTTAGATGGTTGTTACTTTTTGATGTTGAATCTACTACAGTTGATTATTTTCAAACATCTTATAAAGGTAGCGGAATTATATCAATAGTGATTGCAGATGGGGGGGATTTTTACTTATTTTGCGGATCAAATGAAGCTACTATACAAATTGAAAAGTACAATATTTCTACAACTACTTTGTTGAAAGGGACATTTACTTTTAGTGATAATTCAATTAGGTTTTATTCAACCTATTGTTGTTATTTAGGTAATAATATGTTTGCGATAGCTAGCCTAGTTTATATTGATATTATTTCTATAAATGATGGTACTGTTACCATTTTAAATAGTTTTAAAATTACTACTAATTATATTGCTTCATATTTTGTTTATTCTGGTAATTTAATTGTTTTTGAGATTAGTTCTACAAGTAATATTGTTTTGTGGTATCATGTTATACCTATAAAAAATATAGAAAGTTATACTTTAGATTCTGGGTTTAAATTTAATTTAGTAAGTATAGTTGGTTATTATGATTATTGGTATATAAACTTTAATATTGTAACTAATGGTTTTGTTTTATTATCAATGAAGTATAATACTTCGAATTTGGCAAATGCTATACTTTGTGTTTTAAATGATGGAATTATAGCTGGATATGATAGTGAATCATTTGTTACAAGTTATAATGGTAAAGCTTTAGGGTTTGCAAAAACAGGGGGATCAGCTGGGCAAACTATTGAAGTATATGTTCCATATGAAAGTTAAAAATGTTATTTACAAAAATGTAAATGTGTGTTATAATAAAAATATGGAAGGAGGATATGCATGAACGTAATTTCTTTAATTGGTTGTATTGTGGGGATTATTGGTTGTGTAATTGGTGTTGCTACATTTGTTTCAGCACAAATAACTAGAGCAAAACAAGATGGAATGTCAATTGCAAAGTTAGACCAATGTGTAAAAGGAATTGAAGAAATTAAAAATAATATGAAAGAAAAGAACCATGAAATTGATATTGTAATTGATGAACACTCAAAAGCTATTACAAAGTTACAAACAGAAATAAAAACAGTGTTTAAAAATTTGAATATGGATCATTAGGAGGAAGGTGTAAAATTGAATGGGGAAATTGAAACCATTGAACAAATTGAGGTTACAAATAAATTACTTGTTGACATGGTTAAAAATCAGAAAGAAAGTTCAAAAAGTTTGTTTAGAGTTTTTATTGTAACTGTTTGTTGTTTTACTGTTTTGCTTGTATCTTTAATTATTGGATTCTTCTACTATGAAAGCCAATTTTAAGTAACTGATAAGGTTACTACCAAGATTGAGCAAGAGGTTTCTGGAAGTGATTCCTCTATTAATAATATTGAAGGCAATCAATATAATGATAGTTCGGTGCACAATCAGAATTAAGGGGGTGTAAGTTATGCCTGCTAAACAAACAATAACTATTACAAGAACAAGGACTAGAACAAAGAAAAGTAATAGTAAATCTAAAAGTTCAAATAAAAGATGTAATCAAAAAAGATGCCCTTCATGTGGGAGGTATATGTGAATGGGTAATCATTTAGATATAAAACATAAAATCCAAAAGA
>ERZ860322.769-NODE-769-length-21894-cov-3.697422_pt1 | contig 21894 bp, 19 predicted proteins | sample MGYA00509979_ERZ860322 | MGnify/ENA primary metagenome ERZ860322 (study PRJEB30046, sample SAMN00715217) | human gut metagenome | study: EMG produced TPA metagenomics assembly of the A metagenome-wide association study of gut microbiota in type 2...
CAGCCGGCGCTGACGAGCAGGAAGCCGAGACGGGAGCGGAAGGATTCACGTTTCATGTCGATCTACCTCATTTATGAAAGAATTGTGAACGATGCGCTTATCTTACCGCAGGAAACGATGCTTTACAAGACCGATTCTTTGATGATATAATAAGTAAAACTTATGTTATGGAGAAAACGGACATGAATCGAAACCAGTTGCGCTATTTTGTTGCCGCGGCGGAGCATCGCAGCTTTACGAAGGCAGCAGAGCAGTATTACATTTCGCAGACGGCAGTGACACAGCAGATCCAGCAGCTTGAGCAGTCGCTCGGCTGCGAGCTCTTTGACCGCAGCACCCGCCCGGTGAGCCTGACGAGCGCAGGCAGCGCCTTCCTACAGGACGCCAAGGCGATCCTGGAGCGTATGAGCCGCGCGCAGGAGCGCGTGCATGATGCCGCAACAGGCCTGACCGGTACGCTGCGTGTGGGCTATGTGCGCGGCTACGAGCGCAGCGACCTCTCCACGCTGATGCGCCATTTTCACCAGAAGAACAGCAATGTGCTGATCTCTTTTTATCGCTGCTCGACTGACGTGCTGGCCGCGGGACTGCTGCATCAGGAGTATGACATCGTTTTTACCTGGGACTCGACGAACCTGCGCACACAGGAGGGCGTTGCATTTCAGACGGTCGAAAAGGCACGGCTTGTTGTCGCGCTCTACGCGGGCCATCGGCTCGCGCAGCGCCGCCAGATCACACGGCAGGAGCTGCGCGGGGAGAACATCTTATATATGTCCCCGGACGCCGCGCCCGACTCTTACGGCGACGCCTTTTTCATGCAGCGCTATGTTGAGGCGGGTTACAAACCCAACATTCTCTTCCGCTCGGCGGACACAGAGAGTATCCTGATGATGGTCTCAGCGGAAGAGGGCGTTTCGCTTCTGCCCGATTATTGCACCAACCGGCTCTACAACGCCGACAACCTTGTCTTTGTCCCGCTTGTGGGAGAAGGGGAGGAGGAAGAGATCATCGCAGCTTGGCAGAGCGGCAACCAGAACCCCGCACTGGGACGGTTTTTGACAGAGCTCAATCAAAAAGACCCGCCTCAGTAAGGCGGGTCTTTTTGGCGTAAGATCGCGTCAAGCGCAGGGAAATACTTCTTTACCGGGATCGGCAGCCCTTCTGCATTGAGAAAGCAATGAACCGACGTCGCGGTCGCGACCAACACATTCGAAGAGTTGAGAATACTTTTCTTCGCCGGAGAGGTACTGGTAGAGATCGCATTTCACCTTATCGAGAACCACGCAGGGCGGCAAGTGAACAGGCAAAGCAGAACGGCGTTCATAAAAAGGTCGCTGATTTGCCATGAAGAAGACGTTGATGTAAGTCACCTTATATGCTATGCTTATCAGTGAGAAGTCGTTGGCAAACCGTGAGTTGTGGGGGTGAAAACAAATGAAGTATTTGGTTTTATTAGCAGGCTGTGGCCTCGGTGATGGTTCATGTATAGAAGAGGTAATTCTGACGTATGCAGCACTTGATAAATATGGGTGTGATTACACGCCTGTCGCAGAAGATGTTTCCATTCAGTCTGTTAACCACCTGACAGAGCAGATAGAAGAAAAGCGGAATACCCTGATAGAAGCAGCCCGCATCGGCAGGGGACGCATTAAAGATATTCATGAGGTTGATTTTGCAGAATACGATGCATTGATCATCCCCGGTGGAATCGGTTTATTGAACAATTATAGAGATTCCAATGTGATAAAAACGTGCGTCACACATTTTATTAGCGAAAAGAAACCTGTCGCTGCCATGTGTGCGGGAATCGACTTTCTCCGCCATTTCTATGGAAGTGCTCTATTGGCACGTGAGATGAAAGAACTAACTGCTGAAAGATTCTGTTTTGATGCTGAAAACAATGTTTATTACACGCCCGCTTTCAGGAAAACCAACAATAGCTATACGGCGCTATTGGGCGTCGATTCTATGATTTGTGCGTTGAAACAGGCACAAACATTACGATGAAGTCTGTTTTGTAGGTTTAATTATTGAACAGAATAACTTACATTCTGTCCGCTGGCTATGTCGTATGTGCAATGCACGGCACGTCGCTTTGCAGCAAAAAGGGCACACCATCCAGACGCTGTAAACGCCTGAAGGGTGTGCCTTCTATTTGCCGTTATTGGCTTAGTTCAGGAAATCCTTGAGCTTCTTGCTGCGGCTGGGGTGGCGCAGCTTGCGCAGCGCCTTGGCCTCGATCTGGCGGATGCGCTCGCGCGTGACGTTGAACTCCTTGCCGACCTCTTCGAGCGTGCGGGGACGGCCGTCCTCAATGCCGAAGCGGAGCTTCAAGACCTTTTCCTCGCGCGGCGTGAGGGTGGAGAGCACGTCGACGAGCTGCTCCTGCAAGAGTGTGAAGGAAGCGGCCTCGCTCGGCTCGCTTGCCCCCTCGTCGGGGATAAAGTCGCCGAGGTGGCTGTCTTCCTCTTCGCCAATCGGCGTTTCGAGGGAGACGGGTTCCTGCGCGATCTTCAGGATCTCGCGTACCTTGTCGACGGGCATATCCATCTCGGCGGCGATCTCCTCGGGGGAGGGATCGTGACCCAGCTCCTGCAGGAGCTGACGGGACACGCGAATGACCTTGTTGATGGTTTCCACCATATGCACAGGAATACGAATGGTGCGCGCCTGGTCGGCAATGGCGCGGGTGATGGCCTGACGGATCCACCACGTTGCATAGGTCGAGAACTTGTAGCCCTTGGTGTAGTCGAACTTTTCGACGGCCTTGATGAGGCCCAGGTTGCCCTCCTGAATGAGGTCGAGGAAGAGCATGCCGCGGCCGACATAACGCTTGGCGATAGACACGACGAGACGCAGGTTCGCCTCGGCGAGCCGCTGCTTGGAGCGCTCACCCTTTTTGACGGCGGTTTTGAGGGCTTTCAGCTCCTCGGCACTCAATTCCGTGCCATTCTTTTCCGCTTCTTCCAGCTTCTCCTTGGCCTCCATACCCTCAGACATCGCGGTTGCGAGCGAGATCTCCTCGTCCGCCGACAGCAGAGAAACCTTGCCGATCTCCTTGAGGTACATGCGCACGGGGTCGTCGGTCGAAAAGCTGTCGACCAGCTCGTTCGGGTCGACCAGTTCTTCCTCTTCGATCCCGGCGATCTCTTCCATCGGCGGCTCTATATCGTCGATGCTGCTGTCGATGGCCTCGGCGGTGCCGATGTCAACGCCGAGCGTTTCAAGCGAGTCGTAGATCTGGTCGAGCTGCTCGCTCTCCAGATTCATTTCGTCGATGGTCTCCATCAGATCGTTGGAGCTGAGCTTGCCCTTGGCCTTGCCCTTGGCGAAGATGTCCATCAGCTTTTCATTGCTCTGCAGCAGTGCCGCCGCGGGCAGGGAGGCGATCAGCTTTTCGTCCAGCGGCGGAAATTTTTCGGCGGGCTTTTCCGCCTGCTCATTTTCCTGCTCTGCCTTCTTGGCCGCCGCGGCCTTTTTCGCTTTCTTCGGCAGCTTGATCTCCTCAAAATCCGCCTCGGCGAGCAGCGCGTTGGCCTGTTCCTCCAGCTCTCTGCTGGTCAGCTGTTTTTCTTCCATGTTTGCTTTCCTCCGTTACCCTTGTGTTTATTCTTTTCCATCGCGGCCATCAGGGGATCTTCGTCCACGGCCGCGCGCTTATGCGCTTCGTCCAAAATGATATTGCAGTAATCCTGCAGCGCCTGTGCGCCGTTTTTGAGCGACTCCGGCTTTTGCAGAATGCCAATGAGATGGCTGATCTCCTCTGAAGTGAAAAACTCCGCAAGCGCGGGGATATTCACCTGTCCCGTCTGCGCGAGCTGTGCGCGCAGCGCGGTAAAAAACCGACCCAGAAGGGGAGAAGAGAAATCCTCTTCGCAGATGGGCGGGGTCTCGCCGAAGAGCGAGTCGTCCAGCGTCAGCAGCCGCAGCACGCCTTCTTCGGCGAGCGCGGAGCGAAGGTCGGTATAGCGGATCGACCGCTCGCGCGGTTGGGCGGACGCCGCGGGATTCAAGTCCCGCCGCTCCTGCTCGCGCTTTTCCTTGTAGCGCGCACGCTTCCGCGCGCGCTCAACTTCAAGCTTCATCGCGTCCGGCGTGATGCCGGCGGCTTCGGAGGCGCGCACGGTGTAAATTTCGCGCTCGACCGCGTTCGGCACGGCGGCGAGCAGCGCCGCCGCCGCCTCGGCATAGCCGATGCGTCCTTCGTCGCTTGTCAAATCAAATTTCGACTTAAGCTGCGACATGCGGAAGTCCATTCCGCTTTCGCTGCCCGAGAGCAGATGTTCAAAGGCGTCGCGTCCCTGAAATTTGATGAAGTCGTCTGCGTCCTGCTTGATGTACTGCCCGTCCACGAGCCGCTTGGGAAGCTCCAGTACCTTGACCTGAAAGTCCGTGCTGTTCAAGAGCGTCAGCGCTTTTTGCGTGGCGACCTTGCCGGCATCGTCGTTGTCGTAGCAGAGCACAAGCTCCTTGGTGTAGCGGCTGAGCAGCTGCAATTGCTCGCTCGTGAGTGCTGTTCCCATCGAGGCGCAGACATTGTCGAAGCCCGCCTGATGGAGCATGACAACGTCGATGTTGCCCTCGACCAGTATGATATTGCTGCGCTTGCTCTTTTTGGCAAGATTCAGCCCGTATAAAACGCGCCGCTTGCTGTACACAACCGTCTCGGGCGTGTTCATGTACTTTGCGCCCGGATCGTCCTTGCTGATGATGCGCCCGCCAAAACCTAAGACATCGCCGCGCACGTCGATGATGGGGAAGATGAGGCGCTTGCGGAATTTATCGTACAGCCCGCCGTTCTTCCCGCGGATGGCAAGACCAGATGCGAGCAGCTCGCCGTCGCCGTAGCCCTTTTTGCGCATCGCGGTGAGAAGGCCATCCCACTCGTCCGCCGCCGCGCCGAGCCCAAAATTCGTCGCGTTGCGCCGCGTGATCTTGCGGGTTTTCATGTACTCGAGCACCGGCGCACCCTTGGGCGAGTAGAGCTGGTCGTAGTAAAAGCGCGCCGCATCGCGGTTGAGCGACAGGATGCGCGAGCGCAGACGGCTCTCGTCGCTGTGCTCTTCCTCCGGCACCGGCATATTGACGCGCCGCGCCAGAAAGCGCACCGCATCGGGAAAGGAGAGGTTTTCCTCCTCCATGATGAAGTTGATGACGCCGCCGCCCTTTTTGCAGCCGAAGCAGTAGCACAGCTGCTTGTCCGGCAGCACGTGGAACGAGGGCGTCTTTTCGCTGTGAAAGGGGCAGCAGCCCCACAGGCTCCCACCGCGCGGCTGGAGCGAAACATAATTGCTGACAACATCGACAATGTCATTGCGGGCGATCAGCTCGTCCAGAAATTGCCGGTCAAAGGCCATGGCGTCCTCCTTTCCCTCATCTGCATACGGATCCTCTATGCCTATATACCGTATACGTCGAAAACGGTTGATTTCCTCTTTTTTGGCAGAAAAATTTCAAAAAATTTTTCCGCAAGGAGAAAGTTTGACAGAATCTGCCGTTTCCTCTATAATTTCCGCAGGAAATGCTGCGCAAAGGGGGCGGAAGGTGTGAATATCCGGCTGTATGCTGTCAGGCTCGATCGTGCGCTCGGCGAAGCGGAGACTGCCGCGCTTGCGCATTTTCTCCCGTCTGAACGCAAAGTGCGATCCGATCGTTCCGCGCACACGGCGGAAACGCTCTGCGCGTATGCGCTGCTGCGCCGCGCGCTGCATGATCGTTACGGCTGGGAAAAGCTGCCGGAGATCTCCCGTGGAGCGCATGGAAAACCGTATTTTGCGGCGTATCCCGATGTTTGCTTCAGCCTGAGCCATTCGCACGGCGCGGTGCTGCTGGCAGTCCACGACCATAGCATCGGCGCGGACATCGAGCGCCTTCGCCCGGTGAGAGAGCAGATGCGCGCGCGCTTCCAAGCATCAGATGACGTTTCGTTCTGGCAGCTTTGGGTGCAGCGGGAGAGCCGCTGCAAGCGCCGCGGCATCAGCGCCGTCAGCATGAGAAACGGGGAAATGCCGGTCGTTCCCAATGAGCGTGTTTTTGTGTTTTCACCGTTTTCTGATTCTCTTGCAGGCATCTGCACCGATTCAAATGCAGAGACTGACAAGCTGATAAGGCTTACAGTAGACGATCTCATATAAAAGGTTCCGAAGAGCATTCTTCGGAACCTTTTTTTGCTTTTTGCCTTACAGCTCCACGATGATCGGCTCATGTCCGATCTTTGGCAGCAGAACGTTCAGCAGATCCTCTGTTTTGAATGTGAGGCTCTGCGTGTTGTCACAGGGGTGGCAGGCGAAATACGGCGCGGTATATACGTCCCTGTCCATGACGAGACGGACGGCGTTACCGCTGTCGTTGTGCAGCCCCAGTACGCTTGCAGACCCGGGTGAGCAGCCCAGCAGCTCCTCCATTTTTTCGGGCGGCGCAAACGAGAGGCGGGACGAGCCGATCTGATGGCTCAGATCCTTGGTATGAAAGGGCTTATCCTCGGGCATGGTGAGCAGGTAAAAGCTCGTCTGCTGGCGGTTGCAGAGAAAGAGATTCTTGCAGATGCGCACGCCCAGCGCGTCCGACACAGCGGCGCAGACTTCCATGGTCTCCGCCTTTTCATGCTCAATGCGCTGATAAGGGATGTGCAGGGAATCGAGCAGCGCATAGCTTGCCATCGCGCGCTCGGAGGCATGCTCCGGCGCGGTGTCGTAGAAGGGGGATACCAACATGCTTATGCCCCTTCTTTCTCTTTCAGCAGTTTTTCACCGGCTTTGTAAATATCGCCTGCGCCGACGGTCAGGATGATATCGCCCGGCTGCGCATTCTCGCGCAGATAGGCCGTCACGCCCTGCAGGCTCGGACAGTAGACCGCGCCGGGGATCTCCGCGGCCAGCTCCTGCGAGCTGACACCGACGGTGTTCTGTTCACGCGCGGCGTAAATATCGGCCAGAACGACCTGATCGGCCGTGCGCAGCTCGTCGACAAAGCTCTGGAACAGCGCCTTCGTACGCGAATACGTGTGCGGCTGGAACGCGCAGATCACACGCCTGTAATGCATCAGCCGGACAGCCTGCAAAAGCGCGTGGAGCTCGTTGGGATGGTGGGCATAGTCGTCGTAGACGTCTGCGCCGTGGAAGCTGCCCTTGTATTCGAGCCTGCGGCCCGCGCCATGGAACTCTGCGAGCGCCGCGGCTGCGGTTTCGCCGGAAATGCCGAATTTCCATGCCACCGCGCAGGCGGCCAGCGCGTTCAGCGCGTTGTGACGGCCAATGACGCCCAGATGCAGGTGCGCATACGGCTGCCCGCCGCAGAAAACGTCAAATCCGCTGAAATCTTCAGAGAAGTTCTTCCCGTACACGTCGTTTTTCGCATCGAAGCCGAATGATAGATACGGCATCCCGGCCAGCGTGTCGCGGGTGTTTTTGTCGTCGCCGTTGGCGACGATCAGACCATCTGCCGGGACGAGGGAGGCAAATTTCTGGAACGACCGCTCCACGTCCTGAAGATCCTTGAAAAAGTCCAGATGATCGGCGTCCACGTCGAGAATGACCGCAGCGGTCGGGAAGAAGTTCAGGAACGAATTGCAGTATTCGCAGCTTTCGAGAATGATCGTGTCGCCCTTGCCGACGCGGTGCCCCGCGCCGAGCAGCGGCAGGGAGCCGCCGATCATGACCGTGGGGTCTTTGCCCGCTTCCATGAAAATCTGCGTGAGCATGGAGGTTGTCGTGGTCTTGCCGTGCGTGCCGGAGACGCAGATGGCGTGCCGGTAGGCCCGCATGATATAGCCCCAGGCCTGCGCCCGCTCGAAAATGGGGATGCCCCTGGCGCGGGCAGCGGCGATCTCGGGGTTGTCGTTGTGCGCGGCAGCCGTGCGGATGAGGCAGTCGGCCCCCTCGATATTCTCGGCCCGGTGACCAATGGAGACCTGAATGCCCTTGGCGATCAGCTCGTCCGTCGAAACGGACGCGTTCATGTCGGAGCCGGAGATCTCCATCCCCATGCGCCGCAGGACAAGCCCCAGCGGCCGCATCGACACGCCGCCGATGCCCACCAGATGGCAGCGCTTGCCGGGGACCAGATATTGCTCGATATGTTGACAGGAAGGATATTCCATGCAAGGTTCCTCCGAAAAATTTGGATTGCGCACGCGCGGGAGGGCGCGTATAATGAAAACTGACAGCATTAAACTGACAGCATTATATTATATACGGAAGACAGGAATAAAACAAGAACAATTTCGGATTTTTGCTAAGGGGGTGCACCATGCGGCCGGACGAGATTATCAAAACGCTGGAGCGTGCCGGGTTTGAGGCCCGATATGTCGGCGGCTGCGTGCGCGATACGCTGCTGAACCGGCCTATTCACGACTGGGACATTGCCTCCCAGGCGCTGCCGGAGGATGTGATGCACTTGTTTGCGCACTGCGTCCCTACCGGCCTCAAGCACGGCACCGTGACCGTCCTTCTGGACGGTGTCAGCGCCGAGGTCACGACCTACCGGCTCGACGGCGCATATCACGATGGCCGCCATCCCGACGGAGTGCGCTTTGTGCGCAGTCTCGCGGACGATCTGGCCCGCCGCGATTTTACGATCAATGCCATGGCAGTGTGCCTGAACAAAGCACGTTTCGGTGAACTGGTAGATCCTTTTAACGGGCTGGACGATTTGAAGGAGAGAACTATCCGTACACCGCTGGACCCGGACATCACTTTCAGTGACGATCCGCTCCGCATGATGCGTTGTGTCCGGTTTGCCACACAACTGAACTTCTATATTGACGACACCACTTTCGAAGCACTGTCACGCAACAAGGAACGCATTCATATTATCTCCAAAGAGCGCATCGCCGACGAGTTGAACAAGATCCTGCTCGCCCCCATACCGTCCAAAGGCTTTATAGAACTGGACCGCTGCGGACTGCTGCCTTTGATTTTTCCCGAACTGGTGGCGCTGCAAGGAGTGGAAACCCGGAACGGGCGTGCCCATAAAGACAACTTCTATCATACCCTGGAAGTTGTGGACAATATTTCCAAACATACCGACAACCTATGGCTGCGTTGGGCTACGCTGTTGCATGATATAGGCAAGCCACGTACCAAACGCTGGGAGCCACGTATAGGATGGACTTTCCATAATCATAACTTTATCGGTGAGAAAATGGTTCCGGATCTCTTCCGCAAGATGAAACTGCCCATGAATGAGAAGATGAAATATGTCCAAAAGTTGGTCAGCCTGCACATGCGCCCCATTGTTATCGCAGATGATGTAGTAACCGACTCCGCCGTGCGACGTCTGCTTTTTGAAGCCGGAGATGATATTGACGACTTGATGATGCTGTGCGAAGCGGACATCACTTCAAAAAATGAAGCACGAAAACAAAAATTCCTGGATAACTTCAAACTGGTACGCCAGAAGCTGAAAGACCTGGAAGAAAAAGACCGGATACGCAATTTCCAACCTCCGGTAGACGGAGAAGAAATTATGCGGATATTCGACCTGCAGCCCTGCCGTGAAATAGGCAGTCTGAAAAGTTCTATCAAGGATGCCATACTGGATGGAATCATCCCTAATGAGCATGATGCTGCTTTAGAACACATGTTGAAGAAAGCAAAAAGCATGGGATTAACTCCAAAAAACTTATAAGAAATTGACCATACACTATACCAAAGGAGAAGAGTGGGCCAATACCTTGTCACATGGCGTTGGTATCCTGATAGGTATCGCCGGCGGCGGTTATCTGTTGCTTACTGCCATGAAAAGTGGCAATCCGTGGGCAACAGGCGGCATGTGGCTCTACCTATTCGGTATGCTGTCTTCCTATATCAGCTCCACCTGGTATCATGCCAGCAAACCATCTCCTCACCGCGAAGTGTTGCGCAAATTCGATCATGCTTCGATTTATCTGCATATCGCAGGCAGCTATTCCCCCATCATGCTGATAGCCTTGCGGGAAGCAGATTATTGGGGATGGGGAATTCTTAGTTTCGTATGGCTATGCGCCCTCGCCGGGATCATTCTATGTTTTTGTAACCTGAAAGAACATAGCAACCTGGAAACAATTTGCTATATAGCCATGGGATGCAGCATTTTTGTAGGTTTCAAGCCGCTCTGCCAACATGTGCCTCCCGCTTTTATTTATTGGTTAATCGGTGAAGGAGTGTCTTACATCACCGGAGCTGTCTTTTATTCCTTCCCCAAATTGCCCTATATGCACTCTGTTTTCCATCTGTTCGTATTAGGAGGAACGGTCTGCCACATGATGGCATTGTGGTACATTTTATAACCTTCCCATCTTCAATAAGTTATCCGTTTTGGAAAACTTTTATCCATTTTTTAAATAGAAAGTTTCCCAAAATGTTATACCTTTGCAGCTGTCCGACAAGGTGAAGTTAACCACTTCCAAGAGGGAATGCCGTGAAAATCAGCAACAGTACCCGCTGCTGTAATTCTCGTAGAGCTGAAACAATATGCCACTACAAAACCATTTGCGGGAAGGCGTTTTAAGGGAGAGATAAGTCAGAAAACCTGCCTGGAAGGACAGCCAAGTTTTTTAAATTAACAATTAATTTTTCAAACAATGAATTACGCTGAGATTTGTATTATTAAGCGTGATGGAAAGCGGGAAGACTTTTCCATCAGTAAAATTAAAAATGCAATCGGCAAGGCATTCCATGCCTCCGGAATTGACAATGAAGACAAACTGATTGCTGAAATTACCATGCGGGTTATCAGCAATTTCGTATCTCCAACCATCAGTGTGGAAGAGATTCAGGATCTGGTAGAAAAGGAACTGATGAAAGTACGTCCCGAAGTGGCCAAGAAATATATTATTTATCGCGAATGGCGGAATACGGAACGCGACCGTAAAACGCAAATGAAGCACATCATGGACGGCATTGTAGCCATCGACAAAAATGATGTCAACCTGAGTAATGCCAACATGTCCAGCCATACTCCCGCCGGACAGATGATGACTTTTGCCTCGGAAGTTACTAAAGACTATACCTATAAATACCTGTTGCCTAAAAAATATGCCGAAGCACATCAGTTGGGCGACATACATATACATGATTTGGATTACTATCCCACCAAGACTACCACTTGTATCCAATATGACCTGGATGACTTGTTCGAACGCGGCTTCCGCACTAAAAACGGAAGTATCCGTACTCCACAGTCCATTCAAAGTTATGCCACTCTGGCCACCATCATATTCCAGACAAACCAGAACGAGCAACACGGCGGACAAGCTATTCCCGCCTTCGACTTCTTTATGGCGGAAGGGGTACGGAAGACATTTCGCAAACATCTGAAAACTTTAACCGAGTTTTATATAGAAGTAGAGGGAAAAGAACCCGGAACAGAGGCTCTCAAGAAAATTGAAGAGAAAGCATACGCCATGACGCGCAAAGATACACATCAGGCCATGGAAGGATTCATCCACAACCTGAACACCATGCATTCGCGAGGGGGAAACCAAGTCGTGTTCAGTTCCATCAATTATGGAACAGACACTTCTCCCGAAGGCCGCATGGTCATAGAGGAACTGCTGAAAGCTACCATCGAAGGCCTGGGTACCCGTGGCGAAGTACCGGTCTTCCCCATACAGATATTCAAGGTTAAAGACGGAGTATCTTATTCCGAAGAGGACTATAAGAAAGCCATGGAAAACTTCGAAGCGGCACTGGAAGGCAAAATGGAATTCCAAGCTCCCAATTTCGACTTGTTTCTGAAAGCCTGCCGTACCACCGCAAAAGCCTTGTTCCCTAATTTTATGTTTTTGGATACTCCTTATAACAAAAATGAGAAATGGGATATCAAGGACCCTAAACGTTACCGCTATGAACTGGCAACTATGGGATGCCGTACCCGCGTATACGAAAATATAGCAGGTGAAAAAAGTTCATTAGGACGTGGCAACCTGTCATTCACCACCATGAATATGCCCCGGCTGGCCATCGAAGCACGCATCAAGGCAGAAAGTCTGGAAGAGTCAGGCAAGAAAGAGGCCATAGAAAGAAAAGCAAAAGAAATATTCATGGAAAGTGTACATGCTTTGTCCGAACTGATTGCCGAACAATTGTATGCACGCTACCAGTATCAACGTACAGCCTTGGCACGCCAGTTCCCTTTCATGATGGGGAATGATGTGTGGAAAGGCGGAGGAAAACTTTCGCCCAACGACCAGGTGGGGGATGTATTGCGTCAAGGCACATTAGGGATAGGCTTTATCGGCGGACACAATGCCATGATGGCTCTTTATGGAGAAGGTCACGCACATAGCCAGAAAGCATGGGATACATTATTCGAAGCCGTTACGGAAATGAATAAAGTGGCAGACGAATACAAACAGAAATATCAGTTGAATTTCTCCGTACTTGCCACTCCTGCCGAAGGACTTTCCGGACGCTTCACCCGTATGGACCGCCGCAAATACGGCATCATTCCCGGCGTGACGGACAATGACTATTATGTAAACTCTTTCCACGTAGATGTAAAAGAACCCATCACCATCACCGAGAAGATAAAACGGGAAGCTCCTTTCCACGCCATTACCCGCGGAGGGCATATCACTTACGTGGAACTGGACGGAGAAGCTCAGAAAAATGTAAAAGCCATAGCCAAGATTGTAAAAGTAATGCATGACGAAGGCATTGGATACGGTTCCATCAACCATCCTGTTGATACTTGTCAGGCTTGCGGTTACAAAGGAGTCATTTACGACAAGTGCCCTGTTTGCCAGAGCGAGAATATAATGCGAATGCGTCGCATTACCGGGTATTTGACAGGCGACCTCAGCACTTGGAATTCAGCCAAGCGTGCTGAAGAACGTGACCGGGTAAAGCATGGATAATCAGCATGAACTTGTTATTTACCTATCCTGAAACAATAGTCGACGGTGAAGGCATCCGCTATTCCATCTATCTGGCCGGATGCCGTCACCATTGTCGCGGTTGCCAGAATCCCGAATCCTGGAATCCATCGGCAGGGACTCCGCTCACACCGGAAAAAATAGAAAAAATGATCTGCGAAATAAATGCCAATCCATTATTGGACGGAATCACCTTTTCCGGTGGAGATCCACTTTATCATCCCCAAGAATTCCTGGCTCTGGTCAAACAGATCAAAGAAGCTACCGGACAAAACATCTGGTGTTATACTGGATATACATTTGAACAGATACAAAACGATGAAATGTTAAACCCGATACTGGATTATGTGGATGTTATAGTAGACGGACGATTTGAGCCGGATTTGTACTCTCCTTACTTGGAATTTCGGGGCAGCAGTAATCAACGCATCATCCGTGTGCGATAACGCTAAAAGAAATAAAAAAGGGGTGTTTTCTTGATATATATCATGAATTCACCCTTTTTTATGTTTTTCAGCATATATTTACTTGCTAATTTCAAGAAAAGCCGTACCTTTGCAATGTGGTTGTGAAACCAAATATTAAGTTAATAAAGAAAAGAACAAAATTAGGTATTAAGTATTAAGGTAAAGATTTTAATTTAAGGTATTAGATTTAGGTAAAGAAAGATTGATTTAGAAAGGTATTAGTAGTAAGATTTAAGGTAATTAGAAAAAGAAAGTTTTCAGGAGATTAGTTTTATAGGTATTAAAAGAGTTGTTTTTTTAGGTACAAGAGAGAGGATAACACAACTGAGACGAGAAAGATGAAAAGAACCCCATAATGGAGGGGGGTTCTTCAGGATGTGAGCGGGTTTGATAAAAACTTTCGCTCTTTTTTTATGTCTTTTTTTCACCACGGGAGAGAAACAATATAAAAAACGCAGATTTCCGCAAAGACGATTGATTCAATCTTTGCGGAAATCCGTGCCTATCGGCATTGTTATAAAAATGCCGTGTCCTTTTCTGTCATGCAGACCTAGAACAAGAATCGCATGATATCATTAAAGTTCGCCCAAATGAGCAAGGCAAACAATAGGAACATGCCTACCATCTGCGCATATTCCATAAATTTGTCACTCGGCTTACGACGGGCAATGATTTCATAAAGCAGGAATAATACATGTCCGCCATCCAATGCCGGAATAGGCAGAATATTCATAAACGCCAAGATGATTGACAGAAAAGCAGTCATTTCCCAAAAGCGATGCCAATCCCATACTTTCGGAAAAATACTTCCTATCGTTCCAAAACCACCTACGCTCTTGGCTCCTTCTTTAGTGAACACATATTTCATATCGTTCACATATCCCTTCAACGTATTTACCCCCAATTGCACCCCTGCAGGAAAAGATTCAAAGAAACCAAATTCACGGGTTGTTTCTTTATAATCAGCCAATGAAGAGAATGTTGCACCCACTCTAAACAAAGAGTCTGTACGCACCGTCACGGTGTCACGCAGTCCGTTACGCGAATATACCATTTGTAGAGAAGCATCTTTATCTCCTGTAGCTTCCGCATCAGCCTGCATATTATCCAGTTTTTCCACCAATGCATTCCATGAGTTCAACATTTCACCGTTGACCGCGACCAGACTATCACCCTTCTGTATACCGGCCTTATCCAAGCCACCGCCCGGTATCACCGAGTCAACGACATTAGGAACTAACGCCGTAACAAACATCGGATCATCCTTTGCTATATCCAACAAGCTGATCTCAGGCATATATACTTCGGCTTCCTTTCCGTCGCGCAATACAGTCACTGTACGTGCCTCAGCAATATCACGAAGCATATCCACCCCGAAACGCTCCAATGGTTTTTCATCTGCACGAAGAAGAATATCACCGTCACGGAAACCTATTTCCCGGGCACGCTCATTAAATTTCATACCATGAGTCATGTCTTGCAGCGATACAAAAGAATCTCCCCAATGGAATAAAATCATGGAATAGATGAAGATAGCCAGCAAGAAATTCATCAAGACACCACCCACCATGATAAGCAGACGCTGCCAGGCCGGTTTTGAACGAAATTCCCATGGCTTAGCAGGCTGTTTCATCTGCTCGGTATCCATAGACTCGTCTATCATACCCGAAATTTTCACATATCCCCCCAAAGGCACCCAGCCAATACCATATTCCGTATCACTGTTCTTCGGTTTGAATTTGAACAAAGAAAACCACGGATCAAAAAATATGTAGAACTTCTCTACTCTTACTTTAAAAAGACGTGAAAAAAGAAAATGTCCTCCCTCATGAATAATGACCAATAATGAAAGGCTCATTATCAATTGAAGAGCACGAATCAAAAATGTTTCCATCTAACTATTTACTATTTTATAATTTATAATTAACATAATTCTCTGCCAACTACCATTTAAGATGACAAAAGGGACAACGCTACCCGACGCGCCTCAGCATCAGTATCCACATAGTCTTCATAAGTCGGTTCCTTGATATAAGCAACTTTACCCATAGTCTGTTCTATGACATCACTCATACCCAGAAAAGATATTTTGTCTTTCAGGAAAGCATCCACCACCACTTCATTAGCTGCATTCACTATACAGGGCATATTTCCGGCCCGATACAAAGCCTCGTATGCCAATGCCAAATTACGAAAACGTTTGGTATCAGGCTGTTCAAAAGTCAGGTCTGTTATACGGGCAAAATCCAACCGCTCGAAAGAAGATTTCACGCGCTCCGGATACGAAAAAGCATATTGAATAGGCAAACGCATATCGGGCATGCCCAACTGTGCTTTCACGGCCCCATCCTCAAACTGCACCATAGAATGAATGACAGATTGTGGATGAACTACCACTTCAATTTGCTCCGGACGCATTCCGAATAACCATTTAGCCTCAATCACTTCAAACCCTTTGTTCATCATGGAAGCCGAATCAATGGTTATCTTCGCTCCCATCTCCCAATTGGGATGCTTCAAAGCTTGTGCTTTGGTCACTGTTTGCAACTGCTCCATGGTATAAGTACGGAACGGCCCTCCTGAAGCTGTCAAGATCACTTTCTCCAACCGGTTATTTATTTCCAGACACTGGAAGATAGCCGAATGCTCCGAATCCACGGGAAGTACAGGTGTATGGTACTGATTTGCCAGTGCATTAATCAACTCCCCGGCTACAACCAGTGTTTCTTTATTAGCCAAAGCAATAGCTTTACCTGCCTTTATCGCATTTATAGTAGGACGCAATCCGGCATAACCTACCATAGAAGCCAGTACAATGTCAATAGGTTGTGATTCCACAATTTGAGAGAGCGCATCCGCTCCTGCATATACTTTGACAGGCAGATCACTCAGCGCCTCTTTCAATTGAAGGTATTTTTCCTCATTGGCTATCACTACCGCCTCGGGCATGAACTTACGGGCTTGTTCTACCAATAAATCGACCCTGTTATTGGCTGTCAACGCATAGACCTCATATAAATCTGGATGTTCCTCTATTACCTGTAAAGCTTGTGTACCGATAGAGCCGGTAGAACCTAATATCGCTATTTGTTTTTTCATAATGTTGTTAAAATACAATGTATTTTGAGGGATCAATCGCACGTCCCTTATGCCATAATTCGAAATGCAGATGCGGTCCGGTAGTTTTTTCACCGGTATTTCCTACCAATGCAATAGCTTCACCACCTTTCACCGGATCTCCTTCTTTCTTTAATAACGAACCACAATGTTTATACACCGACACAAAATCCTGTCCATGCTGTATCTGAATAACATAACCGGTTTCTGCCGTATAAGTAGACAAAATCACTGTCCCATCCAATGTTGCCAACACACTTTCATTTGGATTAGCGGCAATGTCCACACCGTAATGCCTGTTCTCCAAGTCAAAATTAGATGACATCATGCCCCGTGTAGGACGATAGAATATCAATCCGGAAGCGACATTATTATCATCAACAGCCGTCAGATTATATCGTTCCGATTCTTCATATTGCTTGCGAAACTCTTCTTCCTGCCTGGTACGTTCCATCAAAGAATCAGAACGAAGAATGGTCAGAGAGTCGATAGATTGGACTGTATCAGCTTTTACTTTCCCGCTAAATATATCCTGAATGTTCATGATATACATATTCTGCCTCGTCACCACTTGTTGTAACGAATCGGCCCGCAAGGCATTGGTCACCACCTGCGCACGTACCTCACTGTTCATATATCCCGGCAAATAGTTACGTAAAGGAGTAAAAACAATGATAGTTGCCGAAATCAGGAAAATTACCGTTACGGCAGACAGCAATACAGACACACCATTGAGTTTGGAAACGTGCAGTCCCACAATCTCCTCCAACGTATTTTCATTGGTAATGGTCAGTTTATACTTAAACTTGAAATTATGCCAAAATGCTTTCCTTCCTTTTTTCTTCATCGTGCGCACCTTCTATATTTATATCAAGCCATCAGGTACTTCGACCGTCAGCAAACGCTTTTTCTTATCCAATTTGATGATAAATTCCTCGTGGGCAGGCAGCAAAAGTTCCTCGCCACCTTTCTCAATGGCAAAAAGGACATTCATCGTACTGTCATCCACCGCCACAATCTCGCCCAACTCACCATGATTCACATCTTCCACCTTAAAGCCAATAAAATAGTTCCAGGTAGGTATATCATCCGAATCTTCCTCCTCACCGACATATTTCTTCGGGAAATAGACCTCTACATTCGTAAACATACGGGCCTTTTCCGAGGTATCCACCCCTTCCAGTTTGACTAAAGCAGTGGTATCTGAACGAAAACGATACTCTTCAATAAAGAAAGGCACGAATATACCGTCTAACAAACAGACCAGATACTCACATTCCACACGGTCAAAAATATCATCCGTAAAAGTGAATGAGATTTCTCCTTTTACTCCATGCGGTTTGTTGAATATACCAATCTTGAAAACTTCATCTTTCTTAATCATGATTGATTTCTCTAAATTCTAGTAATACGTGCGCCAAGCGCATTCAAACGCTGGTCTATATTCTGATATCCCCGGTCTATCTGCTCTATATTGTGTATGCGGCTTATACCGTCGGCACTCATTGCCGCTATCAGCAAAGCGATACCGGCACGGATATCGGGTGAAATCATATTTCCGGCGCGAAGCTGGAAATTACGGTCATGCCCTATCACAACGGCACGATGAGGGTCACATAATATAATCTGTGCTCCCATATCTATGAGCTTGTCCACAAAGAACAGGCGGCTTTCAAACATCTTCTGATGAATCAGTACACTGCCTTTCGCCTGTGTAGCCACCACCAGTACCACACTGAGCAAGTCGGGAGTCAGCCCCGGCCAGGGAGCATCTGCTATGGTCATAATAGAGCCATCAATAAACGATTCTATCTGATAATGTTCCTGCTCGGGGATAAACAGATCATCTCCCCGCTGTTCCACTCTGATACCTAAACGACGGAAACTTTCTGGAATAATGCCCAAATTTTCATGCGATACATTCTTAATGGTAAGCTCACTTCCTGTCATAGCTGCCATTCCGATAAAACTGCCTACTTCAATCATATCAGGCAACACCCGATGCGTACAGCCATGCAGACTTTCCACTCCTTCAATAGTCAGCAAATTAGATGCAATACCGGAAATCTTCGCCCCCATGCGGTTCAACATACGACAAAGTTGTTGCAGATAAGGTTCACAAGCTGCGTTGTAAATGGTCGTTTTGCCCTTCGCCAGGACAGAAGCCATCACAATATTAGCCGTACCGGTAACCGAAGCTTCATCCAGCAACATATAAGTACCTTCCAAATGCTCTGCGCAAATACTGAAAACACTTCGTTCCTCATCATAATTAAAACAGGCTCCCAGTCTCTGAATACCGATAAAGTGAGTGTCCAAACGCCGGCGGCCAATCTTGTCACCGCCCGGTTTTGAAATCAAAGCCTTTCCAAAACGGGCAACCAACGGACCAACCAACATGACTGATCCACGCAGACTGGAACATTTCTTTAAGAATTCATCACTCTCCAAGTAGTTCAAATCCACAGTGTCAGCCTTAAATGTATACGAATCAATCCCTGTTTTTGATACCTTGACACCCATATCACGTAACAACTGAATCAGATTGTTCACATCCAGAATGTCCGGAATATTAGTTACGGTCACTTCTTCCGAGGTCAGCAGAGTGGCACAAAGAATCTGTAACACTTCATTTTTAGCACCTTGCGGGTGTATTTCGCCGTGCAATTTATGTCCTCCTTCAATTACAAACGAAGCCATGGTATCATTTTTTAGGAATTAATATTTCTTTCTTTGATTGTTGTTTTGTTGCGGTCTGCGCTGATTGTTGTTCTGTTGCGGCCTGCGTGGAACATAAACACGTTGCTGTTCATTCAAATGCAAGTCTTCAGGGGTCAGATTAATCATTCCCTTAGAGTAATCGCGAAGATCATCCAAGATTTTCTGATCCTCCACCCCGTCTTTGTTCCAGTTCAGGAAACATTTCTTCATGTGGTTTGCAATCAGGCTGATCAGCTGCTTCTTCTCCTCACCTTCCGGATAGTCCACTGCCTTTTTAATCATGTTCTCCAAAATACGTCCATAATGACGGTAACGGATTCCATTATGCGGATAAGGCAACATATCGGGTTTCACCTCCAGGCTTTCTTTCTTCACAATTTCATACGGATAATCGATATCCAGCTTGAAATCGGCCATAATAGCCAAATGATCCCATAATTTATGTTTGAAATCGGGCACATCCCGCAAATGCGGAAACATACCGCCCATAATGTTGATAATCGTGTTCGCACAACGTTGGCGCTCAGCTCTGTCCTCGATGGTCAAGGCGTGGTCTACCATGTTCTGCACACTTCTGCCATATTCAGGAAGGGGTAAAGTTCGTTGTTGAGTATTATACTCCATATATATTTAAAATTTATGATTTATGCACTGATTTGTTCATCGGCTGTTACAAAAGCTTTTTGGGTTTGGAAGCTACAAACTCTTTCAAATAGAAAGGCTCAAAATAAGCCACATCCTTAAAGTTCTGCCTTACCATTTCCTTTTCTGCCAATGGGAACATCCATTTACCTAACGGACGGATGTCATCAATAAAATGAGCATTGGGATGAGTAATCTGCCCACGGCATTTGGCTGCACCGTTACCAAAAAAATAGACCGGATGTTCATTCAGGAACTCCAAATAGGAATGCTCATCAACAATATCGGCGGCAATTTCCCTTTTCACGCCCAATGCGCGGTCATAAACAGCTGCATAGACTTCCATGCGACGTGCGTCTATCATAGGACAGAGCAAGGCATCCTCAGGCAAATCATGATGTAACAACACCGGCACACACAACACCTCCAATGTCGGCAGACCGATAAGTGGCAAATTACGTCCATAGCAAATACCCTTCGCCATAGAAACACCAATACGCAGCCCTGTGTACGAGCCGGGCCCGCAACTCACAGCCACTGCATCCAACGGCATACCATGACTGTCGACAAAAGATAAAGCCTCATCTACAAATACGCCCAGCTGCACGGCGTGTGAAGGTCCTTTCAAATCCTCTTTGGAGAACACCGCCAATCCATCCTCACTGACGGCAACAGAGCAGGCCTCTGTTGAAGTTTCAATATGCAAAATACACGACATAATGCTCTACTTATATAATATAATCTGCAAATATACACTTTTATTTATACTTCATTTCCATAAAAAGATTACTTTTGCAAAAAAACATATTAGTTATGATACAGTCAATGACCGGATACGGTAAAGCAACCGCTATATTCGGAGAAAAAAAAATTAACGTAGAGATCAAGTCTTTAAATAGTAAAGCAATGGACTTGTCTACACGGATCGCTCCTTTATACCGTGAAAAAGAAATGGAAATCCGCAATATGATTTCCAAATCATTGGAACGCGGTAAAGTTGATTTCAGCCTGTGGATAGAGAAAGACGTTTCGGATACAGCCACTCCCATTAACGCCGCCCTTGTAGAAAACTACTACAATCAGATAAAATCTATTTCCGAAATGACCCATATACCAATGCCCGAAGATTGGTTTGCAACCCTTCTACGAATGCCTGACGTACTGACCAAAGCCGATGTACAAGAACTTTCGGAAGACGAATGGGAGGTAGTCCGCCGGGTAGTGGAAGAGGCCATCAACCATTTGGTAGATTTCCGCAAACAGGAAGGAAGCGCCTTGGAAAAGAAATTCAACGAAAAGATTGACAACATCGAGCGTTTGTTAAAGTCCATCGAACCCTACGAAACAGAGCGTGTAGCCAAGATACGTGAACGCATTACAGATGCTTTGGAAAAGACCATCAGTGTGGATTATGATAAAAACCGCCTGGAGCAAGAATTGATTTATTACATTGAAAAATTAGATATTAACGAAGAGAAACAACGACTGAGCAATCACTTGAGATATTTCCGTGAAACCATGGCAGGCGGTCATGGACAAGGAAAAAAACTTGGTTTCATAGCACAGGAAATGGGACGCGAAATCAATACGACCGGCAGCAAATCCAATCATGCCGAAATGCAAAACATCGTAGTGCAGATGAAGGACGAACTGGAACAAATCAAAGAACAGGTGTTAAATGTAATGTAACCGGTTCACATACCGGACACCATTCTCATAAGCAAAGAATCAAGATATGGCAACAGGAAAACTTATCATTTTTTCAGCCCCCTCAGGTTCGGGCAAATCAACCATTATCAACTATCTGTTGACACAAAACCTGAACCTGTCTTTCTCTATTTCTGCCACCAGCCGCCCTCCTCGCGGAAAAGAACGGCATGGTGTGGAATATTTCTTCCTATCTCCTGAGGAATTCAGACAACGCATTGCCAATAATGAATTTCTGGAATACGAAGAAGTATACGAAAACCGTTTCTACGGAACCTTGAAAGCACAAGTGGAAAAACAATTGGAAGCCGGACAAAATGTGATTTTTGACGTAGATGTGGTAGGCGGATGTAATATCAAAAAATATTATGGCAGCCGCGCATT
>ERZ860322.770-NODE-770-length-21869-cov-2.824379_pt1 | contig 21869 bp, 15 predicted proteins | sample MGYA00509979_ERZ860322 | MGnify/ENA primary metagenome ERZ860322 (study PRJEB30046, sample SAMN00715217) | human gut metagenome | study: EMG produced TPA metagenomics assembly of the A metagenome-wide association study of gut microbiota in type 2...
CAGACGTGTTTGGTAATGTAGTCATTCCTTATTTCTTATCAAAAATCAACAAAACTCGTTTGGTTTAGTTTTAGCCAAACGAGTTTTATTTTTTACTCCCTGAGATTTTCTTTGAGTTTTACTTTTCGATATTCTTTTGGTGACATACCAATGTATTTATGAAACAGTCTGCTGAAATAAAGCGAATTGGTGTATCCAACCATATTTGCAATTTCAGTAATGGTGTAGTTCGTATTTTCTAATAAACTTTGTGCGTTGGAGATTCGCAACTTTAAGATATATTGCAGCGGACTGGAACCTGTGATTTCTTTAAAGCACTGAATAAACCAACAGTTGCTAAGCCCTCTGGATTCGGAGTACTCCTCAATGCTGATTTCTGTGTTGTAATTCTTACGAAAATAGTGCATCGCAAAAGCAACTTCTTTTTCACTGGTGCTGCTGAATTTCTTTGCACTCATGATTGCACGGCTTATCAAAATAAAAATATTTCGCAGCTGCAAAGAAATCAATTCATCATACCGTGGTCTGCAAAGCTGCAATTCCTGAATCATCTGACCAAATAACCACTGATAATCGGGAGATGTTCCAATATAGAGAATATTATTTTGCAGGTTGATATTGTAATACTCTAAAATTTCTTCTACTTCATTTCCGGTAAAATGCACCCAATAAACATCGGTTTGATCTGCACGATAATAAACATATTCCTGTGGTTGATCCGGCAAATATACAATAATATTTCCGGCTGAAACCGTTTTTTCTTCTCCATGAATGAAAAAATGTCCTTTTCCGGAGGCAATATATAAAAGCTGATAATCTTTTCTTCCCTTCGGACGATGTGTTACTACTTCAGAACGATTTTTCACACGATAATTTCCACAGCTTGTTACAATTAAAGGTTTCGTATTATCCACTACAGTAGATGTAGAGTTGTTCAAATAGGCAACATTTATAAACATAAAAAGCATCTCCTTGCTTCTATGACTATAGTATATCACACCTGAGCACTGATTGCAAGAAAAATCCTAAATTTTGTGCATATATTTTATAACTTTGTGTATTTTTTAAGCCGTTTTGTATGGTATAATAGAGTTAAGAAATGAGAGGAAAGAATTAAAAAAGACGTCTTTCATTGTAATTCCATGTTGAATTCAATAAAAATTCTTTATACTCAAAAAAATAATCATCTATTCTGACGATGGCATTATTTCGTTTTTGCAAGATGAAAAGCAGTTCGTATCATTCATTATGGAAAAATTCTGTCCATGTGGGCATACAAACAATGAAAGGAGCTCTATTATGAGCAAAGAAAAAACATATTTAAAGTGGTATAACAAAGTCGGTTATGGTTCCGGCGATGTTGCAGGGAACGTTGTCTATGCATTGCTGACATCATTCGTAATGATCTATCTTACCGACACGATTGGATTAAACGCAGGTGTTATTGGCGTTCTCATTGCTGTATCGAAGATTTTTGATGGAATAACAGACATCATTTTTGGTACGTTGATTGATAAGACACATACGAAAATGGGCAAGGCAAAACCGTGGATGCTTTATGGTTTTATCGGCTGGGCAATTACCTTGATTGGTGTATTTGCAATCCCGATGAACATGGATAATTTTGCTCAGTACGCATGGTTCTTTATCTGCTACACACTTCTTAACAGTGTATTTTATACGGCAAACAACATCGCATATTCTGCTCTGACCGCTCTTGTTACAAAGAACAGCAAGGAAAGAGTTCAGATGGGTTCTTATCGCTTTATCTTCGCATTTGGAACAAGCCTCCTGATTCAGGCTGTTACATTCCAATTTGTTGAAGCAATGGGCGGCGGTGCAAATGGCTGGAGAACAGTCGCAATTATTTATGCGGTTATCGGTCTTATTGTAAATACAATTTCCGCTCTTTCTGTAAAGGAACTTTCTGATGAGGAACTTGCAGACAGTGAAACAAAAACAGAAGAAACCAAATACAGTTTTGGAGAAGCATTCAAAATTCTCGTACACAACAAATATTATATGATGATCACAGTAACCTATATTTTGCAGCAGTTCTATGGTGCGATGATCGGTGTTGGAACATACTATGCAAAATATGTTCTCGCAAATGAGAATATGTTCGGCACGTTTGCGTGGTTTATCAATATTCCTTTGATTATCGCCTTGATCTTCACTCCTACCATCGTACAAAAATGGAACGGCATGTATAAGCTGAACAAATACAGCTACATGGTAGCAACAGTTGGCAGACTTCTGGTAGCAGTTGCCGGATACATGGGAAACATTCCGCTGATGCTTGCATTTACAGCACTTGCAGCACTCGGTCAAGGTCCATGGCAAGGTGATATGAATGCAGTCATCGCATCATGTTCTGAATATAGCTGGCTTACCAAACACAAGCACGTTGATGGAATCATGTACTCCTGCACATCACTTGGTGTAAAAATTGGTGGTGGACTTGGAACAGCAATTGTCGGTCTTTTGCTCGACTTTAGCGGATTCAAGGGCACTTTGACAGTACAGCCTGATTCTGCGATCAATATGCTTCACATTATGTATCTGATCGTTCCGTTTGCACTGGATTTGATTATCACATTTATTCTTTCTAAGATGAATGTTGAAAAGGCAAATGCGGAAATCAAAGAAAAACTTGGAATATCCGAAAATGAAGTTGTGATGGAATCACAGAACTAAAATGGAGGAAACAATATGAAATATACACTCGACTGGCTGACCAATCCGGAAGTGTTTGCAGTCAACAGAATTGCCGCACATTCCGACCACAGAATCTATGCAAACCATTTGGAAGCCGATGCAGACAATTCCTCTCTGATTCAGAATCTGAACGGCACCTGGAAATTTGCGTGGGCAAAGAATCCGTCTGAATGGCAGCAAAAGTTCTATGAAGAAAGCGACAACACTGACAATTTTGACAACATTCAGGTTCCGGGACACATGGAATTGCAGGGATACGGCAAACCGCAGTACGTCAACACAATTTATCCTTGGGAGGGACAGGAGCATCTCCGTCCTCTGTTTATCTCTGAAAAGGACAACCCTGTCGGCAGCTACGTCAGATATTTTGACTTGAACGATGCTCTGAAAAATAAGCGTGTATTCATTTCTTTTCAGGGTGTGGAAACTGCTATGTATGTCTGGCTGAACGGCGAATTTATCGGCTACAGCGAAGATTCTTTTACACCGTCTGAATTTGAACTGACACCGTATATCCGTGAAAAGGGCAATAAGCTTGCTGTCGCAGTGTTCAAGAGAAGTTCTGCAAGCTGGCTGGAAGATCAGGATTTCTGGAGATTCTCCGGCATTTTCCGTGACGTATTCCTTTATGCGGCACCGTCTGCCCATGTTCGTGATATGAGAGTGATTGCAGATTATGACGGTACAAACGGTATCTTCTCTGCAACGCTGGATATTGTGGGCAAGTGTTCTGTGAAATCGATCTTGACAGATGAAAATGGAACGGTCATTGCAGAATCCAATGAAAAGGAATCCGTAAACTGGAAGCTTGAAAATATCAAGCCTTGGAGTGCCGAAATACCGAATCTCTATACGTTTACAGTGATTCTGACAGACGAAGACGGAAATGAAATCGAGGTCAGCAGAACCAAAGTCGGATTCCGCCGATTTGAACTGAAAAACGGAATCATGTGTTTAAACGGAAAACGTATCATTTTCAAGGGCATCAATCGACACGAATTTGATGCGAAAACAGGCAGAGCAATCACAAAGGAAGATATGCTGTTTGACATTCAATTCATGAAGAAAAACAATATCAATGCAGTTCGTACCTGTCATTATCCGAACAATTCTCTTTGGTATCAGCTTTGTGATGCATACGGCATTTATCTGATCGATGAAACCAATCTGGAAACACACGGTACATGGCAGAAGCTTGGTGCAACAGATCCGTCTTGGAATGTACCGGGTTCACTTCCGGAATGGAAAGAAGCTGTACTGGACAGAGCGAAATCAATGTATGAACGTGACAAGAATCACGCAAGCGTTCTCATCTGGTCTTGCGGAAACGAATCCTACTGCGGAGAAGATATTGCTGCAATGTCGGAATATTTCAGAAGTGTAGACCCGACAAGACTGGTGCACTATGAGGGTGTTACAAGAGTTCCGGACAATCAGTATGATTTCATCACGGATATGGAAAGCCGTATGTACGCAAAACCGCAGGAAGTGGAAGAATACCTGAAACAGAACAGCGGCAGACCGTATATTAGTTGTGAGTATATGCACGCTATGGGCAATTCTCTTGGCGGTTTGAGCCTTTACACTGACCTTGAGGACAAATATGAGGCTTATCAGGGTGGTTTCATCTGGGACTACATCGATCAGGCAATCGAAACCAAAAATGACGACGGGAAAACGGTTCTGGCTTATGGCGGAGATTTTGAGGACAGACCAAGCGATTACGGATTCTGCACCAATGGTGTGATCTATGCTGACAGAACCTATTCTCCAAAGGTTCAGGAAATGAAGGCTCTTTACTCCAACATCAGAATGTCCATTCAAAACGGAATGCTTACCGTAGAAAACCGAAATCTCTTTGCAGATACAAATAACTTGTCCTTTGTTGTACGATTGGAAAAGAACGGCGTTGTTCTGAAATCCGATACATTTTCTCTGAATGTTCCTGCCGGAGAAAGCAAGACAATGAAACTGACACTTCACAAAATAGACAGTACAGGAGAATATGTTTATCATGTTTCCGCCGTTACCGCAGATCAGACACTATGGGCAGATGCAGGGCACGAAATTGCCTTTGCACAGGAAGTGTTTGAAGTGAAAGATAATCAGATTCCGGAAACCACATTGCAAAAGCCAACGATTGTATACGGCGATGTTATCATTGGTGTTCACGGAGAAAACTTCTCCATGATGTTCGACAAAAAAGAGGGCGGCATCAGTTCTCTGAAATACAATGGTTTTGAATATATCACACGCACACCAAAGGTCAGCTTCTGGAGAGCAATGACGGACAATGACACCGGTGCTTCCGAGCCATACAATCTTGCACAGTGGTATGCCGCAGGCAAATTTGCAAAGTATAAAACCGTTTCATGGCTGGAACAGGAAGATGCTTTGAAAATCACATTCACATATCAGGCTGCCTGTGTTCCGACTTTTGAGTTTACTGTAACCTATACCGCACACTTTGACGGAAAGCTGGGCGTATGTGTAAATTATGCAGGAGTAAGCGGAATGCCCGATATGCCGGTTCTTGCATTGGACTTCAAGATGAAAAAACAGCTTTGCAATTTCCAGTATTACGGACTCGGTCCTGATGAAAATTACAGTGACCGATGCAAAGGGGCAAGACTGGGATTGTGGAAATCTACAGCAAAAGAAAATCTTTCCGGTTATCTCAATCCGCAGGAATGCGGCAACCGTACAGGTGTAAGAACGCTCTCAATCCATGATGATATGCAGCATGGTCTGACGTTCCAAAAGGCATCTGCTCCGTTTGAAATGAGTGTACTGCCATACAGTGCCTATGAACTCGAAAACGCAATGCATCTGGATGAACTTCCAAGTGTTCGCTACACATGGGTCAGAATCGCTGCAAAGCAAATGGGTGTCGGCGGCGATGATTCCTGGGGTGCACCGGTGCATGAGGCGTACAGAATCCATGCAGATCAGTCGATGAAATTGGAATTTGTAATTATGCCCTTAAGATCGTAAGAAGAAAGGAAAACAATGAAAATACAGGATTTTCAAGACAAGGTTACTTTTGGTGAATTTGATAATATATTCGCAAACATTTATAAGCCACAGGATATAGAAAGTCAGAAATCACGATTATGAGTGCTGTGGAGAAATTCACAGCACTGTATCCGAATAGAAATGATATACACGTTTATTCTGCTCCGGGTAGGACAGAAATCGGCGGTAATCATACCGATCATCAACATGGCTGTGTCATTGCAGGAGCAGTTGACTTAGATGTTATCGGTGTTGCAGCATTTCATGACGAAAACATCATCAGAATTAAATCAGAGGGATTGCAGCTCGCTTTAAGGATTTAGGTGTAGAAATTTCCGGATTTGATATGTATACAACTTCAAATGTACTTGGTGGAAGCGGTATTTCTTCTTCTGCTGCATTTGAAACATTGATTGCAACGGCAACAACGGCAATTGACAGCTATTACAATAACAATCAGATTGGAGCGGTTGAAATCGCAAAAATCGGACAATATGCAGAAAATTTTTATTTTGGCAAGAAAAGCGGATTGATGGATCAGATGGTTTGCTCCGTTGGTGGATTTGTTAACATCGATTTTATTGACCCTGCTAATCCTGTTGTAAACAAAATTGATTTTGATATTACAAACGAAGGATATAGTTTATGTATTGTTGATACAAAGGGTAGCCATGCAGATTTAACTGACGATTATGCTTTAATTCCTACTGAAATGAAAGAAGTTGCCAAAGTATTTGACAAAGAAGTTCTTGGAGACGTAAATCCTGATGAATTTTTCAGTAACATACCTAAGGCATTGGCTGGAGCTTCTTCGAGAGGAGTTCTTCGAGCATATCATTTCTTTACTGAAAATAAACGTGTATCAGTTGAAGTTAATGCTTTAAAAGAAAATAATTTCCACAAATTCCTTGATACAGTTAAGGAATCCGGAAATTCATCATATAAATTTTTGCAGAATATTTATGCAAATAAGGAACCTTTAAATCAGCCTGTAAGCATCGCCCTTGCTGCCAGCGAATATATCCTCGGTGATAATGGCGTATGTCGTGTTCATGGTGGTGGATTTGCCGGAACCATTCAGGCATTTGTAAAAAACGAGGCCGTACCTGAATATAAGAAATTTATTGAATCTATATTTGGCACAGACTCATGTCACATTTTAAAAATACGTAAATATGGAGGTATGAAGGTACAATGAGTATTTTAGTATTAGGCGGAGCCGGATATATCGGTTCTCACACGGTTTATGAACTTATTGACAGAGGTGAAGATGTTGTCGTAGTTGATAATTTACAAACAGGATTTAAAGCAGCTGTTCATCCCAAAGCAAGATTCTATGAAGGCAATATAAGAGACAAAGCTTTCTTAGATGATTTATTTACAAAAGAAAAAATTGACGGAGTTATTCATTTTGCTGCCAACTCTCAGGTTGGAGAAAGTATGAAAGTTCCTCTCAAATACTATGATAACAATTTATACGGAACAATGGTTCTTTTAGAAAGCATGGTTGAACATGGAATTGATAAAATTGTATTTTCTTCTACTGCTGCAACATATGGAGAACCTGAAAGAATTCCAATTTTAGAAAGTGACAGAACTGAACCTACAAATACATATGGTGAAACAAAGCTTTCTATGGAAAAAATGATGAAATGGACAAGTAAAGCCCACAATTTACGTTATGTAGCATTAAGGTATTTTAATGCATGCGGTGCTCATATCAGTGGAAAAATTGGAGAAGCCCATAATCCTGAAACTCATTTGATTCCACTTGTACTTCAGGTTCCACTTGGAAAACGTCCTTATATTTCTATATTTGGAAATGATTACGATACAAAAGACGGCACATGTGTACGTGATTATATTCATGTTACTGATTTGGCACAGGCACATATCCTTGCTCTTAAATATTTGGCTGAAGGAAATGACAGTGATGTATTTAATCTTGGAAATGGAATTGGATTTACGGTAAACGAAATAATTGAAAGTGCAAGAAAAGTTACAGGTTTAGACATTCCTGCTAAATACGAAGCTCGCCGTGCCGGTGATCCTTCAAAGCTTATTGCTTCAAGTGAAAAAGCTAAGACTGTTTTAGGATGGAAGCCTGAATATCCTGATGTTGAAAAAATTATTGAGACTGCATGGAACTGGCATAAATCTCATCCAAACGGATATGAAGATTAAAATTCCTACTATATGTTAACAGGCGATTTAACTGTTCTTAGCATTATATCTTAAAACTTATATTTATTCATAAATATAAAGTTTAGAAAGGTTGTTATATGTTAGATTTATATATAAAAAAATTAGTTAATTATGGAATTAACACAGGCTTAATACCTGAATGTGAAAGAATTTATTCTACTAATTTGCTCCTCGAAGTATTTGGAAAAGATGATTATACAGATTTGGCTGTTGATGACAAAGAAGAAAACCTTGGCGATATTCTCGCTGCTCTTTGTGATGAAGCCGTAAAATTAGAAATAATTGAAGACAGCGTAACTTACAGAGATTTATTTGACACAAAATTAATGAACTGCATTATGCCACGTCCTTCACAGGTTCAAGAAAATTTCTGGAAGGAATATGCTAAATCTCCTGAAGATGCCACTAAATTTTACTATGATTTTTCTCAAAACAGCAATTATATCCGTCGCGACAGAATAAAGAAAGATATGAAATGGGTTGTACCTTCTGAGTACGGAGATATTGATATAACTATCAATCTTTCAAAGCCTGAAAAAGACCCTAAAGCTATTGCTGCTGCCAAAAACAGCACAAGTGTATCATATCCTAAATGCCAGCTTTGTATGGAAAACGAAGGTTATGCAGGTCGCATTAACCACCCTGCAAGAGAAAACCACCGTATAATCCCTATAAAGATAAATGATTGTGACTGGGGATTTCAATACTCTCCTTATGTTTACTACAATGAACATTGCATTGTATTTTCAGGCACACACACACCTATGAAGATAGAAAAGGCAACATTTATCAAGTTATTCGATTTTATCAAATTAATGCCTCATTACTTCTTAGGTTCAAATGCCGACCTTCCAATTGTAGGTGGTTCAATTTTAACTCATGATCATTTTCAGGGCGGACATTATACATTCGCAATGGCGAAAGCTGATTCAATCAAGACTTTTAAAGTTAAAGATTATGAAGATGTAGATTGTTCAATTCTTCATTGGCCACTTTCAGTAATCAGATTGAAATCAAAAGACAGCAACCGATTAGTAGAATTAGGTTCTCATATTTTAAATAAATGGAGAAACTATACTGATGAGGATGCATTTATATATGCAAATACAGATGGTGAACCACACAACACAATTACACCAATTGCCCGTTTTAGGGATGGCATGTATGAGCTTGATTTGGCTTTACGAAATAATATTACTACAAAGGAACATCCTCTTGGTGTTTATCATCCTCATGAAAAGCTTCATCATATTAAGAAAGAAAATATCGGTCTTATTGAAGTAATGGGTCTTGCAGTTTTACCTTCAAGACTTAAAGGTGAAATGCAAACATTAGCTGATTATATCGTAAATAAAAAAGATATACGAAGCAATGAATCTATTTCTAAGCATGCTGACTGGGTTGATGAATTTCTTCCAAAATATAATGACATTACATCTGAAAATGTTATAAACATTCTTGAATCAGAAATTGGAAAAGTATTTGTAAAAGTTCTCGAAGACGCTGGTGTTTACAAGTGTACACCTGAAGGTCTTGAAGCTTTCACAAGATTTATCGATACATTATAAAGCTTTCAAATTTTCTTTTAATATACGAGGCGCCTGCAGTTTTACTGCAGACGCCTCACCCTTTTTATAAAAACTTTAACTTTATATTCATATTATATTCTTCATCAGGTTTTAAAATTGCCGACTCAAATTTATCATTATTTATATTATCCGGTACATACTGCGGTTCAAGACAAAATGCATGTCGTCTGTTATACACTGCTCCATTTTTTCCTGATTCATCTGATACAAAATTAGCTGTATAAAGTTGTAATCCCGGTGTATCTGTATAAAGCTCCATCTTAATTCCTGACTTATCTCCGATGGCTTTTGCCGCCAGTCTTAATTCATGAGCATTTCCATTTATCATAAAATTATGGTCATATCCCGTTCCAAATTTTAACTGTTCATCTTCAACATCAATATCTCTCCCAATTGATTTCATTTCCGTAAAATCCATTGGTGTACCTTTTACGCTTCTAATTTCACCTGAAGGAATAGAATTGTTTGTGGCAAATGGAGTAAAATAATCACCATTTATCATTAATTTCTGCTCATATACTTCGCCTGAATCATGGCCATTTAAATTGTAGTATGAGTGATTTGTAAAATTAGCAATTGTAGTTTTATCCGTTGTTCCTTTATAATTTAAAATTAATTCATTGTCCTCTGTAAGTATGTATGTAAGATTCACTTTTAAATTTCCCGGAAATCCCTGCTCCATATCTTTACTTAATATTTCAAATGAAATCTTATCATTTACATTCTCATCATAAATTGCTTTCCACATTTTTAGTGCTGTACAATTTGAACCACTATGAAGATTATTACCATTGTCACCATCATTGCTTTCCAAATTGTATTCAACTCCATCAATTATGCACCTTGCACCTTTGATTCTATTGGCATTTCTACCTACATTTGCTCCAAAAAAAGCTGATGCGCCCTGATACGGGTCAACATTATCATAGCCTAAAACTATATCCGTGTCTTTTCCATCTTTATCCGGCACAATTAATGAAACTAGAGTTGCACCATAATCGCATACTTTAACTTTCATTCCATTGCTATTTTCAAGAGTAAATAAATGTGTTTGTTCCCCATTTTTTGTTTTTCCAAATTCATTAATCTTCATCTGAATCTCCTTATTCTTGTAATTTTAAAGTAATTACGGACGTGAGGAATATTACCCTTCCTGAAAGGACGCTCGCGCTGCTTGTCGCTCGTAGCAGTTCTAAACATTCAGCACACAGACCGGCTTTGAAACCTACAGTTTCAGCCGGACTATGCGCCGAATATTTGAACCGACGGCGCCAAATGCCCTTTCATCAAGTATAATATTCCTCACTATTTAATTGCTTGTTCTTCTTTCAAATTTTCTTACATTCTTAGAGATTTCCCTACTCTTTTACTTATTTAAAACTTTAATGTTCGTTGTAGTTTTCTTTTATCTTTTAAAATTTCCCTGCTTCATATTCTTTACAAACTCAGGATATTCTTCTGTCGGCATAGGCTTTGCATATAAATATCCCTGAATATACGAACACCCATACTGCTTTAACTTTTCAGCCTGTTCAACTGTTTCAACACCCTCTGCAACAACTTCCATATTAAGTTCTTTTGCCATGGCAAGAATCATTTTGATAATTGTATCTGCTCTTGCAGGATCCTGTGTTTGTGATACAAACCTCATATCCATCTTTATAATGTTAACCGGAATATCTTTTAAGGCATTAAGAGATGAATATCCACTTCCAAAATCATCCATTTCTACAATAAATCCAAACATTTGAAGTTTTTTTATTACATTTACATTTTTCTCTAAATCAAGAGTAAATGCACTTTCAGTAATTTCAAGTCTAAGCTTATTTTTATCAATTCCGTACTTTTCGATAAGATTTGTAAACACTTTATATAAATCTATAATGTAAAAATCCTTCATTGAAATATTTACTGCAATATAGTCATCTCTGCCTTCCTCTTTCCACTGTTTAAGAATCTGGCATACTTTCTCCCACACATACATATCAAGTTCTGTAATCAAGCCATTTTGTTCAAAGAACTCTATAAAATCTCCAGGTGGAATTAATCCTAATTTTCTGTGTTCCCATCTCACAAGAGCCTCTGCTCCTTTTACCAATCCATCTTCGCATCTGACCTGGGGTTGAAGATAAACTTTAAAATCTTCATTTTCTATGGCACTTGTAAGTTCTTCTTTATACATATGCTCTTTTAAAATTTTATTTCTAAGATTATCATTATAAACTGCTGCAACACAATTTCCATTATTCTTTATAGAGTCAAGCGCCATTCTTGCCCTATCACACATAGTTCCAACATCAACTTTAGAATCATAATCTACTTCATAAATTCCATATCTGATATGAACAGTACATGTGATGTTGTTATAAGTAACCTTTATATTTCTTTTCTTCTCAAGGTCTTTTATTACCAAATCACTCTTAGGACATAATGTAATAAAATTATCACTTTCCACTCTCGCATATACCCTTTTATCAGAGCACTGCGCTAAACAGTTTTCTGAAATCTGCTTAAGAATGGCATCACCCATTTTTCTTCCAAACATATCGTTTACGACTTTAAATCTTGATATGTTAAATATCATAATTGCAAATTTATCATCCGGGTATTTATTTGTTATCTCAATTACTTTTCCATAGAACCTCTTCATATTGTACAGTCCTGTAAGTTCATCATGAGTTTCCAAATATCTCATAACAGAATTAACCATTGTTATTTCCGTTATATCTTCAAATACAAAGTATTTTGCATATGCTATATTATCATTTTCACATAATTCGCCATATTTACACTGAAAATAAAGTTTCTTATCTTCATGCATAATACTTATTTTTTTGTGATAAGTTTTCTCTAACGCGGCAGGTGTATATAAATTATATGCTTTACAAAATTCCTCAAACGAACACTTTTGTGTGCATTTATCAAATAATCTTTCCGCTTCTTTATTATAGGCAATTATGCTATCATCTGTGCCGAATACTACCATCGGCAGTTCTGATTCCTCAGCAATTTTCTGCAGTGCCCTGTTCTTAACAACTTTATGACTATATTGAAATGTTATTTCATAAACAAATGCACCTAATATACCATAAAACAATAATGATACATTCTCCCACAATCTAAGCTGAAACATTACAATATTAATGCAGGACACAATTATCATGCATGTTAATATCTGCATATATTTCACCTTATAAATACGTGGCGAATTTAATATACGGTATATGAAGCACAATATAAAAACTGCGACAAATACATATGTAATAAATATGTGTGCATCATATCCCAAATTATAAAGCCATGCAGCCACACCACTTTTATTCATCCTTACATTCTCAATTTTAATAATTGAATGTATAAACATATTTATAGTATCCACAATTGTAAATACAAACACAGCTCTTTTAATATATTTGAAGCATTCAAATGCTTTACCTAACCCTGTATATTCAAATGCATATTCTATTAATGCCAATATCATCCATGTAAAGCATGCATAAAATGGCCATATAAGAATGCTCTCTATAAAATTCGAACCAATACCTTGCATTATAATTCCGAGTATTACTGCAACAAGATTACTCTCCATAAATAATGCAATGCTTTTTCCCGTCCTATTTTTATGTATTAAACTTAATTTAAGATACCTTACATCCATTACCCCCAATAAGATATACGGAATAATCATGTATTTTCCCATTCAAATTCTCCCTTTGTAAATTAATAGTTTCAATTTACTCTCACCCGTATTTATTTTACCACATTACTCTATATAAACATACACTTTTAATCTTATTCCTGTACCATATTACTTTCATTATTCTCTTCATCTCTTGCATCAATTATTTTAGCAAATATCTTTTGATATACTTTTGCATGGCAAAATCCTGATATTAATGGGAATAAAATAAATAACGCCGGAATCTTAAAAGCAAATATGAATATTGCTACATCAATTATAATAAGTAAAATTGACTGAAGAAAATGTCTTGTTGAAAATATTAATGAAATCATTAAAGTCCTCTTAACAGTATCATAAAATTTTGCGATATATGGGAATACAAAATTAATCGTCATTGTATAAATAATGAGTACTAACAAATAAAATGGTAATGCATAAAACAATTTGCTTCCTACTTTAGATGAGTTAAATACAATATAAAGACTTGTACAAACTAATCCTCCGATTGTTCCCATTATAAGCCATACAATTGTTGATATTTTAAAATTCTCCTTAAAAGCCTTAAAGAAACTTCTTACCACATATGACTCCTCACCAACAACTAATTTCATCATTACTGAGTAAAATGCTGTTGTAGATGCGCCAACTGTAATTATTGGCAAAGAGCAAATTACCCACAATATTGCCAAAACCATTACATCTGCAAATCCATCTAAAAATGTCATTAATTTTCCTTCACTGTCAAATATATTTTTCACTATTTTTACCTTTGTGTATTATTACACACCTTTCGTTTTAAATTTGTCACTAATTTTAATAGTCAATCTGAATTCCCTATCAACACAATTTACATTTAATTTATTATTTCAAGTTTGCTTCCTTTCTCTTTGTCTTTCGTAACCACAATCTGCCTGTCAATTCTGGTCTTAAGTTCTGATACATGCGATATAATTCCTACAAGTCTTCCTACATCTGTAATAGAACTTAATGCCCTCATTGCACTTTCAAGCGATTCTCCATCCAATGAGCCAAATCCCTCATCTACAAATAAGGTATCAATCTTTATTCCTCCGGACTTAGCCTGGATTTCGTCAGACAAACCTAATGCCATCGACAAAGAAGCTTTAAATGATTCTCCACCTGAAAGAGTTTTTATATCCCTTTCACTTCCACTATAATAATCGATAACATTTAACTCTAATCCGCTCTTGCTTACCTTATTGTCAGCTTCACGCTTTCTCTTCAACTCATACTGACCTGAAGTCATATCCCTGAAATGGCTGTTTGCCTTGACTATAATTCTATCAAACATTTCCATTTGGACATAGGTTTCTAAAGTAATTCTTGACTTCGAAGAAAGAGTTCCATTGCATGTATCCGCCAGACTGCCAACAACCTGCAGCTTATCTTCTACTTCCACGGCTTCATCCATACACTTCTCAATTCTTTCATTTGCAAATTTATTCATATCCAGTCGTGAATGAACTTCTTTTTCACTCTTTCCAAGTTCCTTTTCCATACTTTGAAGCTGCTTCTTTTCTTCCTTTAATTCATCCAAATCTTCAACCTTTGAATTTTTAAATTGATTTTTCAAAGCCGCTATCGCATTTTCAAGCCCGGATTTTCTTTCCTTTGCTTCTTCATAGTTATCTCTTGCCTTTTCAAATAACTTAATAAGCCTGTTTCTTTTATCCTGCAAACTGCTGATATATTCCTCTGCTTCTTTCAGACTTGAGTATTTAAGTTTAGACTGAAGTTCTTCTATTCTGATATTTGCATTTGCAATATTAGTATTTTCTTCAATTATTTTATTTGAAATTTCCACAATTTCTGTTTTTTTACTTTCAAGTTCGTTCTTTAGTTTAGGCAAATTTTCTTCAATTGTTTTCTTCTCTTCTTTAAAATCTGACAATTCTTTAGCTTTAACATTTAAGTTCTTTATATCATCGTTTAACTTCTTTGTATTTTCTTCTAAAATATTAAAGCTATTCTCATCTATGCTTTCAGCAAATTCATTTGGATTTTCATTTACTACATCATCTATTCTTTCTTTCAACGAATCGATTTCTGTAATTTTCGCCCTCAAATTACCTGAAATTTCACTTCTTTTCTCTTCCTTTTTCTGTCTAAGATTTTTAGCATTTTTCAAATCTTTCTCAGACGGAATTTCATCTTTAACCTCAGTTATATGAGGATGACTTGTCGAACCACAAACAGGACAAGGTTCTCCCTCTTTCAGATTTTGTCCAAGCATCCCAGCCTGCGCATCCATGTACTTAGCCATAAGACTTTCATAATTTTGTGATGCGTTATTATACTCATTAACGCTTTCCACATATTTTTCCTTTAAAGACTTATGCTCATCTTTGACTTTAACATATTTTTTAAACAATTTTTTCAAATTAGAATAAAGATTTATCTTATCCTCAACACTCTTAATGCTGCTCTGGCATTTTTCAAATTCAACTTCGCAGCCTTTTATTTCTTCAAGCCTTTTTTCAGAAATCAAAATACTATTTTCATTATTTTCTACATCGTCTTTAATTTTAGTTTCTTTATTTGTTAATTTTATCAAATTTACCTGTCTGTTATGTAAACTTTCAAGTTCTTTAGTTAGTTCATTGTAGCTTTCAAGTTTTTGTTTTTCTATCTCGATTTCAGTTGAAAGCTTTTCGCGTTCTCTTTCCGTCTCTTTTTGCAAATTATAATTTTCTAAGAGTTTCGGCATAACTTCTAATACTTTAGCAAGTTCATTTTCATTATTTTCAATGTTTTTCATACCTGCTAAAACATTTACTGTTTTACCAATTGTCTCATTAATTTTTTCAAGATTCTTATTAACTTCTTTTTTATTTTTTTCTAAAGTTTTTAACAAATCTTTGTCTTTATTAATAAGTTCTAAAATAAAATTATTAATATCTTCTGTCTTCCAAAATGTGTTGTCATCAATAATCTGTTTTAATTTTTCTTTATCATTTTCATCATTGCCACACTGAACACTTGCAATGTAATTTTTGATTGACTTCTCAATATCCTGATACTTAAACTTAAGTTCATTCTTTTTTCTTTTTAATTTTTCCTGTAAATCAAGATATTCATTTGTATTAAATATCTTTCTTAAAATTTTACTACGTTCATCAGTTCCCGTAAGCAGAACTTTCATAAAATCTCCCTGTGCAATCATGGCAATCTGAGAGAATTGTCCTCTATCTAGTCCTATAATTTCTGTAACTGCATCATTTACATTCTTTTTATTTATAATTGGTTCTCTGTCCTTAGTAAGAAAATATAATTCTGCCTCTTCCTTCTGTACAACCAGTTTGTCCCCACGTTTTGCTTTACGCATATATTCAGGAATTCTTCTGATTTTATATTTTTCATCTCTATATTCAAATTCTAATTCAACATAGCTTTCCGTTTCATCATCAGCATATTTGCTTCTAAGAGATTTCACTTCTCTTACCTGTCCGCTTGCCTCTCCATAAAGAGCATATGAAATTGCATCAAATATAGTCGTCTTTCCGGCTCCTGTATCACCTGTAATCAAATACAATCCGCTTTCACCTAATAATGTAAAATCAACTACGGTTTTGTCTGCATAAGGTCCAAAACCACACATAACTAATTTAATTGGTCTCATGGCTTTCCTCCCTTGCTTCTCCTAAAATTTCCAACAGGTAATTCCTTTGCTTTTCTGACATTTTCCGTCCATTCTGTTTTTCAAAAAATTCCTCAAAATAATCCAATGGAGATTTAGTCTCTCCTGTTTCAACATTATCAACAACAGAATATGAACGTGTTCGCGTATTGTCATATTCCATGCTCATCAGATTTGGATAAATGCTTTTTAATTTTCCTATTGCATTCAAAATATCATCTTCATCTGTAAGCACTGCTCTGTAATAGTCTTCTTTTTTTAATTCTTTGTAAAACTCTTCACTTGTTATTTTGCTGAACTTTCCTTTAATTGTCTTTAAATCATGTAACGGCTTTACGGGAATTTCTTTAATTTCTATATTTCCTTTTTCTTTTAAATCAACAATCGTCATTGACTTATTATGTTTTTCTTCTGAGAATGAATACTTAAGCAATGTTCCTGCATAACGTGCACTTTCCCTGCCCATTTGCTGAGCTCTATGAATGTGTCCTAACGCAACATAATCAAATGCTTCATAATTTTCAACGCTAACATTATCAAGTCCGCCAACTGAAACTTCTTCTGATTCGCTTCTCATCGCACCTGTAACAAACTGGTGTGACACAATCACATTTCTCTTTGTTTCATCAATTTTTTCCTGACTTAGAACGTACTCTAATGCGTCATCATAGTCTTTAATTTCAGCCTCTTTATAAATATTTTTTACCGTTGCCGGCTTTATGAATGGCAATAAATAAACATTTATTTTGCCATAGTCATCTTCTAATTCTATTTTTTGTAAATTGCCATTATACACTCTCGACATATAAACCTTTGCCGCAGACAGTATATCTGAACCAAATCCTATTCTCTCAGCACTGTCATGATTTCCGCTTATTACAAAAATCGGCAAATTGATAGACACGAGTCTTGTCAACATTTCGTCAAATAACTTAACTGCCTCCGCAGACGGAACCGGCTTATCGTAAATATCCCCCGCCATAATAATTCCATCTATCTTTTCATTTTCTATTACATTATAAACCTGTTCAAAAACAAATTTTTGATCCTCTATCATGGAAAATCCATTTACTCTTTTCCCAATATGCAAATCCGCAAGATGTAAAAATCTCATTCACTTCTCCATTCCTATTGATAAACAACTCGAGCAGGTTATCCCACTCGAGTTGTTACATTTGCCATAATTGTGCTGTTAAATTTTTATATTTTTTCAGGCACATTCTTACTAAAATTCTGCACCAAGTGTAGCAGCCATTACAGCCTTTATTGTATGCATTCTGTTTTCAGCTTCATCAAATACTACTGAATGTTCTGATTCAAATACTTCATCTGTAACTTCCATTTCCGTAAGTCCAAATTTTTCATAAATCTGCTTGCCAATCTTTGTGTCTAAATCATGGAATGCAGGGAGACAATGCATAAATACAACATCCTTATCAGCATTGTTAATTAAATCCATTGTCACTCTGTATGGAAGTAAGTCATTGATACGTTCTTCCCATACTTCATCAGGTTCGCCCATTGAAACCCATACATCAGTATAGATTGCATTTGCATCCTTAGTTGCAACCATAGGGTCTTCAATAAATTCTAAAGTTGCTCCTGTTTCTTTAGCAACTGCCTGACATTCATCAATAAGTTCTTTAGCCGGCCAATATTTTTTTGGAGCACATGCTACAAAATGCATTCCCATTTTTGCGCATCCGACCATGAGCGAATTTCCCATGTTATAACGTGCATCGCCCATGTATACAAATTTAAGTCCTTCTAATTTTCCAAATTTTTCTTTTAATGTAAGAAAATCTGCTAAAATCTGTGTTGGATGAAATTCATTTGTAAGCCCATTCCATACAGGAACTCCTGCATACTCTGATAGCTGTTCAACGATTTCCTGCTCAAATCCTCTATATTCAATACCGTCAAACATTCTTCCTAATACTCTTGCAGTATCTTTAATGCTTTCTTTCTTACCAATCTGTGAACCTGTTGGGTCTAAATATGTAACTCCCATTCCTAAATCATGAGCTGCTACTTCAAAAGAGCATCTTGTTCTTGTACTTGTTTTTTCAAATATAATTGCTATATTCTTTCCTTTTAATACATCAACGAGTTCTCCGGCTTTCTTTTTTGCCTTTAACTGCGCTGCCAAATCAATAAATTCCCCAATCTGTTTTGGTGTAAAATCCAATAATTTTAAAAATGACTGTCCTTTAATGTTCATGTTCTCCTCCTAATGTTATGTCTTTGTATTATTTTTGTTATGTTTTTATATTAAATATTTATAATATCAGCAAGTTATTTCCTAGCAAACTTGTTTCCTAAATCAGTAAGTCTTTCTCTGACACTAACTGTCGAGCCGCTAACTCTAAGTTTTGGAAACGCTTTAACCTGTCTTTTTCCTAATTTCTGTGCTTTAAGAAGCATAGCTGCATATTTAGCTTCCATTTCTAATTTCTGTTTCTTTAATTCAACAATGCTTGTCTCATATGCACTCGCAATTTTCTCACGGCTGTTAACTGTTGCTTCTGCGATTTTTTCACGACTACTTGCTGTTGCTTCTGCGATTTTTTCACGACTACTTGCTGTTGCTTCTGCAATCTTTTCACGACTACTTGCTGTTGCTTCTGCAATCTTTTCCTTACTATTAGCTGTTGCTTCTGCAATCTTTTCCTTACTATTAGCTGTTGCTTCTGCAATCTTCACGCGGCTTTCAGCCGTCGCTTCTGCAAGTTTTTCCTTGCCTTCTTCTGTTTTTTCAGAAACAGTAATTGCTGAATTTCCAACCACATCTTTAAGCTGATCTCCAATATCTTTAAGGCCGTCAGCAATTTTTTCAAGCTGTCCAAGACTCTTCTTAAATCCTACAATTTCCTTAACAGTTACAATTATATCAATAATAAATGCTATCGCAAATATTACTAACAAAGCATATATTACCATAAGCGGAATCTTACTTACCACACCATAAATCATTGGATGAATCATGTTAACCATAATCATACTTCCAAGACCCCACTTTATGCTAAACTCCAGGCAAATATAACCACCTATATTAAATCTATTTTCTGAATAATCCCACCATCTCATACGGAATATTTTATCCAAAATCCAACCGGTAAATAATTCTAGCACTGAACAAATTACCACACCACCTATAAATAACACAATTGCATTATCCTTAAGTGGTTCTAGTGCATATAGGATTCCAACCATCCCAACTCCATAAATCGGGCAAACAGGTCCATTCAAAAATCCTCTGTTTACTACTTTTCCCCTTGTAATTGCAACAAACGAAACTTCAACGCACCATCCAAGAAAAGCATAAATAAAAAAGAATACCAGACAATTAATAAACACATTCATCTCTTTAAACTGTATTTCCTTTCCGCTTAATTATTAAAAAATACCATTCCTTATATTAAACAACTATTTTTTTGCCTGCATTAAATAAGGAATCATCTGCCCTATTACTTAATCTCATTTTTAAGAGCATAATAATTTTCACTAATAAAAAAGATTATACTACGTATTAATATCTGTAGCAAACAAAAAAAGACTACTATTTTAGTTTTTATTTTACCTCAAACTTACTTTCAACAAGCAGCCAGTTTGCCCTAAACAATCTCATTATCTGCCAATAAGCTGCCCCCCTAAGATTGTATTCATCAATTAAATTTAATTTTGCATTTATGCTCCTTACATCTTCAAACCATACCTCATGTATTTCATTTCCGATTGTGTAATTAAAAAATGGAGTTTGTGCCACATTATCATATTGTACTGTAGCGCCATTATTAATTGCTAGTTGAATTGCCTCAACATTTCCAATTGTCTTAGCTTTAGTCACACCTTTTTCATATGGCAAAGTCCAATCATAGCCGTAGTTTGGTATTCCCATATCGATTTTTGCCACAGGAATTTGTGAAAGTGCATATTCAATTACCTGTCTGACTTTATTAATTGGCGCCACCGCCATTGGTGAACTATAAGTATAACCCCATTCGTATGTCATCAAAAGGACTGAATTTGCGGCAGCACCAAGTCCGCCATAATCTTTTCCTTCATATAGCAAACCTTTCTGGTCAGATGACGTCTTTGGTGCAAGTGCCACTGACACCCAAATTCCATACTCATTCATTCGTCTTGTACATTCTGCAACAAAACTTGTGAAGGCATCTCTGTCTTCTTTATAAATATATTCAAAATCTATATCAAGCCCTGCAAAGCCCTTTTCATTCATTAAATAAATCAAATTGCCTATCAGGTTTTCAATTGCCTGCTCATTATTAACTAGAGCTGTAATCAAATTATTGCTAAATACTCCATTTTCATCAAATGGAGTAAGCGTAAGTACAGGCTTGGTATCATTTTCATAGGCTTCATTTATCATCCACTGGTCATCTAAAGCCGGAGACACAACTTCCCCTTCCTTAGTAAATCCATACGAAAAAATATATAATCCTGACAAATACGGCAAAGTTACTCTCAACACATAATTACTTATAAAAGGATACGCATAGCCATTTATTACTCTTCTTGTTCTATACTGATTTGGTCGAAATTCAACTAAAAGAGCCTGCCCAACTGCTAATTTATACGGATAAATAAGCTGATTTGCAAATATTATTTCTTCTACCGGTGTTCCAAATTTATTTGCAATGCTATCAACTGTATCCAGTGGTTCCACAACATATATCTGCATACGGTACCTCTTTCTAAATTCCACTTATACTAATTTATGTTGTTTAGTATATTTGTGTCACTTTCTACAAGGTGCAAACTGCCATTTAATTTTCTATATATTAGGTATCAACTTTTAGGAGAAATGGATATTTTATTTTGTTTCACATGTCTAAGCCCTAAAAAACAGAGGATGCGAAGTTATAAACTCGCATCCTCTGTTTTTTCGTAATACTAAAGTTATAAGATTTTCCCTATAGAAAATAATGTATTGTTAAAACTAATAATAGTTTGTAACCATATTTTAATTTTATTGTCTTTA
>ERZ860322.771-NODE-771-length-21840-cov-5.846775_pt1 | contig 21840 bp, 18 predicted proteins | sample MGYA00509979_ERZ860322 | MGnify/ENA primary metagenome ERZ860322 (study PRJEB30046, sample SAMN00715217) | human gut metagenome | study: EMG produced TPA metagenomics assembly of the A metagenome-wide association study of gut microbiota in type 2...
TCCTGCACCATTTTTTCGCGCATTTCCCGGCTGCTGATGACCGGGATGAATTCAATCACGTCCGACCAGTTGGCTGCCCATTCGTGCAGCAGCGCGGATGTTATTCGATACGGATGAGTTTTTTCGGAGCGGCTTTTTTCTGCGTCGGTGTTTCGGGGAGATACCCGAGCGTGGATATTGCAGAAACGACAGCGGCCAGTTGCTTGTCGTCCAGGCAGTCGAGCTGCGCAAAGGCATCGAGAAACAGCGCCTTCATCTGATTTTCCACAATGTAATCGTAACAGCGCCGGCCCTCCTCGCTGACGCGAAGGATGATGTTTTTGCGATTTCCGTCGACCATATATTTTTCGACCAGCCCGAGACGAACCAGCTTTGCGGTGCTTTTCGAGAAGGAACTGGCCGCGAGGCCGAGCGCTTCGGATATTACGGACATGTTGCCGGTGTCGTCCGGATGCTCGTATACATATTCAAGTATCTGCCACTCAATGCTGCTGAAGGTTTTGTCCTCGAAGGATACCGAATCGACGTTTGCCACGCGGTTATATTGGTTGCTGTGTTTGACCACGGCCGAGACAAAGTCGCGGTATCTGCCCATCCATTTGATCGCCATATGTTCTCCTTGGGAAAGTAATATAAAATCATTATACTTTATTTTTCCCGGAGAATCAATAACCATTCAGGCAGCCCAAAAAGATGGGCTGCCTGAACGTTACCGGCAGATCAGAATACCGCGTTGCTGATTGCCGTGTTGGAAACGGCAAACAGCGTAACCAGAAATGTGTTGATAAATCCGGCTAGCCAGAAGTTCCCGGTCTTTTTATAGAGCCGTCTGGCAATGATCGCGGCGAGCGGGAGCACAAGCAGCAGACCCCACAGCAGGATGCCGGCCAGCGCCGAATTCCCGCCCATGGAGGAATAGCCATTGAGCAGTTTTGTGCCGCTGGCATACATTCCGGCGTAGTCCACGATGTGGATTACCAGAAGGCCGCCGACATTTTCCAGGGCACAGAGCAGGTCGTTGACCCATTCCTTCCTGCCGGACACGGCGACGGAGGCGTTCAATGTGAGGCTGTTGATCACATAGAACACGGCAAAGAAGGGGGCATATCGCAGCAGCATGCTAAGCCGCAGCGGATCGATGGTTTTGATGCTCAGCGTGAAGAACCGGAAATCCACCTTGAAGAAATATGCGGCCAGTACGAGCGTCATATAGACGCAGAAGAACGTTACCGCGGCAAGCAGAAGCGACTTCATGACATCCGCAAAGGAAACCCCGGATACAGGTGCGACTGTGTGATCTCCGGTCCGCTTCCACGGCCTGCGGACAAACAGAACATACAGCAGCAGGGCGGCAGCACCGCAGATAACGTTGAACAGTGCAAATCCGTTTACGACCGGCATCGGGAAAGCCTTCGTGTTCTGCCATGGGATTGCACAGTTGAAATTCATGAATTTGACGCAGATCGGGTTGCCGACGGCGGGGAAGAAGGACAGCGCGGCTGGCAGCATGCCAATGACGAACAGAATCCAGTATCTAAACTTGCCGGTTTGGAGAGAGACACCGGGGTAAGGCTTTCTGACGATCGTGGCAAAAAAGCGCAGTCTGAGCAGCAGTTCTGCAACCGGGATCACCAGCAGGAAGAAACAGATGAGGCACACCAGACCGGCAATGTTCTTAATCAGCCAGATCTGGCTCGACGCCGGAATACCGTCCGGCTGTCCGGCTTTGAGCGTCACATTCATAAAATCCAGAATGTATTCTTCTGCGGCAAACGAATTGTGCGCACCGGGGTGCGTGCGGCCCTTGAGGAAATAGGCCGTGCGCAGCGTTCCCTCTTTGCCGGCGTCGATCGCTTCCGTTCTGGTCAGCGTTTTCTCGCTGCCGACGGTATAAAACTTGTTATATGTAATGTCTGCTGCCTGTTCGTCCAGACCGAACAGAGACTTCAGCTTGGCGGATGTGTTTGCCTCGCTTGGGATGGTGATCCCCCAGTGTCCGGAAGCAAATTCGTCAAATTCGGGCGTCAGCGTGGCGACGTTCACGGAAAAATCATCGTAGGAAATGTCTTTGCCTTCGCACATGATGAAGACTGTCTTGGGCACGACGACATCTGCCCCGGCCTGCTGCTTGCACAGCGCGCGGTTTGCGGCCATTTGGATCGTATATCCGCCCATGGAATGTCCGACCAGGCCGATGTTTTCCGGGTCGACAAACGGAAGCGTGCCCAGATACTGCAGCGCGCTGTATACACCGCCGTCCTGAACGGCGGCATCGCCCTCGGCGTCGAGCGCAATCTGGCCGTCGGCAGCACCGTCAACAAGATCGTCATCCGTCATTTGACCGATGGCGGCGGTTGAGTTGCCGTGACCATATGCGTCCGGAGCAATCACAACATAGCCGCGCCGTGACAGTTCAATGCAGTTGACTTCCTGAACTTCCAGCGTGTTGTTGTATCCATGACATGCGACAACGGCGGGCGCTGGGGCATCGGCGGTCACGCCGTCAGGTATGAAAATGCGCGCCGCAAGATAGGCACCGTCATCCGTGACCCAGCTTACATCTTCTATGCGCACGTTTCCGCCGTCGGTCAGCACGACATTCTGGACGATGCAGCAGACCAGAATGACAGCAAGCAGAACAGCGAGAAACTTTGCTGCACTTGATTGTTTTTTCATATTCTCTATCTCCCTTCAAAAGGTGATTCAAATATATCATATGCTTTCCGCAGAAACAATTATCAAACCTGCATGAATTACATAGCGATTTTCTGTTTAAATTCACACAGAGATCATTTTGTTTCTGCGTATAATATAGAAACGCGATGCCGCAGTGCATTTACGCGAAAAACAAAAAGTGACATCACCGGACAGCCGGACGGCGCGACCTGCGCCGACTACGGCGATGGGGTTTTGCGCCTGATTTGAAATGAAAAAAGCCTGACGCTGCGGCGTCAGGCTTTTTCTATGGGGCACGGGCGTTATGCTTCCTGCACCATTTTTTCGCGCATTTCCCGGCTGCTGATGACCGGGATGAATTCAAAGTCCGTCACGTCCGACCAGTTGGCTGCCCATTCGTGCAGCAGCGCCTCCGAGCGGCTCTCGTTGATCTGGCAGCAGGTGCTGCCGTCGGCCGTGACCCAGCTGTCGATATAGCGCACGCCGTCGGGCATCATGCGGCCCTGTCCGTGAAAGCGCCGGTAGACCGCCGCCTTGTCCTTGCAGCGCTCGATGACGAGATAGAGCATGGTGTTTCCTCCCAAAAGTTATATGCGCACGTTCGGGTTCGTGTACTGCCCGTGCTGCTTCGTGTGCTTTCCATACTGGATGGCGAAGCGCGGGCAGCGGTGCAGACAGCCAAGGCAGAGCGCGCAGCGGTCCTGCACCCAGACCTGGCGGCCGTTTTCCATGCGGATGGCCTGCACCGGGCACTTGCGCGCGCACAGGCCGCAGCCGATGCGGCTGTCCTCCACGCGAAAGTGCGCCGTCCTGCGCGCGTCATTCGCTGAGCGCACGCACGAGGGCGTTCGCTTTTTTCCGGATCTCCTCGGCTTCCGCTGCCTCGAAGTCGCCGGTGCAGCAGCGGCGAATGTTCTCATATCCGGAGAGCGCCGCGCGGATCACGGCGCGCAGGCAGGTGTCCAGATCGTCCTCGAAGAGCTCGTGCTGGATGAAGAAACAGTATTCATAACGGATCGTGCCGTCGCGCTCGTCATACTTGAACGTGCCGATCGCATTCGTGAAGTTCTCTCTGACAAGCGCTCTGCAGAGCGGATATTCCAGGGCCGCATCCGCCATGATCGGAAGGCGGCACACCCGCGGGCCGGTCTGGACATGGATTTGTGCCCGCAGGCGTACGCCGTCAAAAAGATCGTCGATCTCATAAAGCGCATAATCGTCCTGCAGCGTGATCGTTTCATACTGCCAGGCAACGCTGCCCAGAAACGTCTGCATGGTAGCGGTCGTCCGCTGCATGAATTCCCTGTCCCTGGCGGCGGTGGATTCGGGCGGTTCCTTCCCGGTCACTTCGGTGTACCATGCGTTCAGGCATGCCTGGATCGCGTCCGCCATCTCTTCCATGGAGGCATCCGCGCCCATTTCGTCGCGCTTTGCCCGGAGCGCGGCAATGAGCGCCTCGTCGCTGCCGTCGCTTTTTTTCTCGAGCTCCTCGATCATGCTGTCAAACAAATTTTCCATGTTTGCTTCTCCTTTTCGGTTTTTTGCGCCGGCTCAGGCACGGTTTTCTTTCAGATATGCGTGGATCCGTGCGTAGTAGTCGACGGTCGCCTCGTCGGCATACGCTCTGGCGTCGGTTTCACACTGCTGGGTGTAATAGCCCGTTGGGTCATCCGAGCCCTCCACGTAGTTGGAAAACTCCTGCCGGAAGCACTGGACGCTGCGAAACAGCAGCAGTGTCTTTTGCGTTTCGGCGGCGCCATCGTAGACATCGCAGAGCCGATACTGGTAGGCGTGCCTTGCCTCGTGGCACAAAGACTCCAGCACGGACCGGGCCGAATCGTATTCCAGATGATGCAGGTCGATCGTGATGAGGTGCATCTGGTCGTTATAGCAGGCCAGAATGTTGTGCTCCAGGTTGCCGGAAATGACATTCAGCGCATGCGGCAGGCCAAAATAGCAGGCCTCGATATTTGCGACCGTTTGCAGCGCGTCCAGCTTCTCGCGGGAAGAGAGCTGCACCCAGGTGTCCTCATCCAGCCGGGAGACCACGTCGATATTTTCCTCGAGCGTGACCTCTTCGTGATCGAGCGGATCGTCGGCCGCCGTGGATGGGGAGAAAAACGCGATCCCGAACACGGCGCTCGCGCCAAGCGCCGGCAGCAGGACGGACAGGCAGCACGCGGCGATGGTTCGGATGCCGAGTGCCGAATGGGTCAGCCGCCGCCAGAGGACAACGGCCTTGCGGGCGCCGGCACGGATGTGGGGCCTGAGCACCAGAACGGCGTAAATGACAGAAAGGCACACGGACGTTATGATGAGGATCCGAATCAGTACGGGCGCCGTTTCCCGGTACACGATCAGCGTGTAGATCTCATAGGGAAGCACGAGGTTCACAAACAGGCTGAGATTGTTGCGCCGCCTTTTCCATGTCACTGCGAGCCCGAGCAGTATGGAAGCTGTGAGCGTGCCCAGCAAAACGAGACTGGAGCGGTCATACGACAGCCCTTCGATGTTCCGAAACAGCGATTTGGTAAACCACAGCCAGGAGATCAGTCCCCACAGAATGTGATCGAGCGCGTATTCACCCTTGGAGCGCGTGTTTTTGTTGGTCATCTCATTGCACCGCCTTTGCATGCTGCACGCAGCTTGTTCGTGCTCTGTCCTGCTTATATTACAACAATGGGCAGCCGGCAGATGGAAACGCTTAGACAACGGCGGCGGGCCGACCGGATGTTTTGGCGGATTGCAGCTGCGCAGCAACAAAAAAGTCAGGCTTGCAGTGCCGACGGCGCTGCAAGCCTGACTTTTCTGGCGGATAGGGTGGGATTCGAACCCACGAGCCGCTTGCGCGACTACCTGATTTCGAGTCAGGGCCGTTATGACCACTTCGATACCTGTCCGTATTTTTTAACGGCTATGATATTTTAGCAAATGCGCAGGGCTTTGTCAAGCGGAATTGTGACTTGCCGCGAATTTTATTTGCGCGGCTTTTGGCTGCGCGGGGGATTAAATTGCCCCGCCCGTTTTAGGGGCGGGGCTTCGGTGTGTTATCTGCGCTGTCAGAATGTGACCTTTACCGTTTTTATCTCAAAAGGCTTGAATCTAAGGGCGACGGTGTTGCCGTTCACTTCAAGCTGCTCCTCGTTTTCCTCGAGCAGGTTGCAGACATATACGCTCTTCGGGACGCGGTCAAAGGTGTATACGCAGTCCGTAGTCTTGTTCCAAGTCTCGTATGCGCGGATGACTGTGTCGCTACTGTCCTCGGCCTTTTTGACAGTCTCGATTATTATGTTGTCTTTATCGGTGCTCACGAGCGAGTAGCTGCTGTGCGCCGCCTTGCCGCTGACGCAGTAGAGCGGCAGGTTGAGCGAATAGCCCTGGCTGACAACGTCGGAGGTGTCGACCGAGCCCGCGTGCGGGTAGAGGGAGTATGTGAAATAATGAATCTCTCTGTCCTGCTCGCTGTTCGGGTTTACGGCGCAGCGCAGAAGGCTCGTTCTGATGTGACCGTCCTTGATGTCGTGACCGTATTTGCAGTCGTTGAGGACGGAGAGACCGAAGCTGTTGTCGCTGAGATCCACCCACTTGTGACCGACGACCTCGAACTGCGCGAAATCCCAGAGCGTGTTGCGGTGGGTTGGACGCTTGTAGTTGCCGAACTGGATGTCGTAGGTGGCCTGAGTCGCGTTGACATCAACGGGGAAGTCCGCCTTGAGAAGAATCTTCTTCTCTTTCCAGTCGACCGTGTAGTCTATATCTATGCGCGGCAGGTCTGCGTAGAAGATGAAACTCTGCTCAATGGTCGAGGAGAGGAATTTGCGCGTGACCTTTATGACCGTGCGGACGGGACCGCTCTCCGTCACGTCAACCGCGCTGACATCGTTTATCTCGGTGTACTTCTGATCGAAATACGCCTTGATATCCCACGCCTCATGGTTGAACGGTCTGTCGTCAAAGGCATAAATTTTGTTGAGCACCTCGCCCTCGGGCGCAACGGCTCTGCCGGTCGCCTTGTGGATGAGAGAGGCGATGTTCATATCCCTGTCGAATCTGACGGTAAAGAACCTGTTGTCTATAGTTTTGTTCTCGACCTTGACGGTGTTTTCGCCCTGCTCGCCGCCGTGAATTATGCTGAAAGTCTTGTATCCCTTTGCGGGCACGCCCTTTGCGAAGAATACAAGGCGGCCGTCGGCGGATTTCTGCCACGGCATGACGTTGCCGTCTGCATCGACTATTGAGAAATGCTCGTCAGCGGGCATTTCGGTGATAACAACATCGTCGCGCTCTGCGCCGAAGGTGTTGAAAACGGTCAGCGCATTGCCGTCCGGGGTGCAGACAATTTTTCCGAGCGTCTCGGCAATCTCCGCCTTACCCTCCGAGATGAGCTTTTCATACTGCTCCTTTGAGTCCTCATAGACCTCTTTTATCGAGGAGCCGGGGATTATATCGTGGAACTGGTTGAGCAGGATTATCTTCCAGCCGTCGTTGATGAACTGCTGAGGATAAGACGCTATACCGTTTGAGTCGGCAACGGCGCAAATCGTCTCCATGTCGTGATAGAGCAGCTCGCTCTTTCTGTTGTAGCGCTTGTTCCTGCCCTGCGATGTCAGGGTGCCGCGGTGGAACTCAAGATAGAGCTCACCCGCCCATTTGGGCAGTCTGCGCGAGCCCTTGACGTCCTTTTCGAGGTCGCGGTAGAAGTCTATTGCAAATTCCTGCTTGACCTTCGGGCAGCCGGGTATGCCCTTTTCCATGCGCCGACCCATTTCGAGCATATCGCGGGTCGGTCCGCCGCCGCCGTCTCCGTGACCGAAGGTGCAGAGATACTCGCGGTTCAAATCCTTCTGCGAATATCTGTGCCAGCCGCCGAGGATGTGCTCGGGGTTCAAGTATGCGTTATATGTAGTCTGCCAGGAGTCGCCCTCGTCGAAGCAGTCGGTGCTCGGCGAGAAATGGGAGAGTATCTCCGTGCCGTCTATGCCCTTCCACATGAAGGTGTCATAGGGCACTTTGTTGAACTCGTTCCAGGATATCTTTGTGGTCATGAAGTAGTTGATGCCGGCCTTCTTCATAATCTGCGGGAGCGCCGCACTGTAGCCGAAAACATCGGGGAGCCACATTATCTTATTGTCAACGCCGAACTCGTCCTTGAAGAAGCGCTTGCCGACTAAGAACTGACGGACAAGGGATTCGCCGGAGGTGACGTTGGTGTCCGACTCGACCCACATACTGCCCTCGACCTCCCAGCGGCCTGCGGCGATCATCTTCTTGATGCCCTCATAGACCTCGGGGTAGTCCTCCTTGACGAACGCATAGAGCTGCGCCTGCGAGGACATGAACTTGTATTCGGGATATTCCTCCATGAGCTTGAGGACGGTTGCAAAGGAGCGGCCTGCTTTCTCCCTCGTCTGACGGAGTCTCCAGAGCCACGCGACGTCGATATGTGTGTGACCTATGCAGCAGGCTGTGGCGTCCATGGCGTCCTTTGAATATATCTCCCTGTCGAGCAGGTCGATGGCGGCCTCGGCGGATGCCGCAAAGGTGTCATAGTCGGAGGTGTTGAAGTCGATAAGGTTGACAGCATCGTTGAGCGCCTTGACTATATCGATGCGCGGAAGATCGTCCGCGTTATAGAGGGACGCCACCTTGAGCGGAGTTCTGAGGTCGAAGATGAGGCGGTTCACAAGGTCGTCAACGACCTTGAGGCGCGCACCCATTCTGAGCTTGCCCTTGAATTCCCAGGCGTCCGAATACGCGTTGAGGCAGCAGTCGAATTCTTCGCCGCCCTTGGCGCAGTCGAGCAGGCGTATCTCGCTGTGGTTCGAGTCGCCGCCCTGACGGAGCTCGCCGTTAAAGTACATGATGAACTGCGGGTTGCTGCGATTCCACGGGCCGCTTGCGGAGGGGGTCAGCTGATAGACAACCGGTCTGCCCGCGAAGCGCTCGGGCACGGTGAAGCTGTGACGGAACCACGCATAGTCCTCTCTGTAGCCCCAGTAATCGTTCTCCGAGTCGAAATCAGTCCATTCGCCCTCGTCAATCTGTGAAAATTTATACTGTCCGTCGCGGAACTTGAAGCCGCCGAGCGTCTCGCTGTCGGGATAGAGGTATTCGTTCTCAAGATCCTCTATTACTTTATATATCCTTCTTGCGAGCATATAGCGCTCGGAGTTTTTGTCCGCGAAGCGGATATCTACATGGCTCATTTAATTGCTCCTTTCAAAATGTTGTCTATGTTATTTTTCAAAAATGACCCGAGTTTAATTTTCTGCCGCGTGTCTTCTCTCGTTGAGCTCGTCGAGGATACGCTTATGCTCCTTGTCGGACAGGGCGTATTTTATCGTCGGCAGGACGGAGAGAATGCAGCCGATGACGGGCGGAACGGAGACGATGAAGAACAGGACGGTCATGAACGGCTGATATTCGGGATTGAGACGCGGAATGCCGCCTGCGGCGATATAGTCGTTGACCTCCTGAACCTTGGCGTCGGAGAAGCCGACGACCGAATAGGCGATACCGTTTATAACTGTCGCAATAGCAGCGGTTATCTTGGCTATAAAGGTCTGCCCCGAGAAGAACACGCCGTCCGGGCGTATGCCGGAGCAGTATTCCTCGTAGTCGACGGCGTCGGCTATCATAAGTGACTGCAGGGCGTTTGTAATACCCATGGAGAAGCCGCTGCCGAAGAACAGTACGGCGCAGATTATGAGGCAGGCAACGGTGGTCAGATCGTGGTTCGGCGCTATCATATAGACTAAGAACAGTCCTCCGTAGGGTATCGCGCCGATAAGGTTCGACCAGTTGTAGAGCGACTTTTTCTCATACTTCTTGACGAGCATGGGCGCAAGTCCCATCGAGAGGAACTGACCTATAAACAGCGCGCCGCCGAGAAGCAGGATATAGAGCATGGCAAGCAGAGGATCCTTGCTTGCGTAGTAATACGAGACGAGCGACATCGCCGCGAGGGCTATTGTAGACTTGGGACTTCCGAGTACGCCGGAGAGCAGTATCTGGCGGAAGGGCTTGTTCTGCCACATGAGAGCAAAGTTCTGCTTCATCGTGCGTGTCTCTTTCGAGGCGGGGACGCGCTCGCGCACGAAGATACCTGCCATCTGATAGAGAATAAAGCCGACGACGGAGAATATTACAGCTGCGGTTATGAAGCCGAGACGTTCGCCCTGAGCGGGAGTTCTGCCGTTGACCGCAAAGGTGTTGCCGAGCTTCAGCGCGACGGAATTTATCGTCAGCAGGGTGATGCCCGCGCCGACGCTCGCCCAGATTCTCGCAAAGGAGAGGAGCTTGTTGCGGTCGTCGTCCTTTTCGGTCATGAGAGCGGTTATGCCCCAGAGCGGGATATCGCCGACCGTATAGGTCATGCCCCAAAGTATGTAGGTAAAGGCGGCGTAGGCGACGATGAGGATGTTGTGCATACTCGTCGCCGAGGCCGCAGGGTCATAGAAACCGAAGTTTGTAAAGCAGAGTATGGTGATTATCATTATCGGGAACGGAACAAAAAGCAGATAGGGTCTGCACTTGCCCCATTTTGTGCGGGTCTTGTCAACTATCGTGCCCATCATCGGGTCGTTGACTGCGTCCCACACGCGGGCGATAGCCATAATGACGCTGACTGTGAACGCGGGGATAAGAATAGTAAACTGAAGATAGTAGGTCAGCGCGGTGCCGATTATGTTATAGAATACGTTCTGACCGGCCAGACCAACATAGTACATCGCACTCTCTTTTTTTGTGTAAGTTTTGAGCGCTCTTCCTTGCGGTGCATTGTTTGCCATATTTTCATACCTCCTTACTTTATGCAACAATTATATACTTTTACTTCGGGCGTTACAATAGATTTTTAGTTATTTTGCCAAAAAAACTTGCCCCGGCCGTTTAAGTTTTCAATTCCTTTTGTAGGGGTCGGCGACTCGACGACCCTTTGACGCGTTAGCGGCACCGAAAATTTATTCATTTCGCCCGTGTCGTATATACGCTCTCCGTTTGACGCTTGCCCTCTGTGCCGCCTACGGCGGCAGCGGTGCGTCGAGTCGCCGACCCCTGCAAAGCGAATAGCTGCAAGCTGCTGCATAAATGATATCCGCCCCTACACGGTTGAGTCGGATTTGCAATATTTGCAATATTAAAGCTGTTTGACTGACGGCGGTTTATTTCCCGCCGCTCCCGATTCATCAAGCTGTTCAATCTGTCATACGACTTCAATATATATCGGAAAAGCCCCGACAGAAATTATACTGTCGGAGCTTTTCTGCTTTACGGACACGCGCTTTTATGCGGAGCCGTTTAGTGAAAATTTATGCGTGGTTATTGTGGATCATGTTTTTGATATCCGGAAGATTTGCCGTGCCCTTGAAGAACTTTCGAAGCTCGGAGAGACAGCGCAGGGGATTGGGATTCCAATCGGAGCGGGGAGCGGGCTTTATGCCGATATTTTCGAGCATCGGGCGCAGAGCTTCAAAGCGCTCCTCAAAGCTTTCGCAGTCCATATTCTCTCTCTTTGTCCAGCCGGCCTCGGCAACAGCCCAGAAGCGCGGGAAGCACATATACGAGAGCCTGTCAAAGTCGCGGACATACTCCGTCCAAATCGGGCACTCGACGCCGAACACGTTCTTCTTCCCCTCCTCGGTCAAGCCCTTGATGTAGGGGTCGAGGCTGTAGGTTTTCTTGAGCGAGGTCATGCCGTAGGGGTAGTCGCAGTAGTAATAGTAAAACTCGGAGACTATCATCTTTCCGCCGTTGTTGGCAAATTCGACCGAGCGATCCTTTTTGTCCATCCAGCGCTGAACGATGATGTCCTTGGGCATCATGCCGCTGTTGAGGCTCTCGTTCCAGACTATAGCCGTCTTGCCGTGCTTTTTGAGGAAATCTATCGCTTGGAGCACGAACCAGCCCTGAAGCTCCTCCTCGTTTTTGAGCCCTTTTTCTCTCATGCGCGCCTGGCACTTCGGGCACTCCTTCCAGCGGGTCTTGGGTGCCTCGTCGCCGCCGATATGGAAGAATCTGCCGGGAAAGAGCTCAACCATCTCGCCGAGCACGTCGAAAACGAGCTTCAATGCGTCGTCGTTTCCGGCGCAGAGAATGTCGTCGTATATGCCCTGCTTCGTGCCGACCTTGAGCGGCGCTCCCTTGCAGGAGAGCTCGGGGTAGGCGGCGAGCACGGAGAGCGTGTGTCCGGGCATATCGAACTCGGGGATGACTTCAATATAGTTGTCGTCCGCGTAGGCGACTATCTCGCGTATTTCGTCCTTGGTGAAATGTCCCGAATATTCCTCGTCGAAGTGGTACTGCCCGAAATCCGAGCGGTGGCGGTGCGAGCCGACGGAAACAAGCTCGGGGTGGCTGTCAATCTCAACGCGCCAGCCCTGGTCGTCGGTCAGATGCCAGTGCATGGTGTTCATCTTGACGAGCGCCGCGGCGTCGATGAGCTTTTTGATGTTCTCGACCGTAGTCATGTGGCGCGCGCAGTCGAGCATGAACGCACGGTATTCAAACGCGGGCGCGTCCTCTATTCTCACGCAGGGGCAGATGTCGAGCTGCTTTAGCTGCTTTAATGTCTGACTTGCATAGAACGCTCCGCGCTCGCCGCCGGCGGTGGCTTCAACGCCGTTCTCCGTCACCTCGAGCACATAGCTCTCCTCGGACAGCTTATTCGAAAGACGGGCGGAAAAGCTCTCGGAATCGAAGCTTTCCGTGTTGACGCTGCCGCCGAGGTAGTCGATTTTATTGGGGTTGGGAATAATGCTGAGCTGTTTCATTTTTCTTCTCCTCCAAAGGGCTTTTGTCAAGGGTCAGTATACAATAAACGGAGTCCAAAAGCAAGGTGCAAATCAGCTTTCGGGCTTTTCTTTTTCTTCGCCGCGGTTATCCTTTTTCTTCTCGGCTTTGCACGCCTCGGCGCACATCTCCTCCTGCATTTCGAGCGTTATCTGCTTCATCGTGCTTTCGTCTATCTTCATCAGCTTCATTAATATCGCCTGACGGGCGAGGATGCGGTTCATCTTGCCGTGAATGTCCTCGATCATTATCTCGGTTTTGAGATTTACCTTGTAGTCGTTTTCGGCGCGGCGGCGATCCTTTTCCTCCTGGCGGTTCTGGCTCATCATTATCAGCGGAGCCTGCAGTGCGGCGACGCAGGAGAGCACGAGGTTTAGCAGAATAAACGGATAGGGGTCAAAGGCGCGCTTTGCAAGTATGACATTTCCGACCATCCAGAGAATGAGCAGGGCGGTGAAAGAGAATATGAACGCCCAGCTTCCGGCGAATTTTGCGATTTTATCCGCCGCACGCTGACCGAAGGTGTATTTTTCTTTGTCGGGGTTTGCGGCAATTCGGCTGTCCGCGAGCAGCGCGATTATCTCCTCGTTGCTCATGTCGTGCTTGACGTCGCTGATTATCTCGTTGACAAGTTTCTTGTTCTCTTTCATCTGGCACACTCCCTTGAAATTATCCGTATACTATTTTAACATAAGACGAAGAGATTTTCTATAGCTATATTTGCGTTTGCCGAGCGGCGGTGGTATACTGTGTTCAGACATAATTCAGTCTTATGTGCGGATAATATATAAAAAGGGGAGAAGAAAATGAAAGAGCTCATGAAAAATATTTCAAAATCCGAGGTTCTGACTCTGAGAGATCAGGTGCTCTGCCAGCCGGGGCAGGTGGTCAGCAAGACCCTCGCCCAGAACGACGCGCTGAGCATAACGCTCTTCGCTTTCGACAAGGACGAGGAGATAAGCACCCACGCCTCCGGCGGCGACGCATTTGTCACCTGCCTCGAGGGAGTCGGAAAAATAACGATAGACGGCGTTGACTACGAGCTGCACGAGGGCGAGAGCATAGTCATGCCCGCCGGACACCCGCACGCGGTCTACGGCAAGGAGCAGTTCAAGATGCTTCTCGTTGTGGTGTTTTGAAGATAAAATAAAATAAAAAATGTCCGCCGTATTAGATATAAATGCGGCGGACGAATTTATATAATTTTACCCCTGCTTCGAAAACTCGCATCCGCAGTAGTTCTGTCTGTATAGATCATACTGCTTCGAAAGTTCTATCGAGCGCTTGTAGCCCTCGCGCTTCTTGAAATCTGCGGGCAGATGGCGCACTCCGTATTTTTCGCCCATCTCTTCGCCGATGCGGTTGAGTATCTGCGAATTCTTGTGCGGACTTACGGAGAGGGTGGTGGTGAAGTAGTCGAAGCCGTGCTTTTTGGCCTCGAGAGCCGTGCGCTCGAGCCGCAGATAAAAGCATTTTTCGCACCGCGAACCACCCTCGCGCTCCTGCTCATATCCCTTTGCCGCATCGGTGAACTGCGTATGATTATATTCACATTCGAGCATTTTTACATTGTGCTCCGCGGGCAGGAGAGATATTATCCTGCGCTGCTCGCCGAGCCTGTGTTCGTATTCATCGGCGGGGTAGATGTTCGGATTGAAGTAGAGCACGGTGACATCAAAATATTTTGTCAGATATTCGAGCACATAGCTGCTGCAAGGCCCGCAGCAGCTGTGTAGCAACAGGGTCGGCACGCGCCCGTTATTTTTTATTTCTTCGATCTCGCGGTCGAGGGCGAGCTGATAATTTATCTTGTTCATCTCTAAACGCCTCCACAATATATGATACCGCAAAGGCGCAAATAAATCAACCGATCAGTCGAGTATGCGCCCGTCTGTCGATATTGTCACGACCTGCCAGGGGATAAATTTGCCGCTGTTTTGCAGCGCAATATCTTTTCCGCGAACGCAGCCTATCGGATAACTCACCTTGCTTTTTGCCTCCGCAATCTGCATTGACGCGCCGCCGATATCAATGAGTGCGCTGCACCCGTCGGAAGAATTACATGCCGCTTCAAACGCATACTGCGCCTCTCTTTCTCCGCTCAAAACATCGACCGTGATACCGCATTTTTGCTTTAATCTGTTTACAAATTCAGCTTTGTTCGATGCATCGCGAACCGCACTTGTCGCATAGGCGAAAGGAATATATCCCGAATGACGGGCATTCGATGCCAAAGCTGAAATTACGGAAATGCTCTTTTCCATTCGTTCCTCATCAAGCCGCCCGGTTTGTGCAAGGCCTGAGCCGAGACGCGTTGTTATTACGAGTTTTTTTCCGTTCCTGCCCGCCGCATATCTGATTGAGTTTGAACCTATATCAATAACCGCAACGGAATCCGCTTTGCCGACAATGTCTTTTTTTATGTAAGTATCCGTCATTTTCTACTCCTTTGCAGGTTGTATTCGCAGATTGCGCCTCTTCAGGGTTCTGCTGTCGGCTCCGCAGGTTCCGGCGTATCGTGAGCGGCGGCAGAGACCGGTGCGCTTGAAATCGGCACCGATGTTGTGATAATTGCATTCGGATCATCAACATCAAACCTTATATCTCCGTCCAGCATATATCCTTGCGTTTCGCGCATGTATCTTATCAGGAATTCACTGCTCGAAATATATGCATTCAGCTCTTGAAGCCCCTCCTGCTGAATTTCGGCTTCCTGAAGTTTGCGCTGCTGTTCCTCCCTTTCCGCCCGAAGCCTGCTCATGGTTGAGTTTTGTTTGCCCGTCATCGCAAAAAGCACAGCAAGCAAAGCAAAACCCGCCGCTGTGAAAACAATGCCGAAATAAACCGTTTTTTTTGAAATATTGCGTCTGCTTTCTTTTTTCATAGTCATTCGCTGTCCGTTCTTTTTTGCATCGGCATATGCCGTCGGCACTTATATGTCGTTGCCTTTATGCACCGTCGGCTGCTTCATGCCTTTTTGTGTTGTTTCTTTGCGCTTTTCATTATGCAGCATTCGAAGGATAATTGCAAGTGTTTTTTTGCCGCAAAAGAAATCGGCGGAGCAATGCATTCACCGCTCCGCCTTATGAAGTTAAATTTTCTGTTCGACTGCTTTTCCGATATTATCTGAATATGCGGAATGAGCAGATGAAGTTGCGGTGCCAATAGTTGGAATTGAACGAGCGTTCAACGATCCTGCCGTTGGACTGCGATGCATCGATCATTGTCCACTTGCCGCTGCATATTGCAACGTGACCGTAATAAACGATTACATCTCCGCGTTTGACGTTGTTGATATTGTTGTTGCGCTGATAGCGGGTGCAGCTGCGCCACATGTAACTCGTCATGTAGCCCTGCGAAATGCCTGCCTTGTTGATGCACCAGTATACAAAACCGGAGCAGTCAAACACGTTCGGTCCTTTTCCGCCGCGAACGTAGCGACAACCGAGTTTGCTCCGCGCAATGCGGATAAACCTGTCGATACGCTCACTTGCGCCTTCACCGGGATCGGGATCCGGATCGGGATCGGAAGGCTTGGGCGTAGGATTGCTTCCGCCGCCACCGCCGCCACCGCCGCCTCCGGTCCCGCCATCCGTTACCGGGGAGGATGCGCGCACCGCATCATCGGAAAACAGAACGTTCATGGTATGCCTTCCGACTTTGCCGTCAACGGTAAGTCCATTATTTTTTTGGAAAAGCTTCACAGCTTTTTCGGTAATGCTTGTGTAGTAGCTGTTGATATTCTTTGCGCGGAGATAGTTAAGCTCATACAGTCTCTGCTGAACATTTTTAACATCCGACCCGTGCATGGAGTAGCTGAGCGTCATCGCTCATCAGCGTATCCCTCGTGATAGGTCCGAGATAGCCGTCCGCAATAAGCGAATTCTGCTCTTGGAACCTGCGAACCGCCATCTGAGTATCGGTTCCGTAGATGCCGTCGGGCTCCGTTGTGAGATAACCGAGTTTTTGAAGCCTGTTCTGATAGAGCAGGATGTTGTCGCCCGAATCACCGATATTAAACGCTTTCGGAACGCATTCCGGGTTATAAAGAGCTTCTTTTGTGTTTCTTCCGACTTTTCCGTCAACGGAAAGATTGTTTGCTGCCTGGAATTCCTTTACGCCGGCTTCCATAGCTTCGTCAAACCCGCCGTCCTCCGTATCGACATAGCCGAGTTCGTAAAGTCTTTGCTTGACAGCAACAACATCCTGTCCCGAATAGCCGATCATGCAGAGGTATGCCTTTGCATCATTCGACATAAGCAGTTCGTATGTTGCGGGATCAAGTCTGCCCGTGACCTCAAGTTCGTTCCTGCGCTGGAATACGCGCAATGCATTTTTTGTTATATTTCCGAAATAATCCGTGGGTTCATCCTGATCCATGTACCAAAGGATCATGAGCCTTTCCTGAACATCGGGAATCACATCGTTGTGTTCTCCTGCTTTCGCAACGTCCTTTGTTTCGTCAACGGGACGCATTGAAATGATCGGCACGGGAGTGATATAGATGTTATGCGTTGCCTGAGGTGTCGTGGTTTCGGCAGGGTCGGTATCGCCGGGCTGCTCCATCGCTGCACCCGGGTCATCGGTGGATCCCGGTTCGGTGTTCTGAGGGGATTGGGTGACCGCCGCCGGGTTGTCACTCGAGTGCAGAGCCTGCTGATCGCCCTTGAAAGTTTTTGAAGATTTGCCGCCCAGCGCAACGCCGATAACGATTGCGCCGATTATGACGACCATGATACATGATACTGCAAGCCTGTATTTCACTGCAAGAGCAGGCAGTCTCTTAAAGAATGAAAGCACCTTGCCTCCTGCGGCGGAAACATGTTTGCCCGCTCCTCCCGCGGAGCTTTTGTTGTTGAGTGAATACGTTGTTTTTGCTTCAGCGTTTTTGCTCTTTCGGAATGTTGAAAGAACCTTTGCCCACAATGTGCTGAAGAATGATGCGATTGCAAGAAAAATACGTTTTGCACGAATTGCTGCTTCCGATAACAGCTTTTTCATACTGCCTCCTTCCCATCTGTCTTTCTAACAAATGCACTTGGTTTGCCGTTTGCACCGTGCGCCCGATGCCTGCGGCTCCCCGCCCGATCGCACAAAAGCGGGGACTTCGTTTTCGGCGGCGGCTCAGCCGTCAGCCGTTTGTGCTTTTTGATGCGCTGCTCCGTGCCCCTGATTGCACCCCTTACTCAACGCATCGTATACATTATAACACATATCTCAAAAAATGCAACCCGAATCGCAAAATTTGTTGATTTCACCGCATTTTCAATCCGGTTGCAGCGGGATAAAACGACAGTGTTTTCCGTTTCGATTTTACTGTTTATTCTCGTATTGCAATATTAATTTTGTTTTTACTCTGTTAGTTATCGTTTTCAGCTCGGCTTAGCAATTGCTTTTTGATTGTGTTTGTTTTTCGTCATTTGCAAATTTGGCAAAAAATGGCGGTATGGGACGAATTTTGTGGAATAAAGTGTTATAAACGTGACTTAATCAAAAATCCGCACAGTTTTTTCTGCGCGGATTTTTCGTGATTCTTTACCATTTCAGTAATATCTGCATTACCGGCCTCAAGTGTCGGAGTTAAAGAACTTTTCAACACCGTCTGCGACCGCCTGAGCAAGTTTTTCCTGATAATTTGGATTTGCGAGCAAACGCTCCTCATTTGCATTGGAAATGAATCCGCATTCAACGAGTGCGCTCGGCGCGACAGGCTCGCGTACAACCATCAAATCTCCGCTGTTTGTCCCGCGATTGCGCTGCCCCGTTGCTTTGCAGATTTCGTCAAGGATAATTGTTGCAAGCGTCTGTCCTTTGGTGCCCTCTTTGTAGTAGAAGAGCCGTGTGCCGTCAACGCTGCGATCGTCCGGGTACGAATTCATGTGAATACTGATTGCAGCATCGAAAATATCGAGTTTCATGAACTCTTTGCGCAGGCGCATATCCTCGTTTTTGGTGTCCGCAACGGCATATGAGCCCATGCGCGTCATAAAGACATAGTAACCTTTTTCGCCTAATTTTTGCGCAACGAACCGTGCAACCTGAAGGTTCAGTTCATCTTCACGAACTCCCGTATCAAGTCCGATCGAACCGGGGTCAAATCCGCCGTGTCCAACGTCAAGCAGGATGATCGTTTTGTCCGAAGGAAGTGTTTTAAGCTGCTCCAGTCTTGCCATGACGGCATTCATGTCACCTTCCGTAACAACAAGCGGGATTCCGTCGGAAGGAGTCGGGGTTTCTGCTGTTTGAGTTGCCGGAGGATTATCCGTCTGAGCAGGTTCCGTTTGCAATGCGGGCGTATCCGTGACCGCAGGCTGCGGTGCGGACGGCTTTGCGCTCGCCGGGCCGTGCGAATCGCCGTGGTTTGCACATGTTCCGCGGCAGGCGATCGATATGCACACAACAATAATTGAAAGCAGCAGAACAAAAATAACAAGGCAGAGTATCCGTCTCGTTCTGTATACGCTGTCATTTTTGAATCCCATTGTTTTTCTCCGTTCCATCTTGTTTTTCTTTTTGTTTTAAATTTTTGCCGCAGCTGCACGGCAGAAGATCCGCTCACCGTCATTCGGACGTCAAAACCGCCGATCTTTACCTTATTATGCCAAACCTATGCGCAAAAATCAACGATAATTCCGCTCAATTTATGTACAAAATGTGAATATTTTCAGTAAAATCCGAAATCGAACTGAGTGACGCTCTGCCTCAGAAATTCGGGAATTTTCGGCTCAAAGTCATTCATTCCGAAAACTCCCGAACCTATACTTTTAATTTTGTGTAATTGAGTGTATTTTTCAGCGTTCCTCACGGAAATAAGACAGGCCGAGGGCTGCCGGGGGCTGGTCCTCCTTTTTCCTGCGCAGCGAAACAATAATGAGTACGATTATTGTAACGATATAGGGCAGCATCCTGAACAACTCCTGTGACCGCCTTGTCAATCCGGAAGCGATCAGAAGGTATGCCCAGAAAAAGATTCCGAAAAGGTAGGAGCCCCATATTGCACGGGTGGGTTTCCATGTTGCAAAAATAACGAGCGCAACCGCAAGCCAGCCAAGGTTTTCAATCGTTCCGTCGTTTGCCCATGTTCCCTTGATGTAGTCCATAACATAGTAAACGCCGCCGAGCCCGGTTATTCCGCCGCCGATACAGGTTGCAAGATACTTGTAACGGGTGACATTTATACCGGCAGCATCCGCTGTTGCAGGGCTTTCACCAACGGACCTGAGATTGAGTCCGCGATTGGTGCGTTTGAGGAATATTTGAACAAGTATTGCGATTATGATTGCGGCGTAAACCATAAAGCCGTAATCAAAGAACATCTGCTTCAAAGTTTCGGGAAGCGGCAGCCAACCGAAAACCTCTGCGCGGAAGAGTCTGCTGGTTCTTTCAACGCTTATCTGACCGACACCGCCTGCAAGCTTGTTGAGGGAACCTCCGAAGAAATTCGCAATGCCCGCTCCGAAAATCGAAAGCGTCAGACCCGTAACGTTTTGATTCGTACGCAGAGTTGTTGTGAGAAAGCTGAAAATGAATCCGCCCGCTGCTGCCGCTGCAAAGGCACATATAAGCGCGATCAGAATCAGCATGAACGAACTCGGAACTTTGCCCGCTGCATCACAGGCACGTTCATAGAAAAACGAACCCGCAAGGCTTGCAATGCCGCCGAGATACATCATGCCCGGAACACCAAGATTAAGATTGCCGGATTTTTCCGTCAGAATCTCGCCTGCGGAGCCGAACATTATGACCGTGCCGAACGATACGGCCGCCTGGATTAGCATAATCAATTGTTTCATTTTGTTTTGCCCTTTCAGTTTTTATTGCCGTGTCTGCTCCGCGCGGCTCATTCCGCCGACTGCTTTGCGCCGTCCTTCTCACGCAAAGCAACCTTGTAATTGATAAAAAATTCACTTCCGAGGATGAAGAAAAGGATGATACCCGTGCTGACCTGCGAAAGATTATCGCTGATGTTGAACTTTGACGCTATTTCGCGTGCGCCCATTTCGAGGAAAACGATAAGGAAGGAAACAAGAATCATCACAAGCGTGTTGAACTTTGCAAGCCATGCAACGATAATTGCCACATAGCCGCGTCCGCCCGCCGTGTTCGTTGAAATCGTGTGTCCCTGTCCCGCAACCGCAAGAAAACCGGCAATGCCGCATACTGCGCCGGAAAGTGTGACCGTGCGGACGGTGACGGCAGGAACATTGATTGCAGCATACCGCGCCGTGTCGTGGCTCTCGCCGACAACAGCAATTTCAAACCCGTGCTTTGTGCTTTTAAGATAGAAGTACATTGTTACGGCAAGAACAGCAACGATAATGACATTAAGTCCGTACATCTGCCCGAAAACGTCCGGGAACCATCCCTTGTGTGATTCAAGGTTGATCGTTCCGACGATGTTGGAACCATAGGAATTCTCCCAAAAAGTAACGAAGAATGACGTAAGCTGAATTGCAATATAGTTCATCATCAGTGTGAACAGAGTTTCGTTTGTGTTCAGCTTTGCTTTTGAAATTCCAGGAATGAACGCCCAGAATCCGCCCGCCGCTGCCGCCGCAAGGAACATCACAACAAGCAGCAGTCCGTTCGGCAGACTGTCAAAATACATCATGCACGCCGCAGCTGCAATGCCGCCGAGCAAGATCTGACCCTCTGCGCCGATATTCCAGAATTTCATTTTAAATGCGGGGGCAAGTCCGATCCCGATGCACAGCAGCATTGAAATATCTCGAATCGTGTTCCAGATTCTTCTTTCAGTGCCGAAAACACCGTTGAACATTGTGGCATACACCTTCACAGGGTTCATTTTTGTAAGCCCGTAAATAAGCACGCCGTTAAGAACGAGCGCGATAATTATTGCAATCGCACGAATAAGCCAACTCTTCCAAACCGGCAGCGCGGTTCTCTTTTGAATACGAAGCATTCTGTTTTCCTGCCTTTCGTTATCTTTTTGCCCGAATCACTCGGCTGAGCTGTCGGCCGAGCCAAGGTTTGTCATCAAAAGTCCGACTTCGTTCTTTTGAGTCTTTCTTGCATCAACAATTCCGCTGACCCTGCCGCCGCAAAGCACAAGTATCCTGTCGCAAAGCTCAAGCAAAACGTCGAGGTCTTCACCGACAAAAATGACTGCGCCGCCCTTTTTCTTAAGATCGTTCAGCAGCCCGTAGATTGCATAGGACGTGTTGATATCCAGTCCGCGAACAACATAAGCCGCCATAAGGAGCGACGGGTTAAACGAAAGTTCGCGCCCGACAAGAATTTTTTGCACGTTGCCGCCGGAAAGCTTTCTTATCGGTGTATCAAGATCCGGAGTCAGAACGCCAAGTTCGTCAACGACCTTCTGCGCAAGCTCACGCGGTTTTTTTCTGTCCGCAA
>ERZ860322.782-NODE-782-length-21668-cov-2.734141_pt1 | contig 21668 bp, 22 predicted proteins | sample MGYA00509979_ERZ860322 | MGnify/ENA primary metagenome ERZ860322 (study PRJEB30046, sample SAMN00715217) | human gut metagenome | study: EMG produced TPA metagenomics assembly of the A metagenome-wide association study of gut microbiota in type 2...
GATGGTATCGGTGCTGTGGTTGGGGCCGCCGGACGTCAGCAGCTGGATCAGCGCGAAGCACTGGAAGGAGTTGATCGTGGTGATGATGAGTATGTAGAGCGTGGTGGGCATGATCTGCGAGGCGCGCCCCAACGTCACGGCCGACATTTTCTCGCTCTCGATGAAGACGGGCAACGCCTGCGTGCTGAAGGGCGGCAGCGACGCCCGCCGCTCCAACGAAGCCATCGCCGCCCTGCTCCGCGAGGCGCTCCGCAGCGAAGGCATCGACCCGGCGGCCTTCACCCTGCTGCCCGCGGGCCACGAGGCTGCCGGAGCGCTGCTGAACGCCGTGGGTTACGTCGACGTGGTGATCCCGCGCGGCGGCGCGGGACTGATCCGCTTCGTGCGCGAAAACGCCCGCATACCCGTGATCGAGACCGGGGCGGGCATCGTCCACACCTACTTCGACCTCGACGGCGATCTGACGAAAGGCCGCGCCGTGGTCTGCAACGCCAAGACGCGGCGCGTCAGCGTCTGCAACGCCCTCGACTGCCTCATCGTCCACCGCGAACGGCTCCGGGACCTCGCGGAACTGTGCGACCCGATGGCCGCCGAACGCGTCACGGTCTACGCCGACGCGGAGGCGTACGCCGCACTCGAAGGCCGCTACCCCGCGTGCCTGCTCCGCCCCGCCGCGGAGGAGCACTTCGGGACCGAATTCCTCGACTACAAGCTGGCCGTGCGGACCGTCGGCTCCCTCGACGAAGCTCTGGCGCACATCGCCCGCTACTCCTCGCGCCACAGCGAAGCCATCGTCACCGAAAACGCCGGGACGGCCCGGGAGTTCACCCGGCGGGTCGATGCGGCGTGCGTCTACGTCAACGTCTCGACGGCCTTCACCGACGGCGGCCAGTTCGGGTTCGGCGCCGAGGTCGGCATTTCGACCCAGAAACTCCACGCCCGCGGCCCGATGGGGCTGCCCGAACTCACGACCTACAAATACGTGATTTCAGGCAACGGACAGACCAGAGAGCCATGACGGTCACGCCGCCGCCCGCCGTTTTCGCGGCATCCCGCCGCGTTCCCGACTCCGCCCCGCGCGGGCGAAGCGGAGTCGCCGCGCACCGATGCATCCCCCGACGCCCCTCGCGGAAGGGAGACGCCGCCGCATGGCCCGGACGGCCGGCGCCAAAAGGTCCCGACCCATATGTGACAAAAATTCCACTTATTTCGGCAAATAATTGAACGATTCGTAATCATTTTTTGCTTAAATTTGCACATCCGTAAAATAATACATATATTTAAATTATGATTCGTGAACTTTTCGCCGTGGGCCTGGGAGGCGCCGCCGGAAGCATCGTCCGCTATATGCTCTCCGTCTGGCTGCTCGGAGGGCACACGTTGCTGGGTTTTCCGGCCGGAACGTTCACGGTCAACGCCGCGGGATCGCTGCTGATCGGCATTCTGCTGGAGACCACGAATTCGGCTGCGGCAGGATGGTTGCTCATCGCAGGATTCTGCGGAGGATTCACCACCTTTTCGACCTTTTCGGCCGATGCCGTGCGGTTGCTGCGTGCCGGAGACTACGGGCCTGCGACGGCCTACATTGCGTTGAGCGTCGCGGTCTGCATCGCCTTCGCCGCGCTGGGCATGTGGATCGGAGCGCAAATTGCACGCAATTAAAAATGAAAAATTAAGAATTAAAAATAACCTGCAACCCGGTTAAATCCCGGTCGCGCTGCGACAAGCCCCCCCCCGAGGAGGGGATTTGGGGGAGGGTCAGAATTGGATACGCGGCGGAACGCCGCGAATGGAACCATCCAAGAGAAGCAAAACGAACAATTAACACAAAATACTTACTGTTATGTCAAAAGTTACTGTCGTAGGTGCAGGCGCCGTAGGTGCAACCTGTGCAAACGTGATGGCTTGCCGCGAGGTGGCGAGCGAAGTGGTCCTCATCGACATCAAGGAGGGTCTCTCGGAAGGCAAGATGCTGGACATGTACCAGTGCTCGACGCTGATGGATTTCGACACGAAGGTCGTAGGCGCAACCAACGACTACAAGACGACGGCCAATTCGGACGTGGTGGTCATCACCTCGGGCATTCCCCGCAAGCCGGGCATGACCCGCGAGGAGCTGATCGGCACGAACGCCGGCATTATGAAGGGCGTGATCGAGAACGTCATCAAGTACTCGCCCCGCGCCATCATCATCGTGGTTGCCAACCCGATGGACACGCTGACCTACCTGGCCCTGAAGGCTTCGGGACTCCCGAAGAACCGTATCATCGGCATGGGCGGCGCATTGGACTCGGCCCGCTTCAAGTGCTACCTGGCCAAGGCCACGGGCGCTAACATCAACAATGTCGACGGCATGGTCATCGGCGGCCACGGCGACACGACGATGATTCCGCTCGTATCGAAAGCCACGGTCAACGGCGTTCCCGTTTCGCAGTTCGCTTCGAAGAAAAAACTCGAAGAGGCCGTCGCCAACACGATGGTCGGCGGAGCCACGCTGACCAAACTCATCGGCACTTCGGCATGGTACGCTCCCGGCGCAGGCGCAGCGATGATGGTCGAGGCTATCCTCAACGACCAGAAGAAGATGGTTCCCTGCTGCTGCTACCTCGACGGCGAGTACGGCCAGAAGGACATCTGCATCGGCGTTCCCGCGATCATCGGCCGCAAGGGCATCGAGAAGATCGTGAAGATCGACCTCACGAAGGAAGAGGCCGAGAAGTTCGCCGCTTCGGCCGAGGCCGTCCGCAAGACGAACAACATCCTGCACGAGATCAAGGCGCTCTAAACCGGGGGTGGGTGGCGGACCGGAATACGGAAAGCCTGTCCCGCAAAACCCAGGGAACTCCTTTACAAAAGCCGCTCCGACGATTCGGAGCGGCTTTTTCGTATCCGGAAAGGAGCGTCTATCAGAAGCTGACCTTCGCGCCGATGAACCAGCTGCGGGGCAACGAAGGTCCGTAAATGTAGCCCGAGTCGCGGTCCACGCCCTTGTCGAAATCCTTCTGGTAAGCGTTGAACAGATTCTGCACGCCGCCGTAAAGCTGGAGGGTGATCTCCTTGTAGACCCGCAGGTCGTAGGCCAGACGCAGGTTCACGTCGCAGAACGCAGGCGTCGTGACGGCCACATCCCGCTCCACGCCCGATCCGGCCATGTGCTGCACGAGCATCTCGCCCGTGCAGGTTCCCGTCACGTCGGCCGTGAAATTGCGCAAGGGCTTCAGCGACGCCGTGAAATAACCGTACAGATCGGGCGTGCGGAACATCCGGCGCACGGGAGGCACCGTTTTGTCCTCGCTCCAGTATTCAGGCTCGACATAGCGGCTCCGCTGCCACGTCACGCCCGCCTGCAACTCGAACCAGCGGGTGAAAACCGCCCGGCCTTCGGCGTTCAGGCCCCTCACCGTGGCGCCCGAACCGTTGTAACGCTCCTTGATTTTGCCGCCGTCGGCCGTGTCCTCGATGTCGCGCAGGGCGAACACGTCGTCGAGACGGGTGTAGAATCCCTCGACGAGCAGGTTCGTCTGCACCCGGCCGAAAGTGTGGTAGAGGTCGGCCGAGAGGCTCACGCTGTGCGAGCGTTCCTCCTTCAGATCGTCGGCAAGCCGGATGCGGACCCGCTTGCCGCCCACGATGGCGATGTGCATATCCTCGTCGAAGGCCTGCGGGGCGCGGTAGCCCCCGGCATAGCTCACACGCAGGTTGACCGACTCCGAAGGATTGAAGCGGACATTGGCCCGGGGGCTGAAGATCGCATGGTCCACGAGGTTGTGCTTGTCGAGGCGGCCGCCGATGAGCAGCGACCATTTCCGGGTCTTCCATTCGTTCTGGAGATAGGCCCCGACGATGTGCACCGCCTGGTCGGTGCGGATGTCATAACCGATCGAACGGTCCGAAAGGTCGTCGTAGCTGTACTCCGTACCGAGCGTCAGCTCCGAGGGCATGAAGAGCAGTTTGCGGAAGGCATGGACATACTGCATGCCCGCGGCGAGGGTCAGGTCGTGCGTCGTGCCGTAGGCGTCGAGGTCCTGCTTGCTGCCATAATAACTCTTGCGGGCCGTGTTCTGGAACGAGGCGTAGGCATTGAAGCGGTTGCTGCGGTCGGCCGACGAGATGTCGAACGAAAGGCTTCCGCCGTCGATGGCGTGGTCGGTCTGCTCGGCGACGAAGGCTTCGTGGGGCGGCTGCTTCAACAGGTCGCCGCCCCGGCGGTATTCGTCGATGTGGTGGTACTGCGCCGTGATGCGCGAATAGGCCCCCGTGCGGAAGAACGAACGCATGCCCACGGACTGGCTGCTGATGACGGGCAGTTCGGTAAATCCGTCGCCGTCGTGGTCGTAACCCGAACGGTGGCGGCTCTGGCCGAAGACGCTGATGCCCGCGCGGCCGCTTTCGGAGACGATCGAAGCGTTGAGCATCGTGTTGTTGTCGTAGGAGTTGCTGCCTCCGAGCGAGGTCAGCGTATGCGACAGCTGGGCCGAACTGCGCGTCGGCTCACGGGTGATGATGTTGATCGTGCCGCCGATGGCCGACGAGCCGTAGAGCGCCGACCCGCCGCCGCGCAGCACCTCGACCCGCTCGATCATATTGGCCGGAATCTGCTCCAGCCCGTAGACACCCGTCAGGGAGGAGAAAACCGGATGCGAGTCGACCAGAATCTGCGAATAGTGGCCGTCGAGACCGTTGATGCGGACCTGCGTGAAGCCGCAGTTCTGGCAGTCGTCCTCGACGCGCACCCCGGGCTGGAACGAAAGGCCCTGGGCCAGGCACGAGGCGTTGGCCCGTTCGAACAGGCCGGCGTCCAGCACGCTCACCAGCGCCGGAGCTTCGCGCCGCAGCGTCTCCGAACGGCTGGCCGAGACGACCACTTCGTCCATCGAAATGCCGCTCTGCGCCACCTCGAAGTTGAGTTCCCGGGTCTCGCCCCGTTCGAGAGCGACGGTCATCCGACCGGAGGCATAGCCCAGCGCACGGACTTCGAGCGTCAGTTCGCCGACAGGGAGGTTTTTCAGGAAATAGTGGCCCGAAGCGTCGGTCGTCGTACCGAAAGCCGTGCCGACGACGGCCACCGAGGCGTAGGGAATGTGTTCATGGGTTTCACGGTCCACGACGTGGCCGAAAAGATTCGCGTCCGTGCTTTTGCGCGGCGCTTCGGCCGCGAGCACGACAAGGCTCTGGCACACGGACAGCGCCAACAAAATATATCGTTTCATACGAAAGTATTGAATAATGGTGAAAGTAAGTCCGCTCCGGCATGCGGATGATTGCGGCTTCCGGCCGCGTTTACAAATCCGGTCCACCCCTGAATCCCCTCCTCGGAAGGGACTTACGGCGTAAAAACACACGCCGCTTCCGCTTTGACGGCTCGGCAAACGATAAATCGTCGGCCCTCGCCTGTCGCCGCAGTTGTCGCGATGCAGCCGGACATGCCGATATTACGAAACGCAATTACGCCGCCGGAGGCGCCCGCAGGGAGAAACGCCGGACCTCGACCGCACATTTGCAGCGCGTGGCTTCGGGTTGCAGCACGGCCAGCACCTCGGCGTAGAATTCATGCGGAGGCTGGGTCTCGGCCAGGTAGGGGAAGAAATAGAAATCGTCGACGACACAGAATTCGACGACCTGTTCGGCAGCGCCGTTGTCGGGAACCAGATCGCCGCTGAAAGCCGCGAAATGGGCATGGTCCTCCAAATAGATATGTACCTTCTGACCCGCATGGGCTGCGAGCAGAACGGCCAGCATAAAGGCCGCGAGGCATTGTTTGAGGCGGAGGTGCATTGTCTTCACGGTGGCGAAGATACGAAAAAAAGGGACCGCGACAAGCGGCCCCTGCAAAAATACCTACAAATGAGGGTGTATGTCCTGTCCGGCACTCCCCGGGGGAAGCGGACACCCCCGGAAAAAGCCGGGCGGTTCAAATGCTGATGTCGAGGATCTCGAAATGGATCGTGCCGGCCGGAACCTCCACGTCCACACGGTCGCCCTTCTTGCGGCCCAGCAGCGCCTTCGCGATAGGCGTGCCGATCGCCAGCTTGCCTTCGCGCAGATTCGCCTCGTGCTCGGCGACGATCGTGTAGGTCATCTGCTTCTGGTTGTTGTGGTTCAGAAGCGTCACCTTGCTCAAAATCTGCACTTTGCTCTTGTCGATCTTCGACTCGTCGATCACGCGGGCGTTGGCCATCGTATCCTCCAGTTTGGCGATACGCATCTCCAGCAGCCCCTGTGCCTCACGGGCGGCATCGTACTCCGCATTCTCCGAAAGGTCGCCCTTGTCGCGCGCTTCGGCGATCGCCGCCGAAATCGCCGGACGCTCGACGGAACGCATGTGGTCGAGCTCGTCCTTGAGTTTCTTGTAACCCTCCGCTGTCAGATAGATAATCTCTTTAGCCATATTTAAAAAACATAAAAAACAAGAATCCTGACCCTCGCGGATCAGAACCCCATTGCGTTTGTAGAGCAAAGATAGCAAGGAATTTCCGTATTTCCAAATCTTTTTTCCCGATCGTGCGCCGCACCGCAACGTCCGCCCGAAGCCCCTTTGCGGAGAATGAACTCCGGCAGGCAATATTTTTTTTTGCAAATCGTTAATTTATGCGTAACTTTGCGCGATAAAGCGCCGTAAAAGATTCATAAATGAAGCAGACTTTTTTATACGCCCTTTGCGGAGTGGCGGCAGCGATCATCCTCGGAGGATGCTCCGGGATGAACGCCCTTCTGAAAAGCGGGCAGCCCGAACTGATTTACAGCAAGGCGCTGGAGTACTACCAGAAGGAGAAATGGCAGCGCGCCTCGACCCTTTTCGAAGGCGTGCAGCACTACTACACGGGCTCGTCGCGCGAAGACAGCATCTCGTTCTTCAACGCCCGCTGCAAGTACAAGAACCGCGATTTCGACACGGCTTCGACCCTGCTGGACGACTTCCGCCGCAAATTCGGCCGCAGCGCCTTCATCGAAGACGCCGAGGGCATGTACGCGCTCTGCTTCTACTACCTCTCGCCGGGTCCCTCGCGCGACCAGACGATGACCGGACAGGCCATCATCGCCATCAACGAATTCATATCGCGCTACCCGAACAGCGACCAGATCGAGAACTTCCGCAAGATCAACACCGAGCTGACCGAACGGCTCCACGAGAAAGCCTACCTGAACGCCTACACCTATTATAAGACGGGCAAATACAAATCGGCGATCGTGGCGTTCAAGAACGCGCTGAAACAATACCCCGAGAGCAAGCGCCGCGAAGAGATCATGTACCTGATCGTCGATTCGGGCTACCGCCTGGCCAGCAACTCGATCTCCGAAAAGCAGACCGACCGCTACCTGTCGATGCTCGACTCCTACCTCTCGTTCAAGGAGGAGTTCCCCGAATCGACGCACATCAAGAGCCTCGACCGCATGGCCCAGCAGGCACGCGACTACCTCGACCGCAATAACAAAGACAACAACATATAAGATGGAAATCAAGAAGAACATTCCCAACAACACCATCACGCGCAAGCTGGTGGATCTGGACCGGGAGACGGGCAACGTCTACAAAAGCATCAATATCATCGCCCGCCGCGCCAACCAGATCTCGACCGAACTCAAGACGGAGCTTAACCGCAAGCTCGCCGATTTCTCGTCGCCCACCGACACCATGGAGGAGACCTTCGAGAACCGCGAGCAGATCGAGATTTCGCGTTACTACGAACGCCTGCCCAAACCGGTGATCATCGCCACCGAGGAGTTCCTCGACCACGAGCTGGTCTACAAGGAGGGCAAGGACGGCGAGATGAAGGAGATCTAAACCGTTCGACAAGATGGCATCCGACGCAACGACGCGGCGTCCGCTCGACGGGCGCCGCATCCTGCTGGGCATCACAGGCAGCATAGCAGCCTACAAGGCGGCTGTGCTGTGTCGTTTATTGAAGACGGCGGGCGCCGACGTGCGCGTCGTGATGACCCCGCTCGCCAAACAGTTCATCACCCCGCTCACGATGGCCACCCTCTCGAAGAACCCGATACTCGTGGAGTTCTTCGACCCGGAGAACGGAGCCTGGAATTCGCACGTGGCACTGGGCGAGTGGGCCGACTGCTACCTGATCGCCCCCGCCACGGCCAACACCCTGGCCAAAATGGCCTCCGGCATCGCCGACAACCTGCTGCTGACCACCTACCTCTCGGCCCGCTGCCCGGTCGCCGTGGCTCCCGCCATGGACCTGGACATGTACGCCCACGAGGCCACGCAGCAGAACCTCCGGACACTCGCCCGACGCGGCGTGCATATCGTCGAGCCGGGCGAAGGCGAACTGGCCAGCGGTCTTCAGGGCAAGGGCCGCATGGCCGAACCCGATGCGATCGCCGCATTCGTCGGCGGTCTTCTCCGTGAAAAAAAAAAGAACCTGCAAGGTAAACGGCTGATCGTCACGGCAGGAGCCACGATCGAAGCCATCGACCCCGTGCGGTTCATCTCGAACCACTCGACGGGCAAGATGGGGTATGCCATCGCCGAAGCGCTCGCCCGGCGGGGCGCCGAAGTCGTACTCATCAGCGGCCGCACGTCGCTGCCCACCCCGACCGGAGTTCGACGTATCGATGTCCTCTCGGCACAGGAGATGTACGAGGCTTCGGTGAGGGAGTTCGCCACAGCCGACGGAGCCATCATGTGCGCCGCCGTCGCGGACTATACTCCCGAAGAGGTCGCCCCGACCAAACTCAAGAAAGGGGACGGCGAGCTGACGATCCGCCTCAAACGCACGCACGACATCGCAGCCGAGCTGGGAGCGCACAAAGCGGGTCGGATCCTGGTCGGCTTCGCCCTCGAAACCGATCACGAAGAGGCCAATGCCGAAGGAAAACTCCAACGCAAAAATTTCGATTTCATCGTTCTGAACTCACTGCGCGACGCCGGGGCCGGATTCGGCGTCGATACCAACAAGGTGACGCTCATCGACCGCGCAGGACGCGAGGAGCTTCCTCTGCTCTCGAAAGCCGACACGGCCGAGAAGATCGCCGACAAAATCGAATCCATTCTGAAATAGCCATGCTACGTCGTCTGAAAGTCGAAAACTACGCCCTGATCGACCGGCTCGAACTGGAGCTGGACGACCGGCTGAACATCATCACGGGCGAAACCGGCGCCGGAAAGTCGATCCTGCTCGGCGCGCTGGGCCTCCTACTGGGGAACAAGAACGACAACGCCACCCTGAAAGACGACAAACGTAATTGCCTGATCGAAGGCGTTTTCGATCTCGGAACAAGGGACCTGCAGGCATTCTTCGACCGAAACGACCTGGATTACAACCGCGAAACGACACTCACGCGCCAGATCACCCCGGCCGGCAAGAGCCGCTCGTTCATCAACGACACTCCCGTTCCCCTTGCGTTGCTGCGCGAACTGGGATCGCAACTGATCGACATCCACTCCCAACACCAGAATCTGATCCTGGGATCGGAGGCTTTCCGCACGCAGGCCGTCGATACGGTCGCCGAAAACCACGACCTGCGGATGCAATATACGACCCTCTACGAACGGCTCTGCCACCTGCGCCGTGAACTCGCACGGCTGCGCGAAGAGGCCGAAGCCGGACGCAAGGACGAAGAGTGGCTCCGCTACCAGGTCGAAGAACTCGCAGCGGCCCACCTGAAGGAGGGTGAACAAACCGAACTGGAACAGGAGCTGGAGGTTCTTTCGAACGCCGACCGTATCAGCGAAACCCTCACGGCGCTGCGCAACGCCCTGGACGACGAACAAATCGGGGTGTTGGTACAACTCAAGGCCAGCGAAACGGCCTGCCGCCACCTCGAAGCCGGCTATCCCTTCGCAGCGGAAGCCGCCGGACGGCTCCGCTCCGTGCTTGAAGAGCTGAAGGACCTCGGCGCCTCGGCCGCCGCACAGAGCGAACGGCTCGACGCCGATCCTGAACGGTTGCAAAAAATCAGCGACCGACTCAACACCATCTACTCGCTCTGCCAGAAACACCGTGCCGCAGATCTCGGCGAACTCCTCGCCAAACAGACCGATTACGAAGCACGCCTGCAAGCGATCACGCACGGCGACGAAGCCATCGCCGCCGTTGCGACCGAACTGACCGCCACCGAAGAGAAGGCCGAAGAGCTGGCCCGGAACATCCACGCCACCCGAGAAAAGGCCGCTCCGACGTTCAACGATGCGATTCAGACGACCCTCGCACGGCTCGGCATGCCCGAAGCCCGTTTCGTCGTACAGCTCACCCCCGCACCGGCCTTGACCCCCACGGGGGGCGACGAAATAGATTTTCTGTTCACAGCCAACGGAAATTTCGCTCCTCAAAAAGTGGAACGCATCGCCTCGGGCGGTGAAATTTCACGCGTAATGCTGGCTCTCAAAGCGTTGCTCGCTCACCGCATGGAGCTGCCGACGATCATCTTCGACGAGATAGACACGGGCGTTTCAGGCCGCATCGCCGACGCCATGGGCGAAATCATCGCAGACCTCTCGCAGACCATGCAGGTCGTGGACATCACCCACCTGCCGCAGGTCGCTTCGAAGAGCGACACTCACTTCGTGGTTTACAAAGACGCCGAAGGATCCCATATCCGCCGCCTCGACCCGGAGGAGCAGATTACCGAAATCGCCAAAATGCTATCGGGCAGCCAAATCACGGAAGCCGCACTCGCACAAGCCCGTATCCTACTGGACAAATAACAGATACGTCGGCACACGATCATTTTCACGAATCGAACGATCCGACCGCCGCTATTCCCGATCTGTCAATACCTTTACAAAGCTGATTGCTCTCTCACGCAAGAGAGTACGAACTTTACCGACCTGCAGAGCCGGGCAATGGATTTCCCGTCGAAACCTACAGTGCAGGCATTTCGCCATCGGAAATCCTTCCGTAACGGGTTGCCATATCCTTTATGGAAATTCCCGTTCCGCAAAATCCGCAGCAAACCTTTCCATCCGACACCGACAAACAAAAATATATCGGCATACGCCGTTTTTTTACGCTTCGGTTAAATCTTTTTCGCAGCGGGTACGTCTTATGAATAGACGCGTCGTTAAAACAGACAGAATATGCAAGAAACGAAACTGAAACTCCTCGAGCGGATCGTCGATCGGCGACAGGATTCCCTTTACCGCTTCGCCTATTTCCGCACGGGATCGCAGGCCGATGCGGAAGACATCGTGCAGGACGTCCTGCTGCGACTCTTCCACTCGGATTGCAACCTCAATCGCATCGACGACGTGGAGCGCTACCTCTGGCGGGCGATCGCCAACCGCTGCTGCGACTACCACCGCCACCGGCGCAATGCGACGCTGCCGACCGAACGGGCCGCCGCACTTGCGGACGAACCCGGCGAGCAGGAACTCCGCGAAGAATACGAGCGAATCGCCGGGCTGCTCGCACTCCTCCCGGAGGAACAGGCCGAAGTGATCCGCCTGAAAACCTCCGACTCCCTGACTTTCGCCCGGATCGCCGAGATCACCGGCAGCACCGAGGCGACCGTCAAATCCCGTTTCCGTTACGGGATCGGCAAGCTCCGCAAACTCATCAACCACTAAAAATCATCCGCCATGAAATGCACCGATTTTGAAAACCGAATCGAACTGCTGTTCGATGACAATATCCCTTCAGAGGTTCGCCGCGAAATGTTGGAACATCTCGAAACGTGTCCCGCCTGCGCCGAATTCTACCGCCAAACGAAAGCAGCCTTCAACACCGTCGCTCCCCGCGTCGAAGTGCAGGCTCCGGCCGGTCTGAAAGCCCGCATTCTGAAAACCGCCGCACAAGCCGAAAATACGCCGGCAACCGCACGAACGACCGCTCCGGCACGGCCTCGGCGATTGTGGCTCCGGCCGCTGTCCGCGACGTTGAGCGCCGCAGCCCTCATCGCCCTCGTACTACTCGTCTTCGATCCCGTCGGCCGCTACCGGGCCCACGCCGCAGGACGTATCTTCCGCGATGCAGCCGCTCAACTCGACAAAAGCCGTTCGTTCCGCCTCGAAATGAATGTCCGCACTCTTCCCCAGGAAAATTTCAGTTACATCGATGCCGAAGTCCCCTTTGTCTCCCACCGTATGTGGGTGGAACCGGGTTCAGGCCGCTGGCGGCTGGAAAAAGCAGGACGGATCGCCCTGAGCGACGGGGAACGGATCCTGATGTGGAGTCCTGAGATAAACTCGGGCTTCATCATGCGTCCCGGTAGCGGCGCAATCGAAGATTTCGCCACCCTGCTCGACCCCTACACCCTGCTGCTGCGGGAAGAGCTCAACTTCGCCGAGCGCCGGAACGCAAGTTACAGCAAGCAAGTCGGACCGGAAACGATCACGCTGACCGTCGAAGCACCAGCCGAAGGGGATTTCAGCAACGACTACCTGTCGGGAACCTCGATCGACGAATCCGACACCCGGCGCGAATACCGCTTCGATCGGACGACCGGACGGCTTATCGGGCTGAAAATCGAGCAGACCGACGGCAAAACACCCGTAACCATCGCCGAATTGCAACGCATCGTTTACGACATACCGCTGTCCGACACCCTCTTTCGGGCTTACGACGGCATCGAATGGATCGACCTCACCAAACCGGTCGGCGGCGTACACTTCGCAGCCATTGCACCGGAAGAGGCGGCCCGCAAGCTCTTCGCCGCCATGCAGACGTGGGATACGGAAATACTCGCCGAAGGACTCGTTTATTATCCGCTCGACCTTATGAAGGAACGATATGCAGGCTGCCGCCTCCTCGAAACACAGCCGGCCTTCCGTTCGGGACAGTACGCGGGAGTATTCGTTCCCTGCCGAGTGAAAATGTCCGATGGCCGCATCGAAAAAATAATGCTCGCTCTGCGCAATGACAACCCCACCGGTTCGTGGGTGGCCGACGGCGGCCTCTGACGCTCCCGGAAATAAAAAGTTCCACATTCCCTCCGTTTTCCGGCAGACAAGTTACGGATCACGACCGCATCAGTCGTGTATAAAAGCCACCGGAATTTCCCCGAGCCCTTTCCGTATGTCTTTCCAACAGCAGGCAGCGTCGTATTCGTATGAACCGCAGAACGCCCGCCGCCCTGAAAACGGCTCTCCGGACTTCATGCACGACAGCCCGGAATAAAAAAGTTCCCGGAATCGCAAATGCGATTCCGGGAGCTTTTCATAAGAGAAGCGATGGACTACATCATACCGCCCATGCCGCCGCCCGGCATTGCAGGCATTGCGGGAGCGTCCGACTTCTTCTCGGCCAATACACACTCCGTGGTAAGGAACATCGAAGCGATCGAAGCCGCATTCTCCAACGCCACACGCGAAACCTTGGTCGGGTCGATGATACCCGCTTTGAGCAGGTCCTCATAACGGTCGTCGCGGGCGTTGTAACCGAAGGCGCCTTTGCCCTCCTTCACCTTATTGACAACCACCGAACCCTCGCCGCCGGCATTCGTCACGATCTGACGCAGCGGCTCTTCGATAGCGCGTTTTACGATCTGGATACCGGTCGTCTGGTCTTCGTTGTCGCCCTTGAGCGTCTCCAAAGCCTCCACCGCACGGATGTAAGCGACACCGCCGCCCGGCACGATACCTTCCTCGACGGCAGCACGGGTCGCAGCCAACGCATCGTCCACACGGTCTTTCTTCTCTTTCATCTCGACCTCGGTCGCAGCGCCGACGTACAGCACAGCCACACCGCCGGCCAGTTTAGCCAAACGTTCCTGAAGTTTCTCCTTGTCGTAATCCGACGTAGCGGCTTCGATAACGGCGCGGATCTGCGCCACACGGGCAGCGATAGCGTCCTTCGAACCGGCGCCATCGACAATCGTCGTATTCTCCTTGTTGAGCGTAACCTTCTCCGCCGTACCCAGCACCGAGAGGTTCGCGTCCTCGATCTTCATACCCTTGTCGGTCGAAATGACCGTGGCACCCGTCAGCACGGCGATATCTTCGAGCATCTCCTTGCGGCGGTCGCCGAAGCCCGGAGCCTTGCAAGCGGCGATCTTCAACGTACCGCGCAGCTTATTGACAACCAGTGCGGAAAGTGCCTCGCCATCCACATCTTCGGCGATAATCAGCAGCGAGCGTCCGCTCTGAGCCACCGGCTCGAGCACACCCATCAGCTCCTTCATCGTCGAGATCTTCTTATCGGTAATCAAGATATAGGGTTTGTCCAACTGCGCCTCCATCTTCTCGGTATCGGTGATGAAGTAGGCCGAGATATAGCCACGGTCGAACTGCATACCCTCGACCACATCCACATGGGTTTCGGTACCCTTGGCCTCCTCGACGGTGATGACACCCTCCTTATTGACCTTGCCCATCGCCTCGGCGATCAGCTTGCCGATGGTACCGTCGTTATTGGCGGAAATCGTAGCGACCTGCTCGATCTTCGCGAAATCGGTGCCTACGGTCTGGCTCTGCTTCTTGAGTGAATCCACGACCACACCGACAGCCTTGTCGATACCGCGTTTGAGGTCCATCGGATTGGCTCCGGCGGTCACGTTCTTCAGTCCCACGCCGATCATCGCCTGCGCCAGCACGGTTGCGGTCGTCGTGCCGTCGCCGGCATCGTCGTTGGTCTTCGAAGCGACCTCCTTGACCATCTGGGCGCCCATGTTGGGAATCGCGTCCTCCAGCTCCACCTCCTTGGCGACGGTCACACCGTCCTTGGTCACCTGGGGAGCACCGAACTTCTTGTCGATGATTACGTTGCGTCCTTTGGGACCGAGCGTTACCTTCACAGCGTTCGACAAAGCGTCCACGCCCTCCTTGAGAAGCTCACGGGCTTCCACGTTGTATTTTATCTCTTTTGCCATAATCGTAATTTTTTTAATCCAACCGAACTAATTAAATGATAGCCAGAATATCCTGCTGCTTCATAATCAGGTAATCCGTGCCATCGACGTTGATCTCCTGACCGGCATACTTGCCGTAAAGCACCTGATCGCCGACTTTGACTTCCATCTTGATTTCCGAAGTACCGGGACCAACGGCGATTACTTTGCCTGCCAGCGGTTTCTCCTTCGCCGTATCGGGAATGATCAAACCTCCGGCCGTTTTCTCTTCCGCCGGGTTGGGCAGGATCAACACGCGGTCTGATAATGGTTTTACGTTCATAGTGGTATGATTTTAATTGTTATAAGTTATATTTAACAGTTTTTCAACTTCGCATTTGCGACGATAACTCCAACAAGAGATATGCCAAACGATTTTTGACAGAAAAGTCTGACAAATCGGGCAACAAGACTGTCATTTTGACAAAACGGCAGATACATCATCCTGACACCGTACGTTTCCGCCTCGTCGATACCGCCAGAGAGGGCCGTACGCACAGAATCCGAAAAGAATTTCGCCGTTTTTTTGCACGGACGAAAAAAACCTATTATCTTTGCACTCCGGTTGATCTTCGGTATCGACCGATATGGTGGATGTAGCTCAGTCGGTTAGAGCGTCGGATTGTGGTTCCGAAAGTCGTGGGTTCGAGCCCCATCTTCCACCCGAAAAGGCCTTCTTCGGAAGGCTTTTTTTATAATACACAAATTACCACGCACTTATCATTCAGAGTACATCCCGAAAAGGGAAATATACCGGAGTTCTGCCAAGACATCAAGCCCCGAAACAGGGATCTACAATCCCCGAATAAACCCCATACCTTCGCGATAACCGTCTTTGAAAATAAAGAATACGACAAATATCGCCCGCTTTGAAAACTGGCCCCGATAAAAAGCCGGAATCGTCATTTTATTGAATTTTGGCAGACTTCTCGATTGGCTTTTCGCGTCCCCAGCGCCCCCTACTTCCGCTCGGAGCACATAAACGAAAAAGGCTCGGCAATCATCAGATTACCAAGCCTTTTCATCAGTCGGGGTGACAAGATTCGAACTTGCGACCACACGCCCCCCAGACGCGTACTCTAAACCGGGCTGAGCTACACCCCGAACTCTTTCGGAGTGCAAATATACGAACTTTTGCCTTACAAAAAAATGAAAAGCAAATATTTTTTCACTCTTCGGCAAAAAACCGGCTTAAAATCTCCCGTTATTCCATTCTTACAATGTCAAAGTACGCTCCTTTCGGCCTAAAAAAGTTCTCAACATCAATCTTACCTTGCGTGATTATCCCTCTTTGGAAGCGCAGGCCCCCAACCTTCCGAGGGAAAGGGATTATAAACGTGGAAACAGGTCGCAAGTAAACACCTTCGGATTAGATCCCGCGATCGTCGGATAATGGTGTCATATAGTCGTATATTATCTTACCTTATTATATAATAATTCATAGACGGCCGGCATATTCCTGTTTTTTTCATATCGCGTATCGAAAAAAAGCAGATATTCCCATATTTTTTTTGCATAGAAAACTTTTTTGTTTACCTTTGCACCGCTAAAGGTTTCCCGATCGAGGGAAAACGGATAGCACAGGAGGCCCATTCGTCTATCGGTTAGGACGCAAGATTTTCATTCTTGAAAGAGCAGTTCGACTCTGCTATGGGCTACACGACAGCGTTTTAAGCGCATAACGACGGCCGGTAAGGCCGTATGTTGTGTTTTCAGGGCGCTGACGGGGAAACTACAACGAAGGAAGCGGGTTTCGGCCTATTCCGCAGGCGGCCAAGGCCGTCACGAACAAGGCGTCATTTCAACATATGTCGCCGTAAAACTAAAGAACGAAAAAAATTAAAAATAAAAATTAACGATTATGGCAAACCATAAGTCATCCGAGAAGAGAATTCGTCAGACTGTAGCCAAGCGCGCACACAACCGTCTTTTCCACAAGACGGCACGAAACGCCGTGAAAGCACTCCGCAACACGACGGACAAGAGTGCGGCCGAGGCACTTCTCCCGAAGGTTACTTCGATGCTGGACAAGCTGGCCAAGCACAATATCGTGCACAAGAACAAAGCCGGCAACCTGAAAAGTTCGTTGCAGATGCATGTAAACGCCTTGTAAGGGACTGTTATCCAATGCTTAAATTTAAGAGCCGTCAAAATTTGACGGCTCTTCGTTATTTGTATCGCTTTACGGAAATCCTACTTTTTGAATAGCTTTACTGCATTTTGGGCCTTGCTCCGGCGATGCTTTACCCCGAACTTTGACGTATGTTTCAAAATCCGAAAATCGTCCTGTCGCCGACATACGCATACTTGCAGCAAGAGATCCGAAAAATCCCTGCGGGCGACTATCGCATCCTGGAAACTTACTGCGACCGGCGTAATACGGTCCGCAAAATCGAGCTGGCAGGAGGTCGGATTTTCGTCCTGAAACAGTATAAACGCCCGACCCGCCTCAACCAATTCGCCTACACTCTTTTCCGCAAAAGCAAAGCCCGTCGGGCCTACGAATACGCCTTGCGGTTACAACAGTTGGGATTCGAAACCGCCGCCCCGGTCGCTTACCTGGAAATCTCACGTCACGGTCTGTTCCACACGGGGTATTTTCTTTCGGAATTCATCGCCCACCCGTTGCTGAATACCCTGCAGGAAGGAGATGAAGAATCCCGCAAAATTCTGGAGGATTTCGCGGCTTTCATCGTCGAAATGCACGAAAAGGGAGTGTTCAACCTCGACATGAACCCAGGCAACGTATTCTTTTACAAATCCGGCGAAAAATACCGATTCGCACTGATCGACATCAACCGCATCCGGTTTTGCCGCCACCTGACACGCAACGACTGTGTAGAGGTTTTCAAACATCTGGACAACCTTCCGCCTCCGGCCCTCTCGGTCGTACTGGTCCGCTATGCCGAACTGCGCCAATGGAATCCCCAAATTCTGTGCGGAGCCGTCATGCTGCGGCAGGGCGTCAATCTGCCTCGCCGCATCAAAACGGGCTTCCGGTCCCTGTTGTCGCATCTGGGCCTGCGGAAATAGCCCTACTCCTTATCCCGAAATCCCTGGGCTTTGAGCCGGATCTCGCCGCCGTCGGGCGTTACGAGATAGGCTCCCGTATTTTCCGCCGTAATATGTCCGATCACATCGACCCCGCCCATGCGCATCACCCGCTCTTGCAGGGCCAGCGGCACGGTGAACAGCAACTCGTAATCTTCGCCGCCGTTGAGCGCCGCCACGACGGGATCGGTATGAATCTCCTCAGCGAAAGCCGTCGTCTGACGGGCGATAGGGATCCGGTCGAGGTAAATGCGGGCTCCGCATTTCGAGGCTTTACAAATCTGAAGCAGGTCGCTCGCCAAACCGTCCGAAAGGTCGATCATCGACGTAGGGACGATCTTCTCCTCGGCCAACAGCTCGACGATATCCTTGCGGGCGGCAGGCTTGAGGTAGCGTTGCAACAGATATTCGTTTCCTTTGAACTCGGGTTCGGGATCTTTCACCCCCCGCAACACCCGCTTCTCGCGTTCGAGCAGTTGCAGTCCCATGTAGGCTGCCCCCAGGTTGCCCGTAATACAGATCAGGTCGTGAAGCTTGGCGCCGCCGCGATAAACCACCTCCTCCTTGCGGGCCCGTCCGAGCGCCGTCACGTGAATAGCCAGCCCGGTCACCGAAGCCTTCGTATCGCCGCCGACCAGATCGACCTCCATCTCCTCGCAAGCGAATCGAATCCCCGCATACAGGTCGTCCAACGCCTCCACCGAAATCTTGGACGATACCCCGAGCGACACAAGCAACTGCTCGGGACGCCCGTTCATCGCCAGCAAGTCACTGACAGCCACAACAACAGCCTTGTACCCCAAGTGCTTAAGAGGGAAATAGGTCAGATCGAAATCGACCCCTTCGAGCAGCAGATCGGTGGTACAGAGTGTCACTTCGTCGGCCCCCGCCGCAATCACGGCGGCATCGTCGCCCACCCCCCGAAGCGTCGAGGCATTGCGCACGGAAAAAGAATCCGTCAGGTGGTCGATCAGCCCGAATTCGCCGAGCGAGGCGATCTCGGTAGGTTTTTTATCAGCCATAGGAATATTGTTTACAGTCGTATGTACCTCCCGCATACGGATTCTCTTCCCGTGCGGGTTATCGTCGCAGCGAAATTCGAAAAATCTGCGCTATATCTTACAAAGATACCGAAACTTTGTCGTTTTGACAAAAAAAGATTATATTTGTTAGCGTTAAAAAATTCTTAACCGATGCTGAACATTGTTTTATTCGGGGCCCCGGGATGCGGCAAGGGAACGCAGGCGGCGCGGCTCAAAGAGAAATACGGAATCGATCACGTATCGACCGGTAACGTAATTCGGGAAGAAATCGCCCGGGGGACGAAACTCGGCAAAGAGATGGAGTCCTATATCACCACGGGCAGACTCGCTCCCGACCAGGTGGTGATCGACATGATCGCCGACTATATCGCGGCGCACAAACACGCGAAAGGCAACATTTTCGACGGCTTTCCCCGTACGACGCACCAGGCCGAGGAGTTCGACCGGATGCTGTCCGAACAGGGGTTGAAGGTCGATGTCATGATCTACATGGACGTTCCCGAAGAGGAGCTGGTAAAACGCATCCTGCTCCGGGGCAAAGAGTCCGGGCGAGCGGACGACGCTTCGGAGGAGGTGATCCGCGACCGTATCAAAGTATATCACGAACAGACGGCCATCGTCGCGGACTTTTACGCCAAACAGGGAAAATTCGCCGACATCAACGGTCTGGGCACCATGGATGAAGTCTTCGACCGCATCTGTCAGGTCATCGATTCCATTCGGAAGTAACTCCGACCTCATACACATCTATTTCACGGGATTCCTTCGACAGGAATCCCGTTGTTTCATCCTCCTTCCGGAACAAAATTCGCCCCGGAGTCCGCGCAAAACTCGGCTCGCACCGGACACACCGGGCAAACGGCACGCTCCGCCCTCCTTCCGACCGAACGCCCCGGCCCCCGACAACCCCAGTCGGCAAACAGCCAGGCGGCACCGGCACCGAAAATATACCGATATAAATAGATCCTGTCGGCGATAAATAAAAAAGAGGCCTCGCAAGGCGATTTTTACATTATTTTTTGTACCTTTGCATCCGCTAAATGCATATTAATCTAATTAACAAACGATTATGAACAATTACGAAACCGTTTTCATTGTCACGCCGGTCCTTTCCGATGCACAGGTCAAGGAGGTCGCTGACAAATTCCAGGGTGTCATCACCGAAAACGGCGGTCAGATCGTGAACAAGGAGTCGTGGGGCCTTCGCAAGCTCGCCTACCCTATTCAGAAGAAGACCACCGGTTTCTACTTCCTGGTAGAGTTCACGGGCGAAGGCTCGCTCGTCAACACGCTCGAAACGCAGTACCGCCGCGACGAGCGCGTGATCCGTTTCTTAACTTTCAAGCAGGACAAATACGCCGTGGAATATTCGGAGAAGCGTCGTGCAAAACTTTCTAACAAGCAGGAGGAGTAAACCATGGCACAGGACAACAAAGCACAGTCGGAAATCCGTTACCTGAATCCCGTATCGGTAGACGTCAAGAAGAAAAAGTACTGCCGTTTCAAGAAGCTCGGCATCAAGTACGTAGATTATAAGGACGGCGAGTTCCTCAAGAAGTTCCTCAACGAGCAGGGCAAGATTCTTCCGCGCCGCCTGACGGGTACTTCGCAGAAGTTCCAGAAGAAGGTAGCGCAGGCCGTGAAACGTGCCCGCCACCTCGCGATCCTGCCCTTCGTAACCGATTGTATGAAATAATAAAGAGGAGGAGAGAACATGGAAGTAATTCTTATCAAGGATATCGAGAATCTGGGTTACGCCAACGACATCGTGAACGTAAAACCCGGTTACGCAAATAACTACCTGATCCCCCAGGGTTACGCGAAGGCAGCTACCGCAGCCGCGAAGAAGATCCTCGCGGAGAACCTCAAGCAGCGTGCCCACAAGGATGCCAAGATCCTGGCCGACGCACAGGCTCTGGCCGAGAAGATCGCCAACCTGCCGCTGGTAATCGCTGCCAAGGCAGAGGAGGGACGCATCTTCGGTGCGATCACCGCTGCCGACCTCGCCGAGGCTTTGGCTGCCAAAGGAATCGAAATCGACCGTAAGACCATCGCCGTGGAGAACATCAAGACCCTCGGCGAATACGAGGCCGTCGCCAAGATCCACCGCGATGTCAAAGCGACGATCAAATTTACGGTAACCGCAGAGGAGTAATCCCCAGCCTCCGTTTCAATCGAAAAGGCCGATCGTACAGATCGGCCTTTTTCGTCGGATCGCCCGAAAGAAAGACCGCCCCCGCATGCCCCCCTCCTTCGCGGAATCCGGAAATATCGATCGGCAAAAACAAAAAAATCGCTACCTTTGCAAATGGCTGCGGCCCCGGACGACGAAGGCGGCCGCGTCAAACTGACGCAAGGAGAATCCGATCACGGAGAAATTCACGCTTCGGAGCAATGCACGGTCGGGAACATAGCGTACCAACTCCGCAGAAAGACCCTGCACGACTCGCCTCGCATATGAGGTATTGTCCGGACCGAAACCCAAATGTACGAACACCGCACGCATAAACACGAAATCGTCCCCGCTCATACCGGCATCGACGAAAAAACGCACTCATGTACCTGAAAAAACTGTCGCTCATCAATTTCAAGAACATCCGGGAAGAGAATCTCGAATTCCGGCCCGGCATCAACTGCTTCGTGGGCGACAACGGAGCGGGCAAAACCAACGTGATCGACGCGGTCTATTTCCTTTCGATGTGCAAGTCGTCGCTGGCGATGACCGACGGGCAGAACATGCGCCACGGCAGCGACTTCTTCCTGCTCGACGGCCAGGACCTCACCGACGAAGGC
>ERZ860322.783-NODE-783-length-21657-cov-4.528794_pt1 | contig 21657 bp, 14 predicted proteins | sample MGYA00509979_ERZ860322 | MGnify/ENA primary metagenome ERZ860322 (study PRJEB30046, sample SAMN00715217) | human gut metagenome | study: EMG produced TPA metagenomics assembly of the A metagenome-wide association study of gut microbiota in type 2...
GCTGGTACAAAGTAACGGAATTGGAACCGGCGTCCGGGTATGCCATCAAGGAGGCTGCCACGCAGGAATGCTTCATCTCCGGTGGTGAGAGCAAAATCCTAACCTTTGAGAACACGCCTCTTTCCGCAATCATCATCCGCAAGGTGGACAGCGAGAGTGGTCAGCCGCTGGAGGGCGCGTGGTTCCGCATCCGCTACCTTGGCGGCACCTCCGGTACAGGCGGCACTGTGGTTGGCGAGTACAAAACATCCAGCAATGGCACCATCGTTGCAACCGGCCTCAAGGCAGGCACTTATGTCTGCGAGGAGATCTCCGCGCCGGACGGGTATGTGATCACCGACGCCACGGAAACCGTTTATCTCTCCGGCAAGGATCAGGACGTGATCACCGTGACCTTCGGCAATGATAAGATGGGCTCTCTGTTGATCGTCAAAAAAGACGCTGTCACCGGCGCGCCTATTTCCGATGTGGAATTCTTCGTCACGGATTCGGATGGCAGCGTGATCGGTACGGCGAATGGCCGCTATGTGACCGATAGCGCGGGAACCATCCGCATTGACGGCCTGACTCCCGGCATGACAGTCATCGCCTGCGAGGTGCGGGCAAAAGACGGCTACATCCTGGACGATACCCCGCAGAGCATCAAGATCAAACGCAATGCCGTGATGACGCTGGAGTTCCGCAACCAGCCCAAGGGCGGTGTGCTTGTGAAAAAGGTGGACGCTGTGACGAATGTGCCCATCTCCGATGTTGAGTTCCTTGTCACAGATTCGGACGGCAATCTCATCGGCAACGCCAACGGCAAATTTGTGACGGACAGCGTGGGCACGTTCACCATTACCGACATCGCCCCCGGTACCACACTTGTCATCAAGGAAACCCGTGCGAAGGCGGGGTACATTCTTGACGATACCCCGCAGACCGTCAAGGTCAAATCCAACGAAGTCACCACGCTTGAATTTAGGAATCAGCCCAAGGGCAATCTCATCATCGTAAAGCAGGACTCCGTGACAAAGGAGCCGCTGGAAGGTGTCGAGTTTAAGATCACCTACGCAGATGGCTCGTATGTAGATGCCGAGGGCGGCACGCTGTCCTCCACCGGTCTGTACTGGACGGATAAGGAGGGCAGGATCACCATTTCCGGCATCTCCGGCACCGTGATGGTCACAGAGGTCGAAACGATCCCCGGTTACACCATTGATGAAAATACCCGCACGCAGACCGTGGTGGTCAACCCCAACGATACGCAGACGCTTTATTTTTATAACACTCCCGTGGGTGGGTTGCAGATCATCAAGAGCGACAAAGACAGCGGTGAGCGAATTGGCAATGTCAAGTTTGAGATCCGTAAGATGAACGGTGAAATCATCGGCACCTACACAACGGACAGCGACGGTGTCATCTATCTCCCCGAAGCTGAAAGCGGCTGGTACACCGTGACGGAATTGGAGGCTGCGTCCGGCTATCTGCTGGATACCACACCTCATCGTATTGAGGTCAAGGACGGTCAGACCGCGACGCTGGAGATCACCAATCATAAATCCTCGCGTATTTTGCTCCACAAGGTGGACAAGGCCACCGGCAAGGGGATTTACGGTGCGGTGTTTCTGCTCTATGACAGCAATCGCAATCCCATCGGGGAGTATGTGACCGATCAGGACGGCTACATCTACGCCGACGAGGGACTGGCCGATGGCCGCTATTATCTGCGTGAAATCAAAGCTGCCCCCGGTTATGTGCTTGATCCTGAACTGAAAACCATCTACATCCGCTACGGCTCCACCACAGAAATTGAGTGGAGCAATACCGCGGAGTGCGGCCAGATCCAGATCATCAAGAAATCCGCAGACGATAACGCCACCAACGGCCTGCCTGCCGGGACGCTGCTGGAGGGCGCGGTGTTTGAGATCTACGACAAGGCAGGCAATGTGGTGGACACCATCAAGTCCGACCGCAACGGGCGCGCTGTTTCTAAGACGCTGCCATTGTCCCGCTATACCGTCCGTGAGATCAAAGCGCCAGCGAATTACTCCATCAACCCCACAGTGATGACCGCCTATCTGGAATTCAACGGTCAGATCGTCACCTTTGAAGTGCAGAATACCAGCGTTTCCACAGGTGTATCCATTAAGAAAACCGGCCCTGTGCAGGCCGTCCCCGGTCAGCCCATCCGCTACGTGTTCTCACAGATCAAGAACAGCTCCAACGTTGCCCTCGACTCCTTCTATTGGCGCGATCAGCTTCCCGCGCAGGTGACGCTGAGCAAAATCGTCACCGGCAGCTACAATCAGCCGCTTTCCTACAAGGTGGTCTATAAGACCAACCTCTCCGGGGACTACCGCACTTTGGCGGACAACCTGAGTACAAGCAAGGTTTACGTATTGGACGCCCGCCCCGCTGTCCTCGGCCTTGCCGCCAATGAGCGTGTTACCGAAGTCATGTTCGTGTTCGGAAATGTAAAGGCGGGCTTTGCGCAGGTGGAAGCGCCGTACATCTACGCCACTGCCCGCAGCGGTCTTGCCGACAATGCCAGCGTTGTGAATGTGGCGGATGTGGGCGGCCTTTACAATGAGCAGTGGATTCAGGCGGTGTCCCGCTGGCTCACTACCGTCTACACCAAAACAACGGTGAAGCTGCCCAAAACGGGGTACTAAGCCTTGCGGCAGAACGACTTTCGCAGCGCTGCCCCTGTGTGGGCGGCGCTTTCCCCGTTGGTCCTCTGGCTGGCGGCAATCGCCGCCTATGCCTACGAGGACGGTATGAACCTCTTTCAATGGATGGGGCGTTTCAGCCAAGTGCTGGAGCGCCCCTTTTCCATAGGCTGGACGCCCTACACACTGAAATGTATGCTGGTGGGTCTGCTGCTCTACGGCTGCGGCATTGCGCTCTACTACTCCAGCCGGGAGAACCGGCGACCGGGCGAGGAGTACGGCAGCGCCAAGTGGGGCAATCCCAAGGAACTGAACCGGAAGTATATGGATCACCAGCATAAGGACGCCAACATTATTTTGACTCAGCGTGTCCGGTTGGGCATGGACGGCTACATCACCCAGCGCAACATGAATGTTCTGGTAGTGGGCGGCTCTGGCTCCGGCAAGACCCGGTTTTTCTGCAAACCCAATATTTATAGCGCAAATTGCTCCTATCTTATCACAGATCCCAAAGGCGAGCTGCTGCGCGCGGCAGGCGCTTTGTTGGCAGCGCAGGGCTACGAAGTCCGGGTGTTCAACCTGATCGACCCCAGCCAGTCTGACGGATACAACCCCTTTTCATACATTCAAAGTGAAAAAGATGTGCTGACCCTCATTGATAACCTCATCAAAAATACCACGCCCCGCAACGCCTCCAGCAACGACCCCTTCTGGGAGAAGGCGGAGATCGCGCTGGACTCAGCCCTTATGCTCTACCTCGTCAGCGAAGCGCCCCCGGAGGAACAGAATTTCGAAATGCTGGTCTACATGATGAACTTTGCCGAGGTGCGGGAGGAGGACGATCAATACCGCAGCCCGCTGGATATGCTCTTTCGGGCATTGGAGGAGGAACAGCCCAACCATGTGGCGGTGAAACAGTTTAAGGCTTTCAAACAGGCGGCGGGCAAGACTGCGAAATCCATTTTGGTAAGCGCCGCCGTGCGGCTGGCCACCTTCAATATCCCGCAGTACGCCAGAATGACAATGGTGGATGAGATGGACTTTGGCAGCTTGGGCGAGAAGAAAAAAGCCATCTTCTGTGTGATCCCTGTTGATGACAGCAGCATGAACTACCTTGTGGGAATGCTTTATACACAGTGCTTTCAGGCACTCTATCGCAGGGCGGATGCCAAGTACAACGGACGGCTGCCCGTTCCCGTGCGCGTCATTCAGGACGAGTGGGCCAACGTTGCCCAGCCGGAGAGCTATCCGAAAATTCTGGCTACCTGCCGCAGCTACAATATTGGGCTGAACATCATCGTGCAGAACATTCAGCAGATCAAGGCGCTGTACGAAAAGGAATGGGAGGGCATCATCGGCAACTGCGATACGCTGCTGTTCCTCGGCGGTGGCAATGAGCCGACTTCGTTGGAGTTTATCGTGAAGCTGCTCGGTAAGGAAACCATTTCTACCCGCACACGGGGGCAAACGAAGGGACGCAGCGGCTCCAGCTCCACCAACTTTCAGCAGACGGGCCGCGACCTGATGACCGTTGATGAAGTCCGCAAATTGGACACCAATAAAGCGATTTTATTCATCCGCGGCGAGGACCCGGTAATCGACCGGAAATATAACCTTAAGCGCCATCCCAACATCAAATTGACCTCGGACGGTAAGGCAAAGCCTTATATCCATAAGCCGCAGGGCGCGCCGGATTATGCGCTGCCGGATCTGCCCTATGTGTTCCGGTCGCTGGACGATTACGAATTTATCAACATGGAGGAAAACGAACATGAACAGACAGAAGAAAAACAACATGATGAAGCCTGACAAGTGGAAGCGGCGTTACTGGACGGCGGCGGGTGCTGCCGTCCTTTGCCTCTGCTGCGCCACACCCGCGCTGGCGGCGGGCACCGACCCGCTTGGTATAGTCAATAATTTAAGTGATTTTATTTTTTCCATCATCAAGGCGCTGGGCGTCATTATCCTCGGCTGGGGCATCGTGCAGGTGGGTATGTCGATCCAGTCCCACGATGCCAGCCAAAGGACGCAGGGCTTTCTCTGCTTGTTCGGCGGTCTGATGATCGCCTTTGCGAAGGAAATTCTGACCGCTATCGGCGCGATCTGATAGAAAAACCGCACCCTCTGTCTATGGAAAACAGAGGGTGCGGTTCCATTCGTTATGGGGCAACTTCTCCCAACAGAATGCGGATGTAGTCCTGACGGGCGTTGATGATACGGCCAACAGAAACAGTTTCCGTTTCAATACGGTAAAGGGCAATATAGCTTTCCACCACCAGCATACGCAGATCGGTTTCATAGCCGGTCTTTGCCCCAATGGAAACGCCCATTTTAGGGAATTGTTTGAGCTGGCCGCAGCCGTCGAGGATGGCTTTCGTGATCCGGTTTGCAGCGGTGGGATTATGAAGCTCGCTTTTGATATACCGTTTGATCTCTTGAAGGTCGCATAGCGCCTCCGGCGTATATCTTAGCTTCATTCCGTCACCCCAAGGGTGCGGTAAGCATCTTCCTCGGATACCCAGCCATCCTTTTCCACAGACGCCCAGCCTTTTTCCGCTTCATCCAGCAGGCGGCGCATGGCTTTTGCCTTCATATATTCCGCATTCTCAGGCGAAGCCAGAAACGGCAGGCCCTCCATGTTCAGGGACTGCTGAATGAAGATGTTGACGGCGTCGGTAAAGGAAAGGCCCTGACGGGCATAGATGTCCTCCACGCGCTGCTTCACCTCGGGATTGATCCGCATTTGAAAGGTTGCGGTCTTGGGTGCAGATGTGACATTGATCGTGTTCATAGCATTCACCTCAACCTTAGTATATACCGAAAAGGAGAAATGTCAATACAATGTCATTACAATTATGGAGGTGGTGAGACTTGGATAACAACTGGATCGTAGAAAATCTGACCAACGCCTTTGGCGTTTGGAATAGTAAAATGACGGAAATGTGGTCACTGCTGACGGAATCGCCCCAGACCTTCAAAGGCGGCACCATCTGGCAGACCATTGTGACCATCAACGGCGGAATGCAGGCCATCGGCTACGGGCTGCTGGTGCTGTTCTTTGCCATCGGTATCTTTCGCAGTGCCTCCGGCTTTCGGGACTTTCAAAGGCCGGAGCATTTGCTGCGGCACTTCATCTACTTTGTGCTGGCAAAGCTGGGTATCACCTACGGTATGGACCTGCTGGTAAATATATTTGATGTGTGCAGCGGCATTGTGGCAACGGCGGCGGGCAGCATCGGCGGCTTGACCGGCGCATCCGTGGCGCTGCCGCAGGAGATCGCGGACGCCATTGGAGATGTGGGCTTTTTGGCAAGTATCCCCCTTTGGCTGGTGACGCTGCTGGGAAGCCTATTTATTACGGTGCTGGCCTTCATTATGATCCTCACCGTCTATGGGCGCTTTTTCAAAATCTATATGTACGCCGCGCTGTCCCCGGTGGCACTGGCGTCCTTTGCCGGAGAGGGGACTTCCCATTTTGGCAAGGCATTCCTCAGAAGCTATGTGGGTGTGTGCATGGAGGGTGCGGTGATCGTTCTGGCCTGCATCATCTTTTCGGCCTTTTCCTCCAGCGGTACGCCGATGGTGGATAGCAGCGCGTCCGTGGTGACGCAGGTGTGGAGCTATTTGGGCGAGGTCATATTCAACCTGCTGGTGCTGGTAGGATTGGTGAAGTCTGCCGACCACATCGTAAAGGAAATGCTGGGACTTTAACCAAAATCATGGCGAATACCGCCACCGCTTCCGATTTCTTCAAATGCGCGAATGATCTCCTCAATTTTTTGAAAGCACTCACTGTCATTAAGACGATCATCTTCAATAATTGCCTTGATTTTGCAGAGCACTTGATAGCATTGTCCTTCCACTATCTGTGTAAATGGCTCATTCTGCTGCGGGAAAGTGATCTGCACCTCACCTTGGGCAAGGATGTGGCTTAATAATTCCATAGCCAACTCCACTTTTGGAACACCTCAACTTTCTGTATGGGGATTATATCCCCTTAATACACGGGATTATAACCCCCATAATATGAGTAGTCAAGCTGAGGAGGTTCCCATGATTAAATTCGACAAGCTATGGGTGGTTATGGAGCAGAAGGGTGTCACCACCTACGCCCTTCGAGAAAAGGGCGGCATTGACAGCAAGACCATTCGGCGGCTCAGAAATAACGAGAACATGGAGACAAAAACCTTAGACAAGCTGTGTAAGGCGTTAGATTGCAAGTTGGAAGATATTGCGGAGTATATCGCGGATTGAGTAAAGATGATTTGGAGGCTATTCCAAATCATCTTTTTTTATTATATTTGCAGAAAGAAGGGGTTTAATTGGAAATCAAAATCAATAAGGAGATTCGCGCTTACCGCGAAACGCTCTTTTTCGGCCTGTCCGTGCGGCAATTTGTCTGCTCCGTTTTGGCGGTGGGCGTTGCGGTGGGACTGTATTTCACCCTGAGCCAAGTGTTGGACCGGGAAACGGTGAGTTGGGTGTGCATCGTTGGCGCGGCTCCCGTGGCCGCTGCGGGCTTTTTTCAGTACAACGGCCTCACGCTGGAGCGATTTTTGTGGGTATGGCTGAAATCAGAGGTCATCATGGCAGGCAAGCGTGTCTGGAAAGCGGAAAACTACTATGAAGAAGCGATGAAACGCGAGGTGAAGAAACATTGATCTTTTTCAAGCATCGGCGCAGCGCAGAACGGGACGCCTTTTCCGTTCCTCACAGCGTCCAGAAATCCATTCCCATCAAACGTATTTATCAAGACGGCGGGTTTCAGGTAAGCGGCAAGTTTTCAAAAACTTGGCGCTTTTTTGATGTCAATTATGCCGTGGCCTCCCCGGAAAAGCAGCGGGAACTCTTTATGACCTACTGCTCCTTCCTGAACTCGCTGCCCATCGGGGCTACGGCGAAGATCACGCTCTTTAACCGTCAGCTCAATCAAAAGGACTTCGGTCGGACGCTGCTCATGCCCATGCAGGGCGACCGCCGTGACCTCTACCGCAACGAGTATAACGCGCTTGTTTTGGGCAAGGCGGCGGAGAGCAACAATCTCATTCAGGAAAAGTACATCACTGTTTCGGCGGAGAAGAAAAGCGTGGAGGAGGCCCGCGCGTTCTTCTCCCGTGTTGGGACTGACCTTACCACGGGACTTTCCCGTATGTCCTCCAGCGTCCGGGAGATCACGGTCAATGACCGCCTGCGGCTTCTGCATGACTTCTATCGCCCCGGCGAGGAACAGCTATTCCGCTTCGATTTGGAGGACACCATACGCAAAGGGCATGACTTCCGGGACAGCATTGCCCCAGACTGTATCTCCTTTCAGAAAAATCACTACGAGCTGGGCGATCATGTGGGCCGCACCCTGTTCCTGCGGGAGTATGCCAGCTTTATCTCCGACGCGATGATTACGGAGCTGATGGACTATCCCCGGAACATGATGCTTTCCATTGACATTATTCCTGTGGCGATGGACGAAGCAGTGAGCGATATTCGCAAGCGCATTATGTCCGTGGAATCGGATATTACCCGCTGGCAGCAGCGGCAGAATCAGAGCAACAATTTTACCGCCAATATCCCCTATGACTTGGAGCAGATGCGGAGCGAAACGAAGGAATTCATGGACGACCTCATGAGCCGCGACCAGCGTATGATGCTGGCTTTGGTGACGCTGACGCACCTGGCAGATAACCTTGAACAGCTTGACCAGGACACCGAGGCTCTGCAAGCCATTGGGCGGGCGCGGGGCTGTCAATTCAATGTTCTGCGCTATCAACAGGAGGACGCCCTGAACACGGTACTGCCCCTCGGCCTCAAGCGCATTGACGCTACCCGCACCCTGACCACGGAGTGTACCGCTGTCCTCATGCCGTTCAAATCGCAGGAGATTCAGGACGCGGGCGGTATCTACTACGGCGTCAATGCCGTATCGCATAACCTCATCATCTGCAATCGTGGAAACCTGCTCAACGGCAACGGCTTTATTACCGGCGTGTCCGGCTCCGGCAAGTCGATGGCGGCCAAGCAGGAGGTTTCCGCGCTGGCGCTCTCCACAGACCATGACATCATTATCGTCGATCCCGAACGCGAATATGGCGAGCTGGTACAGGCATTGGGCGGCGAGGTCATTACCATCTCTGCCTCTGATCCAAATGGCTGCCACATCAATGCGCTGGATTTGTCCGAGGGGTATGGCGACGGCAGGGAGCCGTTGGTGATGAAGTCCGAGTTTATCATGTCGCTCTACGAGCAGCTTATGGGCGCGGATAAGATCGAGCCGCAGGAGAAGTCCATCATTGACCGCAGCGTGGGAAACATCTATCGGGAGTATCTGAAAAACTATCAGGGGCAGCCGCCCACGCTGAAGGACCTCTATGACGACCTGATGAAGCAGGTCAACCCGGAGGCGCACCGGATCGCACTGGCGTTGGAGCTGTTCACGGTGGGCAGTCTGAATGTTTTTTCCCACCAGACCAATATCAACGCAAAAAGCCGTATCCTCTGCTTTGACATTCAGGACTTGGGTGAAAATCTGAAATCGGTGGGCCTGTTGGTGATGCTGGACGCCATCTACAATCGCGTCATTCAAAATCGCAAGGCGGGAAAATACACCCATGTCTACATCGACGAGATCTATCTGTTTTTCGCCAATGGGAGCGGCAGCGGACGCAGTATTACCAATTACAGCAGCGAATTCCTCTACAAGTGCTGGAAGCGCTTCCGTAAATACGGCGCGACGCTCACCGGCATTACACAGAATGTGGAGGAATGTCTGCTGTCCAATACGGCGCGGATGATGTTCGCAAACTCTGAGTTTCTGCTGATGCTCAATCAGGCTACCACCGACCGGGAGCAGCTTGCCCGCCTGCTGGGTGCGTCGGATACGCAGATGAGCTATGTGGACAACGCGCCTGCCGGTCATGGACTCATCAAGGTAGGCGGGGCCATCGTGCCTTTCGCCAATGAGCTGCCCAAAAATACAGAGCTGTACCGCTTAATGTCAACCCGCCCCGGTGAGGACTGACGCTATGCGGGACTTGAAGATCAGACCCGGCATGGATACGCCCAAGGCAAAGCTGAAGAACTCCGCACCCAAGGACGCGGATTCCCTTCTGAAACAGCACATGGACAAGCGACAGCGGGAAAAAGAGCCGGAAAGCCGCGACCCTGTGCGCTACGCCACCGACCGCGTGGAGAAAAATATGCGCCGTGGTGCGGCTGGGGCGGCGAATGCCTCGCGGCGTATGATAAAGCATTATCAGGAGCAGAAACGGCAAGGTAGGAATAGTGCGTCGGAAAGCCGTACTGCGGCAGAAACGCTCGAAACCATGGACGGTGTGACGCCAACAGAAGGGGGCCTGCCCGATACGCTGCAATCACACGCTGCACGAAATGAAGTCGGAAACCGGACCATTTCTCCGCAAAATTGCGGAGGTCCAAAAAGCGCAAATGCCGCCCCGCAGGAGCGTGGGCGGCAGAAAGCCATACAGGACGCAAAAGCCGCCTATCGGCGGAACCTTGCCGAGAAAAGAACAGCAGAGCGGCACATTGTACCTCCACCGTCCGACCGTGGAGGTACAATGACCACTCCGCAGAAAGGCAATTCGGGGGCATCGGCCAAGGGCAGTCCTGCCCCCAAGAGCGGACAGGCCATGACCAAGGCCACGCGCACCATACGTGTTCGACCAACTGACCACGCAGCACCGAACAATGCAATCATCACGCGCCGCGCAAGGGCGGTGGCGCAACAAAAGGTGCGTCAGGTAATGCTCCAGACATCCGCAAAGAACGGAGGCAGGGGGGCAAAAAAGATGGGCGGCGCAATGGTGCAGGCGGTACAGACGATTGGGAGAGGTATCGCGTCCGCCGCAAGTTCCATCGTGGCGGCGGGCGGCGGAGCGGTGGTGCTGGTGCTGCTCCTGACGGTGATCCTCGTGGCGGCAATCGTGGCATCACCCTTCGGCATCCTCTTTTCCAACGAGAGCCGGGAGGCGGGCGTTGTGCCGATCTCCGCTGCGGTGGCGCAGGTCAATTATGATTTCAACGAGCGGCTGGAAACCCTGCAAACAGCAGATGACTATGATTCCATTTCCGTTGACGGACAAGCCGCCGATTGGATCGAGATACTGGCGGTGTTCGCGGTCAAAGTAGCAGGCAGCGACGATGTGGATGCCGCAGATGTGGCCACGATGGACGCTGACCGCATTGCCCGCCTGAAAGTGGTCTTTTGGGACATGACCGCAATCACAACGGAGGTGGAAACGATCAACCATCCCGGCAGCGGTGATCGTGACGGCTGGACGGAACGAAACCTCTATATCACCATTACCGCAAAAACGGCAGAGGAGATGAAAACCGCGTATCACTTCAACCGCAATCAGATCGCGGCACTGGACGAGCTGCTGGAGCAGCGAGACCTCCTGCGGGAGCTGATCGAGGATGCATACTCCGTCAGCGGGGACACGGCAGCGCTTATCCGCAGTCTGCCGGAGGATCTGTCACCGGAGCGTGAAGCGGTGGTTCGCACCGCCTGTTCTCTTGTCGGCAAGGTGAATTATTTTTGGGGAGGAAAATCCCTTGTGATCGGCTGGGACGTCCGGTGGGGCGAGCTGCGGCAGGTCACGGCGGCGGGCAACTCCACCACGGGGACCTACCGCCCCTACGGGACGGATTGCAGTGGATTCGTCGATTGGGTGTTCTACAATGCCACGGGCGGCGGCTACATTATCGGTCATGGCGGCGGGGCCACCATGCAGCACAGCTATTGCACCGATATTTCGTGGGCAGACGCACAGCCCGGTGACTTGGTGTTCTACCCGGATAATTCCCATGTGGGCATCGTTGGCGGCAGGGACGCAAACGGAGAATTGCTCATCATTCACTGCGCCAGCGGCTATAACAATGTGGTCATTACTGGCAAGGAGGGCTTTACATCTATCAGTAGACCGAGGTACTACGCAGAGTAAAAAAGTTTTGCCTTTCCTTTGACGGTTCGGTATGGTACAATACTCATCGTGTGTGATGGGAGGTACTGTGATGCAAAACTATACAGAGGAAGAAGCGGCCATTCTCTGCGGCTTTATTGGGCGGTATATTGACCGCGATTCTATTTGTGATACGGTTCGATCCTCTTATTCCCGGCTGTGCAAAGGATTGGAACAGCATACTTTGACATATCAGGACTACCTATGGGCAGAGCAGGTGCTTCAATTCTTAAAGCCTCAGTGGTGGACGGAGCGGGAAGATCACCGTACGCTGGCAGCACTTTTACTGAAAACACAATCCTTGATCCGAGCAACGAGATAATTTTAAACGGGCGGATAGCCATACTGATATACTCCCTCTATGAGCAATGTCATTCTTTTGTCGTGCGCAAAAAGGGCAGCTACCACAAAAATAAGCCTTTTCGCTTACTTGCAGTAGCTGCCTTGTTTTTTGTGCAGTCTTATCTTAATGACATTGCTCATAGAGGGAGCATTACTACGCACTTATATTGTACCCTTATAGCCATAAAACGTCACTTTGTATTGTCTCCACTATGCTACATTACTTTATGATAAAATGGTAAATGTGAAGGGGCGGCTGAATAGCCGCCCCTTCTGTTTCGCTATGTGGTCAACTGGGAAAGATGCTCAGAAGCCTGCGTCAGTGCAGCTTCTTCCACGTCTCGTGTGTACCGGATTTCGTGTAGGTGTGGCTGTTAGTAGCCTCCTGCACATCGAGATAGTACCATGCGTTGACGTTTGCGTTGTCGCGCCAGGTCTTCATGCCGGACAGCAGATCGTCTGCCGACTTCGGCGTGCGGCCCAATGCGCGGTTGATCATCGCCATCATTTCGGCGCGCGTAATGGTTGCATCGGGACGGAACGAGCCATCGGGATAGCCGTTGATCCAGCCCATCTTCGCGCAGACAGCGATTTCATCAGATGCCCAATGTCTTGCAGAGACATCGTTGAAGGAGTTTGCAGCGCTCTTGATGTCCGCAAACTGCGCCAGCATTGCAGCAAGCTCTGCGCGCGTGATTGCCTCATTCGGACGGAACTTGCCGTTCGTTCTGGTGTCGACGATCACGTCGGCATTTTCAAGCGTTGCAACGTAGAGGTTGAACCAGTCGCCGCGGACAACATCGCTGAACGAGCATCTGGTCGTTTCATACGTCTTGACACAATCTGCGTCCATGACGCGATAGAGGATTGCAGCCACTTCCGCGCGCGTCACATCACCGGTGGGCTTCACTGTGCCGTCAGGATAGCCGTTGACGAAGGCGAAATGATCTTCGGTGTTAAACCTCAGAGAATTGTCCTGTTTCGGCTTGTTGGGAGACTCAATCTGAACGCTGGAACCGCCGGAACTCTTCTTGACGTAGACAACATCGTAGGTGTAGCCCGCTGCGGTCATGGTGCCTTCGATCACCGCGTCGTCCTTGTCTCTAAGCTTGTAGCCCTTGACATCCGGAGATGTTACGCTGAAATCAGCACCCAGTGCAACACTTGCTTCATAGCTATCTGCCACAGGGTTGCCATTTTTGTCGACGTAGTTAATCGTCAGGGCGTGGTAGCTGCGGCTCCAGCCTGCAAGCAGCGTATGGTTGGCAGCAGTCTTTACAATGGTGTCCTTTGTGACTCTGACACCGTTCAGGTACCAGCCCACGAATCTGTAGTTCTCGCGGGTCGGGGTCGGCAGTTCGCCGTAAGCGGCATCAAAGGTGACGAGCTTGCTCGTCGGGGCAACCGTAGCGTCGTCAGCGTTGGGGTTGAAAGTGACGGTGTAGGTGTTCGCCGCCCAGTTGGCATACAGCATATGATCGCCAGGGGTCTTAACAATTGTCGTTGCTTCGACCTTGTTGGCATCCGTGAACTCTGTTTTGCTCAGATACCAGCCCTCAAAGGTATAGCCCTCACGAGTCGGGGTCGGCAGAGTGTCGTAAGCCGCGTCAAAGGTGACAATCTTGTTCGTCGGGTCAACCGACGCGCCTTCAGCGTTGGGGTCGAAGGTGACGGTGTACTCATTGGGAGTCAGCTTGCCGTAGAGTTCCCACTTCTTGGCTGTTTTGAGCGTCTGACCTTCGATGAGCTTCTCTGTCTTGCCAAGGTCATCATCGTCCTGATACCAGCCGTCGAAGGTGTAGCCGTCCTGTGTAAGAGCGGTGAGCTTGTAGCCCTCCTCGCTTCTAAGAACATCCTCAAAAACGTATTCCGTCTTGCTGAGGCTGTCGATCTTATCGCCGTTCTTGTCGAAGACGGTGTAGTTGACGGGGTAGTTCCAGTGAGCGGAGATGGTCAAGTTGCCGGTCGTGCCCTTCGGGATCTCGGTGATCGTCTCAGCGACGCCGTCCTTGTTCAGATCGCAGCGCCACTCCACGAACTGCTTGCCGTGCTCGCCTGCCGCCGTGATGTCGTTCAGGGTAATAGCATCTTCGATCGTGTAGCTGTTCGGATTCTTGGGCTGAAGCTCCGTCTTATTCTTGATGTCCTTGTCGTTGTATTCGTAGGTGATGGTGTAGATTTCCGGTTCCCACTGTGCGGTGAAGATGGTGTCGTTGCGGACATAGAACGAATCCTTAACCAGCGTTCCTGCGCCGTTGGAAGCATCGAGGGCGGTAGGCTTATCTTCCTGAACGCTCCAGCCCTTGAAGGTGTAGCCTTCGCGGGTCGGCGTGACCAGGGCGATGTCAGTGTATTGCAGATGGTACACATCCGCGGGCATGTTTTTGACGTTGTCGCCATTGGGCTTAAACTGGACGTCGCAGAACGAAAGCGTGCCGTTGAGATGGTAGCCTTCGATCTTGCCGTCGTCCGTGTAGCCCTTGTGCTCCGCGTCGTCAACGAGCTTCAGTTCGTTCCAGTCGATTTTGGCCAGCACTGCCGTTGTGGCGTGAACCTTCTCGTAGGCCGCAAACGTGCCGTTATCGATCTCGTCCGTGACCTGCTTGGAAACGTCGTTCAGATCAGTCTTGTCCGTCTCGGTCTTGCCGATCGTGACGAATTTTTCGCCCTGATTGAAGCCTTCTTCGAAGCCGAGGTCTTTCAGCGCGGCAGTGATCTTCGCGTCCTTGCTGGTAAGCGCCGTGTCCTTGTGCATCGGCTGCATGTAAGCGTAGACCGGCGTAAGCTTCTGCCAGACAGCGTAGAGCGTGTAGCCGGGGTAGCCGGTCGTGGTCTTCCAGTTTGCTCCGTTGTTCTCGGTCTTCCATTCGACGGGAATGGTGGGAACGTCCAGAGTCGTATCGGAAGTCCAGCCGAGGAACACGTAGCCCTCGCATGCCGGAATTTTTTCGCTGAGGTAGAAGGTCGTCGTGCTGCCCTCGTCGAGCGTCTGCGTTACCTTGAGGGGGTCAGGCATGTTCGTGACCGGCTTGCCCTCGGGTGCGTGCGCGTCGTAGGTCAGCGTAACCTTGCAGCGCACCTGCACGGTGGGGCCGTTCTTGAGCTGCTGCCACTTGCCATCCTTGAACACGATCTGCGTCGAAACCTCCGGATCGCTTACAGCAGCCAGCGCGTGGTCGTCGGCATACTTGGAAGCCGCGAGATAGCTTGCGGACTTGAAGACCAGATTCGCGGTCGTATCGCTCGTGCGCACGATTTCATACTCGCCATTGCCATAGGCAATCGGCTCAGCGTGTGTGCCATAGATGTCGCACTTGACATACACCGTATCTTTGCCATTGAATTCGATGTTCTCCTTGGTGGGGTCGGGGATCTTCTCCCAGTTGGCGACGAGGTTCGTCCAGCCGTTCACGGTCTGACCGGTCACATCGCTGCTCTGGCCTTCGCGGCTCCAGAAGGTGAACGTGTAGCCGTCGCGGGTCGCGGTGGGAGCGTCTGCGGTGGGCAGAGCCGCACCCTTGCGGGCCGTGGTCGCAAACAAGCGGTTGTCAGCAACGCGGTCTGCGTCGGACATGTAGTAAACAACATTCTCATAGTCGTAGACCATGCACCTGAGGTTCGTCCAGCCGTTGACGGTTTTCGTGGTAAGGCCATCGAGCTGCTTCGTGAGATCCTTCTTGTAGATGTTCCACAGGCCGTCGTCGTACCAGCCGTAGAAGTCGTACCTGCCGGTGTAGTTTGCGGTGTAGTAATCGGCAATGTTCAGCTTGGTCAGGTCAATGACCGTGCCCTTCGGCTGGCTTTCGAGCGTGACGGTCTTGTAGGCCGTTTCCGTGTTGCCGTTGCGGTAGATCACAAGCTTGACGGGGAATTTCTCTGCTTCTGTACACTCAACATTGAACGTAACGGTTCCGTTGGCAACCCACTTGCCCTCTTCGTACCTCAGTGTAAGGGGCTTTGGGTTGTCACCGGACAGGGTGTGCGCACCAAAGTCGGTGTTGTACTTCGTTACATATTCGTCAGCAGTAACGGTAATGTCGCAGGTGTAGCCATCGGTTCCATTGCCGGTAACATCTCCGATGCTGTACGTTCCCTCGATCAATGCAAAGGTTGCTACAGTGTGTGCTGCGGAATTCGTGGTGCAGACCACCTCTACAGGCTTTTCGAGCTTGGACAGATCTTCCTTACTGGGAGCAGTGGGCTTATCGGGCATGGGGGGCTGCGTGCTCTCGCAGACCACGTGAATTTCGGGTCCGGGCGTATCGTCCGCCTTCCATTCGCCGTTGCTGTAGCTGAAGCCCTTCGTGACCGTCTGTCCCTCAACCGCCGTATGTCCTTCATGGGTCTGTGCATAGGTTGCGACATAGCTGTCCACGTCAAAGGTCAGCGTGCATCTGTCGTCGCCCGTCCAGTTGATGGTATAGGTGCCGTTGCTGTACCGGAGCTGCGCACTATGGCTGTCGTCCGTGTCGCACTTGACCAGAATCGCCTGATCGGCGAAATCGGCCGTCGTGGGCTTGGGATACGGGTTGTCGTGCGTGATGTCAAAGTAGATCGGGGCCGCGCCGCGCATGAACATCCACATGCCGTCCTGGGCGCTGTAATACCAGTTCACTGTCTTTGAGACCGGCTTGCCGGCTCCCAGCCAGTGCTGTGGAAAGCCCGGCTCGCTGTTATACGCAGCCAGGTATTTGTCCCCATAGACCGTCATCGGGCATACCCAGGGATAGCTGGCGGCGTCGCTCTCCGTGTTGGCAACAACCTCGCCCAGCGAATACCCGCCCTCAACGTCGGTCAGGTAGCTAAACCACGCGCCGTGATCATAGAGCGAATCGGCGCACCACATATACACCGCGCCCATCGAGGAGCTTGTGGTATTCACTTTGTCGCGGAATCTCTTGATGTCACTGGCCGTCGGCTTTTCCGGCTTTTCCGGCACCGTCGCCGAATCCGTCACCGTGACAGTGATCTTCTTTGTCTGCCGCCACCAGGTGTTTCCAATATTCGGAGCCTCGCTCGGATTAAAGCCGAAATTATAGAAAAATTCCAGCGTGATCGTTGCAGTGCCGGCCTGTTTGGCCGTGTAGTTGAACTGCAGGCAAGGATAGTTGGTGCCCGTGTAGTACTCGAGAGAATACTGGAAGTCGCCCACTACCTTGGGATCGCTCACGTCCACGCAACGGCCCTTGATAACGCCATAGCTCTTGGGCGAATACTGCACGTTGTTGATTATAGTTGTCGGCAGCCGCTGAAACGATCCCTGCTGTCCCACGGACAGGGTCACACTTTCAGGCGTCAGCTGCTTCGTTGTGTCCTTGTAGCCGCTGATGCCAGTGTTCATCTCGAGGGTCCGTTCAATCTGGCCGAGCTTTGTGCGGCCCAGTGTTACTTCAACGTCGGTCGTCGCCAGGGCAGATACCGGAAGCAGCGAGAATGCCATGCAGAGACACAGCAGCAGAGACACAATTCGCTTTTTCATGATACTTACCTCCATGTGTTTGAAATATCTATATCAAGCCCGCCTTGCGGCAGGACGTATTTTCAGCGCCGCGCAAGACGTGTTTTTCCCGCGCAGACGGGGCAGCCGCATTTTTTTGCGCCGGTTCTTGAGTAAATGACGGCCTTCCAGACATGCCCCAGCGGACATTCCCACCAAACTCTTCTTGTGCTGCCCACTGTGACCATCTCCGGCGTAAGTGCGCCATTGAGCGTTGGGTGCCACTCGGCGGCGATGCGCGGCTCGACGGTCGCCAGATCATTGAAGCCTGCCAGCACCTTTTTGTTTGTGCAGTACGGGCAGCCGGTCCCGTTTGCGCGGGACGCAATCACTGCCTGAAAGCTGTGTCCCTTTTCGCAAATCCACCACGCCTTGCGGTTGCTGGTCAGCGTGACCTGCTGCGGTGTGAACATTTCGTTTCGTTCCGTGTCCCACTGCGCAGCAAGCACCGGATTTTGTGACGCAAGGTCGTTGAAGCCGGGCAGCACCAGTTTTCCGGAACAATATGGGCAGCCATTCCGGCTGTGCGTTCGCGCGGAGATCGCAGCCTGCCAGTGGTGCCCATGTCCGCAGACCCACCAGACCTTTTTCTTTGTCCCCGGCAGAACGTCCTGCGGGGTCAGTTTGCCGTTGCGCGCCGTGTCCCATTCCTGTGCCAGCTTCGGATCCACCGTCGCAAGGTCGTTCTCTCCAACGAGAATCTGCCTCCCGGCGCAGATCGGACAGCCGCACCCGGAAGCACGGGAATGGATGCTTGCGCGCCAGCTGTGTCCTTTTTCGCAGCGCCACCAGACGGATCTATGACTTCCGGCGCTGATGTCCGCCGGAACGAGCGGCGCATTTTTCCGGTAGTCCCACTGCCGCGCCAGCTCCGGATGCTGTGTCGTCAGATCGTTGAAACCAACCAGCACCTTTCGCCCCGTGCAGTAGGGGCAGCGGGCGCCGGCGATTCTTGTATAGACCGCAGCCTTCCATTCGTGTCCGTTTTCACACCTCCACCAGGCCGAAGTGTGACAGCCGTAGGTAACTGTCTGCGGCGTGAGCGGCAGATTGTGCGCCGTGTCCCATTCACGCAGCAGCGCATCCTTGTGATATTGCCTGCAATAGTCAAAGAAACTCTGCCTCATGCGCGCCTCCGTTCTGCATCCGGCTGAGGCGAAAAAGGCAGATGGCGGTGCTCCTGGCTGACGTTTCCGTTGCAGACGGGGCAGCCGGTGCGCTTCTTTGCATTCGTGCGGTTCGAGATCGCCGTACGCCAGACGTGCCCCTCCGGACAGAGCCACCAGACCTTGCGGTTGCTGCCTGCTGTGACCATTTCGGGCGTGAGCGCACCATTGAGCATCGGATGCCATTCGGCGGCAATTTCCGGTTCGATGCTTGCAAGATCGTTGAAGCCTGCCAGCACTTTCTTGTTTCCGCAGTACGGGCAGCCATTGGTACCCCGCGTCCGGTCCACGATCTCTGCTCTCCATTCGTGACCAAGCGAACACCGCCACCAGACTGTCTGATGACTGCCGGACACGACCTGCGATGGCGTGAGGTTTCCGTTTTTTGTTGGGTGCCATTCGGCGGCGACAGCGGGAAACAGCGTGGTAAGGTCGTTATAGCCTGCCTGCGCCACATCGTTTGCGCAGATCGGACAGCCAGCTCCCATGCGGACGCGCGTTTTCGGGGCAGCCTGCCATTCGTGACCGTTGGTACAGCGCCACCAAACCTTTTTGTCGTAGCCGTAGCTGATTTTCTGCGGCGTGAGGTCGCCGTTTTTTATTGGGTGCCATTCGGCAGCAAGCGCCGGATGGGTCGTAGCGAGATCATTGAAACCGGGCAGGATTTTCCGGTTCGCACAGACCGGGCAGCCGCACCCGGAGGTGCGGGAGGCGATCGTTGCCTGCCAGCTATGCCCCTTTTCACAGCGCCACCAGACCTTGCGGCTGTTTCCGGCCGTCACCATCTGCGGCGTCAGATCAAAGTTTTTTTCCTGGTCCCATTGCGCACTCAGCGCCGGGTGCGTCGAGGCTAAATCGTTAAAGCCCGCAAGAACCTCCCGCCCGGCGCAGAATGGACACCCCCTGCAGAGCGCCGTGCGGCTGTAGATCTCCTGCTGCCATTCATGCCCCAGCCGGTCAATCCACCAGACCTTCTGCCGCGAATGGCAGGTAACTGTGTCCGGGGTCAGACCATCATTTTTTGCGTAGTGCCATTGCTGCAGCAGATCCGCGCGGCGGCTTCTGATGCAGTATTCTTTCAGCGTCATTCCGCGCGTTTCTGCGCTCATACGACTATGGCCTTCCTTCTGTCAATTGGTGCGTGGCGTAGTACCACGCGATAAAATTCTCGTGCAATCCCTCGCCGCGTTTTCGCGCCCCGATGGCATCGTCTTTTTTCATACACACCGAGATAATACGTTTCTCATTTGAAAGTGATCTGCGCGCACCATCTTCCGGTGCGCCTGTTCCGGTAAGCACCGGTCACGCTGCTGGCGTTGGTGGGGAGCGACCGCCGTCTGCCAGCTTCCAGAATGGTAACGGACGTACCCTCGCAGAGCTTGAGATTTTCCAGAAGCTGCTTTTCCTGCAAGCAGCCGCAGCTTTTCCGGTAGCCCGCTGTAAGCTGGTGCAAAGGCGCGTCAATTTCCCCGCCGCAGTCACAGCGACAGCGCCGGACGGTGTATCCGTTTTTGTACTGGGGCGTTGTTTCTTCCGCGCGCGAATGACCGATATGATAGCCGATGGCAATTTTTGCGCGCGTTACGCATTGTCTGTGTGGTCATATCGATTGCCCCATAGAACATAATTTTTCTTATGTAGTAGACGCGCCGACCGAACGGTCAGACTGCGCCCACCATTTATTAGGAATAGTAACACTTTTTGTGAAATTCTTCAAGTCTAAATCGTAGATTTATCATTCAAAAGCCATAATTCGTCCACGTCAGGCAAATAGAACGGCATGGAAAATCGACCAATGAACCTGCATTTTTCATTGGTCTGTTTTTTTGCGCCCGTTTGGGCGTGGCTTGCGTTCCAGTGCAGCGTTTGGTCGTTCATCCTCACGCATTCTCCCATGCGCGTCTACTACATAAGAAAAATTATGTAGTACGCTGTGCTAGCAGCTGCAATCGCTCCAGCTGACGCCGATGTTCCGCTCCGGTGGACATGATGTAGATGCGTGTCGTGTTGATGCTGCTGTGACCGAGCAGGTCCGCCAGCTTTGCAATGTCCTTTTCCACCTGATAAAAAGTCCGGGCAAAGAGCTTTCTCAGATTGTGAGGAAACACTTTGTCCGGATTTACGTTTGCCTGTACGCACAGCCGCTTCATGGCAGACCAGATATTGCTGCGGTTTAGGGATCGGCCGGTTCGGGTGCAGAAAATGATCCCGCTTTGGATTCCTGCGCCGCAAGCATACTGCAATAAGAGCTTTTGCAGCCCCCTGGGGATCAGAATGCTTCGTGTCTTACTCTTGCACGCGACGGAAATTTCTCCGGCTCGGACAGCCTCCACCGTAAAATATTGCAGCTCGGATACGCGGATCCCCGTGGCGCAGAGCGTTTGCAGCAGCAGCCACAAGCGCTTGTCGTGTCTGGACGCTTTCAAAAGCCTCTGGTATTCCGCCCTGCTCAGTTCCCGGTTTGCAGCCAGATACGTTTTCTTCTGCACGCGGTACAGCTTAACCTTGCAGTCCGCCCTGCCGCAGAAAACAAGGAAGCTGTTGAGCGAGGCGAGCATGGAGTTGACCGACAAAATCGTGTACCCTCCGGTCGGAAGATCACGCTTATATGCAATTGTCAGATCTTTCGTGAGTGCTTGTGATCCGGCGTATTTTGAAAAAGCACGGACATCTCGGATGTATTTTTCAATGGTGGCGCTGCTTTTTTCTTCTTCGTACAGCTCGTTGGCATACCGCGCGATCAGCTCTGCGGTGATATAAGTCTCATTCATATTGTTCTCTCTTTCTGTGTCCCTGCACCCGGACGCAGGCTCATTATACCGTTTCTTTCTGCAAAGTGCATGACCAGTTTTGGAGGACTTTTTTCAAAAAATCTCTCGCCTGTCCGCAGCTTTCCTCTGAACATTTCGCCAGATATCTTGTGTTTCTTCGGATATTCGTATATCATGTTCTGTGTTGAGTATGATCTCCGGCGGGACAAGCACCTGACGGATACCCCTCTGCATTGGAAGCATCCGCAAAAAGGAAGT
>ERZ860322.785-NODE-785-length-21628-cov-4.205442_pt1 | contig 21628 bp, 16 predicted proteins | sample MGYA00509979_ERZ860322 | MGnify/ENA primary metagenome ERZ860322 (study PRJEB30046, sample SAMN00715217) | human gut metagenome | study: EMG produced TPA metagenomics assembly of the A metagenome-wide association study of gut microbiota in type 2...
GGGCTCGAACCTGTGACCCTCTGCTTGTAAGGCAGATGCTCTCCCAGCTGAGCTAAGACCCCACATTCAGAACAATTCGTTTGATTTCTCTCGCAAACTGCTCTGCTATTATAATATTAAAACTTGATATATGTCAAGCACTTTTTTGACTTTTTTCAAAACTTTTTTCACAAAATTTTAATTAGAACAAATACCTCGTCCACAATAGGAAATTCTTAATCAGCTTCATTCTGCGTTCTCTCTTAGGAGTAAGCTCTACAGGCTGCACATTATATGGATTGTCATAGCTTCCGTCAATATTAGCCTTTCTTGCACTATGCTCATACTCTTCCATTGCTGTCCCTAACTGTCTATTAATCTCCTTGCTGTCAATAACAAGCATAAGCTCTGTATCAAGATACACGCTTCTCATATCAATATTAAAAGAACCGACCACAGAGATATCATCATCAATAAGAACTGACTTGCCGTGGTATGAATATCCGCCTTCATATTCCCACACTTCAAGACCTGTGCCCATCACCTTATCCTTATGTGCATAATAATCTGCCGAGCCAAATGGATTGCCATTATTGCCCACAGAATTAGTCATTAAAGAAACATTTCCAACTGAGTCACATACTTTCTTTAATCCGTCATACATGTACTGGTTGCAGATGATATATGGCGTATGTATCTTAACCTTCGAATCTGCCTGCTCCATAAGGCTTGTAAGCTGATACCACACTACCGGCTTTTTCGCGCCACATTCTATCGGATTACTCAGAAGCGCTATATTATTCACCTCAACGGTCTCATCTTCATAATCAGTGTCAGTCAGGTAATCTTTGTTATCTGCATAATAAATGTTGTAATTATCAAGCAGTTCTTTCCTTGCCGCCTTGACCTTTTTATTACCTGCACATTTGTTATTCTTTAAAAATGCCTTGCTCTCCTTATAGTTCCAGACACTCTCATAATAAGCAAGAACATCATTCACAGAGCTGGTTTCATCCGGACTTTCGCAGTACACAAGCACATCTCTGTCGTAATTCTTATGTCCCGGATATGCTCCCAGAAAATAGTTAAATGTATTTCTTCCACCAAGTATATAATTAGTCCTGTCGGCTATGACATATTTGTCATGAAGCCTTCCCATTGACTGCCACGGCTTAAAAGGATTGACCTTATTGTATATCTTCACATTCACATTGTCTGATGACGCAAGTGCCTTAAAATCAGGATTGCCTTTCATCTTAGTAAACCCAGATACACCATCAACTATTACATTAACCGATACTCCCCTGTCTGCAGCGTCTATAAGTGCGCCAAGCATAAGTTTTCCGCTGTCATCAGACCTGAAGTCAAATGTAGAGAGAATAACTTCTTCCTTCGCGTTGCTTATCATTCTTATTCTCTCCTTAAGTGCCTCATCATTATCCTCGATAATGCGTGCACGCTCGGCACTTGTTCTCTCTTTCCATATGCCCTGTTCATCAAGCTGCTTCATCTCGTCAGCAGTAAGTTCTGGCTGTCTGTGGTAAGTTATTAAAGCACATGATACAATTGCTGCAACTAGCGCAACAAGCAGTATCACTGCTCCAAGAATTATTCTTTTCATAAGCTTTCTCCTGTTGTAAGATTTCAAGATTATTCTCCTTAAATATTATCTCTATCCTTTTATTACCCCGGCTCTCCCGTAAACAAAAAAGATGTGTCATATATTATATATACAACACACCTTTTCGATATCACATTAAATATTTATGAATTATTCTTAAATTATCTTATATAGTTAGTCTTTATCTTATTCTCGCCCTGTGGAAGCTCAATTCCAGCCTTCTTCGCTGCCTCTACTGACTTAACAAGCCATGCAAAATTCTGACCTAAAAGTCTCATTGTCTGCATGCCTTCCTCGTCCTTTACAACTTCATCTGGTGTATTGCCATGTACTATATTCCAGTAGTTGGATGACACAACTGGCATCTGGTTAATCTGGAAATACTTATTCAACACATCAACAGTTGATGTTGTTCCACCACGGCGGGCAGATGCGATTGAAGAACCACATTTGTAACGAAGCTCATTGCCATATGTACCAAATAATCTGTCGAGGAACATCATTATCTCTCCTGTTGGAGAAGCATAGTAAACAGGGGAACCGACTATAAGTCCGTCTGCATCTGTAACCTTTGCACCGACTTCCTTAACTACTGCATCAAGCTCGCCTTTTACAACTCTGCTGCCTACTGCAACTATCTCAGTCTCAATACCCTGTGCCTCTAATTCCTTAGCAACAACAGAAAGCGCTGTATATGTACAGCCCGCATCTCTTCTGCTGCCATTAACTAATACAACCTTCATGTTATAACACCTCCAAATTATTGATTAAACATTAATCTCTGCCTTCATGCCAAGCTCTTCCTTATTAGAATCAAGAATAGGCTTGATAATATTAGCAAGATACTCGTCAACCTGTTCCTTAGAACGGCCAACATACTTCATAGGATCAAGCTTTGACTGTAACTCTTCAAGAGTAACACCGAACATTGGCTCTGCTGCAATAAGCTCAAGAAGGTTATTATCAAGACCTTCCTGCTTAACTCTCTTTCCTGCTATCATAGAAAGCTCTCTGATCTTCTCATGAAGCTCCTGTCTGTCTCCACCAGCCTTAACAGCGTCCATCATAATATTCTCAGTTGCCATGAATGGAAGCTCTGCCATCATATGTTTGATGATAACCTTGTCATATACAACAAGTCCGTCAACAACATTCAAGTAGAGGTCAAGAATTCCATCAACAGCAAGGAATCCTTCAGGAACTGACATTCTCTTGTTAGCTGAATCATCAAGTGTTCTCTCAAACCACTGTGTAGATGAAACAATAGCAGGGTTAAGTGCATCACTTATAACGAAATCAGCAAGTGAAGCCATACGCTCACTTCTCATAGGGTTACGCTTATAAGCCATAGCTGATGAACCAATCTGTGATTTTTCAAATGGCTCTTCAACTTCCTTAAGGTGCTGTAATAATCTGATATCATTAGAGAACTTATGTGCGCTCGCAGCAATTCCTGCAAGTACATTAAGCACTCTTGTATCAACTTTTCTTGAATATGTCTGTCCTGAAACTGGAACGCATGCGTCAAATCCCATCTTTTCTGCAATCTTTCCGTCAATCTGGCGGATCTTATCCTGATCTCCATTGAAAAGTTCAAGGAAAGATGCCTGTGTACCTGTTGTACCCTTACAGCCTAAAAGCTTCATTGTAGAAAGTACATAGTCAAGATCTTCAAGATCCATAACTAATTCGTTGAGCCATAATGTAGCTCTCTTACCAACTGTAGTTGGCTGTGCTGGCTGAAAATGTGTGAAAGCCAGTGTAGGCTGTGCCTTATATTTATCTGCGAACTTAGAAAGCTCATCAATAACATTAACAAGCTTCTTACGAACAAGCTTTAAGCCTTCTGTCATGATGATGATATCAGTGTTATCACCAACATAGCATGAAGTTGCTCCAAGATGTATGATACCTTTAGCCTTAGGGCACTGAAGTCCGTAAGCATATACATGTGACATAACATCATGTCTTACTTCCTTCTCTCGTCTCTTGGCATCCTCATAGTTAATATCATCCTTGTGAGCCTTTAACTCATCAATCTGCTCCTGTGTAATAGGAAGTCCAAGTTCATGCTCTGTCTCTGCTAATGCAATCCAGAGTCTTCTCCATGTCTTAAACTTCATGTCAGGAGAGAAAATGTACTGCATTTCCTTGCTTGCGTATCTTTCTGCAAGTGGTGTCTGATATCTGTCGTTCATCTCGTATCCGCCTTTCATATATCAATTCTAAGTATGCCATCATCCAGACCGCATACAAGTTAAGTATATCATAGCAGGCTTGTGTTTGCAATTTATGACTTTATTTTAAATTCTTTATACCGCTTGTGATTCTCTTTAATATTCCTATAAAATAAGATTCCCCCACATGTAATTCCAATTACTGCAATTATTACCCCATTAAATTGATTTCCTGTTCTGTTCCAATTTTCTGATACAAGCAACGGGGTTACTACAGATACATAGTATAAATTGCTAAATCCTATTATATACAATATGTGTGTAATTGTTAAAGCAAAGGATATTATCAGCGAATGCATATAATCAAAAATATCTGAAATCAAAACTATAATAGCTGAAATTGCAACCATTATAATATACTTCCATATCATGATTACAGCTATATATTGTCCTAACGACATTGGAATCTTTATAGCTCCAAACATAGGATAATCCTGTATTAACATTGTATAATCTTTAACGCCATACATATGAGTAACATTTACAATATCAGGTATAAATATAATTCCCCAGACTATTGCCACAACAATACATGTTGAACATGCCTTTATTAATATCCTCTTGCCACGCCCATATGCTGCAGAACGAATTAATGCTGTCACATTCTGCCTTTTATCATCAGACATAATACCATGTAATAAAAAAGCCAGACTCATAACCCCGATTAACGCATATTTGCTTTCATGATCATACAGTCTTTTTCCAAACATATCTTCAACAATATATGGTTTGACAACTGTTCCATTTATATCTTTTTTCTTAAGTTCTTCCAAATTATTAATATTTCTATGTATTTCATCAAGACCAGTCTTATATAAAGCTGCCTGCTTATTTGCTTCATCAAAATCTGCTTTACTGTACTCTCCTGAATCCATGTCAAATGAATTTGAAATATCAATTAACCTGTTGTCCCAGTATTCTTTTTCTTCTTCATATTTATTTACTATGCAATATAATTCTTCCGATAATTGCATTCCTTCTGCTTCATTATAATAGTTTGTTGCAATTATCATATTCTCGTCATATATATACCCTCTTTTTATACCACTGATACTTACAATATATATAACAAATAATACAACTACTATGCCCTTTCTTACCCAGAGTATTTTATATAACTCCATAATAATAAGAGGCATTTGTGCAACGCATTTCTGCCAGATAGTATTAATTCTGGCACTTATATTATCAAATATACTTCTTTTCCTTGATGCCTTAATAATGCAGGATTCCAATATACCAATCGCAGAAAATAAAATTATGCCAATAATACATATAACAATTATATAATATATCCGGTCTGTTATAATTCCACATAATCTAACATTTGCATAATTAGTCAGCGTATGCTCCGGTAAAATCATACTCCATATGTTAATATTCTTAAGGAACACAAATGAACTTTTACTTGAAATCTTTGTATACAGAATATATTCTGTCAAAAATCCAATTACTACAATCCCCATTCCTATAGACACATTGCTAAATATACCAGCTATAATCCAAGCCAGTAATCCTGTTAAAAAAAATGCCAACGCAGAAAGCAAAATCATATATAAAACAAAAACAGCTTTAGTATGTGTAAAACTTATTGTTGAATATGCATGCCAGCTCTGTAAAGAATTCCCTAAAAATCCAAGTCCACCATATATGTAAAATGCAACAGAATATACACACATATATACAAACAGAGTACTCAAAATACTTATAACAGCAAGTGTAATAATTCTTTGTACTGAAAGTGCTATTCTTCCATGTCTGGATGCATATATCATATATATCAATCCGTTCTTTCTGTCATCAAAAAAACGAAATGCGCTAATCATAACAGCTATAATAATCAATATATTAATATATGAGCTTGCTGATGTAACTGCTTCTATTGCAGCACTGTTATCCGGATTAACAGATACATTATATAATTTTTTTATATCATATTTCGACTTTAAAATATTAATATGTGCAAATGATGATTTATCCGAATATATGCCTGACCGGAGCATTGTATCTGCCTGCGCAATATATTTATCTAAATCTTCATAATATCCATTAACATATTCAATATTCTGATCATACAGCTTAAGAGCTGCCTTTATTTCATCAGAATTATCTAAATATTCGTCCAGTAATTTTTCCTCATTCAATTCGATAAAATAGTCATAAATTTCTGGAGCTGTTTCCCGATATCTATTTATTTTTTCTTCGTATCTCCCCGCATCATATACTTCTTTATCAGTATCTTTAAGTACTTTCCATTCCGCCATATTCAGTATCATATATACTTTTGCTTTTGCCTTAAAGCTTGCTGTTATTTTATCCATCGTTGCACAATTATTATAATAATCTTTTAGCATTTGATTATAATACATATAAATTGTTTTAGTTGAATAAGTATTGTTATCTATTACTGTTGTATTATTAAATTGATAAAATACAATAATAGAGACAACCGAAACAATCAATATAATTATAGCAAACCTTTTGTCTAACAGTCTTTTAAATTCCACCATACATAATTGCCCCATTATTGCATGAATTTTCCATTATACATTATTTCCCAGTTTTTACTTTCAGAGAGTATTTCGTCCTTTCTCAACATAACCATCAAAAGACTATTTTCATTAACATCTCTTACATCTTCTCCCTTCCCCACAAACTCATCATATGCTGTTTCAGAATCGTTTGTACTCATTATTATATACCTTTCATCACATGCTGTAAGATTAGCATATCCATTATATTCTTTTTGATATATTATCTTTGCATCATTATCAAGGATACATAATTCTCCACTTTGTCCTGAAGATAACGCTCTGTTAATATATATATAATCATCATCGCATTGCAAATCATATGCCATTGTATCTGGCAGGTCATATATCTTTTCTTTTTCCCCTGTTTTTATATTGTATCTGAATAACGCGGCTTCTATATCAAGTTTATCTGAGCTAAGTTCGTCTATATAATATATATATTTTGTGTTTACAGCATAGCCTTTAATACTTGCATACTCATTTCCTTCAATTCTTTTATTGCAATCTCTTGGTGCATATGATTTCATTAGTTCTGTCAGATTCTCCCCCTGTGTACAATATATAGTATATATAAACATATCATTGTTCTCATCATATGAACATGTTTTAATATACAATGTATCTTTTACTGCCTGTATATCACAATCAAAATCTTTTGAATAACTGTTCTGCGCTGCTGATTTTTCATAACTCATAATCTTTTCTGTCTTATTTGTTTTAAGATCTGTCCTGTATAACACAATTTCAATTGTCTGAGATTCTATTGAAACTGTTCTTTTCCCCCAGCTATACACAGCATTTTTAAATATACACAAATCATTTGTTCCGCCCCCATATGGAACATATTCCGGATTATCATTAATTACACAATATTCCTTTTTGTCATGTCCATTTTCATCAAAGGATATCAGCTTAGTTCCAGATGTATCATCATATGAAATCATATATAGTCTATGCTTATAATAAACAAATCCACCATCATTTTCTCCTCCTGCATCAAAATATGCTTCACACTCAACATTATTATGTTTACAATCTATCTTGCTGCATAACGGCGTAACCGTCTCGGAATTAACATCATAATAATATAATATTTTCCCATAAGCATTCTCGTCTGAATTGCCTGTTTTGTCTTTCGAATCATCCTGATAATATTTAGAATTAATCATATTATCACTCTTAACACTATAATTTCTCGCAAAATAATATCCGTCTTCCGCTACCGCCACCTTATGATTATCTTTTATGTAATACTGAAAATCATTGCTATCATATACAAAATCCGGAAATTTATTTTCATAAGTAACAGTTGTAACTTCCTCTCCAGAATAATTTTTCCCACATGCTGATAAAGCACATGCTGATAATATCATAATCGCCACCAGTGTTTTTTTCATAACTATCCTCCCATATTTATATAATCACACTTGGCAGCTGCATTATAGATGTAAGTATTATTCCAAGAAAAACACATAATTCTACAACCGAAATAACAGCCACCACATATAACAATATGCCACTATTTATCTTAGTTGAAATCCATAAAAAAAGTGTAACTAATATAGACGACCCCACAAAACATGTCCATGCATGTCGTGCATGATATCCTCCACTGAATTTCCTTAAAAATAAAAACGGCATAACCATAAATATTCCATTAACTGGAATTCCCATTATGCAACCTATCGTAATGGAAATGATTGCTGGTGATAAAAGCAAAACCATACTATTAAGTGCATACTCATATAGTTCACGCTCATCATCTTTAATAGCTTTGCTTTTTATCAACCAGTTAATAATTATGTTTCTCCCCAATGCCATTACTTTGTTTTCTTGAATCTTTCTAATGCCTTAGGTGCTTTAGGTTCATATGCAAACATACAAGATGCAGAATTAGCTTCCAATTTTATTTAATCTTTTATTATCATATTTATTTAATTAAGTCAATATCATATGCTTGAAATGACATATTTCATGTCTGAAATGACATCATATCTCAAAATACACATTTATTTTAATCAAGTAATAAGTTATAATTATAATAATTTTATTTATGGAGATTGGATAATGAATATATTTATATGTGATGATGACAATCTGATCTGCAATCAGATTAAATCTCTATGTGAGAAATACTATATAGAACATAAGATAAATCAGCCTGATATTTATACTTTTCACTCTGGTGAAGACATGCTAGCTTCCAGTATCAGACCTGATATTGTCTATCTAGATATACAGATGTCTGGTATGGACGGCATTACTGTTGGTAATACCCTTCTAAAATCCTATCCAGCAGCAATAATAATTATTGTTACTTCTTTTCCGGAATATCTTGATGATGCTATGCGTTTCCATGTATTCAGATATATTTCAAAGCCTCTTGAAGAAAAACGTTTTATGCGTAATTTCGAAGATGCCATATCTGAATATAACTCTATTGGCGGTCGTATTATCATTAAATGTCAGGGTGCAAACTATACGATATCCGTAAAAGATGTCATTATGGCTGAAGTTAATCCTCATTGCCGCAATGTTACAATCTACACGACTTCTAATAAATATACTACTACCCAGACTCTGGCCGTCATTAAATCAATGCTTCCATCTGGCAGTTTTTATCAATGTCACCGCTGCTATATTGTAAATATGAATTACATTTTGTCCTATACAACAAACAAGATATATTTAGAAAATAATCTCTGTGCAGATATTGCCATGCGTAAATTCAATACTTTCTATCAGAATTACTCAGCATATCTTACAACTATCCGATAACTCAGGAGGGAAATACACATGAATCCAATATGCTATTATTTATTCGTATATGTAATAGAAGCTATTATATTATGGCTGTATTGCAACCGCTTATTTGAAGCTAAAAGAAATACATTTTTATCTTTTCTTATCACAATCTGTTTCTTTTTATTACTTATTCCAGTCTCATTTTTAGGAAATGCAGCCATTAATATATTTTTTTCTCTCATTATTTACTTTATCTGTATTGTTTTAAATTATAATGTAAAAATATACCCTGCTGTTTTTCATGCTCTTGCTTTAACAATAATTATGGCACTGTCTGAAGGGCTTATTGCTGCCCTTCCTCACATCAGCATATATTTATACCGCGAAAATAACATTTATAATAGCTCTGGCTTAACATTCGTTATCTTAAGTAAATCTGTCTATCTTCTGGTTTCTCAATTTGCGATCAGAATATTTGACAAACAGACATATTATTTAAAAGATGATAAACCTCAAAAAAGCATTCTAATGCTGTATTTAATTCCAGTTATCTCAACCGTTATCACATTATTACTTGGTTCTATATGTATTAATGCAAATATATCTTATTCAACTAATATTATTATATTTATTTGCTTAACACTCCTTTTGCTAATCAATATCCTGACATTCTATCTGCAACAGGACATTTCAAAGAAAAATGTCGAATATGCAAGATTACAGATTGAATTGCAAAAGGAAAATGATACCGTCGAATATTATAGATATATTCAGGAAAATAATGAAAAGCAGCATATTCTTATCCATGATATTAAGAATCATCTTAACACAATTAATAATCTTAATGACGGAAATCACACAGAAAAAATATCTCAATATATTAATAATATTCTCGGCAGCGAAGCGTTAAAAAAATCTAAAAGATACTGTAACATTGATATACTCAACATTATTATTTCAAGATATGCCGAAAAATGTAGTAATTGTAATATAAATTTTGAGGCAGATATCCGTTCAAATACTCTCGGATACCTGCCTTCTGAAGATTATACTTCTATATTCTGTAATCTGCTTGATAATGCCATTGAATCTGCAATACATTGTAATGAGCCTTACATAGATTGTAATGTATCTCTCATAAGAGGCGGAAATGCTGACCTTATAAGCATTGCTAATTCCTGTGACACCTCTCCGTTAGGCTCTGATGGCAGACTCCACTCTGGAAAGCATAATAAACACCTTCATGGTTATGGTCTTAAAAGTGTAAAACGAATTGCTGATAAATATAATGGTCTGCTCAATTATACTTATTCAGAGGAAAAGCATGAATTCCGCATTGTTGTTATGCTTGAACACCCACAATGAATATTAAAGAGGTTTAATCCTCTTTAATATTCCCCTTCTCAACATTAGGTTTTATAAGCTTCTCATAAGAATATTTCCACAGCTCTTCAGAACCTTCCGCAGTTCTTGCATTTCTCTTTAATATTTGGCTGAGATGCACACCCTTTTCTGCCCAGCTTTTTCCTTTTGAAGCATCATTTAAAATTACAGGCTGGAAGTTATCCATAGTTCTTGCAAACTTTGCCTCTGGTGTTTCCTGTGCTTCGAATTCCTCCCACAATTCACGCATATATTTTCCCTGGTCTTCTGGAAGAATACTGAATATTCTGTCGGCACATTTTAACTCTCTTTCACGCTGTGTCTTCTTAGCATTCTCATCGTAAGCATATGTATCGCCTGCATCTATCTCTACAAGGTCATGTATAAGAAGCATTGTCATTGTGCGGAGCACATCAATCTTTTCATTGGCATATTCAGACAACAGCACAGTCATAATTGCCATATGCCATGCATGCTCAGCGTCATCTTCCTTTCTTGACGCATCCGCCAGATACGTCTGTCTTCCAATGCTCTTTTCCTTATCAATCTCTCTTATAAACTCTATCTGTCTGTCAAGTCTGTCTTTATCCATGTTAACCTCTATTCCTGCGCTGCTTTTCAGCGCATCTTAAGTTTCTGCTAATCCGTCAATTCCAGTGACGCAACCTCGCCAACAACTATAATAGCTGGTGATGGGAAGTCTACTTCTTTCACCTTTGCTGCAATATCCGAAAGTGTTCCGACAAGCTTTAAATATGTACCATCTGTATTCTCACCGTGAATTACCGCAACCGGCGTATCTGACAACTTTCCATATCTCATCAGCTTTTCCGTAATCATGTCTATACTCTTTAATCCCATAAGGAATACAAATGTTTCATCAAGCTTCGCATATGATTTCCACCTGATTTCTTCAATCTCCGGTGGCAGATTATCAGCCGTATGTCCTGTAATCACATGAAATCCACGGCTTGCACCCCTGTGTGTCACCGGAATTCCTGCCATTCCACACAGACCGATACCTGATGTAACCCCCGGAACTTCATGCACTGGTATGCCATGTGCTTTGAGTGCAAGTGCTTCCTCTCCGCCCCTGCCAAACACATACGGGTCTCCGCCTTTCAGTCTCACAATATATTTACCCTCAAGTGCTTTAGCAACAAGCAGTTCATTAATCTCTTCCTGTGCCTTAGAATGTCTGCCGCTTCTCTTACCTGCGTATATCAGCTCACAGCTCTCCGGTGCGAACTCCAGCAGATGCTCATCTATCAGGTCATCATACACTATAACCTCTGCCCGTCTTATCTCATTAAGACCTTTTATTGTGATGAGTTCATATGAGCCGCATCCTGCTCCAACAAGTGCTGCCCCCGGAAGCACTGCCTTCTTTTTATCATCACATTTATCATCAATATATCCTTCCAGAATCGCAGCTTCCTCCTGCTCACTGCATACTCTGTCAGCTTTCATGCAGAATTCGGACACTTCTCTTATATATGCAGCTCTTTTTCTCTCATCACTTATTCTGTCCTTAGCAAGCTTTCTGATTCTGGCAAGATAATCAAGAATATCTTCTATATTATCAGATATATTCATCTCACAATCTCGTCTCACCTTAGCTGCGACATAAGGACTTTTTCCGCCAGTAACAAAGCCCGCAACCATATCACCTTTCCTGATAATTGAGGGAAATATAAAGTCGCATAACTCCTGATTATCCACAACATTGACTGGTATACTTCTTTCTTTGCACAATCTGACGGCTTCTTTATCCGCTTCTTCACCAGCCGCCGCGATGACAAAATCCACATTTTCAATATCTTCCTGTGTGAATGTTCTTCTTTCAATGCTGATATTATCGCAAGACTGCGCCACTGCCTCTATGTCAGAAACTATAGACGGTGCGACAACTTTAATCTTCACGCCAAAGCCCTTCAGCCTGCTTATCTTTCTTGCTGCCACCTTACCACCACCGATAACAAGGCATTTCTCCCCTTCTATTTCTCTAAAAAACGGAAAATAACTCATCCTGTTCCCCTTTTTCTTGTATTTATTGTCATGATACGCTTTGAAACTGTTAATTTCTGTTTGCTTTAGCCTGCTTTTCTTCTTTCGTTGTCATGATACCTATAAATAGTCGCATATTCAGCAATTTAGTATGTAAATTTCGATTGTGACTATTATAATAGTGCTGCATTTTTACTAAAAATGCCTACTAAATAACATATTTCATGCTTTTAGTAGGCATCTTGTGTCATATATTCTATTATTCTGCTAAAAAATACCTACTAAATCAGCAAATATGTTAATATTATAGGTATTCAGCCAGAAATCGCCTTCATATTCAGCAATATTATGCTTTCAAGGCACATCCACTGTCCGCGACACGGCTATAGCAAGCCTCAGCCAACCGCCACACGGGGATGTCCTCCAGGCAGCATGCCACAATTACTCCATCAGCCCATCTCTCCACGGATATCAATCTTAGGCGGCTCAATTGGATAATTGCCTGTAAAACATGCGTCACAGTAACCTGTCTGTCCACATATCATCTCGCTTAACTTGTCAACCTCAAGATAGCCTAATGAATCTGCTCCGATAATTTCACAGATTTCATCTACAGAATGACCTGATGCAATAAGCTGGTCTTCTGAAGGAATATCTGTTCCAAAATAACATGGGTGAAGGAACGCCGGTGAACTGATTCTCACATGAACTTCCTTAGCACCTGCTGCCTTAAGAAGACTTACAATTCTCGCACTTGTTGTTCCTCGTACAATTGAGTCATCAATCATGACAACTCTCTTGCCTGCAACTGCTTCCTTAAGTACATTCAGCTTAACCTTAACGCTTGACTCTCTCTGTTCCTGCTTAGGTTTGATGAATGTTCGTCCAACGTAGTTATTCTTGATAAATGCATTACCATAAGGAATTCCTGATTCCATTGAGAAACCAAGTGCTGCCGGATTACCTGATTCAGGAACACCAACGACAATATCAGCATCTACAGGGTGAGTCTTTGCTAAGATTCTACCTGCATTAATTCTTGACTCATATACGCCCATTCCGTCAATCTTGCTGTCTGGTCTTGCAAAATATATGTATTCAAATATACATCTTGCTGTATTTTTCTGGCAGAGTGACTTATCAGACTTGATTCCGTCTTTAGTGATAGTAACAACCTCTCCCGGTTCAACATCTCTTACAAACTCTGCACCTACAGTATCGAGTGCACATGTCTCTGATGATAAGAAGTATGCATTATCTCTCTTACCGATACATAATGGCTTGAAACCAAATGGATCCCTTGCTCCAATAAGCTTTCTGGGACTCATTACGATAAGTGAATAAGCACCCTTAATCTTCTTCATCGCATTTAACACAGCTCCCTCAACAGTCGGAACATTAAGTCTTTCTCTTGCGATTAAGTAAGCAATAACCTCTGAATCAATAGTTGTCTGGAAGATAGCTCCTGTATAAGAAAGCTCTTCACGCAGTTCAACCGCATTAAGAAGATTACCGTTATGTGCCATACCAAGAGTTCCCTTAACATAGTTAAGAACAAGCGGCTGTGCATTCTCACGGCTGCTGCTTCCGGCTGTTGAATATCTTACATGTCCGACACCTATATTACCATTAAGCTTTTCAAGCTTTTCAGGATTAAAGACTTCATTAACAAGTCCCATATCCTTGTATGAAAGAACCTTTCCCTTAGGTCCTTCTGTATCACTGACTGCTATACCGCAGCTTTCCTGTCCTCTGTGCTGAAGGGCAAAAAGGCCATAATATATTGTGGATGAAACATCATTGCCATCGAAATCATATACACCAAAGACTCCGCATTCCTCATGAAGTTCATCTTCAGCATAGTGGCTGTCATTAATATCAATCTGATTCATAATTCTCCATTCCTTATTGACTGTGATTATTTGCGGGAAAAATCCTTACCAGTAAGAAGCTTATATGCTTCCTTGTACTTTTCAACTGTCTTCTCGATTACATCATCTGGAAGTAAATAATCACTGTCTGGATTAGCCTTTAACCAGTCTCTTACAAACTGCTTGTCATATGATGGCTGGCTCTTTCCTGCCTCATATCCTTCTAATGGCCAGAATCTTGAGCTGTCTGGTGTAAGCATCTCATCACCGATAACTACCTCACCATTCTCATCAAGACCAAATTCAAACTTAGTATCTGCAATAATAATACCCTTGCTTAAAGCGTACTCTGCACACTTCTTGTAAAGAGTGATAGTTGCATCCTTAATCTTAGTAGCGTATTCCAGACCTTTTCCTGGGAACTGCTTCTCAAGAACTTCTATACTCTTCTCAAATGAGATATTCTCATCATGGTCACCAATCTCAGCCTTAGTACTTGGTGTGTAGATTGGTTCAGGAAGCTTCTCTGATTCCTTAAGTCCCTCTGGAAGCTTGATTCCACAGACTGTTCCATTCTCCTTGTAGCTTGCCCAGCCACTACCTGTTATATATCCTCTTACGATACACTCAACAGGAAGCATTGTAAGCTTCTTGCAAAGCATGCTTCTTCCAATATATTCATCCTTGTGGAAGAACTCTGGCATGTCATTAACATCAACCGAAACCATATGATTAGAAACAACATCCTTAGTATAATCAAACCAGAACTTTGACATCTGTGTAAGAATTGCTCCCTTTTCTGTAACCTTATTCTTTAAAATATGATCAAATGCTGAGATACGGTCTGTAGCAACCATAACAAGCTTGTCATCGCAATCATATACTTCTCTTACTTTTCCTTCATAGAGTAATTCACATTTTCCCATGAGTTCATCCATCCTTTTCTTCTTAATAAAATTATTAGTTAAAAAGTTATCAAACCGTAGTATTTATGCGGTTTAAAAACAAACAAAAATATTATATACCAGCGTCCATTCAAAATCAATAGACTTTATCTTTTGCAATAATGCATTGCGCATTACCTTATTAAAGTGTATTATTAAAAATACAAATATAGTCAGTTTTTAGAAGTGTACTATTCACTCGAATAATAATATTAAGATGGGAGATTTATTATGGCTAATGGAATTGAAAAAAGACGTTTTAAAAGAATGAAAGCAGACCTTACACTTAATGTTTCTTCTCTTTTTAATTAGGACAACATGGAAATTAAGAATCTTGATTCACCTATCAAGGTTATCAATATATCTGAGGGTGGTATAGCATTTGAATCAAAAAGCATGCTTCCTATCAACTTTTATTTTAATGCTGCTCTTAATCTTGGCTCTGAAACAGATACTCTTTACAGTGTTGTCAAGATTATAAGAAGTCAGCCGATTGAGGGCACTGACAATTATCTTTATGGCTGTGAGTTTGTCGGCATGGCACCGATTCTTGGTTATATCTTTGATGAATACGAGGCTGAGATTGAAGCCGGAAAAGAATAAAAGGGACTAAAGGCACCACGCAGTTCTTCTCACTGATTGTCTGATTGGGTCTTATTGTTTCTCACTGCTTTAAAAAATTCTGCTGTAGAAAAGTATTTCCTTAACACCTCAAATAAAGTATGTCATCTTGTTGTATCTTATATTGGGGAATTTTAGCACATTGTTGACAGCAATATTTACTTCTAGTAACATATAGTTATATTATAGTTCGGAAATAAATAGTTCAACATGACAGTATGCACATAAAAAGGAGGTTTTTATATGCACAAAACAAAAAAAGCAGCATTTCTTTCTCTTATAATCTTAATAATAATTATAGCTGCATTATTACTAAGACCTCGCCACATTAAGCTTGACTTATCAGATAACAGCAATATTTCAATTGTAAGAGAAGGAAATGAAATAAGTCTGACATCTGATGAAAAATCACAATTAATTGATATAGTAGAAGATATAACTGTTATGCCATGGCTATTTGCGCCTGCATCTGGATGGACTTACAGAATATTATATACCAGCACAGACAATCGTACTAACAGCATTATTGTGCTTGACAATAAAGTCACAATTAACAGAATGAGCTATCATCCTTTCGGAAAGTCTGCATCACTTGTCACAGATTTTCTTGATACTATATATAACAGAAGCCTTGTAACAATCAATATAGACAACGCTGACAGCATTACTGTCATCAACAAATCTAATGGCAAAACTGGCGTTTTTGAAGGTGCAAGACTGAAAGATTTAACAGACGCTTTAGCTTTCACGCCTTCTCACCCAGTTACTTTTCATGATGACAATGATTCTTCTGTTCAGTATGTACTCAACATACAATATAAAGATGGCTCTTCTGAAGAACTGTCTATTGTAAAATGCCCTGCAATTCTTTACAAAAACCAGTATCTGAGTGTTGACTTATATGCATTGGAATTGATTCAGGAAGAAGTTGACAACTAATGCAATATGAGAGCCATTGGCTAAATACGAGCAATTATTAGCTGCCCAAGCAAAAAAGAAAAATTAAGTCACAACTCAAAAATCCCAGCAGCACATATATCAGTGCTGCCGGGATTTTTCTATAATATCTCATAAGTTGTCTGTTCGCTTGTAAGACAGTCGCATCCAACACGGTTCTCACTGCTTGTAACAAATGATGAAGCCTTAATGTGTATATCAGTGATTGTCTCAGGCATATCCTTTAACGGCTCTATAACAACTGCTTCCTTAGCTCCGAGGCAGTTAATTCCCTCGAAATTAATATTCTTAAAATAAGGAATATCGTCTTTGTCGATTCCGTTAATTTCTTCATCTCTGTCAAGAGAATTAAGCACATATGACATTGTAAGAATAATTGCCTGTTCCTTAATATCAACCATATTAATATTCTTTATGTTAATATTTTCGATAACGCCACCTCGTCCAAGTGCGCTCTTAATGCGGACTCCGACATCAGTTCCAAGGAAAGTACAATTCTCTACCAGTACATTTTTAATACCACGGCTCATCTCGCTTCCGATAACGAAGCCTCCATGTCCCTCATTAACGAGACAATCATGGATATATACATCCTCGCAAGGTCCCTCAATCTGTCTTGCGACGGCATTCTTGCCTGACTTTAAGCAGATTGCATCATCACCTGTTTCAAATGTACAGTTGTGGATATGAACCTTCTTGCATGATTCAACATCAATTCCATCACCGTTCTGCGCATAATACGGATTGCTCACCGTAACATTTCTTACTGTAAGATTCTTACAGAAAAATGGGTGTATATTCCATGCTGGTGAATTCTTAAATGTTACACCATCAAGAAGAATTCTTTTACAGTGACGAAGGCTTACCATTACAGGTCTGTAGAAATCATAATATTCGCTTGCTTTCTCAAGTGCATTCTCAGCGTCAAGCTGGATATTATGCTCATTACCTTTAAATGAGCTTTCTGTCGGCATCCATACGCCGCCACCTTTAGTATCAATTATATACTGGCTCTTTTTCATAAGAGCTTCCCACTGTCTATCAGTAATCTTAAACTTTTTTACAGGGCGCCACAGATCACCACTTCCGTCAATAACACCACCACCGGTTATACCGATGTTAATAGCATTTTCAGCCGTGATTGGAGACTTGGCTCTTATACACTCCTGACCTTCATAGTTAGTGATAATAAGCGGATACTGGTCAATATCTTTAGAAAATTTAAGTATTGCGTTCTTCTCAATTCTTAACTCGACATCGCTCTTAATCTCAATCGGTGCAGTAAACCAGATTCCCGCAGGAATCACAACAGTTCCGCCGCCCTTTTCTGAGATATAGCTAATAGCCCTGTTTATAGCATCAGCATTTCTTGATGCATCTTCAATAGTATAACAGTATGGTCTTGCACCATAGTTGTCAACATATACTATTCTGTCAACAAATGACGGGAGTTTTACCTCAAAATCAACTTTTTTCATTCCATATCTCCTTATAGTTTTAAGTTCATATGTTACTTTAATAGCTCCTGTAACAAAGCATTTACCATTCCCGGATTAGCCTTGCCCTGCATTGCCTTCATTGTCTGTCCGACAAGATAGCCGATTGCCTGCTTTTTGCCGCCTTTATAATCAGCAACTGACTGTGGATTATCTGCGATAACCTTCTCAACTGTTGCCCTAAGTGCACCTTCATCATTAACCTGCTTCAAGCCATGCTCCTCAACATATGCGTCAACATCAACATTTTCAGCAAATACATGTTCAAATATCTCCTTAGCTGCTGCGTTGTTGATTTCCTTTTTCTCAACAAGAGTAATAATCTTGGCAAGGCTTTCAGGTGAAAAAGTTAATTCTTCAGCTCTGAATTCTCTTCCAGTCTTAGCTGATTCTTCTTTCATGAGTCGCATTGTCTCGCCCATAATCCAGTTAGAAACCTTCTTTGGCTGATTGCAGATTGCTGTAGCTTCCTCAAAGATTTCCGTGAACTTCTTGGAATCTGTAAGAATCTCTGCATCATATTCAGGAAGTCCGAATTCTTCAATATAACGTGCCTTCTTCTCATCCTTGAACTCTGGCTGTTTTGCCTTAAGCTCTGCTAAATACTCATCACTGATGTGAATTGGAACAAGGTCTGGGTCTGGGAAATATCTGTAATCCTGTGCATCTTCCTTGGAACGCATAGCATATGAATATTCTTTGTCATCATTCCATCTTCTTGTTTCCTGCACAACCTTCTCGCCTGCTTCGATTAAGTCAATCTGTCTAGCTGTCTCGGCCTTAATTGCTCTTTCAATCGCTGCAAATGAATTGAGGTTCTTAGTTTCTGTTCTTGTTCCGAACTCGCTTGAACCACGCTCTCTTACAGAGAGGTTGACATCGGCTCTCATAGAACCTTCCTGAAGTTTACAGTCAGAAGCACCAAGATACTGGATTGTTGTCCTTAACTTAGTAAGGTAAGCAATAACTTCTTCTGCTGAACGCATGTCTGGTTCAGAAACGATTTCGATAAGAGGCACACCTGAACGGTTATAATCTACATATGACACGCCTTCCCACTCATCATGAACAAGCTTTCCTGCATCCTCTTCCATATGAATCTCGTGGATTCTTATAGTTTTCTCTGTTCCATCTGCTAACTTCACATCAACATGTCCGTTACGGCAGATTGGAAGATAAAGCTGTGAAATCTGATAATTCTGTGGATTATCAGGATAGAAATAATTCTTTCTGTCAAATTTGCAATCCTGTGTAATTGTACAGTTAGTTGCAAGTCCTACTGCTGCTGCATACTCTACAACCTTCTTATTAAGAACAGGAAGCGAACCCGGCATACCTGTGCATACAGGGCAAGTATGTGAGTTAGGTGCTCCTCCGAATTCAGTTGAGCATCCGCAGAAAATCTTTGTCTTAGTAGCTAATTCAACATGGACTTCAAGTCCGATTACAACTTCATAATCCTTCATACTTATACCTCCCTCCTATTCAAATCTTCCTCGTGCCTGCTCATAAGCGTAACCTGCACGGATAAGATTATTCTCTTTAAAGCAGTCACCAATGAGCTGTAAGCCGATTGGAAGACCATTCTTGTCCTTGCCGCATGGAACTGAAAGTCCCGGAAGTCCTGCAAGGTTTACTGAGATAGTGTAGATATCTCCAAGATACATTTTTATTGGGTCTGATAATGATGAGCCAAGCTTTGGTGCTGTTGTAGGAGCAACAGGTCCAAGGATTACATCATATTTTGCAAATGCTTCGTCAAATGCTTTCTTAATAAGCGCCTTAACTCTTAATGCCTTAAGATAATAAGCGTCATAATAACCTGAACTTAATACGAAAGAACCGAGCATAATTCTTCTCTTAACCTCTGCACCGAAGCCCTCTGAACGAGTCTTTTTGTACATGTTGTGGAGTCCTTCGTATTCTTTAGTTCTGTATCCGTATTTAACACCATCGAATCTTTCAAGGTTAGAACTTGCCTCTGCTGCTGCAATTGTATAGTAAGTAGGAATTGCGTACTCTACAAGGCTTAAATCAAACTCTTCCACGATTGCTCCCTTGCTCTCAAGAACTTTGGCAGCATTAAGAACAGCCTCCTTAACCTCAGGGTCAAGACCTTCTCCAAAATAATCTCTTGGAATACCAATTCTCATTCCCTTGACATCATCAACTAATGCCTTTGTAAATGAATAATCATCTCTTCCAATTGATGTTGAGTCCTTATCGTCTTTGCCTGCGATAGCTTCCATGATAGTTGCACAGTCTGTTACATCCTTACATAAAGGTCCAATCTGATCTAATGATGAACCGTAAGCAATAAGTCCGTAACGTGAAACAGTTCCATAAGTTGGCTTTAAACCTACAACACCACAGTAAGAAGCCGGCTGTCTGATTGAACCGCCTGTATCCGAACCAAGTGCTGCAAAACACTCATTTGCTGCAACTGCCGCAGCAGAGCCGCCTGATGAACCACCAGGTACATGCTCAGGATTACGTGGATTCTTAGTTGCGCCAAATGCGCTTGTCTCAGTTGTAGAACCCATCGCAAATTCATCCATGTTAGTCTTTCCGATAATTACTGCTCCTGCATTTTCAAGTCTTACTACTGCATCTGCTGTGTAAGTTGGAACGAAATTACCGAGTATCTTAGATGAGCATGTAGTAAGCATGCCCTCTGTACACATATTATCTTTGATTGCAAATGGTACTCCGGCTAAAGGTCCTGTAAGCTTACCTGCCTTGATATCTTCATCTGCCTTCTTAGCTGCTGCCAGAGCTTTATCCTTGTCAAATGTGACATAGCAGTTAAGCTCGTCCTCAGACTTTTCAATCTGTGCAATAACAGCTTCCATAGCCTGTGTAGCTGTTGTCTCACCCGCTTTAATCTTAGCAGCCAGTTCAACAGCTGTATAATCTAATAAACTCATATGCGTCCTTTCTATGATTCAACAGTTTTAGGTACAATAAATCCTGATTCATTACATTCAGGTGCATTAGCAAGAGTTGCCTCGCTTCCGTCACCATTAGTAACAACATCTTCTCTCATTACATTATTAACAGGGAACACATGTGACATAGGTTCTACCCCTGTAGTATCAAGCTCACCGAGCTTGTCAATATAATCAAGCATGCTTGCCATATCCTTCTTGGCATCCTCTTTTTCCGACTCAGAAAGCTCAAGCTTAGCAAGAATACCTACATATTCGATAGTTTCATCACTAATAACATTAGCC